>WNFS01000315.1_pt1 | contig 35067 bp, 24 predicted proteins | sample 5400141 | NCBI WGS metagenome assembly WNFS01 (sample SAMN13153358, study PRJNA577476) | soil metagenome | isolation source: 60 cm saprolite under Madrone tree | place: USA:California | collected 2016-06-14
ACTGGTGGTGGTGATCGATCCACTGCGAAAGTCGGGAAGTCGAACCATCTCCTGCAAGATCGCAGTGCGCTGTTGTTCCAGGGCGGTGAGAGATTCAGGCAAGGGGCATCTCCTATTTTAAGGGTATTATGCTCGGGATCATCCTAGCGTATTACAACGCTAGGATTTTACCGCCAAAAAAAGAAACTCAACCAGTACTCACTCTTATGTCGCGCACCCGATGTAGTCACATTGCTTCTGTTCCGCTTCGGCCTGCAGTTGCATGGGGATGTGTGAGTCGAGCGCAGCAATCTCGACGGCTGGGCCGTTCATCAACAGAACCAAGGCATTGCGGATGGGCGTGCTGTAATCGGCCCCCGCGTTGTTGCCTTGTCCCAGCTGCGCATCGGGAGGTGCGACCCCAATTCGGATCTTGCCCGGCGCCTTTGGACCGAGAGCTTGCGGAGCAGCCACCGATACGCTGGCCGGTTGATTGCCCTGCATTCCGGGCATGCCCGCCATGTTCGGCATCAGCCCCATGGGTGAGACACGGTTGGCACCCGCGTATTGCGAAATCACCTGCTGGCCCATCGGCCCGTATGCTTTGGCAACCTGCGTTCCATACGCGCGGTTGTCGTTCACAGCTCCGTTCGCAGGAGACGGGATTGGCGCAGTTCCCGTGGCGCCTGCTGCCTGCGGGGACACCTGAGACATCCCATGGAGCTCTGCCAGAGAGTTGACCTGCTGGTATCCAGACGGGATATCGAAGAGCGCGGGCTCAAGACTCTGCTTGCTGAGTTCCGCAACAGTGATGGTGACAGTCATCGAGGTCCCGTCAGGACTGGGCATGGTGATGTTTTGTGACAACGGATAGCCGGCTCTCCCGCTTCCGCTGTGGTGCTCGACTATCGTGTCCTGACAAACCCTGGCCTTGCTGCACGGGGGGCGCGACCTGCGTGCAGCCAGCGACTTCCTTGCCCACATCGGCATACCAGCCATCGATATCGAAATTCTGGTGAACCGGCGAGCAGGCATTCTGCGAAGATTCCTGCGTCACCTTGATCTTGAGGTGGCGCGCTGGGTACCCGAACATCTGCTTTCGCTCGCCCGTATCGGTGATCGTGGTGGTGACATCGATTTTGCCACCGCCGGTCGTCGTCTCGGGCACTGGAGCGCCGGTGGCCAACGCAGCGGCGCGGGCAGCGGCAGCATCCTGGGGATCCTTGGCAACGTAGTAGGTCTGGGCCTGTTCGTTGAGGGTCGTGACCGTGCTGCCAGCCGGTGTCTGATTCACGTCCCGTATCCGTGCTCCCTTGATGGCGGTTTCCGTGGTGGAGACGAAATTGCCACCCACCGAGGCGTTCTTCTTGATGTGAAGATCCTGCCCCTGGGCAAGACTCCCGGAAATCATGAGGGTGAGTATCGGGAAGAGCGGTCGCAGTCGCATAGTCCAACTCCTTTTCAAGATAGTTTTTGGATCCCCGAGCAGTCGGACTCTCTGAATAGATCCCCGGCCAGCTACCCCCTTCTTTAGCGTCGGTGGCCAGGGGTTGCGATTGCTCTTCTGTGCCTTCTTGTTAGCAAATGCGTAAAACGCGCGGAAATCCCCTCATCGCGGTTGGGAAAATTTGATTGATTTCGTGGGCAGCTGGCTTGGAAGATGGATCGACCTCTGGGAACCAGGCGGGCTGCTGCCGCTTGTACCCCAGAACCATCGTACGACTAAATCCTTTTTTTTCAGTCGATTGACACTTCGACGGGAACGGTTTTATGCTCGCTCGCAATCGCACCATCCCCGGGTGGAGCAGCTAGCGCAGGGCTGTGAACAGGGATTCCTTCCAGCGCTGGTGGTCGATGGTCCAGCAGACTTTGGCTTTTCGATCGCTGCCCAAGACAGCATCCCACACGGGCCGGTTGCGGTCGTCGCCAGCCACGTTCAGCCGATCAACGACAGTCATGCCGCGCGTCAACTCGCTGTCGGTCTCAACGTCGGCGTAGTGCGAACTCCAGTGCGTTCCGATGCTTGGGTCAAGAGCGATGCACATAGCGACCGGGTCGGGAAGCGAAATGCCGTCTTCGCCGGTCTGGATCTTGTAGGCATGACGCGCGTGGCTGTTGCACTCGATGGCAAAGTGCGCAAGGTCGTTGTCAAACCCGTGAATGCGCGCGATGTCGGCCTCGTTGAGGACAGCCTCTCCGCGGCAAAGATGCCAGCCAACGAGTTCGATCGGGAGACCGCTGCGAAGCACAATGCGGGCAGCTTCCGGGTCAACCCAGATGTTGTATTCCGCGGCGGGCGTTACGTTGCCTTCGCAGCAAGGCGCTCCTCCCATGATGACACAGCGACCGACTTTTTGGGCGATGGACGGCATCTTGGCGACCGCCAGGGCGATATTGGTTAGGGGCGCGAGCGTGACGATGACAATGCCCGGATTGGCCTCGACCGCATCGATGATCGCGTCGACCGCATGCAATGAGCCCGGAGATTGGCGCGGCGGCGGATAGCTATGGTCGCCAAGTCCGTCGCGACCGTGGAACCAGGTCGCGTTCTGATAGGTCCGAAGCAACGGCTTCTCAGCTCCCGTATAGACGGGAACATCCGACCCGCACAGTTGCGCGGTATAGAGCGCGTTGCGAGTGGACTGTTGCACGTCGACATTTCCCGCGACGGTTGTGATCGCAACGACCCGGACCTCGGGTGCTCGGAGAGCCATGATGATGGCGACGGCATCATCGGAGGCGGTGTCGGTGTCGATGAGCAAAGTGCGCGTCACGCGCGTAAGGATAACAAAAGCGGGATGAAGGAGAGGTCGGGGACTGTCTTCGGCGGGCAGGGCAGACACAGATTCAGCCAAACCTCGTTGCTTGACCCCTGTAGAACGGTCACCCTACTATGCAATCTGCATCATGAATTCAGTTCTCGGGCTTGTTTCCCGTTTCCTATCCTGTCCTGGGGCCAAGGCGGCGGTCGTCGCTCTCATCGTCCTCGTGAATGACGGCCATTGCGGCATCGCCGCCGCACAGGATGCTCCTGGTGCCAAGGCGACGGCCCCGATCGCAAATTTCACCGACGTTGCCGAAACATCGGGCTTAACCATGCGGAATGTCTTTGGCGGCAAGGACACCAAGAAATACATCATCGAAACCACGGGAACCGGCGTCGCCATTTTTGACTACGACAACGATGGCTGGCCCGACATTTTTCTGGTCAACGGGACGACCCTGGAAGGCTTCCCGCAAGGAAAAGGGCCGACCAATCACTTGTACCGCAACAACCATGACGGAACCTTTACGGATGTCACGGTCCAAGCCGGCCTCGCGGGACCTTCCGGCTGGGGACAAGGCGTCTGCGTGGGCGACTACGATAACGACGGATGGGAAGACCTCTACGTCACCTATTACGGTAAGAATCGCCTCTATCACAATCAACACGGGGTGTTTACGGAGATGGGCGAGAAGTCCGGAACGGCCGGGACGGGAACGGCATGGGGAACCGGCTGTTCCTTCGTCGATTATGACCGTGACGGACTGCTTGACCTGATGGTCGCCAACTATGTGGACTTCGATCTGGCGACGGCGCCCGTGCCGGGCGAACGAGCCTCATGCGTGTGGAAAGGTGTTCCGGTCATGTGCGGACCACGGGGCCTGGCGGGCGCCAAGAACATCCTTTATCACAATCTGGGCGGCGGAAGGTTCGAGGACGTAACGACCAAGGCACATATCGATCAGAGCTCCGGCCACTACGCGTTCACCGTGGCGACCTTCGACTACGACGAGGATGGGTGGCCTGACCTCTACTTGGCGTGCGACAGTACGGCCTCGATCCTTTACCACAACAATCACGACGGCACCTTCACCGATGTTGCCGTGAGTGCGGGAGCCGCCTACAACGAGGATGGGCGAGAACAGGCCGGGATGGGCACGACCATCGGGGACTTCAATGGGGACGGGAAACTCGACATCTTCAAGACCAACTTCTCCGACGACACGTCAACACTATACCGCAACAATGGCAACGGAACATTCGACGATGTGACGTTCGCGGCAGGATTGGGGCTGCACACCCAGTACCTGGGCTGGGGCACGACGTTTTTCGATTTCGACAATGACGGCTGGCCCGATCTGCTGCTGGTAAACGGGCACGTGTACCCCGAAGTCGATAAGCAGAAGCTGGGAAGCTCCTACGAAGAGCCGCGGATTCTCTACCACAACGATGGAAATGGCAAGTTTATCGACGTTTCGGTGCAGGGCGGTTCGGCTATTACGGCTGCTCACGCGGGCCGGGGGCTGGCGGTCGGGGATCTGTGGAATGACGGAAGGCTTTCCGCAGTGATCAGCAACATGAACGCGAGGCCCAGCCTGTTGGTGAACCAGGTCCGTTCTCCCAATCACTGGATTGGCCTGCAGACGGTGGGCACCAGGTCCAACCGGGACGGCATCGGTGCGCGTATCTCCGTGAAGGCCGGAACGCGCACCATGGTCGACGAGGTGCGCACCGGATCGGGCTACATCTCCAACAGCGACATGCGGGTCCACTTTGGGCTGGGAGCAGCGGCCAAGGTCGAGTGGATTGAAGTCCGCTGGCCCAGCGGGTTGGTCGAGCGCTTTGTCGATTTACCCGCGGATGCGATCCACACCCTGAAAGAAGGAAGCGGCAAGCCGGTGGAGCCGGAATCGACAAAGACCACCGCCCCGATCCCTAAGGCGTGAGCGCGGCCAGCATCGGGGCCGCGGGAAGAGGCGCCCGAGCCTCGACTTTCGCACGCATCTGCCGGCCCTGCTCGGGACTAAACAGCAGCCGTCCCATCGATATCGCCTGCAATTGCTCGGTCTCCCAATTGGCCTGCATGATCCCGGCGCGGGAGTGCGCTGTTGTGCCGAGCAGAAGGTGTCCCACCTCGTGCGCGACGACGTGCCCGACGACCCGGGCGCGGCTAGTCTGCCTGTGCTCCTCCTGGATTCGCCTTACATGGTCCAGGAAAACATCCGCGTAGGCGCCGACGCCTTCCGACACGAACGACGCGCCAAACACCCACCGAGGCAGGGTGCCGGCCCGGGGAACGATCCGCACCACCAGATCGTGGGGACCGACCTGCCTTGAGCAGCGCGACTTCGAAGACAAGTCGAGCTCCCTCCCACAGTTAATCCAGTCGACGACCAGGCCGGCGCGGTCGAAGACCTCGGCGGCGGCGTTCTCTGCCTCGAGGATGAGTTGCCGAGATGCGTCGCTGTGGTTGGAGACGACAATGGCGATCGGGCGCCTGCTAGGGGCCGGATCTTCCGCACGCGTCATCAGGGCGCAACCCAACATCCAACCAAGCAACAGGGTTTTCGACGTTTGCCACACGGCTCACCTCCACGGTTTCTGGCTGGAACCGTGGACTTGGCGGGCACGTATCTCAAGGGTATCGGGTAACGCCGGGGAGAAATCTGGGTGACAAGGTAAAGGACTTTCACGTCAAACAGTTGCGGGGCTGCCTCACGGCGGGCGCACCGCAAGTCCCGGTGCCGGATTTATGATCGACCTAGGGGTGACGCAAGTGCCGACCATCAGTGAAACGGGAATTGTTCGCTTCGGCGTCTTCGAAGTCGACCGCAAAACCGGAGAACTGCGCAGAAACGGGGCCAAGGTCAAGCTACAAGAACAGCCTCTGCAGGTTTTGTTGACCTTGCTTGAGCGCCCCGGGGCCCTGATCACGCGGGAGGAGTTGCGCAGCCGGCTGTGGGCCCATGACACATTCGTCGACTTCGACCATAGCCTGAACGCAGCCGTGCGCAGGCTCCGGGACGCTCTGGGTGATTCGGCGGAAAATCCTCGCTTTGTCGAGACCATGGCGCGGCGGGGCTATCGCTTCCTGGCACCGGTAAACGGCGAGCCCCGGGCGCTCCCGGCCGAGACGACAAGGCACGCTCCCTACGTATGGTGGATCCTCGGGACCACGGCACTGGTCATGTTAGTGGTCGGCATCGCCGTTGGCCGGCGAATGAGTCGCAAGGAGACACCCTTCAAAACCGCAATGACAGAACGCAGGCTGACGGCCAATGCTCCCGAAAACTTGGTGCGAGCCGGCGCGATCTCTCCGGATGGAAAGTATCTGGCGTTTGCCGATGCCGGCGGTTTCTATCTTCGGCAAATCGATACGGGGGAAACTCAGCGGGTCCGATTGCCCAAGGGGTTTGACGCCAAGCCAGCAGCCTGGTTCCCCGATGGCGCGCACGTCGTGATGGTCGGGGTTGCCGGACCCAACGAATCTGCCAGCATGTGGGAGATTTCGGTGATGGGGGGTGCCCCGGTCACACTGTCGGCTCAAGGCAGGTATCCGGCTGTCTCGCCCGACGGATCCCAGATTGCGTATCTGGCAGGCGCGACCGAAGACTCAGAAATCTGGGTCATGCAGTCCGATGGCGCGGGCTCCCAAAGACTGGTTGGAGACGGCAAAAGCATGCTGGGCCCGCCGGTCTGGTCGCCCGACGGAAAGCGCATTGCCTATGCGCGCGGATGCTATTCCGGCGGAATGAGCTGGATGCAGGGGCAGCTCGAAGTTCTCGATTTGACGAATAGAAAAACCCAAGTGCTCTTTGCGTCCGCGGCTTTGGGCGGAACGATCGCCTGGACTCCGGATCAGCGGCTGATCTATTCCCTCTCCGAGCCCATCCCCAATCAAAACGATTCCAACCTCTGGGCGCTGCCGTTGAGCCCAACAGGACAGCTGCAAGGCCCGTCCGTTCGCTTGACCCGGGAGCCGGGTATCGCCTGCTTCCCCTTCGTTACAACGGACGGAAAAAGGCTCTCCTATTTCCGGCGGACCATGGAGCCGGATGTTTACGTTGCTGACCTGGAGGGCGGCACGAGACTAAGCGCGCTTCGTCGTCTGACGCTCGATGAGCGCTCGGATTATCCGTATTCGTGGACACCGGACAATAAGACCGTCATCTTTGCGTCCGACCGGAACGGGCCGTTCAATATCTTCAAACAGAGACTGGATGACACGGAACCAGAATTGCTGGTTCGAACGGCACAGGACGCTATGATTCCGCGGCTCAGTCCGGACGCCAGCGACATCCTCTATCTCATTGCGCCGGGCATCGGAAATACCTCGACCAAAACCCGTCTGATGCGAGTGCCATTGGCAGGAGGTCCTCCCCAGGAAGTTGTGGAGGCAGCCGGGATCAATAACCAGCAATGCGGGCGCTCACCCTCGACCGTGTGCCTTCTGAGCACAGTGGAGCCGGGCAAGGAACGATTCTTCCGATTTGATCCACTGCAAGGAAAGACGCAGGAGATCTCGCAGGTGGAAGTCCAGTCGGCCGATCCGCACGACTTCAACTGGAGTCTGTCGCCCGACGGAACCAAGCTGGCGCTGGCAAAGAAAACAGGGAGTCAACCCGTACCGGTCATCCAGATTGTATCCCTTGTGGACGCTTCCAAGCAGAACCTCCCGGTGCCGGGCTGGAGCGGAATCGGCACTCTCGATTGGACCGCCGACGGCAAGGGAGTCTGGGCGATGGCGTTCACGACCACAGGGTCGCAAGCTCTGCTGAATGTCAGTCTCCAAGGAAAAGTGAAGCCGGTGCTTGAGGAGACCAAGATGTCGTTGGGATGGGCCATCCCTTCGGCAGATGGCAAGCATATTGCGTTCTGGAAAGGCAATGGCAATTCCAACGTCTGGATGCTGGAGAATTTCTAAAGCCTACCCGTTGGCCTTGGCAACGAACAGAATCGCCAGTCCGTAAAAAACGAACATCAAGACCAGATAGAGTTTGGCCCGCGGCCCAGACCCGTCAAACTCTTTCCACGCGAGAATTCCCCAGAGCGCGGCCACCATGGGCGCTGACTGGCCGATGGCGTAAGAAATCGCCACTCCGGTGAGGCTAGCCGCCACCATATTGAAGACTGTGCCCGTGCCCCAGATGAAACCGCCCAGCAACCCGAGCAAATGTCCCGAGGGCGGACCTTGAAAGAAACCGCTGAGACTTACCGGCTCGCCCACCAGAGGACGCTTCATGAAGTAGATGTTCCAGATGAAGCAGGATAGCAGCGCTCCCAAGGTAAGGAACACGGTGACACTGTAGGGTCCCAGCGGGTTTCCGGTGGTCATTGCGTGGGTCAGGAACGGAGCCCAAAGTCCCATCAGAACTCCGGATACGACGCAGGTGATCAGGCTCTTTTTCGAAACCGAGCGTCCGGCGCCTGCCAGACTGCCATAGGCTTTGCCGTCCAGAATCACAGCGATCAAGGCGCAGGCCACGCCCAGTCCCAGCAGCAGCGCGTTGCCCTTGGGTTGCAGCACGTAGCTCAACAGGACGCCGACCACCAGGGCGATCCCGATCGAGATCGGAAACGCCACCGCGAGACCTACCATGTCAATGGCCGCGACCAGCAGGAGGTTGGCGAGGTTGAACCAGGCTCCTCCAACGAGCGCGTAGACGATGTTGGAAGTATCGGCGTTGTGGACGTTGTTGAGGAAGCCGCTGGCATCGTGGCCCGTGCTGCCCATGGTGAAGGCGAGCACCAGGGAGACCAAAAAGATCCCGACGGCGTAGTCCCAGTAGAACAGTTCGAAGCGGTAGTTCTTCACGCCCTTGTAGGTGTTGGCCCAGGAACCCCAGCAAACGGCGCTCGTGATCATCATCAACAGCGCGATGCCCAAACTTTGTGGCGTGAACATTGTTTCTCCTTGTTTCGGTCCCAGACGGTTTGGCGTCCCGCGGTTCCCTGCCCTGGCGGCGGGCAGTTTCATGGAAATTCGCAGCCTCGTTCTACTTGCCTTGAATTCTTGCGACGAACAGTTGCAGGAAGCGCTCGGCTTCGACTTCCGTGCAGACTTTCGCGTTGGCCGACACCTGGTCGACGCCCTCAATCACGTAGTGATCGCCGTGCAGGACATTTCGCTCGATTGCACCGCGACGGTTCGCCACGGTCTCGCCGCGGGTGAAATCCCCGCGGGTCTCGACCTCCACATGCATGGCGGGGGCTTTCACCAGGGTCGAGTCGATCGCCACGCCCACCGCCAGAGGGTCGTACATCGGAATTCCCTGCGAACCAAACTTGGCAGAGAGGTCGATGAGATACCTTGCGACCGCATAGACGAAGTCATTCACTGGTCCATGAGTGCTGCCCAACTGATCGAGGTACTTCCCGGTGAGCAGCGTCTTGTCGCCTACATCGAGGCCGACCATCGTCACTGGCCAACTCGCCTGGAAAACAATCTGTGCGGCTTCCGGATCGTTGTAAATGTTCGCTTCCGCGGAGGCGTTGACGTTGCCACCGGAAATGGAGCCTCCCATCAGGACGACCTCTTTCACCAGCGGAACAATCGAGGGATCCTTGAGCACTGCAAGCGCGATGTTGGTGAGGGGCCCGACAGGAACGAGCGTAATCTCGTGGGGCGAGGCGTGCACCAGCTGAATGATGAGATCGGGGCCGAAGCGGGCGTCGACTCTGCACTTGCCGGGGGGCAACTCCACATTCGCCAAGCCATTCTTGCCGTGCCAGAATTCCGCAGTGATCAGCTTCTGGAACAGTGGATGCTGCGCCCCGCCCGCGACTGGAATGTCGCACCGGTTTGCGAGCGAGACCATGCGCAGAGCGTTTTCCAGCCCCTGGCTCGCAGTCACGTTTCCCGGAACAACCGTGATGGCACGAACGTCGAGTTCCGGCGAGTGAAGCGCGAGCATCAAGGCTAACGCATCGTCGGAACCGGGATCGGTATCGAAGATGATTTTCTTGGGAGCTGCGACAGCCGGTAACGCCAGCGCAGCGGTCAGAACGATCAGGAACAGAGCCGAAAGTATGGGGAAGCGCGAATGGGCGGGTTCGAAGTATTTCAGAGTTTTTCTCCGACTAAGCCGGAGCGTAGCCTAGACTCGCAACCGAAACCATGTCAAGACAAGTATGCGGATGCCTTCGCAGATTCTGAGCCGCACTGCCCTACAGTGCAGCAGCGATGCAACCCGCAAACATAAAGCTCTCGGGAGCAGCGGTGGGTTCCAGTCCCCCATCCATGCAAGAGATTGTGTCTCGGGTTAGATCGTTGATGTGCGGATGTGATGGAACTGGCAGACACGTGGGCGGAGCGGCTTGACAAGAATCTGCCAGGGTCCCGTGGAGTTCGGCGGATCGAAGGAGCGAACCTGTTTTTCGCCGAGGAGATGCCCGATCTGATTGCCGAACAGGCGACCAGGCTCTGGGATCCAGCGGAAAAAGCATCCATGTGAGTCCCGGATTGGCTGATTACGCGACTCTGGATCCTCCCCCCGATTCTCCACCTGGGAGGAAAGAATGATCAAAGCGCTTTTCGAGCCAAAGGCTCTAGTTTGGGAGGCTTCCGGCCGTGCCGTTCCGCTTTGAGTACAGAGATGTATGTCAACGGTATGCCGGATTGAACACACCGCAACATGAGCCCACCGCGGCTCATATCTCCCCGGCCGACGAATTCAGCGGGAAAGACGAGCCGCTCGCCAAAAACATGGAGCAGCGGTTCCACGTATTTCGGAGTTGCAATGCTGCCCAGAAGAGCAATCTCGCAATTCAGGCCTGCGACTTCGGCAAGCACTCGCGCGTCACGATCGAGTGGTACCCGGTACCGCGCGTCGGCTGGATCCAAGTTGCCTGACGAAATCTCCCGCAGTCTCTCCAACGTAATACGGGTGTCCGGCGGCACCAGACCGCCACTGGCAGTGATGACGAACGCGCCCTCCAAATCCGCCGGCGCGTCCGCAAATGCCCGGGCGTACGCCAACTTGCCGCGAAAATAGAGGCCACTCATGAAACTGAACACTTCGCCCAGCGGCACGCCGCCTTTCCGCAAACGCCGGGCCATCTCTGAACCGGCACTCTCACGCATGACGAGCCTGGCGCGAGTCCCGGCAACGCTGGCAGGCGACAGAAGAAAAATCCTCCGCGGACCAGACTGCGAGGGAGATCTCATCTCGCTGCAATTGCGAACACGATGAGTCCGATGCCGGGCGGGTTGACCAGTATTTGCAGTTGAGGTGCCCATCTGAGGAGCTTCAGCGTCATCAAAAGCGGCAATGTCTGGATTTTATAGCAGAAGTGCGCTCCCCTGGTTAACTCCGCGGGGCGGACCAGCAGTTCCCGAAGGGGGACGAAACCGTACGAATACTACGGCAGAAAGCTGGGCGACCCTCTGCCTGACTACTCGAGCGCGCTCATCGACGCATGAATCCATTCGTCACCGTGAGACCTCGGAGGAGTAGGACCTGACAGTCGAGTCAGCGGGGAGGTGTAATGGAGTACGCAATCGCTATTCCTCAAACCTATCCCGATCGTGTTCGTCTCGGGCGCTTTCTGCAGCGAGCCGAAAAGTTGCCCCTCGCGGCCGTATGGTGCATCGAACAGGTGATCGGGAAAGCTCCTGTCCTGGAATCGGTGACCACGCTGGCGTATGCGGCCGCGGTCACCGAACGACTGCGTCTCGGCGTTGCCGTTTTGCTTATCGGTCAACGGAATCCTATCGATCTGGCGAAGTCCTTGTCATCGATTGACGTACTGTCGAACGGCCGGCTCATTGTCGGCGTGGGGCTGGGCGGCAGCACGAGCTACTATCCGGCTTACGGTCTTGCACCGGAGGGCCGCGCCGCCCGCTTCCGCGAAAATCTCGCCATCATGAAGCGGCTCTGGACCGAGGAGAAGGTAACGCTCGATGGTCGCTTCTCGCATCTCATGAGCATACCGATGGAACCGAAACCGGTGCAGAAACCACACCCGCCAATCTGGTTCGGCGGATACGCGGAGGCCGCGTTACGCCGCGCGGTGGAGCTCGGAGATGGCCACATTGGTGCCGGCTCGGCGCCCATGAAAGCGTTCCTCGAGAGCATCAAGCAGTTGCCCCCGGACTTTCCGAAGGCAAAACGCCTCTATCTGGCACTGGGTGATAATCTGCCACGCCTGCGGGAATGGTTCGGAGCCTTTTACGGCAAGCCTGAAATGGCAGATCAAGTGGCCGTATGGGGATCACCGCAGCGGATTGCAGACCAGATGCTGCGTCTCAAAGATGCCGGCGTGGACTATATCTTGCTGAATCCCGTGTTTGACGAGGAGGCCCAGATGGAGCAGCTCTGCCAAGACGTCCTGCCGCTTTGTGGCGTTTGAGTGCGGTAGCTGACTCGCCGCGATTGCGACGCGAAAGCTTACCCACAACTCCTTCAGAAGAGAGCCGGCTTGACCCGGGGCGAGCTACAGACCTAGGTTGCGATGACTATGTCTTGTTTCTCAATGGGACCATCGAGCACCATCACGCTGGCAGCCAGCAATACAATCCTTAACGCGCTACCCGTACCATTCTGCGTGGGGTCGTGCGTCCGTGCAGATTCTGAGGCACCTGCCGTACAATGCAGGAGCGATGCAACGCGAAAACACAAAGCGCTCAGGAGCCGCCGTGGGTTCAACGGTCAACTCTCCCGACAAGATCGCTCCCCGCCCGGTCACGCCGCTGGCGACGTTGTCGGGCCGAGCCCTGCTCTCCAACCGTGGAGTGCCCTTGAATCTCGACTGGGTCAAGCAGGTCCGCGTGAATACCAGCGCGGTCGAACGCCGGGCACAGACCCACGTCGCCCGACGGACCGTCAAAAAGGACTGGCAGGCCGCTTGGCTGTTGCGCGCCATCACTTGCATGGACCTGACGACGCTTTCAGGAGATGACACCGACGAGCGGGTGCGCCGGCTCTGCGCCAAGGCCAAGCAGCCTTTGCAGCACGAGCTCGTGAAGCAGTTGGGGATTGAGCAACTCGATATCAAAGTGGGAGCTGTTTGCGTCTATCACCGGTTTGTCGAGACGGCAGCACGGGCGCTCGAAGGAAGCGGCGTGCGCGTGGCGGCAGTCTCCACGGGCTTTCCGGCGGGTCTGTCTCCGCTCGAAGAACGCATCGGGGAAATTCGCAGCTCCGTCGAAGCCGGTGCCGACGAGATCGACATTGTGATTACGCGGGCGCACGTGTTTGGCGGCCGCTGGCAGGAACTCTACGACGAAGTCGCGGCCTTCAAGCAGGCGTGCGGACATGCCCACATGAAAGCGATCCTCGGGACGGGCGATCTGCTGACTTTACGTAACGTAGCCCGCGCCAGTTTCGTGGCGATGATGGCGGGAGCAGACTTCATCAAGACTTCCACGGGTAAGGAATCTGTGAATGCGACGCTCCCGGTTGGATTGGTCATGACACGAGCCATCCGCGAATACGCCCACGAAACGGGTATGGCCGTGGGGTTCAAGCCGGCGGGTGGCATTCGCACCGCGAAGCAATCGACGGAATGGCTGGCGTTGATGAAAGAGGAATTGGGCGATGCGTGGATGAAAGCGGAACTGTTCCGCTTTGGCGCCAGTTCCCTGCTGAACGACATTGAGCGCCAGTTGGAACACCATGCCACTGGCCGGTACTCCGCGGACTACCGGCATCCCATCGCATAGGCCGGCATACGAGGAAGGACGCGAATCGACGCGCATGAGCATCGCTGAGAAATTCCTGACGATGGAATACGGCCCGGCGCCCGAAGATCCCAAGGATGCGCTGGTGTGGCTCGATGGTCATCGGCGGCAGTTCGGACATTTTGTCGACGGCGCCTGGCGAGAGCCGGCTGAAGGCGTCTTCTTCGATTCGACCGACCCTGCCTCCGGGGAAAAGATCGCCGCGATCGCACAGGGCTCGGCGGCCGATGTTGATGCCGCCGTGCGCGCTGCACGCGGTGCCTTTCCCAAATGGCAGGCTTTGACTCCGCATGCACGAGCACGCTATCTCTATGCGTTGGCGCGCGCCGTGCAACGGCACTCCCGCCGGCTGGCCGTGCTCGAAACCATCGACAACGGCAAGCCCATTCGTGAGAGCCGGGACATCGACATTCCGCTGGTCGCACGGCACTTTTACCACCACGCAGGTTGGGCGCAATTGTTGGACTCGGAATTTCCTGGCTACACCGCCTGTGGCGTGGTGGGACAAATCATTCCCTGGAACTTTCCTTTGCTCATGCTGGCGTGGAAAATCGCGCCTGCGCTGGCGACGGGGAATACCGTGGTGCTGAAGCCCGCGGAGTATACTCCGCTCACGGCATTGGCGTTCGCTGACATCTGTCAGGAGATCGGCCTGCCCGCGGGTGTGGTGAATATCGTTACCGGGGATGGCGCCACCGGGGAAGCCCTGGTGAAGCATCCCGAAGTCGACAAGATTGCCTTCACCGGATCCACCGAAGTCGGGCGCGCGATCCGGAGTGCAACCTCAGCGAGTCACAAACGCCTGTCGCTCGAGCTGGGCGGCAAGTCTCCGTTCATCATTTTCGAGGATGCCGATCTCGACAGTGCGGTCGAGGGCCTGGTCGACGGAATCTGGTTCAACCAGGGCCAGGTGTGCTGCGCGGGCTCGCGATTGCTGATGCAGGAAAGCATCGCGGACGCTCTCCTCGAGAAGGTGCGCGACCGCATGGGCACACTGCGGATCGGGCCGCCGCTCGATAAAGCCATCGACATTGGTGCCATCGTGGCCCCGGTTCAACTCGAACGCATCAAGCGGCTGGTCGACCAAGGCGTGGCGGAAGGCGCAACCTGCTGGCAGCCGCAAATCGAAATGCCCTCGCGAGGACTCTACTTTCCTCCCACGCTGTTGAGCAACGTGCATCCGACCTCGGTGGTCGCGCAGCAGGAAATCTTTGGACCCGTTCTGGCGGCGATGACTTTCCGAACGCCGGCCGAAGCGGTTGAGCTAGCCAATAACACTGTGTACGGGCTGGCTTCCTCGGTCTGGAGCGAGAGTATCAACGTTGCCTTGCAGGTGGCCGCGCAGATCAAGGCCGGCGTGGTCTGGGTCAATTGCACCAACCTGTTCGACGCCTCGTGCGGGTTCGGCGGATATAAGGAGAGCGGTTACGGCCGCGAGGGCGGACGCGAGGGCCTGTTGGAATATCTTGAGCCGGCGTGGTTCAAGAACGCTCCCGCACTTCGCGCACCGGAACGGCCGCCATCCGAGTCGAGGAATGGTCACCAGCGCGTCGATCCTGCGATCGACCGGACCGTGAAGCTGTATATCGGTGGCAAGCAGGCGCGGCCCGATTCCGGTTACAGCATCGAGGTGCGCGGCGCGAAGGGGGAGTTGCTCGGTGAGGCTCCTCTGGGAAACCGGAAGGACATTCGCAACGCGGTGGAGGCGGCGCGCAAGGCAGCGAGCTGGGCCAAAACCACGGCCCACAATCGCGCGCAGGTTCTCTACTACATGGCGGAGAATCTGTCGCTGCGCCGTGAGGAAATCGCGCACCGGCTGGCGGCCGCGGTGGGAGAGGCGCAGGCTTTGAGAGAGGTCAGCCTCGGTACGGAGCGAATCTTCACGTACGCCGCATGGGCAGACAAGTTTGACGGTGGAGTCCACAATCCCCCGTTTCGCACAATTGCAATCGCGATGAAGGAGCCCATCGGGACGGTTGGAATCATTTGCCCGAGCGACGCGCCGCTGCTTGGCTTGCTGTCCCTGGTGTTGCCGGTGCTCGCGGCCGGCAACACTGCGGTCGTGGTTCCGTCCGAACTCTACCCGCTGATCGTAGGAGATTTGTATCAGGTGTTCGACACCAGCGACTTGCCCGCAGGAGCAGTGAACTTGGTGTCTGGGTACTCGTCACAACTACTCAAGACGCTCGCCGAGCACGACGATGTAGACGCGGTCTGGTGCTTTGCCGACGAAGCCAGTGCAGCCGCCGCCAAATCATTCTCTGTCGGGAATCTGAAACAGGTGTTCACCAACGAAGGGCGCACCATCGACTGGTTTGATCCCAGGCAAGGCGAAGGCCGCTGGTTCCTGGAGCACGCAACCCAGGTGAAGAATATCTGGGTGCCGTACGGAGAGTAACCGGAAGCGTTTGGATTCTGTGGTTGTGTGCGTCCGGGCCTGCCCCTACGTTGACACAACCTGCGCCCGCTGACTACACTCGCGTTCTTCAAACGCTCAAAAAGGCCTATGGCAAAACGTCCTCGGATTGCAGTGGTGGGCAGTGCAAACATTGATCTGACCACTTTCACAGCCCAATTTCCCAAACCTGGCGAAACCATCTTCGGTCAGAAGTTCGATCTCGGATTCGGCGGGAAGGGCGCCAATCAGGCCGTTGCTTCTCGTCTGTGTGGAGCTGAGGTGTTCATGGTGGCGCGCGTGGGCAGCGATCTGTTCGGTCCGGCCACGATCGAAAATTTCAAGAAACTCGGCATCGATGCGACCGAAGTCAAACGGGTAGAGGGATTGTCGAGCGGAGTCGCGCCCATCTTTGTGGATCCGAACGGACAGAATCGCATTCTGGTGGTCAAGGGTGCCAACGATGCGCTCAAGCCGGCCGACGTCGATGCAGCCGCCGAGACACTGAAAGCGGTGGACTGCATCGTGCTCCAGTTCGAGATTCCCGTGGAGACGGTCTACTACACCGTCGCATTTGCAAAGAAGCACGGCGTACGCTGCATTCTCAACCCAGCGCCCGCGCAGCCAGTCGATATGCAGGCGCTAGCCGGCCTCGATTACTTCGTCCCTAACGAGAGTGAGGCGGAGACCATCACCGGAGTGCCGGTCCGCAACCTCGAAGATGCCAAGAAATGCGCTCAGAGATTGCTGAGCGGCGGGATTCGCCGGGTCATTCTCACGCTGGGTGCGAACGGATCATTGCTGGCGGGGAACGATGGTATCGAGCATCTTCCCGCGTTCCCGGTCAAAGCCATCGACAGCACGGGCGCGGGCGACGCGTTCATTGGCAGCTTCGCCGTATTTCTCGCAGAAGGATTGCCGGAGCGGGAGGCAGTACGCCGGGCAAACCTCTATGCAGGCCTTTCTACAACCGGGATCGGCACACAGAAATCTTTTTACGATCGCGCCCGCTACGACGCTGAGTTGGCATCGCGCTCGGCGAGCCCGGTGTCAAGCTGACCATTGAGCTTGGTCGGGCAGCAGCGTTGCTGACTCGAGCTCCCTAACACGAGCCACCTGCTGTCAAGAAGTTCCCTTCCTGACATGAATCCTCGAATCGCCAATGTCGCTCGATGTGTAGGCCTGTTTTCAGCTATTCCAAAATCAGTAGCCGCCGAACAGTTACGCACAAATCTGATTGCGGTGAACAAGCCTTCTCGAGCACGCGGAATTTCGCCTTCAAAAACGATGTTCTCCAGCGCAGTGATTGCACGCGCCTTCACATCTTCTTTGTGCATTAGCTGTGTCTACATTTTCGCCTACAAAAAACTAGAGCACATGACTGCGGGATGTTCCTTGCAAAGGCACAAAAACGCTTGACTTTGCAATCAAAGTCCAGTTAGATGGCCGCTTCTGTTACAAGGGGCCTTCTACTTTCAGTGTGGAAAAAGAAGAGTCCCGTTCGCATTCGGTGTGTGGGCCACCGAGGGGGGTGTAGATGTTCAGCAATAAAGCGCTGCTAGTCGTCGTTTTCTGTTTGGTTGTTCTTTCCGTCAGTCCGCTTCTGTACGGCCAAGCCAATGGAAGTATCTCGGGAACCGTTTCCGACAAGACTGGATCGGTCATTTCCGGGGCGACGGTAAAGATATTGTCCCAAGGCACAGGTATTTCGCGCGAAGCCAAGACGGACGACACAGGACACTATCTGGTCCCGCTGCTCCCGGTCGCCTACTACACGGTTCACGTGGAGTCGCAGGGTTTCCAGTCCGCCGAACAGAAAGACGTGCGGCTACAGGTCGACGAGCACCGCGAGTTGGATTTCACCTTGGTCCCTGCGTCGGTCTCGTCGACCGTCGAAGTGAGCGCGACCGAAGTCGCCGTACAGACAACCAACCCAACCCTGGGCCAAGTCATTACGTCTGAGCAGGTCTCCCAGCTTCCGCTTAATGGACGGGATTTCGTCCAGCTAGCGACACTGACTCCAGGCGTGACCCAGGAAACCAACCCAAATAGCTTCTTCAATGGTGGCCCCAGCAGCGAAGTATCAACTCGCGGCTCCTATTCGCTTTCGGTCGGCGGATCGCGTGCCCAGAGCACGGACTGGCTGCTCGATAACAACGACAACAACGAACTCACCGCCGGCGGTATTTCAATTCTGCCTTCGATTGATGCCATCCAGGAATTCAAGGTCCTCACCTACAACTACTCGGCCGAATACGGTACCCGTTCGGGTCCGACAGTGCTCGTTACCACCAAGTCGGGATCGAACCAATTCCACGGCTCCCTTTTTGAGTTCTTCCGAAATACTTCTCTCGATGCCCGCAGCTATTTCGCCACCACGCGCGAGAAATTCAATCTCAACCAGTACGGTGGATCGCTCGGCGGGCCCATCCGGAAAGACAAGACTTTCTTCTTCATTGACTACCAGGGAAGGAACCAGAGGAAGGGTGTCCCGTTCAACGGATTAGTCCCCACCGCCGAAGATTTGACCGGTAACTTCAACAACGACGCCTTCGGGTTACCTCGTGGGCAGGCCCTGACGAACCCATACTCGCGGAAACCTTTTCAGTGCCAGGCGGATGGTGTCACTCCGCTGGGAATCAATCCGAATGGAAGTCAGAATACGGGCGCCACGAACTGCAGCGTGATCCCGGCCGCCCTGAAGGATCCCGTGGGCTCGGAACTCGTGAAGCTCTATCCGGGCTCCCTATTTTCCGGCCAGGCCGCCTCCAACGCCGGCTTCAATTTTGCGAGTGTCCCGGTGCGGAAGCTAGATGAGAAGGAATTCGATGTGCGCCTGGACCACAATTTCTCCAACAAGGATTCGTTGTTCGCGCGTTTCAGTTACGACCAGGCGGTGAATTTTGTACCGGGCGGTTCCCCGGGGTTCGCGGAACCGAGCACGTTCGCCAGCAATCAAAACATCTCCAACCACGGGCGCAACGTGGCGATTTCCGAGACCCACATCTTCTCCGATCGCAACATCAACCAGTTCAATGCCGGCTACAACCGCATCTTCAACGTGATCAAATCGCAGGGTGATGGTTCTTGTGAGGCGGCGAAAATCGGACCCGGCATTCCGGGGGCGGACATCAATAGCAAGTGCCCCAATGCGCCTGCGGGACTAACGCAATCAACAAAGTTTTGCGTCAGCTGTGGTCTGTCGGCCGTATCGCTGAATGGTGGGTATTGGGGTTTGGGAGATCGCGGTTTCGCTCCGTTCCAGGGTGGAACCAACGTCTTCTCCATCTCCGACTCCTTCGACATGATTCGCGGCAAGCACGACATCCACCTGGGAGTGGGTCTCCGCGCCAACCAGATGAACGTGATGACGAACGCCTTTCAGGACGGTTCTTTCAGCGTTACCGGACAGTCCGGAGACGCCATGGCGGATCTCTTGATGGGTCTTTATACCTTCGCCCTTCACGATCAAACGTTCAAAGGCGCCACAACGGGACGCCGTTGGAAGCTTTTCCGACCCTATGTCGATGATACCTGGCGCCTCACCCCGAACTTGACCCTGAACCTTGGAGTCGCCTGGGCTTTAGTGACGCCCATCACGGAAGCTCAGAATCGTCAGGCAAACTTCAACTTCAACGGTAACTGCACGCCTGCTCCCGACTGCAACCAACTCATTCCGAAGCTGAACTCAAACGGGAGGGTTGGCGTCCAGTTCGATAAGACCGCCATCGAACCGCGCATCGGGTTGGCCTGGAAAGTCCTCGGAAGGCAGGATACTGCCCTACGTGCGGGCTATGCGATCTTTCATGATTCCTCCTGGAATCAGGGCGCTCAGGGACTTTGGGAGAACCCGCCGTTCTTCGCGGAATCGGCTCAGGGACCTTTCTTCTGTATGACGCCCAGTCTTATTCCCAATCCCGGCCCAAACATTTGTAACATCTCGACTGGATTTCCAGTCTTCACCACGCCTCCCACAGTCAGCACCTTTGGTGGGACAGTCTGGTCGCAAAACCTCAACTTCAAGCAGGGAATTGTTCAGCAGTACAACCTCAACATTGAACAACAACTGCCGGCTAACGTTGTGCTCACGATGGGATACGCAGGCTCCAAGAGCAGCCACATCCTGGTCGACGGGCTGAATATGAACGTGGGGTCGCCCTCGGCATGCGGTAGCGTAGCCGGCTACACTTTGGGATGTCTGCCTGGCGGAAAGCCGTTTAGTCCGAAGTACAACATCTTTTACGTGGCGAACACCAGTGACACCGGTTCGGCGCGCTATGACTCTCTTCAGATCAAAGCCGAGACCAAGAGCGCGAGGCACGGTCTTTACGCCCTGCTTGGGTACACATGGTCCCATACGTTCGACTCGGGTTACCCTGATGGTCTGGGCTCCTCCAGCGGCGCAACCTATTGGCCCCTGCCTGGCACAGCTCGTGCTGACTGGGGCCTGTCGCAGATCAATCTCAACCAACAGTTCACTGCAAGCATTATCTACGATCTGCCTTTCGGCAAAGGCAAGGCCATTGGCGGAGCCTGGAGCGGGCCCGTCAATGCGATTCTCGGAGGCTGGCAGACGACCGTGATCGAAAAAATCACCTCCGGTTTCCCGGTGTTCATCGTCAACAGCGTCAACGAGTCGGGAGTCAATTTTGAAGACAACTTCGCTACCGACAACCGGCCGATCGAGACCTGCAGTCCCACCAACCTTCACCAGACCCACCAACAGTGGTTCAACCCAAATTGCTTTACCCAGGCACCCGTGGGGGAGTTGGGGACGGCATCCCGGACACCACTTTCCGGTCCAGGCTTTGTGAACACCGATTTCTCGCTTATCAAACGCTTCCATCTCACCGAGCGCGTCGGTGCGGACTTCAGGGCTGAGTTCTTCAATCTGTTCAATCATGCCCAGTTTGGACTACCGAATGCCGACCTTGCGGCGGGAACGGTCAACGGAGTAAAGCAACCACTCAACGGTACGCTTGGAACCATCACCTACACAGTCAATAATCCGCGCCTGATCCAGCTCGCCCTAAAACTCACTTTCTAGGGCGGTCTGAGGCGCACGTCACATCTCGGGCAGATTGCGTAAACTGGGGGATCGAACCCGGTTTTCCAGTCTGCCTTCACCTTTGTCATGAAGGAATCGTTTCGAGGGAAATCATGGATCGTAGGAAACGCAGTCTTGCCCTCGTCTTCTATGTCATCGTTCTTCTTGGGATCTCGACCTCCGCCCAGAAAATCAGGGTCATCGTGGATCAGGACGCGCGGGGCCCCGGCACCAGCGATCAGCAGGCCATTCTCGTCTTTCTGCAATCCGAAAACTTTGACGTGCTGGGCATCACGACGGTCAGCGGCGACCAGTGGGTGAAAGAGGAGACCCAGCACGTGCTGCGCCTGCTCGAGATCGCCGACCGTACCACTGTTCCAGTCATCGCCGGAGCCACGTTCCCGTTGCTCAATTCCAAGCAAGAGACCGAGCGCTGGGAGGCGCTCTACGGCAAGTTTGAATACAAGGGCTGTTGGACCGACAAGTTTGAGGCGCAGCGGTCCACCGTCTACGAGGAACCTTACCACGCGCCTGAGATTGTCCCTCCGATGGCCGAAGGCGAGCCCCACATCGAAGCCGCTCCCGGCACAGCCGCCGAATTCATCGTCAAAATGGTCCACAAGTATCCCGGCGAGGTTGTGCTTTGGGCGGGCGGTCCGCTCACGAACTACGCCCTGGCCCTGAAGCTGGATCCCTCGGTGGCGACCCTTGCCAAGGAATTCGTGCTGATGGGCGGCGGCCTGTACGCCAACAAAGGCGCGATTGATACGGGCGCGATCGATGCGCGGCGCGAGTTTAACTGGTGGTTTGATCCGGAAGCGGCGCGCATCGTGTTGCGCGCTCCCTGGAAGAAGATGACCATCACGCCGATTGATATTTCGGTGAAGACGCGCTTCACCACCGAGATGAAAGCCACGATCTCGAAAGCGGGAACGCCGGTCACCAAGTATCTCGACAAGTATTCCCTGCCCGGCTACATGTGGGACGAAATCGCGGGGGCAGCCCTGATTGATCCCTCGATCATCACCGGGCAGAAACAACTCTACATGGACATCGACGTCGATCACGGGGCGAGCTACGGCAAGACGATCTTCTGGGACTCCTCGGCGCAGGTTCCACCTTACTTGCGGCTCGCCAACGTGCAATTCGATATTGACGCCGAAAAGTTCTACCAGCTTTACATCGACTTGATGACACGGCCTCCGCGCGGCCAGCACTAGGCGTTCGACCCTGCTCGCCACTGAACGGCTGGGCTCGTTTGGCCGACAATCCTTGGCTATCCCCCGGCGGCTCAACGAGAAAGCACCGAATGGGGATGCTGCTACGGGTTCGCGTCGGTTCCCCATTCCACGACGCGTGCGTGACTTGTTTTCTTCATGCCCCCCAAACGGCCCCGGCAGAGAGCGGCCCGGCCAATACGACCTAACTCACCGCCTTTTTCTCGAACTGCCGTAGCCCGACAACCAGCAACAGAACGTCAAAGAAAAGCAACGCGATGAGCACGGCTGTGATCGATAAATGCGGGAACTGCGGAACCAAGGTGGCACGCATTCCTTCGCTGGCATACACCAGCGGATTGATGAGCACGGCTTTCTGCAGGATAGGGAAAACCTTCAGAGCGCTCCACGGATAGTAAGTGCAACCAAAGAAGATCATGGGCGTAATCACCATGCCGAACATCAGCCCAATATGCTGCTGATTGATGGTGCACCCCAGGGCTAGTCCCCCGCATGCCGAAAAGATCGCCACCAGCACAAGGACCGCAGCGAAGGCCAACGGTGCGCCAACGCTGATCTGAACTCCGGGCCGAAGCACGAGCCACGCCATGGGGATCACCACCAGCCCTGCGACCAGCGCTTGCAGCATGCCGGCGACGACTTTCTCGATCGCGATCCAGGCAACGCCGATCGGTGCGAGCAGGCGGTCTTCGATTTCACGGGTCCACTGAAACTCGGCGATGAGCGGCATGGCTACCGCCCAGATTCCGGTGAAGACCATGCTGATCGCGATAATGCCGGGAAGCAGAAGGCTTTTGTAGGCGGCCGGCAGATAACCGCTGCCCACCATGACCCGGCCGAAAATGAAGACAAAAAGCAGCGGCTGCAGGAAGGTCTGCAGAAAGAGTTGGATCGCGTTGCGGCGCGCTACATGAGCGTCGCGTGCCAGCATTGCGCCAAAAGTCTTCCAGTTCAATCGCGCAAACTCCTTCCGGTATGGTGAAGAAAGAGATTTTCCAGGCTCGGCTCAGAGATGTGAACGTCTGACAATTCCGCGCCTGAACTCGCAGCCAAGTTCGCGATCTCGGAAATAAGGGAACCGCCGCGGTCCGCATAGACGTCGGCGCCCGCATTGTCCGAAGCGCGTACCTCGCGGACTCCCGCCAGTGACTGCAGCTGCTTAAGCAGATCTGCAGTCTGATTCCCAAAACGAAGGCGCAGAAGGAATCCTCCGGGGATCGATGCCTTCAACTGCAGCGGTGTACCCAGAGCAATCACATGGCCGTGGTCGATGATGGCCAAGCGCTGGCACAGGGCGTCGGCCTCTTCCATGTTATGAGTGGTCAACAGGACGGTTCTTCCCGCCTGGTGATATTCGCGAATAATCTCCCACAGGAGAATCCGGGTTTGAGGATCCAGCCCGGCGCTCGGTTCATCGAGAAACAGCACCTGCGGATCGTGCATCATCGCGCGGGCAATGGAAAGCCGCTGCATCATGCCTCCCGAAAAACCCCGCACCATCTGGTTTGCGCGTTCGCTGAGCTTGAACTTCTCGAGCAGGGCGTCGGCGCGCTCATTTCTCAACTTCGATCCAATCCCGAAGTAGGCAGCATGAAAAATGAGAATCTCGCGGGCCGTCAAAGAAAAATCCAAATTGGGACGCTGCGGGACAACCCCAATCAGATGCTTGACCCGGGTCGGTTCCTTCCACACGTCCTGCTCGCCAATCCAAGCTTGGCCGGACGTTGGCCGCACCCGCGTGGTCAAGACACCGACCGTGGTGGATTTGCCTGCTCCGTTTGGGCCAAGCAGGCCGAAAATTTCTCCTGGAAGAATCTCCAGCGAGAGTCCGTCAAGCGCCGGAATTTGTGCTTTCGGCTGCTTCCCACCTTTCGCATCCGCGCGGACGATGAAACCACCGGCAGCACCGAACGGCGGGGCGGAGTAATAGACCTTGCGCAGGTCTTGAGTGCGAACGCCAACGGCCATTCAGGGGAGTCCTCAACCGGTAGCTGAAGTTTCCTGGAAATGTATCTTGGGCATTGGCCCCGATCGAATCCCGTCCAAGCAGGATCACCGTCAACAGTACACTTCCGGTCGGATAACTGGCAAACCGGATATTCCGCAACGGGCGCCGGCGTGGCCTGGGCTGCGCCGCCCGCCACCAGGCCGCCAGTCTCGAGGATGGGAACGAAACGCGGCAGGTGTAAACTCATCTGCCAGTGCGTCGTAGAGCGATCTCCCGTCGCGTTGCCACCTGATTCGTGCGGGTGCGGCGCCTCGGTACGCTATCTTATGAGGAAATGACGAAACTTGGCGTACTGCGCTGCGTGATCATCACTGGCCTGCTGCTGGTTAGCGCTGTGGCCTTTGCCCAGCAGCGCCGCAAGGTGATCATCAACCAGGACTGTTCCGGTCCGGGTGGCAGCAATCTGCAAACGTTGCTTGTGCTGATCCAGTCTCCTCAGGTCGAGGTGCTGGGGATCACCGTGGTCAGCGGCGATCAATGGCGCGATGAAGAAGTGGCGCACACCCTGCGCTTACTGGAGATCATCGGTCGGACCGACATCCCGGTCGTACCCGGCGCAGTGTTCCCGCTCGTGCGCCGGCGCGAGGAGGCGCAGCTGTGGCAGGGGCGCTATGGGAAGGTAGCTTACGCGGGGGCCTGGGACGAGCGCTGGTGGCACGAGCCCTACGTGGTACCTCCCCTGCCCGAGGGACAGCCGACCACGAAGCCGGCGCAAGAAGATGCTGCACATTTCTTGCTCCGCATGGTGCACAAGTATCCCCACGAAGTGACCATCTACGAAGGCGGCCCGATGACCAATCTGGCGACCGCGATCAGGATCGATCCCGACTTTCCTGGCCTGGCGCAGGAGTTGGTGTTCATGGGCGGCAGCCTGAGTCCGCAGAGCAAGAACGCTGAGTGGGCGAACACTCCGCGCCACGAATTCAATTTCTGGTTTGATCCCGAAGCGGCCGACATCGTTCTGCGCGCTCCCTGGAAAAAGATTGTCTGCACGCCGACCGATATTTCGCTGAAGACCAAGTTGACGCCGGCGATCATCAAGCAGATCGACGCGAGCGGGACAGCAGTGGGCCACTACGTGGCCCGCTTTTATCAGCAAGGGCCGGGCGCGGACATCATGTGGGATGAACTCGCGGCGGCGGCCTGGATCGATCCATCAATCATAACCGCGCGCGAAACACGCTACATGGACGTGGATCTCGACCAGGGAGCGGGCTACGGCAACACCCTGACCTGGACCGACCAGGACAAGCCAAAGATCGACCTGCAGCCCGTGGAGATCCAGGTCGATCTCGATACCGGGAATTTCTATCGAATGTTCGTGACCCTGATGACCGGGCCAACGCCGCCGGCTCACTGAGTGGTCGGAGCCTTCTCTGGCGGTTGAGAGGTCGAAGGCTGCTCGCGCAGAGTGTAGACAAATCCCCGGATCTCACGCTGCGCGCGCTCTGCCTGCTCCACAGATTGCCGGGAAGTTCTCTCGTAAAGCTCCAGTTCTGTCGCGGCCTTCCGCGTGTCGCCTGTCTTGCGGTAGGCCTGGGCAAGCCGGTAGTGCGCTTGCTCCAGTTGAGGGTCTGCAGCGATTGCCTGCTGGTAGGCAGATACCGCGCTGGACAGTTTTCGCTGCTCTTCGTACAGGACACCCAACTGCAAGAAGGCCACTCCCAGGTGTGGGTCGAGCTGCACCGACTTGTTCAGCCGAGATTCAATCTCTCCGAGACTTGCAGTGTCGTCTGGGCCCTTGCGTGCCTTCCACAGGCTCATCGCATAGTAGTAGTTGGCCCTGGCGTTTTCAGGCTGAAGGCGCGCGAATCGGGCCAGCCTCTCGGTGAGGTCTGTTGACTGGGCAGGATCGATGGTCTGGATCCTTCCCAGGAAAAGATAGGGCGTGGCGCCCGCGGGATCGAGATCGGATGCCTCACACAGTCGTCGCACAGCCTGGTCGTAAGAGCCACGACCATAGAGGGCCACGCCCATGCCCACCAGCATCCGGCTTGATTTCGGGAACAGGTGATTCCCCTTCGTGAACACCTCGCCGGCGGGCTCAAGAGCCCGATGCATCAGCAACTCCGACCCCCAATCGAAGAGATTCGATTCCGTCGGAGCCAGTTCTGCCGCGCGCTGGTACTCATGCACGGCTTCAAGCGGATGGCCAAGTTTCTCCTCGACGTCCCCCAGCAGATGACGGGCCTCGGCGCTGTCCTGCCGATTCAGTAGACCTTGCAGGTTCGAAGCCGCGCGCTGGTATTCGCCGATGTCCGTGCAAGCCAGCGCGAGATCGTAGGTATTTTCGTTGTCGTTGGGATTGAGTTGCGCGGCTTGATCGAGGTAAGAAGCGGCTTCCCGGCCCTTTCGAGCGTCGAGCAGCATCTTTCCCAGGCGGTGATTGGCCTCGAAGCTCCTGGGATCCTGGCGGACGGCCTCCCGCAGCGACCTTTCCCTTGCCGCAACGGCAGCGTCGGGCGGCAACGCGCGGGAAGGCCTGCTCAGCGAAGCCGTTTCCCGCACCAAAGACTCGGTGGTTCGCACGACTGTGTCCGAACCATGAGTGCCGATATTGGTCGTGTCGGTCACTCCCGCGACCGTGAACTGCGGTTCGTCGTAAAACTCGGGCGCTTGCGGGGCGGTCTTCCCTTGCCCGGTGCTCTGGAGAGTGAAGTCCAGCTGCCTGGCTTCGTCTGTCTTCAGCGTGAGCAGGCCAGAGGTCACTTCGCCGTATCCTGCCGCATGGACACGCAGTTTGTAGGTGCCTTCGGACAGGGCGGGAAAATGGTAGATTCCCCGGGCGTCGGTGTTGGTTCTCAGCGTTTGAGCTCCATTGACCGTCTCGAGCGCAACGCTGGCGGCAGAAATCGCGTGAGCAGCCGAATCCCGAACGTATCCCTTGAGGTCCGCAGAGTGTGGAGACTGGGCTGCGCTCAAGCCAGACAGCAGAGCGACAACCACGATCGACCGAGTCACCCTGTGCGCAACAGCCGTTCGGTATCGTCGAGGCATTAAATGGAAACGAACCATCTGCTCATGCACCCCGGCGGTGGAGCTAGCGGGTTGCGAAGGTCTGTAAACCCAAATTCTAATCGTCACTCTCCCGGTCCGCAAACGTAACGCTGCGTGGAGCCGTGCAGACGAACGAAGTCGGGCGACGCCACGCCCGGGGGAATCCGGGCCCGGGAAGAAGAAAAAACTGGCCGTACTCGTCCAGAACCAATTACAATTCGGCGCCTTCTTCCCCGGAATGGAAGAAATTTGCGGCGTGCTTCGGCCAGCCGTGGCAAGCAAACGACAAGGGAGACCTGCACCGTGAGGCAACAAGGGTTCGCCGTCGGACTGGCGGCTGTCTTGATCTTGAGCGTAGCCACTCGAGTCCATGCGCAGAGAATCAAAGTCATCGTGGACCAGGACGCGCGTGGTCCGGCCACCACCGACATGCAATCGATCCTCATCTTTCTGCAGTCAGACAGGTTCGATGTGCTCGGGATCACCACCGTCAGCGGTGATCAATGGGTCAAAGAGGAGACCCAACGCACCCTGCGGTTGCTCGAAATCGCCGGGAGAAGCGACGTGCCGGTCGTCGAGGGCGCCGAGTTTCCGCTGCTGAATTCAAAAGAAGAGACCGAGCGCTGGGAGGCTCTGTACGGCAAGTTCCGCTACAAGGGGTGCTGGAGCGACCCCTCAAAGCGTTCCCAAACCACGCCCCCGGCCTCTCGGGAGGGATATCACGATCCCGACGTAGTTCCTCCGCTAGTGGAGGGTGCTCCGCACATCAAGGCGCTTGATGAGACGGCCGCACATTTCATCGTACGCATGGTGCATCGGTATCCCGGAGAAGTCGTGGTCTGGGCCGGAGGACCCTTGACGAACATCGCGCTGGCGCTGCGGCTTGATCCGCAGGTGGCGACGCTGGCCAAAGAGCTGGTACTGATGGGGAGCGGTATGTACGCCGACAACGGAGGAATCAGCGGGGTCGATGGTCGCCGGGAGTTTAACTGGTGGTTCGATCCCGAGGCGGTACGCATCGTGATGCGCTCGCCTTGGAAAAAGATCACGATTACCCCCATCGATGTCTCGGTAAAAACCCAGGTCACTCCCGAAATCAAGGCCGCCATCGCCAAGGCAGACACTCCCGTAGCCCGGTACCTGACGGAATACTCCGTGCCGAGTTTCATGTGGGACGAACTGTCTGCCGCCGCTATGGTTGATCCGGCAATCATCACGGGGCAGAAAGAACTGTACGTAGACATCGATATCGATCACGGCCCCAGCTACGGGCAAACTCTCGTCTGGGCCCCAGGTACCCCGCTGCCCTCCTACGAAAGGCTGGCCACCGTGCAGTTCGATGTCGACACGGTGAAACTTTACAATCTGTACATCAAACTGATGACGCAGCCACCGCGCAACGGGCACTAACGACTCTCGCTGCGCTCGATCTGTGTTTGAAAGAGAGCTATGGGCTCTGAGAAGAAATCTTCCGGAATCACCAGACGGGAGTTTGTTGCGGCCTCTTCTGCCGGGCTGGCGCTGGGCGGCTTGGCGGGCTCGCCACTGGCGCTTAGAGCACAGGGCAACGACTCGGTCAGCAAGGGGAATGGCAGCGGACCTCATCGTGTGATGATCGACACCGATCCCGGTGTCGATGATGCCTTCGCGTTGCTACTCGCCATGCGCTCGCCGGAGCTAAAGATCGAGGGGATCACTCCCGTCGCCGGAAATGTGCCACTGGAGTTGACCCTCCCGAATGCACTGCGCATGGTCGAAATCGCTGGGCGTGCCGATATTCCAGTTGCCGCGGGGGCCAAGTCGCCGCTGTTGCGCCGCCTGGTAACCGCCGCGTATGCCCATGGCGAAAACGGGCTGGGCGGCGCAGTATTTCCGGAACCGAAGATCAAGGCTCTGGCTGTTCCGGCCTCGGAACTCATCCGGCAAATCGTTCGGAGGTATCCGAACGAAGTAACCTTGATCACCCTGGGCCCGCTGACAAACGTGGCCACCGCACTGAATTCCGACTCCGAACTCGCCGGAATGATCAAGCGCGTGGTGATGATGGGCGGATCGCTTTCCGGCGGGAACATCACACCCGCCGCGGAATTCAACATTTACGTGGATCCCGAAGCCGCGCGCATCGTGTTTCAGTCGGGCATTCCGGTGACCATGGTCGGACTCGACGTCACGCGCAAGACCTCGCTCACCGACGAGCACGTGAAGACTCTGGAAGGGGTGCAGAATCCGGTCAGCCAAGCCGCGGCCAAGATCGCCCGGAACGCCATCGACCATAATCGCGCCCAGGGATTTCTGGTTGGACCAAACATGCACGACTCGCTGGCGGTCGCAGCCTTCCTCGATCCTTCCCTGCTCAGATGGAAGGAATACTACGTGGACATTGAGACGACGGGAGAGCTGACGGCGGGCGAAACCCTGGGCTACAGTCCCAGCGCAGGCGATTTGCGCCGGCGCCCGGAAATGGAGAACCAGGCCGCGCTCACGATGCCGATTCGCGGATCGGCGCCGACGTTGGCCGGAACCAAGACCTCTCCGGTTCTGCGCGACAAGTTTGTTCCCAACACAAACGTGGCGCTGGACGTGGATTCTGCGAAATTCTTTGATCTGCTGATTGGCAGGTTGGCTGGCAGGCAGTAGTCACCAGAGCCGCGTGGGGATCATTGTGGTTGCAGCTCTCGCACTTTCTGACTGTCTGAGGTGGCTAGATGAACTTGGGCCGAGTCTGGTTGCTGAGTGCCGCTTTGGCCGTGAGCCTCACGTGCTGGGGTCAGCCGAAGCGAAAAATCATTATTGATCAGGACGAAGCCGGCCCCGGTGGCACCGATCAGCAGGCGACGCTGCTACTGATCCAGTCTCCGCAAACCGAGGTGTTGGGCATCACGGTGGTCACAGGCGACGCATGGCTGAACGAAGAAGTGGCCCACACGTTGCGTACGCTCGAAATCGTCGGGAGAACCGATATTCCAGTGGTGCGCGGAGCAGAGTATCCCCTGGTGCGACGAAAACAAGACACCGAACTCTGGGAGCAGCGGTACGGATCGATTCAATGGCTGGGAGCCTGGACTCCGAAGTACTATCACCCCCCGGACGAGCTGGGGAAACTTCCGGAAGGCCGACCCACCACCCGGGCACTCGATGAAGATGCCGCGCACTTTCTCGTGCGCATGATTCGCAAGTTTCCAAACGAAGTCACGATTTACGCGGGTGGCCCAATGACCAACCTCGCATTGGCCATCACCATCGATCCCGACTTTCCCAGACTGGCGAAGGAATTGATCTTTATGGGTGCCAGCCTGAATCCGCAGACCGCCGACCCGGAATTTGCCAACGCACCCCGCCACGAATTCAACGTCTGGTTCGATCCGGAGGCAGCCCACATTGTGCTCAGGGCTCCATGGAACAAGATCGTCTGCACGCCCGTCGACATCTCAGTGAAGACGAAGATGACCACGGAATTGATCGAGCGCGTCAAGGCGGGAAACACACCGGCCGCGCACTATGTCGGCACCTACAGTCGGCTGTTTGGGGAATATAACTACCTGTGGGATGAACTGACCGCTGCCGCCTGGCTCGACCCCAGCGTCATCACGAAGACCGAAACGCGCTACCTGGATGTCGACCTGGATCGCGGCGCCGGATACGGCAATATTCTGACCTGGAGCGACCGCGACAAACCCAAGATCGAAGTTCAGCCCGTCGAGATTCAAGTGGATCTGGACACGGAAAAATTCTACAAAATGTTTGTCGATCTCTTGACTGCACCGACCCCGCCCGCGGAGCGCTTGCATTAGCGGCCGGTCGTGGGGATGCCCGAGAATGCCCGCCCTCGCCTAGTGCGGCAGTTCCTGCAGCGCTTTCTGCGCGAGCACGTGATCGGGGTGCTGCTTGAGCAGATCCAGTAGAACAGCACGCGCCTTGCCCGGTTGTTCCTCCAAGGCATAGACACGCGCCAGGTTCAGATAAGACTGATCGAAGGATGGAGCGACCCGAATACATTCCTCGAAGGAGCGAACCGCTTCATCGCGCCTCTGGGTACGCAAGTAAAGGATGCCAAGGTTATTCAGTGCCTCGGGATAGGCGGGACGAAGCGTCAGCGCTCTTCGCAGATAGGTGTAAGCGCGATCACTATCATTGAGCTGCGCGCATACCATCCCCAGGCTGTAGTTGGCCTCGGGATCCGCCGGCCCGACCTCGACCGCGTGTTCCAGCGTCTTTCTGGCACTCTCCCAGTCTTTTTGCTGCCGATAGGCATTCCCGAGATTTACCAGGGCAATCAGGTGATCCGGACTCACCCGTAAAGCTTCTTGAAAATATGGGATGGCCTCCGCCGTCCGACCCTCGCGCGTGGCGAGCAGACCTAGATTGTTCCACGCGTTCGGCAGGGTATCCGGATACGTGCCCGACAACTTGGTGACACGCTCAAAACTCTCCCGAGCCTGCGGAGCTCTTTGTTGTTGCAGGTACACGCTTCCCAGCCCGTACAACGCCTCGGCACTGGAAGGATCATCCTGTAGCGCATGCTGAAACGATGCTTCGGCCTGGTCCAAATATCCGCGCTGGAACAAGACCGAACCGTAAGACAGGTGGTTGCGTAGAAATTCGGAAACGCTGGTCACGCCAGCAAAAGGGAGGGCTTTGGCAAGCCGCTGCTCCGGGCTGCGAGGAATCTGCCGGACATCCTGTTCGACGTGTTCCAGATTCAGTGGCCCCTGATAGACCTTGACGATGTGCCCACTCTCGTCAATCAGAAACGAGGTGGGAAGGCTCAGGTCGCGATGCCGGTCGTAAAGGTATCGATAGAGGATGTTGTAAACCGCGGCAATGTCTTGCGAACCACGCAGAACGGGCAAGGCCAGTTGATGCTTGCTTGCCAGCACTCGCAAGCGTTCAGGGCTTGGAGGGTCATCAAGATTGACCGTTACCAGTTGCAGCCCGTCGGTCGCCCAAGCCGCCAGTCGACGATTTAGCGTCAGCAGACCGTCGAGATAATCTTGCGATCCCGAAGCCCAGAGATGCAGCAGGACACGCTTGCCACGAAAGGCCGCCAGGGTTGTGATGGTTTCATTCAGGTCAGGTAAAGAGAAGTCGGGAGCAGCGATCGGAGCGAGCAACCAGGTCTCCACCACGGTTGGTAGTGATTCGGACTCACTTACGCTGACGACAGGCGTATGCACGAAGGGCGCTGGCGTCTTGAACGGCTCCCATCGAGACGGAGTCGCCCCCTCCTTCACCCATATTCGATGGTTGATCGGCAGGTCGTGAAGTTCCTGCATCAGTCCGCTCGGCCAGCGGACAGACGCACGAACCTTGCCCTTTGCGTTCCCCAGCCCAAACAATACGTCTTTGCTGTGCTGCGAAAGAAATCCCGAGCCGGCGCGAACCGTGCTTGTCTGTGTCCCCGAGTCTGACTCCAGTGTGATGGCGGCGCCAACCGCGTCGCGATTGCTCTTTGTGCCCTCTAAACGAAATGCGATCGAGGGTCCGAGATCTTGGATGACATTCTTCATCAGGCGCACCTGGGGAGCGCTGCGGTTCTTCACCAGCACCTCGAGGCGGCCATCGTGATCGAAATCGGCAAGCGCGAATGACCGGCCATCTTCCAGGAAATCCAGGCCGGTCACGCCGGAAACATCGCTAAATGTACCGTCCCGGTTGTTTGCGTAGAACACGTTCCGCTCGTAGCCGCTCCAGGTCCCATCGGCACGGATCAGTTCGTTGATGGCGCTCCATCCTTGTTCGTAGTCATGCGAAGGCTTGGCGCTCGTGGGTGACTTCGCGACGACCTGCCGCCAGAAGAAGCTGTTCAGGTCGTCGTGCGAAGCTCCAGAAACCATGCCGTTGACGACGTAGAGGTCCGGAAAGCCGTCGTGATCAAAATCCCACGAGTCGCTCGACCATGACCAGCGCCCCATCCCGACCCCGGCAGCCGGGCCAGGATCTTGAAAGGCACCATCTCCAGCATTGCGCAATAACGAGTTGCCCATCGCATGCTTGCGATACAGGGCACGAGCCTTCTCGGGTGCATCTTTCTGGAAGATGTCCTGCATGGCGACGCGCCTGCCCGCTGCGGTCCACATGTCAGCGACGTAGAGGTCGTCAGCGCCGTCGTTGTCGTAGTCGAGCCAGCAAACGCTCATGCCCGCCCCCGGGTCCTCGGCACCGGCCTGCGCCGCCACATCCGTGAAAGTCCCGTCGCCGTTGTTGCGATAGAGATTTTTGCGGCCGAAGTCGTTTACCACATAAAGATCGGGCCAGCCGTCACGGTTGTAGTCGTTCCACCCACAGCAAAAACTGTAGCGAGTGTTGTTCTGGTTGAGGCCCGATTCGCCGGTCACATCCCGAAACGTCCCATCCCGATTGTTGCGCAGCATGAAATTAGGAGGACCGTTTTCAGCGTCATAATAAGGAGTTGGATACTTGTATTGATCAGTGCCCTGGTAATAGACATAGAGGCAAAAATAGATGTCCAACCAGCCGTCGCGATCGTAATCTGCCACTGCGGCGCCGGTGAAGGTTCCCGCTGGAGCGCTGGCAAATCGAAATGCGTCCGGCTTTTGGCGGAACCTGCCTCCACCTTCATTCAGGAACAGCAGAGGGCCGTTGGTGCGGACGACGATGAGATCCTGGCGTCCATCATTATCGATGTCAACAAAGAGGGCGCAGGCGGTGTTTTCGAGCACTCCCACTCCGGCCGTGTCGGTGACGTCCTCAAAGGTACCGTCTCCCCGGTTGCGATAGAGCCGATTCGGAAGGCCGGCACCCTGGCAGATGTAGAGGTCATCGGAGCCGTCGTTATCGATGTCTCCGACCGAGACACCGTTGTGCCCATAGATATCGATTCCCGACGCACCGTCGAGAACGGTCCGCCAAAAGTCCGCGCCTCTCAGAAGTTGCGAACCATACGAGGAAACTCCGCCGAACGCGTCCGCAGTAATATCGCTAAAAACGGCTTCCGACGCGCGGCTCCGGGTTTCTTCGAGAGCTCGCCAAGTGCGTAGCTCGAAACCGCCCGACGAATTGGCTTCCCATTCCAGATTCCAATACCCGACCCGCTGCTCTCTGTAGAAGTCGCGCCCGGAGCCCACCAGTTCGTAGCGAACGCGAGTCGACAGGCGAGCCGGAGTCCCTGAGGCGGACCCCGAAGGGCTAGCCTCGATGCTGACGATTTCGATTCCGGCGGTCAGGATTTTCTCGAAGGGGCTCAGGACCGATTGCAGTTCTTTGACGAATGCGTCTTTGCCGACCGTGGGCTGGTTGCTGAATCGGTTCTGATGAACTTCGAGGCCGGCGTGCGAACGGACGAGCTTTGCATCCAGGGGCTCCAAAGAGGCGGCTGAGAAACTCGATGCCAACACCTTCTCGATTGCCTCGGTCGATCGTGGAGAGCGCAGCATGCTCGCCGTCCACTTCGAGAGCATCGTCGCTAGCTGATCGGCATATTTCTCTGTAATGAACTCGTCGAGACCTACTTCCGTGTTCAGCAGGAGTCGGTCGATTGGCCGCGACGTTCGATAGTGCGGATGCAGGTGAAACGGAGCGTCCGATCCGCCTTCGATCAAAGAGCCCGTGGAGGGAAACGCTGGAAAAACCAGACCGCCCAGGCGGGAGCGAAGCAAAGCAGCCGAAACACTCTGGCAGGACCGAATGAGAAAGTTCCGCCGGCGAAGATCCACCCAGTGACGTTGCTTCTCTGTCCGACTCAGAGCGATTCTCCCTCGATATGCGCTGGTGGTGGTGGGTCGTGGTGGTGCTGGTGGAACGGAATCTAACATTGACATCCTCCCCTCTGTGAACGGAGGGGATTCCTACCGGCTGTACGCTCGCGCATACCATGCCCTCGGTGGGTTCCTGACACGACGCATTGGCAGCATGCGAAGATGACGAACAGGGTCGAAAGTCAGTTCTCCATCACCGCGCAACCTATTGAAAAAAAGCCCTGAGCGACTTTCATGAGCTTT
>WNFS01000623.1_pt1 | contig 34860 bp, 29 predicted proteins | sample 5400141 | NCBI WGS metagenome assembly WNFS01 (sample SAMN13153358, study PRJNA577476) | soil metagenome | isolation source: 60 cm saprolite under Madrone tree | place: USA:California | collected 2016-06-14
AATCCAGCGCCCCAAAACCCGTCACTCGCCCCTGGATTCCCGCTTCCGCGGGAATGACGGCAACAGAGAGGTCGGAGAACCCAAATGCGATTGCCCTGGTCAGTCCTGGCGGCCTTGCGGGTTGAAGGCGCCCGCACGGAGCGTACCGGCACACCAAGCCCGCCAAAACTCGCGCAGGGTGGCCTCGAGATGCCCGGCGAAACGCGCGCCGTCGCAGAGCGGAGATCTGGCAACCCGGTCGCGCAGTTCCATTCGCAGACGGGCAAGGCGGCCGCGATCCGCGCAGAGGCGGCGGACGGTGGCGACATAGTCGTCGGCGTCGCGGGCGATCGCCTCGGTCAGACCGACATTCGACAGGTGACTGAAAGCATGGCGGCCGGCGAAAGTTTGCCCCGGCATCGTTATCACCGGCACGCCCATCCATAGCGCTTCGCAGGTGGTCAGGCCGCCCGAATAGGGAAAGCTATCGAGCGCAAGATCGACGCCGCCATAGCGTTCGAGCAGGATCGAGCGCGGCAGGCGACCCTCGAAATGCAGCCGTTCGGCCGCAACGCCTGCGCTGGCAAACCAATCGCGGATTCGCGCCTGTACCTCCGTCACTTCATAGCCGGAATAGATAAACCAAAGCCGGGAACCGGTTTCGGCGCGCAAGATGCGTGCCCACAACTCGACGACCTCGCGGTTGATCTTCGCCGGAAGATGGAAACTGGCAAACGTCAGGGGCGCCCCGGCACCGGCAGGAAGCGGGGTCACGGCTGGCGCGTCGGCCGGCGGGTCGAAGCATATGTAGCCGTCGGGCAGGCGGGCAATCTTTTCGACATAAAAAGACTCCTCGCCTGCCGATATGTGAAACCGGTCGGCGATGAGCCCGTCCATGGCCTTGAGGCCCGTGGTGCCCACGTAGCCCGCCCAGGAGAGCTGAACCGGCGCCGGTCGCCGCGAAAACGCGGGCAGCCGGTTGCCCTTGGTATGCCCCGACAGATCGATCAGGATGTCGACCCGATCATGCGCCACTTCGTCGGCAAGACGCTCATCGGACCAGCTGGCGATAGCGCGCCACCGACCCACGCAACGCTTGAACCGGTGCGTGATCGCATCGTCGAGGTCGGCCCCGGCATAGACGACGAGTTCGATCATCGCGGGATTCAATGCTTCGACGGCGCGAATCGTGAAATACCCAACCGGATGCTCGCCCAAATCCGGGGAAACCAACCCCACGCGCAATCGCCTGTTCGGATCCGCCGATGGCCATTTGCGCTTCTCCGCCGGACGCAGGCCATCGCCGGTTCGAGCATCCCAAATCTGGTGCAGCGCCATCAGCTTGGCGGCGGTGGCGCCGCGTTCGTACTGGGCCGCCATGAAGCGGTTCGACAGCGTGCCGGTGTCGGCGGGATGCTGCCTCAGCAAGGCGTCCATACTGGCGATGGCCGTCTCGACGGCACCCAATCGCAACTCGAGTTCGACGAAATTGAAAGCCGCCGGCTCGAACGCCGGATCGAGGGCGCGCGCTTTTCGATAGAGTTCCAGGGCCGCCTGCGGATCGCCCTGTTCGTCGGTTAACTTGGCAAGATTGTAGAGCGCCAAGACATAGTTGGGGTTTGCGGCGAGGGCAGCGCCGAATAGGCGCTTGGCCTCCTCGAGCAGGCCAGCCGCCACCAGCACAAGAGCGAATTTCGTCGGAACTTCCGCCTGTCCGGGAAATCGGGCCGTCGCGCTTGCTGCTGTTTGTCGGGCATCGGCAAGGCGCCCCAGCCGGCCGTAGATGGCGATGAGTTCGAGATAGGTCTCAAGCCTGTCCGGCTCCAACTCTATCGCACGGCGGAAATGGAACAGGCTTTTGGTTAGCGCGCCTTCGGCTTGAAACACCTTGGCCAGCGTGTAGTTCGCCGCGCCGTCCCGTGGCTGCGCCTTGACCAGGGACAGAAGTCTAGCTCGGGCCGCTCTGAGCCGGCCCGATTCGATAAGCAGCAACGCAAGATTGTAGTTGGCAATGGCATGCGAGGGATCGGCAGCCAAAACCTGATTGTATAAACGCTCGGCCTGCCCAACAGCCCCGCTGGCGTGACATTGGATGGCTTGCGCGACAATCGCGGGAATTTTCGCTGCTTCTTCAGTCGTCCGGCTCATGGCGGTCTGGCGGCGTTGTCCCGGGTAAATAAGGCCGGCGCGAACGATAGCACTGTGCCGGGACAATGAGGTATTGCACTCTGCGGCCAATCGTTGAACAGGCCGAAAATGGTCACCTGTCGCGGCGGCCAGGGGCTCGCAATCGATTGACCTGCCTTTCAGCCAGATAGTAAAGCTGCGCCATGGCACGATCACCCGCCGAACTTCTCGCCGCCTCTGCCTGGAAACTGCATCAATCCGGACAGTTGGAGCAGGCGATCGAGATCTACCGACGCGCGGCGGCGATGGCGCCCAAATACGCGGAAATCCACAACAATCTCGGCAATGCGCTGCGCGCGGCGGGTCGACCCGCCGATGCGGTGACAAGCCTGAAACGGGCGGCAAGATTGAAGCCGGAAGTGGCAACGGTGCACACTAATCTTGGCCTGGCCCTTGCCGACATCGGCCATTTCCAGGAGGCGGCGGCGAGCCACAGACAGGCGCTCAAGCTTCAGCCCGAGCTTGCGCTGGCCCACAACAATTTCGGCACCGCGCTTCTGGCCCTGGGAAAGTTCGAGGAGGCCGGCGCCAGCTATCGGCGCGCTGTCGAACTTCAGCCGGACTTCGCCGAGGCATATGGCAACCTTGGCGATGCGCTGAGACGGTTGGAGCGATTCGAAGAGGCTGCCGCCAGTTTCCGGCGCGCCTGGGAGCTCAAACCCGACTTCGGCCAGGCAATGGCACAGCATGTCTTCATGCAGCGAACCATTTGCGACTGGCGCGATATGGCGCCTGTGCGAGAGGCGTTCCTTGAGGCGGCACGATCGGACGAAAAGGGCGCCCTGGCCTTTGCATTTCTCGCGATTGCAGACGATCCTATCTTGCAGTTGCAGATGGCCCGCCACGACAGCCGCACGCTGGGCGATGCGGCAAGCCCGGCTCTGTGGCAAGGCCAGCGATATGAGCATGCGAAAATCCGGCTCGCCTATCTGTCCACCGACTTCCGTGAACACGCGGTGGCTTACTTGATCGCGGAGTTGTTCGAGCGCCACGACCGATCCAAATTCGAGCTGTTTGCGATTTCCTTAGGGCGCGAGGATGACAGCCCGATGCGTCAACGCCTAAGGAAGGCGTTCGATCATTTTGTCGACGTGCGCCAGCTTTCCGACTACGAAGCCGCAAAGCTGATCCGAAACGCCGAAATTGATATTGCCATCGACTTGAACGGCCATACCAGAGAGGCCCGCCCAAGAATCCTGGGCCATCGACCCGCCCCAATACAGGTCAACTTCCTGGGTTATCCCGGAAGCATGGGGGCGGATTTCATGGATTACGCCATTGTCGATCCCTTCGTCGTACCGCTCGACCAGCAGGTTAATTTCACGGAAAGGCTGGTCTATCTGCCCGACTGCTATCAAGTGAACGACTCGAAACGAGAGATTGCGCAACTAACGCCATCGCGCCAGGAATGCGGGCTGCCGGAAGCGGCATTCGTGTTCTGCTGCTTCAACAACAATTACAAGCTGACGCCGACGCTTTTCGATATCTGGATGCGTCTGTTGAAGGAGGTGCCGGGAAGCGTTATCTGGCTATTGGGCGACAACGAATGGGCGGTCGCGAATTTGCGCGGGGAGGCCCGCGCCCGGGGAGTCGAGCCCGAACGCCTGATCTTTGCACCGCGAATGAGTCTGGCGGATCATCTGGCACGCCATCGATTGGCGGATCTCTTCCTAGACACTCTGCCTTACAATTCACACACTACCGCGAGCGATGCGCTGTGGGCTGGCTTGCCGGTTCTGAGCTGCGCGGGACAGGGCTTCGCCGCACGCGTGGCGGGCAGCCTGCTAAGCGCAATAGGATTGCCCGAGCTCGTGGTGGAAAGCCTTGATGAATACGAGGACATGGCGCTCAGCTTGGCAACGCAGCCAGGCCGGCTCCAGGCCCTGAGGAAGAAATTGATGCAAAATCGTTTGCGCACACCGCTGTTCGACACCGATCGTTTTCGCCGTCATATCGAGGCCGCTTACCTCAGGATGTGGCATATCTGGCAGCAGGGCGAACGCCCCGCAACGTTTGCGGTCGAGCCCCTCTAGGGCAGAGCTCGGCTCGCAACGCCCGTGACGCTATGCCCGCCGCTGAGTGGAGCCGGGAAGTGCAGTGCCCGGAAGCGCTGGCTCGAATCCCAATCCCTGTTTGATTGCGATCTCGGCGAGCGCTGAAGCATCAAACTGCGCCGCCGCGACCAGTTTTCGCAGGGACTCTTCTTCGCCCTGCGTCCAGTCGTCCGTCTTGGGTCCGACGTTCTGTGCTTGCGGAGTGATCAATTCGCCGGGGCGCTTCGCGACCCCCAGGTCGCCCAGCAGACGGGAGGCGCCGTCGGGTCTTGTCAGTTCCTCCATTGTAATATGGAGCACCTGCACGTTTGGGTTTCCGGCCAGCAGTTTCTCGTAGTAGGCGGCGCGGAGGCGGATTTCCGTGATGTACCAGAGGCAGAGCCCGTTATAGCCGAATTTGCTCAATTCCTTGGAGTTACTGAGATTCCTCGGATAGTCGGGATCGAGATACCAAAGCCAGAGATTGCCCTTATTCAGGAAATCGAAGCGCGCGCGAAAGCTCTTGATCGTCGCGACGGGATCGCGCTGTAGATCGATGAGGTACACGCGGCCGGCCTTCGTCAATGCAGCCAGGTTCTCGATGAGGCCCGCCTTCATCAGCGTGTGCGCGGTCTCGACGTAAAAGCGGTTCGGCTTGACGACGATGCGCGCGAGCTTATGGCGCCAAAACTCCTGCACCTTCTCGATATTTCCCTGGGAATTGAACAGGGTCATATGCGACACGTCGGGCGTATTCAGACCGAAATCGTCCCACCCGAGAAGCTCGTGATGGGACTCGACATCCGGCAGGTTTGCGCCCAGAAACTCCGCCAGATAAGCGGTGGCGCTTCTGCCCGTGGTCATCGTGAAGATAAAATGCTTATCCGCCATTTTCGTCACTTTCTAACGCCGCTGAAGTCTTTCGCTCTCGATGGGAAATCCATCGCTGCGTCCGGGCCGGGCAACCCCCTCAGTATAATTGTCTGCGCGATTGGCACCCCATTCAAGCTTCGCCCGTGGAATCGGGCGGGCCTCTCCCCTGCCAAGGACCACTGCGTAGCAGATCATCTGCATGTGGCCGGCGCGAAATCAGGGGGCATCCTGCCACTGCGCCGGCACGGAACCGCTAAACTGCTTGCCGACAAAATCATACACGGGCTCAAACATCGCCCTTAGTTGGCGCCTGCGCGATTCATTCAAGGGCGCCTCGACCGAAACATGCAAGCGACGGCCGGCGTCGGGCGCGACATGCTTGATCTGCAGGAATTGGCAGAGTCGTTCCGACGACCTGCGGGAGAACAAATCCTCGTAAAAAAGGAAAAGCACTTCTTCCCTGGAGAACGCATTGAGGATCCTTGCAATGGTCCAATCGTATCTTGTTCGTTCGACGAAATTCGGGTCGTTCAAAGCTTCTTCGTAGGCTTGATCCACCGACCTCTGCGACGCCCCCGAACCGACGCTAAATCGACACTGGGACCAAAATCTCTGAACCGGGTCGCGCATGACAAAGACAATTCGCGGATCCGCACCGCCGCGCTCGATGCTCTTGCGCATCTCGACAAAGCCCTGGTCGGGCAACAAGCAGTAGGAGGGCGTAATCTCCCCCACGACGGGGCGACCATGGGTCGCGAGCCTGTCAAAATACTCCAGATAGCAAGAGGGGTCGAAATTCATGCGCACGCGATCGATCAGGTATTGCAGGTCGCTGATCGATGCGGTCTTGCCGCCGGCTAACAGGTTAATGTGATCCGAGGTCTGTCTGTTGAAGTCGCGCTCCCACATCCCGCACAATTCCGGCCGAAAGATCTGATCGAAGTAATGCAATTCCTTGATGGGCGACATGGCCACGTCGGGGTGCCTTCCCAGATAGTCAAACAGCCAGGTGGTGCCGGCCTTTTGCGCACCGACGCCGACCATGAATTTGCGGCCTGCCAGATTCCGAAATTGTCGAGCATGCGTCATCGATCTATTCTCCGCGGCGCCTCGGCCTGAGATGCTCTTAATGGAGAATCCGCGCGAGCTCCAAACGAATTCCCCGAGGTGGGCGAGGTCGCCGGATTGCCCGATCGATATCATGCGCGGCCGCCTGCGACAACGCCGGCTACCCTCTCGGCGCGCGGTTGTCGGTTGCCCTGGTCGGGGGGCCATTATTTCGTCGCCTCGATATTCAGGCTGATGCCCAGGCCAAAGCGTCTGGCGTTGCTCAAGTCGTCGAACAGGCCGAACGAGGGAACCCGTTCGGCCGCGCGAAACCCCGCCTGCTTCAGGAAGGCGTCCAGGGCGTCGGCGATCGGCCCGATCCGGTTAAGCTCCTTGCGCTCGCGCTCGGCAGCGCCGGTATATCCACTGCCTTGGGCCCTTGTCCCCGGCAGTATCGCGCCCAGATGGTCTCGTAGGCGGATTCCAGATGGCGCGCGAAGCGGCTGACATCGAACAGGGGCATCCGTTCCCGATTTTGCAGCAGCCGCTGTCGCAACTCGGCCAGCTCGTCGCGATGGGCGGCGAGATGGACCGCTTTGGCCACATAGGCGTCCATGTCTTCGACGATCATGTCGTCGAGGCCAATTCCCATGAGCATCGAGTTCGAAATTCGGTTGCCAAAGCGATCGCCGCGTACGGCCAGCAGCGGTACACCGGCCCAGAGAGCGTCCAGCGCCGTGGTCGAAGCGTTCAGGGTGATGGTGTCGAGAAACAGGTCGATATGCCGATGCCGGGCGAAATGATCCGCCTTTCGCTCCAAGCGCTCGGCAAAGACGAGTCGGTCGGGATCGATGCCGTGGGCCGCCGCGTGGCGGCGCGCGGTCTCGATCTGCACGGGCACGTCCTTGACCGTGGAGAGCCACAATACGCTTTGCGGCGCGGCCGCTAGAATCTTCATCCAGGCTGCGAAGATCTTGCGATCGATCTTTTCCGGGTTGTTGAAGGCGCCGAAGACGAATGCGTCGGCGGGCAAGCCGCAATCCGCCCGGCCTGGCGTGGCTTCCGCCACCGGCGCGGGTGACGCGACGTGATAGCACTCGGGCAAGCGGACGACCGATTCGCGATAAAGCGCCTCCTCGCCCGGCGGAATGACAACCCTGTCGGCGATCAGGTAGTCGACAAAGGAGAGCCCCAGACCGCCGGCATGGCCCAGCCAGTAGACCTGCACCGGCGCCGGGCGGAACACCATGATCGCGGTGCTCACCGTTTCCAAGCCATGGCGATGGAGTTTGTTGTACGTCGGATCGCCGCCGTGACGATCCCGTGTGACGAAGGCATGCACTTCAAAGCGACTGCGGTCGTGGGCGGGAAACAGTTGCACCGTGACATGGCCCACTGGGTGGTCGCTGAAATTGGGCGTCATATATCCGATGCGCAGGCGCCGCTTCGTGGCCGAGGCATCGGGTGACGGTAAAGGCGGCAGACGGCCGATCGAATCAAGCGAGCGCAACTGCAAAAAGTCGATTCGATCGGTGACGCGTCGCTGAAGCGAGGACGGCACGGGGACAAAAAGGGCGCGATAGGCAATGTTGGCCAGAACGCCCCACGGCTGCAGGCCCTCGATATTTTTCCCGACGATTTGGTTGATTTGATCCGTCACCCCTTCGACGGCAGCGAAGTCGCATTCCTGCAGCTTGAAATTGAGGCGCATATTGAGGGCGACGAGATTGTCCGGGTCGCTCGACAGCGCTTTTTCCAGGGCCGCGGCCGAACGGGGGCGATCGATCCGCTCGCTTGCAACCGCCATATTGAGCCAGGCTCTCATCAGGGCCGGATCGAGGGCGAGCGCCCTTTCATAAGCCGCGATCGCCTCCCTGTCGCGACGCATCTGGCGCAGCGTGACGCCCAGGATGAAATGCGTCATGGCGTATTTGGGATCGGCGGCCACTGCGCGCTCGGCAATCGCCCGGGCCTCCGCCAGGCGGCCTGATACGCGCAGCAGGATCGAGAAATTGAGCAATGCGAGGATCAGATTAGGCTCGCGCTGCAGGACGGCCCGATAAAGGGGTTCGGCCTCGCGAAGCCGGCCTGCCTGCTGAAGCTCGAGCGCACGCTTCAGCATCGGAAAGTTCGGGGTAGGCGCGCCCGGCTCCAATCCCGCCGGCGACCGCTGCGACGGTGGCGAATCGGGCCGCTTTACCATCGCCTATTTGTAGGGGTCGGCCGCATCGCGCAGCCCGTCGCCCAGAAAATTGAAGGCGAGGACGACCACCACCACGGGCAGCACCGGCAGCATCAACCAGGGATACAGCGCCACCACATTGATGTTCTGCGCCTCGTTCAACAGCACGCCCCAGCTGGTGATGGGGGGGCGCAAGCCCAGGCCCAGATAGCTGAGCGCGGTCTCGCCCAGGATCATGGAGGGGATGGCCAGCGTGACCGAGGCGATCAGATGGCTGGCAAAACTCGGCAGCAGATGGCGGAAGATGATGCGCCCCGGACTGGCGCCCATGAGCTGGGCGGCGACGCAGAAATCCTCCTCGCGCAGCGACAACAGCTTCGAGCGCACGGCGCGGGCCAGGCCCGTCCAGTCGATCAGGCCCAGGATGACGGTGATGCCGAAATAGATCAGCAGAGGACTCCAGTCCACCGGCAGGATGGCCGAAAGAGCCAGCCATAGCGGCACGTGGGGGATCGAACGCACGACCTCGATGACGCGCTGGGCCATGCTGTCGACCCAGCCCCCGTAGTAGCCGGCAAGCCCGCCGATGGCGATCCCCAGCACGAACGTGACGGCGACGCCCAGGAGACCGATGGTCAGCGAGACGCGCGCGCCATAGAGGATGCGGCTCAGCATGTCGCGTCCCAGCCGGTCGGTGCCCAGCAGGAACAGGGTTCCGCCCTCCGCCGGGCAGAACAGATGCAAATCGCCCTCGATCGCGCCCCAGAACCTGTATGCATCGCCATGGCAGAAGAAGCGCAGCGATTGGGCCTCGGTCTTGTCGGGCGTGTATTCGCGTTTCAGGTTATCCAGGTTGAGACGGTAGCTGTACCCATAGACGAAGGGCCCCACGAACTTGCCGTCCTGGAACAGGTGAAGGCGCTGGGGCGGGGCAAAGATGAAATCGACGTTGCGCGTGTGCAGGTTGTAGGGGGCGAGAAATTCGCTGATCAGGATCGTCCCGTAGAGCAGCAGCAGCACGACCCCCGATATCACCGCCAGGCGATGGCGCTGGAAGCGCCACCACATCATTTGCCATTGGGAGGCGAGATAGAAGCGCTCCTGCGCGGGGGTCAGTTTCTCCACCGAGGCGGGGTCGAAGGGCGCCGTCGAGACGAGATGGGTCACGGACTCCGATCCGGCACTGGCGGTCGCCAAGGGCGAGTCTATGCGGCTGGTCATTTCGTCGCTCCCCCGCCCAGGCGGATCCGCGGATCGAGCACCGCCAGCAGCAGATCCGAAATAAAGATCCCGACCACCGTCAGCAGGGCCAGGAACATCAGGAAGGATCCGGCCAGATACATGTCCTGGCTGCGCAGCGCGTCCAGCAGCATCGGTCCCGTGGTCGGCAGCGACATGACGACCGAGACGACGACCGCGCCCGAAACCACCTCCGGCAGCAGCGAGCCGATGTCGGCGATGAAGGGATTGAGCGACATGCGCAGGGGGTATTTCACCAGCAGGCGTCCGGGCGGCAGGCCCTTGGCACGGCCCGTGGTCACATATTGCTTCTGAAGCTCGTCGAGCAGATTGGCGCGCAGCCGCCGGATCATGCCGGCGGTGCCGGAGGTTCCGATGACCACGACCGGGACCCAGAGATGAGCCATCAGCGAATGCACCTTCCCCCAGGACCAGGGTTGATCGAGGTAAACCGGATCCATCAGGCCGCCGATGGAGATGCCGAACCAGATATGGGCGAAATAGAGCAGGACCAGGGCCAGAAGGAAGCTAGGGGTGGCCAGGCCCAGGAAACCAAGCAAGCTGACGAAATAATCGGTCAGGCTGTATTGATGGGTCGCCGAATATATGGCGATGGGAAAGCTCACCACCCAGATGAACAGGATGGTGGACAGCGACAGCACCATGGTCAGCAGCAGTCGGTCGCCCACCATCTGGGCGACGGGCAGGTCATATTCGAAGCTGTAGCCGAGATCGCCGTGCAGCAAGCCGCCGAGCCATGTTCCGTACTGCACCAGGAAAGGCTGATCGAGTCCGTATTGCGCCCTGAGCGCTGCGATCTTCGCCGGATCGACCGCTGAGCCCTGGCTCGAGAGTTCCGCCATATATGTCGACAGGTAATCGCCGGGCGGGGCCTGAATGATGACGAAGACCAGAAAGCTGATCACCAGCAAGGTGGGGATCATGATTCCCAGGCGTTGAATGATGTAGCGGAACATGCGTGCCGGCCTATTTGTCGAGCCAGAAAAGATCCGGCCGATAGATGCCGAAATAGGCGCCGGGGGCGAAGCCCCAGACCGCTTCCCTCGGTACATTGTGCAGTTTGTTCGATATCACGATCGGCCAGGGCGCGCTGGCGACCGTGCCGATGGTGAAGACCTGATCGGTGTAGATTTTCAGCATCTGATCCCAGATGGCCTGCCGGGTCGCGGTATCGGCGGCTTTTCGCCACTGCGCCATCAGATCCATCAGTTCTTTCGCCTTGGGCAGATCGGGCGCCTGTCCGGAAGCCCCGTTGGTCTCCCAATGTTGCCCCCAAGCCGGCCATTCCAGACTCTGCTGCGAGACGGGCGCCAACTCGCCGGGATTGGAATCCGGGGTCGCCAATCCGTTGTCCAGCCCTGTCCATACGGACATCACACTTTCGCCGGCGAAAATTCGATTGCGAAAGACGTCGCGCACCGAAGGCTTGGTGAAAAGCCGGACGCCGATCTTGGCCCAGTCGTCGCGGATCAGCTCCAGCACATCGGGTTCTTCGGAGGTCTGGTTCGAGGTGTCGACGATGACGGTGAGCGGCCGCCCGTCGGGCAGCAGCCGGAAGCCCTCGCCGTCGCGCTTGGTAAGACCGATCTCGTCCAGCAGGCGATTGGCCTCGTTGGTATTGTGGAGCGCGTAGGCGCTCTGATATTCGGGCCGGAAGAGCGGGCTGGCGGGCAATACGGTGTTGGCCCCCTCATGGGCGAGGCCGAAGAAGACGACCTGATTGATCTGATGCCGGTCGATTGCCAGCGAAAGGGCCCGGCGATAGCGGACGTCGCGGTTCAACGCGCGCCAAACCGGATCCTTGGTATTCAGATTGGGATAGAGGGTCAAGTTTGATCCGGGGCTATAGCGCCAGAGCAGCACGTAATAGCCCCCGCTCTTCTCGCCCTCCTTCAGGAAGGTGTAGTCGGCAAAGCGCAGATCCTTGCCCTGCAGCATGGTCTCGCCCGCGCCGGTCTTGGCCGGGATAATTTTCGAATCGACGACCTGGAACGTCACCTTGTCGATATAGGGCAGTTGATGGCCCTGAGGATCGACGCGGTAATAGAACGGATTGCGCTCGAAGATGAAGCGATCGGCCGGCGGCTTGGTCTTCGGCACCCAGGGATCGAGGGTGGGCAGTTTCGGATTGTCGTCGCGATTCTGATTGTCGCGCTTGTTGTGGAGGGCCGCCCAGCTGCGGGCACCCGCCTCCTTCACGGCTGCTTCAAGCTTCTTCTTGTCGGCGTATTTGACGTGGAATTTCTTCAGATATTTGCTGGGCCGGAAGATGAACAGGCAATCGGCCCGCGCCAGGGCCGGCAGGAACTCCGCATTGGGTTTCGACCAGCTGTAGCGGATCGTGGCCTCGTCGATGACTTCCACCTTGGGCGCCTCGCCATCGACCAGCAATTCGCGCGGCGGGCCCAGAGGCGACAGATCGGGATTGTTGGCCACATCCTCCCAGTAATAGCGGAAGTCTTCGGTGGTGAACGGGGTGCCGTCCGACCATTTATGGCCCTTGCGCAGGTGGAGGGTGAAGATGCGCCCTTCCTCGACCTCGAAGCTTTCGAGAATGTCCGGCACCAGCTGGTATTTCGAATCGTAGCCCACCAGGCGAGCGTAGCCGTAGACCACCAGGTATCGTGTGTCCTTGGCCGAGGACATGAGCATATCCAACTGGCCACCGTACCGGCCCGGAACCTGGCCCGGCCATTGAAAGGCGGCGATGGCCGGCGTCTCGGGCAGGCGCTGTTCGATCGGCGGCAGATCGCCCTTGGCGATCTTATCGGCCAGCGAGGGCACCTCTTGATAGGCGGGCCCCTGGGCAAAGGCGTTGCCGACGCCTAAGGCGAGAATCAACAGTGCCAGCAGGCGCCTCATGCCGCCACCAGGGCTTTGTCGGCGCGCACGAAATGACCCTCGCCCATGTCGATCAGGCCCGGCCGCTCGCTCTCGTTCACGGTGAAGGGGGCGGGCCAGGCGCCGGGCATGGAGGCCTTCTCCACCATCAGCTTGTCGAAGGCCAGGCGATAGTCGGGGTTGGGTTCCGGCACCGCCGTCAGCAAGGCCTTGGTATATGGATGCAAGGGATTGCTGAACAGGACGCCGCAGGGCGCCACTTCGACGATCTGGCCGGCGCACATCACCATGATCCGGTCAGCGATGTAGTCGACCACCGCCAGATTGTGCGAGATGAAGAGATATGTCAGGCCCAGCTTCCCCTGCAGATCCTTCAGCAGGTTCAACACCTGGGCCTGGATCGAGACATCCAGCGCCGAGACGGGCTCATCGCAGATCACCAGATCGGGCTTGAGGGCGAGCGCGCGGGCAATCCCGATGCGCTGGCGCTGGCCGCCGGAGAAGCTGTGGGGATAGCGCTTCAGATCGCGCACTTTGAGGCCCACCAGCCCCATCAGCTCCTTGACCAGTTCCTTTCGGGCCGCGTGATCGCCGACATTATGAATGATCAATGGCTCGCTCAGGATGTCGAGCACGGTCATGCGCGGATTGAGCGAGCCGAAGGGATCCTGGAACATGAACTGGATCCGGCGGCGGAAGTGCATCAGCTCGGCGTTCTTAAGGGCCAGCACATCGATGATGCGGCCCCGATCGTTGAACTTCACCTGGCCGGCATCGGGCGTCAGCGCCCGCATGATCAGCTTGGACACCGTCGTCTTGCCGCAGCCGCTTTCGCCCACCAGGCCCAGGCATTCGCCGCGGCGGATATCGAAGCTGACATCGTCCACGGCCAGTTTGAACCGCGCCGATCCCCCGCCGATCCCGCTTTTGCGGATACGGAAACGCTTGGTCAGATCCGTCACCTGCAATAGCGGCCCCGCGTCATCGGCCCCTGCGGGCCAGGGTTCGCGCGCCAGGGTCATCTGGCCCGTGGGCGGCGGGATCTCGCGCAAGGGGACCAGGCGCTCCCCCGGGGCCATGTGGAATCGCGGCACGGCGCGCAGCAGGGCCTTCAGATAGGGATGGGCCGGATGGCGGAAAATATCGTCCAGCGTCCCGCTTTCCATCACCTTGCCGTGGTACAGGACCACGACCTCATCGGCCACGTTGGCCACCACGCCCAGATCATGGGTGATCATGAGCAGCGCCATGCCGAGTTCGGCCTGAAGATCCTTCATCAGTTTGAGAATCTGGGCCTGGATGGTGACGTCCAGCGCCGTGGTGGGCTCGTCGGCGATCAGCAGGCAGGGCCGGCAGATCAAGGCCATGGCGATCATGGCGCGTTGGCGCAGACCCCCGGACAACTCGAAGGGATATGTGCGGGGCGCCCGCTTGGGATCGGGGAAGCCCACCAGGCGCAGCATCTCGATCACCAGTTCGCGGCCTGCCGGTCCATTGACCTGCCGATGGAGATGAAGCGCCTCGCCGATCTGGTCGCCGATGGTGTGGATCGGCGAGAGCGAGGTCATCGGTTCCTGGAAGATGATGGAAATTCGCCCGCCGCGGATGGCGCGCATTTCGGCCGCATCGCGCGGCAATTTCGCGATATCGACGATGCGGCCGTGGGCGTTGGGATCGGCGAACAGGATGCGTCCGCTGCCCACCTCGGCGGCGGGCGGCAGCAACCCCATGATCGCCTGGCTGACCACGGACTTGCCGGAGCCCGATTCACCCACCAGCGCCACCGAACCGCCGGCGGGAATCCGGAAGGAGACGCCACGTACCGCATCGACCACCCCGCCATGGACATTGAAGGAGATGGCGAGATCCTCGACGGACAGCAGGCTGGTCATGGGGCGACGCTCTCCAGGGCGATCTCCAAGGCGGCGAAATTACTCCGCGTTGCCGGATCGAGGGTCAGATGGCGCGCGCTGGCCGCTTCGCCGGCGCGGCGCGCCAGCGCCTCGAAACCGTCCAGATGCGAATCAACCGACACTCGCCGTCCCTGTCCGCGCAGGGTCAAGGTCATCCAGCCGCCCTTGCGGCTGCGCCGGGTCGAAAAGTACCGCAGCGTCACGGCCTCCACCTCATCCCATCGCAGAGAGCGCACCCATCCCCCAGTCAGCGTTATCCCGTCGGCGTCGGCTGCGATGCGCATGCGTTGCCGAAACGCCGTGCGTATGGTGAACAGCAAGAACAATCCCGTCAACCCGCCGAATAGGATCAGCACGAATCCCGAGCCGGGCGCCAGGGCTATCAAGAGCCCGGACATGGCGGCCCCGCTGCCACCCAGGAGATAATCGGCCAGGATCCGGTTCAAAGGATAACGATAGACACCCATCGTGACGCTTCAGTCTCCCCCAGCCGGAAAGATATCGCGGGCCGCGCGCCATTGCACGGCCGGATGGGCGGCGCTGCGGGCCAGGAACTCGCCGGCAAAGGCGAAAGCCGGCTCGTCCATGACCAGATGATGGGTCAGAAGCCCCGTCGGCTCCTCGGCATCGACGGCGCCGGCGCGGCGGGCCGCCAGATGACCGATGGCAAGGTCCAGCGCCGCTTCCAGGCCGATGAATTCGCGCGGTCGCCTCGTCCAATCGACGATATCGACATGGCTATTCGCCTGGAACAGACCCGTGGCCGCGCCGCCGCGGGGTTGCGCGGTTGACAGCCCGCCATAGCCCTGGCCCGCCAGCGTAGCGACCAGCCGTTCATCGATCCGGTTCCACGGCGGCACCAGCACGCGCAGGGCCCGCTGGCCGAACACCGCCACCAGGCGTTGCCAGCCGCGGGCGAGTTCCTCCTGCATGACGGCCAGCGCCCGGGCATTGCCGAACTCCGCTTTTTTTTCGCCACACGGCTGGTGGTTGGCGTGGTTGAAGCCATGCTGCAACACATCGACCCCGCTGCCGGCAAGCCGCTCCGCCAGGCTCGCCCGCAACTTGGCAGGCACCACGGCGAGGGCCAACGGCAATTCGCAAAGGCCAAGCAGCCGGTCGAGGGCGGCACTAGGCGCGCTGGCGTCATCGTCGCGCCACCAGAACGTGGCTTTGCCGGCGGGCCAACGGTCCAGTTCGGCGAAAAATTTCTGCCAGGCCGTCAAGATCGCCGTGCCTTCAAGATCGCCACGCCATCAAGATTGACTTGCCTCGGCGGGCGCGGCCGCCAGGCCGAGGCGGGAACGAAGATAGCGCGCGCTGGCATCGGCGCCGTCGAGATCGATATATCCTGCCGGTGGGCGCGGACAATTCAGCGCCGCGTCGATCGCCACGGCCAGATCCGCCGGCTCGAAGGGCGGCTCGGCGACGCTCAACAGACCGCGCGCCGAGAGCAGGCGCGCACGCAACGTCTGCTCGCTTTCCGCACCCTCGGCAAAGGGCAGAACCAGGGCGCGCGCGCCGGCGTTCAGAATGTCCATGACCGTATTGTAGCCGGCCTGGGAAATGGATAAACGGCTGCGCGCCAGTAGGGCGGGGAAGTCCTTGCGGAACCGCTCCAGGCTGACGTTCGCGGGCAGGTTCGCCGCCAGGTCGGCGAATTCGCCCGCCGGCAGGTTTGGGCCGGCGATCAGGCGCCAGGGCGCGCCGGCCGCGCGCGTCGCCGGCCGGGCGGCAAGCGTGGCGCGCAGCAAGGGGCCACCCACGGCACCGCCGCCGACCGAAACCAGAATCTCATCGCCCTCGGCGGCCGGCGTCGCCTTGCGCGCCTCGGCGACATAGCCGGTGTAGACGATCGGCGGCGCGATTTCGCCGGCCGCCGGAAATGTCGCCTCAAGCCGGACGACATTCGGATCGCCATGGACCAGGACGACATCGACATAACCGTTGACCAGCGCCACCGTCTCCGCCGCCCGCGATTGTTTGTGCTTGAACACCAGAATATCGCGCAGCGATATGGCGACGGGAACGGCGCGCGCCTTGGCAGCGGCCATCAGCGGCCTCAGTTCGAAGGCGAATTGGCGCCGGCCGAAGGGAAACATCTCGATCAGCAGCAGGTCGGGTCTTCGCGCGGCAAATTCATCGAGAAGAACCTGCCGGCGGCGCCCACGCCAGGCACCGTCGATGGGGCGGCCGTGTTCGTCGAGAATGGCGGAGAATTGCGCATCTGCGGATAGCGCCGGCGGCAGTTGCACCAATTCGCCCCCGGCGAGATCGAAATCGAGATCGCCGGCCGGCGCGCCGCCGGAAACGAAATCGACGGCGAGGCCCTGACGGGCAAGGGCGCGCGCGATGAGGGCCGCGCGGCGCAGATGGCCGATGCCGAGCAAATGCTGAACATAGAAGAAGACCCGGGCGCTCATCGCGCCCGCTCGCCGGTGCCCTGGCATTCGGGCGATGGGGTCAAGGGAAGATTGAGGCGGCTGAGGCAAAGCCGGCCGTCGCCCGCCACGGCAAAAAGATGCAGCCCGAATTCCTTCAATCGTTGTGGCGGCCGGCCTAGCATCGGCCAGCCGGTGGCAAGCGCGTAGAGCGCCCGGATCACCGCCTTATGGGCGATCGCCAGGCGATCGATGCCGCTTTGCCCTGTCTCGGCCAGGAAAGGCGCCAGGCGCTGCTGCACGTCGCGCGGGCTCTCTCCGCCTGGCGCCCGAAAATCGAGTCCGCGTTCTTCCATCGCGGCCATCGCCGGACCCAGTTCGGCGGCGATCTCTTCCAGGCGCCGGCCCTCCCATTCGCCGAAACTCATTTCGCTGAGACGCGGGTCTACCTGCGCGTCGCCGTGGCCCAAAAGCGCCGCCGTCTCCCGCGCCCGGATCAGCGGACTAGTGACCCAGGCGAATCCCTTCACCTCCAGCGGCAATTGCCAGGCAGCCACCGCCACGCGCCCCGCCGGACTAAGCGGCAGATCGCTCCGCCCCTGCAAACGGCGCTCCGCCGTCCAGGCCGTCGGTCCATGGCGCAGAAGGGCGAGCCAGGCCATTGCCTCAGGCGCCCGGCATCGTGGCCAGCAAGGCCTGATGCAGCGCGCGGTCGAGAATCTGGGCCGCGACGGCAATATCATGAAGCTGACGGGTCATCTCGACGGCCGCGCGCGCCATGGCGGCGCGCCGGTCGGGCGCCTCGATCAGGCTGCGCAGCGCGCACGCAAAGGCGGATCCGTCCCCCGGCGCGGTCAAGAGACCGGTGATGCCGGATTCCACGATGGAGGGAACGCCCCCCGCCCCGCCGGCGACCACAGGCAAGCCGGCAGCCTGGGCCTCCAGCAGCGCCATGCCATAGGCCTCGTTGATCGCGGGCCATACGCAGAGATCGGCGGCGCCGTAATAGGCGGGAAGCCGGGTCTCGCTCTGCGCCCCCACAAAGCGCACACGCTCTCCGCCTAGGGGGGCTAGCGCGCGGATCACCTCTTCGCGGGCAGCACCATCGCCCACGACGATGAGTTGCCAATCGAGGTCGAGGACTTGGCCCAACGCTTCGCCCAACATCCGATATGACGCCAGCTTGTCGCCGCTGCGCATCATGGCCACGGCCAGCAACCATGGATGGCCGGTCTCGAGAATGTGGCGATCGGCGATATCGCGGCGCAGGCGGTCGCGCTGTTCCGGCATGCGCCGATAGGCCAGCGTGTCGACGAAGGCAGGCAGGTCGACCAGCCGCGTCTGCCCGCCCACGATCTGTTGCAACGCCTCCGCATCCGTCGGGTTGATGGTGAAGATGACATTGGCCGCGCGAATGGCGGCCTGCGCGCCCCGATGGCCCAGCGCATAGGGCCCCTGCGCGCGCTTGCCGGCGAGAGATGCCTCGGCGATCAGATAGGGAATGCCCAACGCCTTGGCGATTTTCGGGCCGATCCAATCCGGCGCCTTGTAATAGACGTGATAGGTGAACCAGGCCGCCGGCCGCTCCGACGGCGGGCGTTCGGCATAGTCGCGCATCAATCGGGCCGCCTGGGCTTCGCCGATGGCGGCGAGATCGGCTTGGCGCGCCGGCTCGCCGGCGCCATCATGGGTGCGAAGCCGGCTCGCCACTTCGACGCTATGGCCGGCCTTTTCCCAGGCCTGGATCAGAAGCCGCGCCATGCGGCGGTCGCCCGAGGGCACCGGGTGACTGGCCGGCTTCAGCGGGGCATAGAAGGCCAGGCGCATGGCTCAGGCCGATTTGGAAATGGAAATCGAAGGAACTGACGGGGCGGCGAGACCGAATCTGACGGCCAGCTGGTCGATGCCCCGATCCAGCGAAAAATCGCGCGCCAGGCCTGCGGCCCCCGCCGCGCCCAGGCGGGCGCGCAAACCAGGATCGCCGATCAGGCGGGCGAGACCGCCCGCCAAGGCATCGCGGTCGCCCGGCGCCACCAGCAATCCGCTCTCGCCATCGACGATCAGCTCTTCGATGGCCCCGGCCCGGGTGGATAGAACGGCCAGCGACTGGCTCTGGGCCTCCATCAGCACGTTGGGCAAGCCGTCGCGATCGCCGTCGCGTGCGGTGCGGCTGGCCAGCACGAAGAGATCGGCCGCGCGCAACCGCTCCAAGACTGTCCCTTGCGCCTGCGCGCCTAGCCATTCGATGCGGCCATCGAGGCCAAGCTTGCGGGCCAGCGCCTTCAATTTCAACAGCAGCGGCCCGCCGCCCAGATGCACGAAGCGCCAGGCAAGCCCGGCGGGCAGTCGCGCCAGCGCCGCCAGCAGATCGTCGTAGCCCTTTTTCTCCACCGCCCGGCCGATGGAAAGAATGACGACGGGATCGTTCCCGTCGCGCCCGTCGCGGGCCGGTCGCGGGCCTTTGGGTGGCGGAAATCGGGCCGGATCGAGGCCATGGTGCACCAGCGTCACTTTCTCGGGCGTTGGCGTCAGGGCCCGCAAATGGGCCAGCCCGGCGGCAGTGCATGTCACCAGCCAGTCGCAGGCGGCGATTTTTTCGCGCTTCTCCCAATCCGGCGTGGTCCAGATGTCCTTGGCATGGGCCGAGATGCTCCAGCGCCGGCCCGTCATCAGCGCGGTGTAGCGGGCGACCGAGGCGGGCGTATGCAGGAAATGGGCATGGATCCGCTCGACATTGGCCGGCAATTCCGCCGCCAGCACCAGCGCCTGGCCAAAGCGCCGGCCGCGATTGGGGGTGAGATCGCGCCGAAGGTCGCGAAGCCAAGCGGCGCGCGCCGTGCCATATCCCGGCAATCGGCGCGCTTGGCGCCAGGCCCTGAGGACGCGCCAGGGCTGGCGATAGAGATATTCCGGCAAATAATCGATGGCGGCCCGAATCTCGCCGGCGATGGGGTGGGCCCTTCCATCGGTCGGCCTGCGCAGCGAGGCGATGCGGATGGCAAGCCCGCGTCGCTCGAGGGCGCGGATTTCCTGGGCGATGAAGGTCTCGGACAGCCGCGGATAGCCCTTCAGCACAAAGAGGGTCTGGCGCGGCCCGGCGGGCGCGGCCAAGGCCCACGAAGATTCGCGCGACGATAGATCTGTCCCGGCCGGGTCCCCGGCGCGGGCCGGCGGTTCGCTGGCCATGGTTGGATCGAGCTTACCGACGGGCGCGGCGGCGAGCCAGGGCAAGCTGCGGCCGGCGCCCGCGCGCCAGCCATTTATCTACCAGCCGGTCGACGTTTTCCTGCCCGTCGAGCAGGCCGGGCACCACCACCTGCGAGGGCAGTTGCTGCTGGGGCAGATGGCGCAACGCCGTCGCCATGGTCCGGGGACTCCTGAGCTCATCCTCGATCAGCACGCGGCAAAGGCCCAGTTCCTCGGCGCGGGTGGCGCGGATGTATTGCTCGCGCCGCGGCACGGTGCGCGGGACGATGAGGGCGCGTTTGTCGAAGGACAGGATTTCGCAGAAGGTGTTGTAGCCCCCCATGCCCACCACCCCGGCGGCTCGATCCATCAGGGTTTCCAACTGGGCATCGAAGGTGATCGCCTCGACCTTCTTTAGTTTGGCGGCGCGGTGAAGAAATTCCACCTGACGCTCGGACTGCATGAAGGGGCCGAGGACCAGCAATGCGGGCAAGGGCATGGCCTTGTCGTGTTCATAGGCACGCAAGACCCAATCGACGACGCCCTCGCCATCCCCCCCGCCCCCGGTTGTGACCAATAGATAGGGCCCGTCGATCTTCTGCAATTGCGCCGGGGGCAGCGGCGTATGGGGCAGCGAGCGCCGCAAATAGCCGGTAAAGGTCACCTTCTTGCTGACCGATTTCGGCAGATCGACGCCTTCCATGGGATCGCAGATCTGCGGCAGCCCATAGACCCAGATGTCGTCGTAGAGTTCGCGCAAGGCCGGCACGACCTTCTTGCGTTCCCATTCCGGGCCCAGCAGATCGGGGTCGTCCATGACATCGCGCAGGCCCAGGATCAGCGGCACTCCCCGGTCGCGCAGCATCAGCAGGGTATTCTCCACTTCGCCACGCAAGCCCAGCGGCTCCTTGTCGACGATAAACAGGTCGGGATCGAAGATTTCCGCCGTGTGGTGGATGATCGAGCTGCGGATCTGCAGGGTCTTTTCGATGTCGATATGCAGATTGAGGGGGGTGTAATCCCCATTGCGCAGCTTGATGACGCCGGGCACGCGCACGAAATCCACCCGGGCCCGGAAATCGAAACTGCCGATGATGGGCGAGCCAGACAGGATAAGGACGGAAAGCTCCTTATCGTGTTCGACCAGGGCATGAGCGATCGCGCGGCAGCGTCGCAGATGGCCCAGGCCGAAGGTGTCGTGGCTATAGATCAGTATCCGGGCATCGCTCATGCCGGCGTAACCGAATTTTGTTTGCTTTGTCCGCGAAGCCCCTGGAGCAAGATCCGATCAGTTTGAATCAATCCGATCCTTGAATCTTGCTCCAACTCAACGAATTAAAAACCTGTTCACGTCTCAAGCCCAGTCGGCTTTGAAACGATCGGGCGCTAGGGCCGCGACTATGCCATAGGGGGCAAAGCCGCGGATAGCGAAGAATCCGCGACAACCCCAGCCCGGCTTAGGCGTTTCTCCAGGGGCCAAGATCGGCTAGTCTTCCCCGATGACCGGGGGCGGCATCTGACACATAATGGAACCTAATCTTTTCAAATACATACTCAAGCACAGCCGGGCCGATCAGCTTGCCATCCTGGCCGTCGTGGCCGTTTCCCTTTTGTTCTATTATGCCTCCCTCGACCTGCCCAAGACTATCGTCAACGCCATCACTAAACTCTCGGCCCATGCCGACCGGACGAGCACCTTCATGCATATCGAATTCGGCCTGCCCGGGTTTCTGGGCGGATCGTCCCTCGTGCTGTTCGAGGGTTTCCGCCTGGAACGAACGGCCTATCTGATCGCCATATGCCTGCTGTTCCTGGTCTTCGTGGTGATCAACAACTGGTTCAAGGTCTATATCAACACGGCCAAGGGCAAGATGGGCGAGCGCATGCTGCGCCGCCTGCGCTTCGACCTGTTTGACCGGCTGCTGCGCTTTCCCCAGTCCCAGTTCCGCAAGGTGAAGCAGGCGGAAATCGCCACCATGATCAAGGACGAAGTGGAGCCGCTGGGGGGATTCATCGGCGATGCCTTCATCCAGCCCGCCTTCCTGGGCGGCTATGCCCTGACGGCGCTCTATTTCATGCTGCTGCAGAGCGTGTGGCTGGGCATGGTGGCGGTGGTCATCCTGCTGGTCCAGGCCATTGTCATTCCCAGGCTGCGCAGGAAGATTCTTGTTCTGGGCAAGCAGCGCCAGTTGACGGCTCGCGCGCTGGCCGGGCGCATCGCCGAATGCGTCGACGGGTCGGTCGAAATCCACGTTCACGACACCTCGAACTACGAACGCGCCGATATCGTCGACCGCCTGGCCCGCATCTACGACATCCGCTTCGAGCTCTATCAGCGCAAATTTGCGGTCAAGGGGCTGAACAATTTCCTGGCGCAGGTCACGCCCTTCACCTTCTACCTGCTGGGCGGCCTCCTGGCCTTCGCCGGCAAGGTCGACCTCGGCATCATCGTGGCCGTCATCAACGCCTACAAGGATCTGCCCGGGCCGGTGAAGGAGCTGATCGATTGGGACCAGCAGCGCCAGGATGTGCAGATCAAATACGAGCAGGTGGTCGAGCAGTTCGAGCCGGAAGGCATGATTCCAGCGGGCTTGCAGGCGCTGTCGGCCGAGCGGCCCGAGCCGCTTTCCGGCGAAATCGCCTTCAACGGCGTCGTCGTGGTCGACGACAATGGCACGAAGCTGGTGGATAGCCTAACCGCGGCATTGGCGACCGGCGAGCAGGTAGCGCTGCTGGGCGATTCGGCCTCGGGCAGCGAGACCCTGACCACGGCGCTGGCCCGCCTGACGCCGCTGGCCGCCGGCACGATCGCGCTCGGTGGGCGCAACCTGGCCGAGGTCCCGGAATCGGTCACCGGCCGCAGCTTCGGCTACGCCGGGCCGGAAGCCTATCTGTTCCCCAACAGCGTGCGCGACAATCTGCTCTACGGTTTGAAACACGCGCCGCTCAGGCCGGCGGTCTATGACGAGGCGGCGGCGCGCAAGCGCGCGCTCATGGAGCGTGAAACGCGCCGGGCGGGCAATCCGGTTCTCGACGTCAACGCCGATTGGATCGATCACGAGGCGGCCGGCGCCGAAGACATGAGCGCGCTGGATGCCCGCATCGTCGAGACCCTCGGCCTCGTCGAGCTGGAGGATGACGTCTATCAATTCGGCCTGCGGGGCACCATCGACGTAGCGACCCAGGGCGAGCTGGCGGGCCGTTTCGTGGAAGCGCGCGCCGCCCTCAGAACGCGGCTCGCCGATCCGGCGCTGGCGGCGCTCTTCGAGCCTTTCGACGTCGATCGCTACATCAAGAACATGTCGGTCGCCGAGAATCTGATGTTCGGTGCGCCGGTAGGCCCGGCGTTCCAGCCCGACAACATTGCCGCCAATCTCTATCTGCATAAGATCCTGGCCGAGAACGACCTGGGCGACGCACTTGCCGATGTCGGCCGGCGCATCGCCGAGACCATGGTGGAGTTGTTCGCCGATTTGCCCCCTGGCCACCCCTTCTTCGAACAATTCAGCTTCATCTCGGCCGAAGACCTGCCGGAATATCGTGTCTTGCTGGGCCGCCTCGGCAAGGCGCCGGTCGGCTCGCTGCCCCAAGCCGATCGCGATCGCCTGGCTTCGCTCGCCTTTCCCTATATGGAGGCGCGCCATCGCCTGGGCCTGATCGATGGCGATCTCGAGGCGCGGCTCCTGGCGGCGCGGCGGAGCTTCGCCCAATCCCTGCCCGAGGAGCTGAAAGGCGCGGTGGAATTCTACGACAGCAGCCGCTACATCGCCGCCGCCTCGGTCCAGGACAACATGCTGTTCGGTCGCCTGGTCTACGGCCAGGCCCAGGCCGCCGCCAAGATCGGCAAGATCATCGGCGAGGTGCTGGACGGGCTCGGGCTGCGCCCCGCGGTCTTGCGTGTCGGTCTGGATTATCAGGCTGGCATCGCCGGCAAGCGCCTGACGGCGGCCCAGCGCCAGAAGATAGGCCTTGCCCGCGCCCTGCTGAAGCGCCCCGACTATCTGATCGTCAACGAGGCGACCGTATTGCTCGATGGCGCAGCCCAAGTCCGCATCCTGAAAAACATCCTCAAGGTCCGGGCCGGCAAGGGCGTTCTCTGGGTCTTGCGCCATGCCGATCAGGCCGCCGGATTCCAGCGCCTGTTGGTCATGAAGGACGGCCGCCTCGCCGAGCAGGGCAAGCCGGAGGAGGTCTTGGCCCGCAAATCGAGCGCAATCGCGGAGGTTGCCGCGCAGTGAGGGAATGCAAATGAGCCTCAATGAAGAAGTCGAGATGTTGCGGCGCATACAGTTGTTCGCGAAAGTCGAGCCGGCCAAGTTGAAGCTGCTCGCCTTCACCAGCGAACGCGCGGTGTTCCAGGCCGAGGAGGTCCTGTTCCATCAGGGCGATGCGGCGGATGCCGCCTATATCATCGTCGCCGGCGAAGTCGCGGTGGATGTGGAATCGCCGGGCGGGGGCAGCACGCGGGTGGCGCGATTGGGCAAGGATCAGATCGTCGGCGATATGGGCATCCTGCTCGACGTGCCGCGCACGGCCACCATCACAGCCACCTCGCCGACGACCACGTTGAAGATCACCAAGGAGCTGTTCTTCCGCATGGTCAGCGATTTTCCCACCATGGCGGTCGAGGTCATGCGGGTGCTGGCGCACCGCGTGGAGACGACCAACGAGTTGCTGCGCCAATGCGAGGACAAGCTGGCCGCTGCCAAGCGGCAATGAATTCGCCCCCATCCAGCCGGCTCGACAGCGCGATCGCCCGGCTGATGACCTTGCGCATCTGCCTGGATTGGGCCACGGCCGAGACCCTCGGCCGTCCCGGCCCGGTGATGGAGTTCGGGCTGGGCAACGGGCGCAGCTACGACCACTTGCGCAAGCGCCTGCCCGGCCGCGACATCCATGTTTTCGATCGCCGTGTGGCTGCCCATCCCGATTGCATTCCCCCGGCCGATCGCCTGTGGTTGGGCGATTTCCGCGCCACGGCGCCGGCGGCGGTTCAGCGCTTCGCCGGCCAGGTGGCGCTGATCCACGGCGATGTGGGCAGCGGCGAGGAAGCGGCGAGCCAGGCGCTTGCCGGCGAACTCGTGCCCTGGTGGGCGGCCCTTCTCCAGGACCAGGGGCTGCTGGTCTCCGATCAGCCGATCCTCGCCGGTGAATTCGGCTTGCTGGAATTGCCTGGCGGCGAGGCGGGCCGATCTTTCCTGGCTAGGCGAAATCCACGATGACGGGAACATGGTCGGAGGGCTGGTTCCAACCGCGCGCCTCGCGCAGGATCCGCGCATCCTTGACATCCGGCCCCAGGCCCGGCGTTACCCAGATGTGATCCAACCGCCGGCCCCGGTCGGAGGCATTCCAATCGGCGGCGCGATAGCTCCACCAGCTGTAGAGGCGCTCGCTGGGCGGAATGATCTTGCGCACCGCATCGACCCATTTGGCCGAGGCCTGCAGGCGCCCCAGCTTCTCCACCTCGATGGGCGTGTGGCTCACCACCTTCAGCAGGCTCTTGTGCGACCAGACATCGGTCTCCAGCGGCGCAATGTTGAGGTCGCCCACCAGGATCATCTTGCGTGAATTGCGCCGCCCCTCGGCAAACCACCCGGTGGCCTCGTCGAGGAAATCCAGCTTATGGGCGAATTTGACGTTGGCCTTGGGATCGGGAATATCGCCGCCGGCGGGAATGTAGAAATTATGCAGCTCGATGCCGCCGGGCAGCAGGGCCACCGCATGGCGGCAATCCTCCTTGCCGCACCAGTCGCGGCCCTCGGGTTTCTTTATCGACAGGCGCGAGAGGATCGCCACGCCGTTGTAGCCCTTCATGCTGCGCAGATGGATATGGGCGAAGCCCAGGGCACGCAGCGCCTCGAAGGGAAAATCCTTGGCCTCGGCCTTGATCTCCTGCAGGCAGACCACGTCGGGCTGATGCTCGAACACTAGGCGCGCCAGGATATCCAGGCGCAGGCGGACGGAATTGACGTTCCAGGTAACGAGACGCAAGGGCTCAATCCCATCCGAGTTTCGCGGCGCGATTCGCGCGCGCGTTTGCCGGCAGAGGGTTATAGACCAATTGCCCCGGAGCGAGATTCACGATTTGGCTTGTGGCGATCAGACGCTGGCCCCAAAAAGTGAACGCCCGGCCAGGGGAGGACCGGGCGTTCGAGCAGTTCCTTTCGGAGTCCGTCATGGTGGGGGAAACCACTTCCGGACGATCGGAGCCTTTGCGGCCGCGACCACTGTATGAGTGCTAGTTGGCCTCCGACCGGGCGAATTCAAGACCGGCAATTGCCAAGCCTATGCAAAGTCGGCAAGGCTGCCGCGCAGGTTTCGAGTGGGAGATTTGTCACGTCGAAACAGGGACTTGGATAAGTTTATGCGGCGATGTTCGAGCGAGCTCTAAACTAGGCCGCCAACTCGCGGGCTCGCCGGCGTTCGGCTCGCGCCCGGGCGGCCTTGCCGAAGGCCTGGAACAGGGCCAGCGAGACCGAATTTTCGGCCACTTTCCACTCCGGATGCCATTGAACGCCCAGGGCAAAACCGGCGGTATCGGCCACCCGCACGGCCTCGACCACACCATCGGGCGCGCGGCCTTCCACCACCAACCGATCCGCCAGCCGGTCAATGGCTTGCCAATGCAAGCTGTTGACCCGGATTTGCCTGCTGCCCAGCAGCTTGGCCATCTCGCCCTCAGGCGTCAGCTCCACCGGGTGGCGGGGGGCATATTTCAGATCGAGATCGTCGCTCTTCACACTTCTGTGATCGAAGGCACCCGGCTGCTCATGGACCTGGGTGAACAGCGTGCCGCCCAGCGCCACGTTCAATTCCTGGATACCGCGGCAGATACAGAACATCGGCAATCCATCGGCGAGCGCCGCGCGGATCAAGGGCAGCGTCGTGGCATCGCGCTTGGGATCCTGGGGACTGTCGGGCCGATCGGGCTTGCCGCTGTAAAGCTGGACCGCGACGTTCGATGGGCTGCCGGTGACCAGCAGTCCGTCCAGGCGGCGCACCAGATCGCGCATGTCGAAGGCATCGCCCAATGACGGAATGATCAGGGGTAAGCCGCCGGCGCCGTTGGCGACCGCGGTGATGTATTTCTCGCCCACCGTATGGAAGGGCTGGGTATCGAGGGCCCGCACACAGGCAGGAATGCCGATCAACGGGCTCTGGCTATCGAGCTTCATGGCTTCTTCCGAACATGATGCGCGGCTGCGCCCAGATGTAATCATTTTCTCGCCGCCTGTCATCCCCCGGGGCGCCAGCCGGCGCGCCGCCCCCGTTGGCAACCGGGACGCGGGCGGCCATAGTGCCGCGCGGATGCATGATCTCCTGGCCTACAAGGGTATCGCCGTCGCGCTTTGGCTCGCCATCTTCTTTGCCGCCGAACGGTTGAGGCCCGCGGCACCCTTTCCCGCCGGCGAAGGCTCGCTCGGCCCGCGCCTCTGGCGCAACGCCGGGCTGGCTGCCATCAATTTCGCTCTCTCGCCGCTGATCGTCCTGCCGCTGACGGCCTTTGCCGCCCGTCATGGCCTGGCCTGGCGGCCGGCCTGGTGGCAAGGTGCGGCGGGCCTGGCCCTCGATCTGCTGCTGCTCGATTTTCTGATTTACTGGTGGCACCGCTGGAATCATGAATGGCGCTTTCTCTGGCGCTTTCACGGCGTGCATCATCTCGACCGATTTCTCGACAGCACCTCGGCGTTGCGTTTCCATTTCGGCGAGGTTCTGCTCTCGGCCCTGGCGCGAGCATGCGTCATTCTGCTGATCGGATTTCCTCTGTCTTCGATTCTCCTCTTCGAGACCCTGGTGCTGATCGGCGCCATATTTCATCACTCGGATCTGCGGCTGCCGTCTTGGCTGGAGGCCAGGCTCTCCCGCCTGATCATCACGCCATCGATTCACTGGGTTCATCACCATCGCCGGCGCCTCGATACGGATTCCAACTACGGCACGATCTTCAGCTTCTGGGATCGTGTGTTCGGATCGTCGAGCCCGACAGGACGTCGGCCCGATATGGCCATCGGCGTCGAGGGCGCGGAAGAAGGCAATTTCCTCGCCCTGTTGCTGCGGCCGTTTCGTGGGCCCGTGGGGTCGTAACCCACCTTCCTGATCCCCGACCCCATCAAGGGCAGGCCAATCGCATTTGGGTTCTCCGACCTCTCTGTTGCCGTCATTTCCGCGGAAGCGGGAATCCAGGGGCGCGTGACGGGTCTTGGGGCGCTGGATTCCCGCTTCCGCGGGAATGACAGAGGAGAGAAAGGCAATAGTATCGCCAGTATCGCCAAATGCGATTGGCCTGCCATCAAGGGGCGGGAGACCAAAGGCGGGCTGCACCGGCGGCCTGCGGAGTGTTAAAGTCGGCCGAGGGAATATGGGGGTGCCATGGCTCAATCGGTCGATCGACGGCCTATCGCGGCGCGCGACCATTGGTTGGCGCGGGCGGTGGCGACATGGCTGGCAAACCGGCGCGTTTCGCCCAATGGGATCTCGATCTTCGGATTGGTCTGCGGCCTCATCGCCGGCGCGGCGTTTGCCCTTGCCTTCTGGTCGCCCGGCGGCTCGCGCGCGCTCTGGCTGGTCGGCGCTCTGCTGGTCCAGTTGCGTCTCGCGGCCAACATGTTCGACGGCATGGTGGCGCTGGCGCGGGGCACGGCCTCGCCGCTGGGCGAACTCTACAATGAAATTCCGGATCGCGTTTCCGACAGCGCGGTGTTGATGGGCCTGGGGGTTGCCGCCGGAAGTTGGGGCCTGGGCTGCCTCGCGGCCCTGGCCGCGATCGCCACGGCCTATGTCCGCGCGGTGGGAAAGGCGGCGGGCGTGGCCAGCGATTTTTGCGGGCCCATGGCCAAGCAGCAGCGGATGTTTCTTGTCACCCTGACGGCGTTGTGGTTCGGCCTCGCGCCCGCATCTTGGCAGCAGGCCTCGGCCGATGTCGGTCTCGCGCGTATCGTGCTGGCGGTCATCGCGCTGGGGGCGACCGTTACAGCCGGGCGCCGGCTGCTGCGAATCGCCGCGGCGCTTAGGCGCTTGCCGGGGCCGAAAAGTTGACGATACCGCAGACGATCGCCCCCTTTCAGAATCCCGTGACCTTGTGGACCGTTGTGGGCGTGGCGGCGGCGCTGGCGCTGGGTGCGCTGCTGATCCTCATCCTCGGGCTCGCCGGCCGCCTGACCGCGACGCTGCGCCATGAATTGTGGCTCCGCCTGGGCTCATGGTGCGCGCTGGCGCCGCTCATGATCGTTCCGATCCTGTTGGGCCGGAGCTTTACGATCACGGCGGTGGCGCTGCTGGGCCTGGCCTGCTATCGCGAATATGCCCGCGCGACGGGCTTGTTTCGCGAACATGTTGTGTCCTTCATCGTGGTTCTGGGCATTCTTGCCGTCAATCTGGCGGCCATCGATCATTGGTACGGATTCTTCATGGCCCTGGCGCCGCTCGGCTGCGGCTTCATCGCCATCGCCTCCATCCCCTTCGACCGTCCGCAGGGCTACGTGCAACGCGTCGGCCTGGGGATATTCGGGTTCTTCCTGTTCGGCGCCGGGCTCGCGCATTTCGGCTATATGGCGAACGATCCGAATTATCGGCCGTTGCTGCTGATGCTTCTGCTGGCGGTCGGGCTCAACGATGTCGGTGCCTTCGTCATCGGCAAGAGCATCGGCGGCCCGAAGCTCGTGCCCCATACCAGCCCCAACAAGACCATATCCGGCGCCCTCGGCGCGCTGGTCTGCACGACGACAACCGTCTCGCTGCTGGGCCACGCGGTTTTCGCCGGCACGGCGCTGGATCGCGCGATCCTGCTGATCGGCCTGGGCCTGATCGTCAGCCTCGCCGGCCAGCTTGGCGATCTGATGCTGTCGTCCATCAAGCGCGACATCGGCATCAAGGACATGGGTAGAGCGATCCCGGGTCATGGCGGCATTCTCGACCGCTTCAACAGCCTGCTGCTCGTGGCTCCCGCCTCGTTCCACTACATCGCCTATTTCGTGGGGTTCGGCCTCGATCAACCGACGCGCATCTGGTTCTGATGGATTGGCAATTCAAACCCGCGCGCGACCATGCGTTGACGCCGCGCGAGCGCCTGGCGAGCCTGAAGCGCGAGGGCGGTCTTGTCTCGCTCGCCTGCCATTGGCTTTGGCGGCAAGTCATCCGGTTCTATCTGCGCGCGTTCCATCGGCTCTCGGTCACCGGCCTCGGCAACCTGCCGGAGCCGCCCTTCGTGATGGTCGCCAATCACGCCAGCCACCTGGACATCCTGGCCCTCGCCGCGGTCCTGCCGGCCCGCTATCTCGAGCGGGTCCACCCGATTGCCGCCGACGACGCCTTCTTCTCGTCTTTTGCCAGTTCCGTTTTCGCCGCCTTCGCGGTGAATGCCTTTCCCCTGAAGCGCAAGGCGGCGCGGCCGAAGGATTTGGCGCTGCTGCGGGCGCGCCTGGTCGAAGATCGGTTGATCTACATCCTGTTCCCCGAGGGAACGCGCAGCCGCGATGGGCAGATGGCGCCCTTCAAAGCGGGCATCGGCGCCCTGCTGGCCGCGAGCGAGGTGCCGGTCGTCCCCTGTTTTCTCGCGGGCGCCTTTGCCGCATTGCCGGCACATCGACATTTGCCCCTACCGCGGCCGTTGCGCCTCAGCCTGGGAAAGCCGCTGTCATTCGCGCAAAGCGCGAACGACCGGGCCGGATGGTTCGCTGTCGCCCAGACATGCGAAAGCGAGGTGCGCCGCCTGGAGCAGGATCGGATCGGTTTGAATCAGACCGATCCGTGAATGAGGCGCCGGGCGGGGACGGCTAGCTCTTGCGGCCGCCGTTGATCTGCTTTTTGGTGCGCGGCGTGGCGAAGAGATCATTGGCGAGCGCGCCGCCGAAAACCGCGTCCTGAAGGGCGATCTCGACCTGGGTCCCCTGGGAATCCGTGATGGTCCATTGCTTCAATTGCAGCGGGTCGTCGGCGAAGGTGAGCGAAGCCGAGCCTGCATCGGGTTGCTCGGTCTGATATAGGGAGAGCCGCATGGCGCCCGGAGATCGTTCGATCCGGGTCACCGTGATCGCCGGGGAGAAGTCGATGGTCTCCTGCAGCAGGAACCAGACGGGGGTCTGCGAAATGGGTATCTGGGTCAGTTGATCCAGATCGCTGTCGTAGTAATTGACCCACAGGCCATCGGCCACCAGCAGCACGGCCATGGGCGGTTCGTATTCGACGCGCATCAATCCAGGCCGGCGCAGATAGATCTTGCCCGAGGCAAGCCCGCCGCCGCCGGCGGCCACCTGCTGAAAGCGCGCGCGCATCGTATGGATACTGTCCAGATATGCGGAGACGCGCTTCAGATCGTTGCGGTCGTCGTCGGTGAGTTTCAAAGGCGCGTCCGCGCCATGGGCTGCCAGGCCGGCGAAGGGGGCCAGGGCCAGGGCGCCCAGCAGGGCGCGCCGCGTAAGCCGAAGGGAAGAGGGCGCAATTCTGGTCATGGGGCCTACCGTTCAATCCATTCCGTCAATATTGCGTGCCAGCACCTCGCGTTTGCCCACATGGTTGGCGGAGCTCACGACTCCCTCCTTCTCCATGCGCTCGATCAGGCGCGCGGCGCGGTTGTATCCGATCTGCAGATGCCGCTGGACGAAGCTGGTCGAAGCCTTGCGCTCGCGGCAGATGAGTTCGACGGCTTTATCATAGAGATCGTCGCCGCCCTCCTCGCCCGCATCTGCCTCGCCCTGGCCCTCGGCTTCTTCCTCCTCGCGGGTGATATCCTCAATATAGGATGGCTGCCCCTGTTCTTTAAGGTGCCGGACGACCAATTCCACCTCGCCATCCGACACGAACGGACCATGAACGCGCATGATTCGCCCGCCCTGGGCCATGTAGAGCATGTCGCCCTGACCCAGAAGCTGCTCGGCGCCCGGCTCGCTCAGGATCGTGCGGCTGTCGATCCGGCTGGTGACATGGAAGCTGACCCGGGTGGGGAAATTGGCCTTGATGGTGCCGGTGATCACGTCCACCGAGGGCCGCTGGGTCGCCATGACGATATGGATGCCCGCCGCGCGCGCCATCTGGGCCAGGCGCTGGACCGCCCCTTCGATCTCCTTGCCGGCCACCAGCATCAGGTCGGCCATCTCGTCGACGACGACGACGATGAAAGGCAGCTGCGACAGATCGAAGGGCTGTTCCTCGTAGATCGGCGCGCCGGTCTCCGCATTGAAGCCGGTCTGCACCCGCCGGGTCAGGGTCTCGCCCTTGGCCGCGGCCTGTTCGACCCGCTGGTTATAGCCCTCGATGTTGCGCACGCCGAGCTGGGACATCTTGCGATAGCGGCCTTCCATTTCGCGCACGGTCCATTTGAGCGCGACGATCGCCTTGCGCGGGTCGGTCACGACCGGGGCGATGAGATGGGGAATGCCGTCATAGCCCGACAGCTCCAGCATCTTGGGATCGATCATGATGAATTTGCAGCGGTCGGGGGGCAGGCGATAGATCAGCGACAGGATCATGGTGTTGATGGCCACCGACTTGCCCGAGCCGGTGGTGCCCGCGATCAGCAGATGAGGCATGCGGGCCAGATCGACGATCACCGGCGCCCCGCCGATATCCTTGCCGAGCACGAGGGCCAGCTTCGCAGCCGTGCGCTCGTAATCCTCCGAGGCCAGTAGCTCGCGCAAGCCCACCTGCTCGCGCGAGCGGTTGGGCAGTTCGATCCCGATCACGCTCTGGCCCGGCACCACGGCGATGCGCACGGAGACCGCGCTCATGGAGCGGGCGACATCGTCGGCCAATCCCACCACGCGGCTGGTCTTGGTGCCGGGCGCGGGCTCGAGTTCGTACAGTGTTACCACCGGCCCGGGACGGACCTTCACGATCTGGCCCTTGACGCCGAAATCCTGCAGCACGGATTCCAGCAGCCGCGCGTTCTTCTCCAGGGATTCTTCGTTGATGCGCTGGGCGCCCTTGTCCTTGGGCGGCTGCGCCAGTAGATCCAGCGGCGGCAGGCTGTATTCGGCGTCGGGCAGCAGATCGAGGGTGGCCTGGCCCGCCCTGGCCGCGCGTCGGCCGGGCTTGATAGTAGAGCGGCAAGGCCAAGACCAGGCAGACAATCTGCAGAAGAAAATCGGGCAGCCCGCTGAAGCCCGCGAGGCCGGGCCAGCGCCCGCCGCCATCGACCAGAAGATGTCCCGCAAATCCGCCGAGCCCGCCGCCGAATGGCCAATCGGTCGCCCAGGGAATGAGGCCGAGACCGATGGAGGCGACGACGATTGAGACGGGCAGCAGGGTCAAGCGCAGCCACCAGCGCGCCGGGCGATGGCGCAAAAGCCGCCAGCCCCAGATCGCCAGCGCCACGGCCAGCAGAAAACAGGCGAGCCCCAGGCTCTCCAGCATCAGGTCGGCGATATAGGCGCCGGGCAGGCCGAGAAGGTTATGGACCGGCCCGTCGACCGCAAGATTCATCGAGGGATCGGCGGCGCTCGCCGTCAGCAGGGCAACCAGATATGCCGCCGCGATCGCCAGCAGAAGCAGGCCCATCAACTCTTCCATGCGCCGGCGCAGGAAGACGCGGGCGCCTACCGAAAAGAAGACGGTGCCGGTCTGCTCGGTCATGCTCGAAGATTCATGATGCATCACTCATTGCGCGGCATCGGCAATAGACCGATCGAGCACGTTCACCAGGCGGGCGAGGCCCTGCTCGACGATCGCCGGCTCATGCACCAGGGCCACGCGGATATAGGGCTGGCCCGGATTGACGCCGGCGGCATCGGGGCGCGCCATATAGGCGCCGGGCAGGACGCGCAATCCCGCCTCGGCCCATAATTTCCTCGCCGCGGCTTCCCCGTCGCCCACGTCGAGCCAAAGAAAGAATCCGCCGCGCGGATTATAGAACCGGAAGCGCTTGCCGATCAGGCGCTCGGCGATATCGAAGCACTGGCGATAACGCTCGCGTACCGCCACCACATGGGCCTCGTCGCGCCACAAGGCGGCCGAGGCGGCGAGCGCGGGGAAGGAGGGCGCCGCCCCGCCGAAATTCGAGAGTTGGGTCACGCGCCGGATCAGCCGCCGGTCGCCGGCGATGAAGCCGGAGCGCAATCCCGGGGCCGAGGAGCGTTTGGATAGCGAATGGAAGACCACCAGATTGTCGAGGCTGCCCTCGGCCACCTGGAGCGCGCCCGCCGGCGGGCTCCCGCGATAGATCTCCGCATAGCATTCGTCCACGGCGAGCGTGTAGTTGTGCCGGCGCGCGTGCTTCAGCCAGCGCCCGAGATAGTCGGGCGAGGCGATGGCGCCCTGGGGATTGGAGGGCGAGCAGACATAGGCCAGTGCCGTGCGGCTCAACGCCTCGGGCGGAATCAAATCCGGCTCAGGCAGGAATCCGTTCTCCCGATTGGCGGGCAGAAAGATGGGTTCGGCCCCCGCGACGGCGGCGGCACCAGCGTAGACGTGATAAAAGGGATTGGGCATGGCCACGGCGGGACGGGGGCCCTTGCCCTGCCACTCCGGCACGGCGGCCAGCGCCAGGTGGAACAATGCTTCCTTGCTGCCGGCGCAGGGCAAGACCTCATGATCGCGGTCGACGAGCCCCGCGGGAAGCCGAAATCGCGCAGTCAGCCAATCCACCGCCGATGCCCGAAAATCCGGCGTGCCGAGGGTCTGGGGATAGCGCGACCACTCGGCCTTGTCCTTCTCCAGCACCTCGGCGAGGAAGGCGGGGGGTGCCGCCTGCGGCTCGCCCACCGACAAGGCAAGGACCGGCCCGCCCGGCCTCACGTTCTCGAGAAGCGCGTTCAGCCGCGTGAAGGGATGAAACTTCAGCAGCGATTCGAGTCTATCCGTCACTCGGGGCCTCGCCGGTCAATGCGCGTTCCATCGTCCCTTGGACGAGCATCATCACCGCCTGCCGACGCCTTCGGCCGGCGGCAAGCGACTCGCCGTCGGGACACACCATGAAACGAGTCTACCGGCGCCCGAACCCCCTTACAAGCTCAGGGGGCCCGCCCGAAATGCCCTCCCCTCCCCTG
>WNFS01000320.1_pt1 | contig 34819 bp, 28 predicted proteins | sample 5400141 | NCBI WGS metagenome assembly WNFS01 (sample SAMN13153358, study PRJNA577476) | soil metagenome | isolation source: 60 cm saprolite under Madrone tree | place: USA:California | collected 2016-06-14
GCGATGTCAATTCGCGTTTCTCGTCTTCATTCAATTTCAGAATGGCCTTGGGTCGTCCTGTGCGCATGCTCCCTCCTTATAGAGCAGTACGCACGGGTCGCGCTATTTATTTCACTTACTTCAGTTACAGGACACTAGCAAGTCCTGCAAGAAATAATTAGCACGCCGTTCTAATGGCAGAGTACCGGCAGTCGTATGTCTTAGCCGTTCGCTCTTATGAAGGAACTATTTTATGGAACAACCATCTTCGCGCAACCCGCCATCCTATCCACTCAACAGCACGCTCCGTCCCCGGGTCGCACAAAGAGCTCATTCGCTCGTCCATCTTGAAGATGAGGAGGCTACTTGTATGCCCGCACGAATTGCCGCAGCTTTCACGCTGAAAAACAGGCCCGGCTTGCCACTTTTCTGTGCTTTTCTGCTTGCTCTCCTATTCATTTCCGCGGCCGGCTCCATGGGACAGACGGCTGCTCACTCGCCGGGCTGGGTTGTCTTGCCCGTCGATGAATACCGGACCCTTCACGCGAGGGCCTATCCCATCGAACGCGATCCGGAGCCGCCCCCCGTCGAAGCCACGCTCACCCGCGTTGACTACGACTTGCGCATCGATGGTGAACTCGCTTCCGGACGCGCGACACTGACGGTCGATGTCTTGAAGGACGGCTGGGTGCGCGTACCGGTTCCCGCGGGTCTGCTGGTTCGCGAAGCAAGGCTTGACGGCAAACTTGTTTCTCTTGTGCCCGGCGCCAGCGGCAAAGCGGGAAGCCAACTCTCCGCACTTCTTTCTCATTCGGGCCGGGCAGTCTTGTTGCTCGACATTGCCATTCCCGTGACATCCTCAACGGGCGAAGAAAGCATCACGCTGCCATCGACCGCCTCCGGCGTTACTCGCGCATCCGTGCAGCTTCCTCGCCAGGACGTGGACGTCCGGCTCACGGGCGGCCTCCTCTCTGAGAAATCCGAATCCGCGGCGGAAAGCAAGTGGATCGCTTACGCGCGCGGAAACGAAGCACTCACCTTCGCTTGGCGCAGGAAGACCGAGGACCACCGCGCCACGCAGCCTTTGCGAATGCGCGGATCGCTGACCCAACTTCTGGGCCTTGGCGAAGACTCCACCTCCATCAACGCCGAAGTGAATCTGGAGATTACTCAGGGCGCTGCGCGCGTGGCAAAAATTCAAATCCCCGATAAAGTCACGATCAATCAAGTTCTCGGCGCGATGGTAGCCGATTGGGAGGTGAAGGCCGGCGAGCTTACCGTGACCTTCCTGGAACCCGTTGAGCAAACCGCGCGATTCGTCGTGACCGGAGAAACTCGCAGCCCGCGTGAAGGAGAAATTGATATTCCCCTGCTTCGTCTTCTCAACGTCGAGCGCGAAACGGGCGGCGTGGCAGTCGAAGTCCTCGGCGCCGGGGAGATTAAGGATCTCAAATTCGAAGGGCTCGAAACCGCGGATGCGACGGACCTCGGCGAAATGGTTTCGAATCGCCAATCACCATCGATCGCGGCGTTCCGGTTTCGCACCGGCGATTCGAAACTGGGACGCTCGCTCAGTTTGAATGTGGCGAGGTACACGCCGCAAGCCGTTCTGATGGCGAACGTCTCGGAGGCCCGCTACCAGGTTTTGATCAGCAACGAGGGCAAAACGCTCGTCCAGGCGCGCTACGCCGTTCGAAATAACCAGCGCAACTTCCTGAAGATTACTTTGCCGCCGGACGCCACGCTTTGGAGCGCATCCCTGGCGGGCAAAGCCGTGCGCCCGGGGCAGTCGCCGGACGGCAGCCTCCTTTTGCCGCTGGACAAAGCGCGCGCTGGCGAAGAAGCACCGGAGTTTGCGGTTGAGGTTGTCTACCTGAGCCGGGGCACAGCATGGAATGACAAAGGCCAGTTCAAACTGGCTCTGCCCATACTTGATCTGCCTGTCTCGCGCACCGGACTCCTTGTGTATCATCCGCCACTTTTCAAGGTGACGCCCGAACCAGGGGCCTTTCGAATGGAACCCTATGAGAATCCGATCTCGTCCGCGCTCAATCCTCCTGTGACATACAGCGTAACGGGTGCAGGGGTAGGTCCAGGCGCAGGCGGGGCAGAATCAGCGTTCTCGGGCGCTCCAGCGCCACCGTCATCAGATATGGACGCCAAAGACGAAACAAAATCCAAGCGCTCTCAAGCGGCAACTGAGGCACTTCTCGATAAATTCAGGACCGACTCGTTGGCAGGGAAGCGCGCCGGGATTCTTCCCATCCGCGTTTCTTTCCCCGCTTTCGGTCCTTCTCTTTATCTGGTCTCCGAACTGACCGGCGAAAATCAGGCCCCTTCTGCGGGACTAACGTATCAGCACGAGAAAAAGGCAGGTGGCAAATGAAAAAGATATTCGCAATAGTCTTGGCATGGATGCTGGTTCTCCCCGGCTTTGCGGCCGCGGCAGACGATGTCGTTCTGCCTCCCGTACCAGCTTCGGGTAACGTCACGCTTCCCCTCGACGAATACAACCGGCTCGTCGAACTCGCTAGCAGGCCGGCCAGGAAACCGGACACGCCGCCCGTTCCTTACACCATGAAGCGCGCGGACCTCAAGTTCCGCGTCGCCAACGAATCGGTTCAGGGGACGGTGCAACTTCAGGGAGAAATCCTTCATAAGGGCGCGACCAAAATTCCACTGACAACCGGCGTGGCCATTTTCGACGCCCGCCAGGAAGGGAAGGGCTTGCCTCTCGAATTGGAAAATGGAACGCACACGGCCGTTCTCACAGGACCCGCGGATTTCGCGGTGACACTCGATGCCGGCCTTCCGCTCAGCATTGAAGCCGGACGCGCTTCCTTCAATCTTCCCGTACCGCCGGCAGGCAGCGCGCGTCTCGCTCTTGTAGTCCCGGGCGATCACACCAACGTTCGAATCAGTCCCGGCATCATTACCTCCAGGTCCTCAGAGAATGGACAAACCGCCGTCGAAGCGACACTCGCACCAGGGCAAGTCGCCAACATCTGGTGGACGACGCGGGAAACCGCCGCTCCGGCCGTACCTAAAGAGGTGCGTTTTCTGTCGGACGTCAAAACACTCGTTTCTGTCAGCGAAGCGGACATTCGAATCGCCGCTCTCGCCGATATCTCCGTCGTGCAAGGTGAACCCTCTCAATTCGAAATGGAAGTCCCCGCAGGATTCGAATTGACTGGTGCCACCGGCGCATCGGTGGAATCGAGCGAAGTGGATTCCGGCGTTTTGACGCTGAAGGTCACCGGCCCGGCACAGCGCATCCACCAGTTCCTGATCTCCATGGAAAGATCAATCACCGCCACGAAAGCCGACGCGCCCTTTCTCAGTTTCAAAAATGCTCAGCGGGAAACCGGCGAGGTTCTTGTCGAGGGCGCCGGAACAATTGAGTTAACGGCCAAAGAATCTGGCGGCCTGAAACGCATGGATTTCAAAGAAACGAATCCGTACCTCCGTTCGCTGGCGCGCTTTCCGATGCAAGCGGCATTTCGCTATCACAAGCAGCCGAATGAAAAGCCCGCCCTCGCATTCGAATGGACCCGCTTTCCGGACAGCAGCGTGCTCGCCGCCGTCGCAGAACGCGCAGTTGTCACCACACTTGTGACCACGGAGGGCCGGTCGCTAACCGAAATTAAACTCATCATCAAAAATCAGGGGCAGCCGTTCTTGAAAATTGCGTTGCCACTAGGCGCGAGCATTCTCTCCGCCGAAGTTGCCGGGGAAAAAGTGAAGCCCGTCGAGGGACCGGACGGCAACCGAGTGCCCTTGCTGCGCGCTGGCTTCCGGCCAGTGGACTCCTACACTGTCGCGTTTGTTTTCATGCACTCCGGCGCTCCGTTCGCGAAAAAGGGAGGTTCCGATCTTTTGCTTCCGAAAATGGACGTGCCAATCAATCTCTTGCAATGGGAGGTCTTTCTCCCCGAGCAGTACAAGGTGAAAGACTTCGGCGGTGACGCTATCGCCGCCAACTTGCTTCCCGCTGCTTCTCTGGACGTTTCCGGAGAAGAAGGAGACACCAGCGGAATGACCGGTCAATATTTTGTCCGCAACATAGAAATGGTGTCACTGCTTCCCGGACAAATGGGCGGCACCATCGTGGACGCTGCGGGAGCAGTCGTCCCGAACGCGCGAGTCACGGTCACGCACCTCGATACGGGGGCCGTTCGAAACGTCGTAACCGATTCTTCTGGCCGCTGGATCGTTTCCAACTTGTCTTCTGGACGAGTCAAAATTGCCGCCAACGCCAACGGTTTCAAGCAGCTTGTCAGCCAAATCGATTACGACGGCAGCAGGCCCGCGCCTTTCAATTCCGCTTTGAGCGTTGGCTCGGTCTCGGATGCGATAACAGTGACCGCCGAGGCTGGCCGAAACATCGTAAATTTCGAAACCATCCAGCGCGACGCGAAGAAAAATACCGAGAAACAGCAGATGGCAGCGTCCGTCAATGTCACGAATCTCCAGCAGCGTGTTTCCGGCATCTTGCCGGTTCGCGTCGATGTGCCGAGGGCAGGGAATTCGTATCACTTCGTCAGGCCGCTGGTTCTTGATGAAGAAACGAAAGTGACATTCACTTACAAATCGAAATAGTCTTCATCATCGAACCGCAGAAGCAGGTTCGCGGTTTGGCGCACGCATCGCGCGATCCAGCGATTGCTTTTCTTCCCGATCGAGTGGGCGAGTTGCGCCCTTTGGCAGATCGCCCAGGGCTAGCGGCCCGATGGCGACACGCACGAGCCGCAGCACTTCAATTTTCAATTCTTCGAGCATCCGGCGGATTTGGCGATTCTTGCCTTCGTCCAGCACAATTTCGAGCCACGAATGGCGCTCGCCTTGCCGCAGCACGCGCACAGTTTTTACGCGCAGGAATTCGCCATCCGCGGCGCGGATTCCGTTTCGCAATCCCTGCAACAACTTTTCATCGGCGATGGCGCTGATTTGCACGTGATACGTCTTGTCGAGATGTGTCTCCGGCGCGGTAATGCGCGCCGCCCATTCCGAATCATTTGTCAGGAGCAGCAAACCTTCGCTTGCTTTATCGAGCCGCCCGACCGGCGCAATCCACGTCAAGCCTTCCGGCAAATACGCATACACAGTTTCCCTGTCTTTTTCATCGGACGCAGTGGTAACAACACCACGAGGTTTGTTGAGAGCAAGATAAATTCTGGAACGGCCCTCTATTGGCTGGCCTTCGATTTCGATCCGGTCCTTTCCCAGGCGCACCGGCGTTTGCGGATCGCGCCGCACAGCTCCATTCAGTTTCACACGCCCTGCAACAATCAGTTCTGCTGCGCGCGATCGCGAGCAATAGCCGAGTTTCGAGAGCGCGCGGGCCAGCCCTACTTTTTTCGACGGGCTGACTTCCTGTTTGTTCTTGCCTGTTCTCCGTTTCACAGCTCGCATCATTTTGCCGGCGCCGCCGGACCTGTCGTTGACGCTGGCGCCGCATCTGGCGGCGATTTCGGCGCTTCGTGCTTCACCGCCCGATACCGCGCGGCCAGCCATTCCCGGGCTTCTTCAGGCTTGTAATTGAACGGTCCCATCCCGCCGCGATAGGCGATGCGGCCGCTCTCATCAATGATGTAAATGCGTTCGGGCCACGCGGCGTACGCATCATTCGCGGCGTTGCCCATATCGTCGATTCCGAAGGGCAAGGGAAACTTGAATCTCTTGGTGAAATCATTCGCGATCGCCACCCGCTGCTCCAGCGTTTTCGGTTGCGCGTAGCAAACGTCATCCTTCACGTTGGATTTCATCTGCCATTCGTCGGTAGGATGCGCCTCGCGAACGTAAACGGTCAGGAAATCCGCGCGCTCTCTGTAGTCCTCATAAATCTGAACGATGTCGCCTACCTGGCGGCGAAAAGGCGGTCAAGTAAAACTCCCAAACACCAGCACGAGCGGCCGCTCATGGGTTCGTTCGCGAATGTGAAAACGGCTAACGCCATCCAGTGCGACAATCCGCGCGTCCGGCGCATCGCTGCCCACTTTGAGCGTGCCGCGATGCATGTGCGGCAGGGCGTAACGCACCATTCCGTAAGCGTCCTTCGGGCTTCCCGCCATGTAGGACAGCGCGGCAAAAGCGGCGACGAGGAGCGTGCCAAAAATTCCGGCTGTCCATTTCCAGAAACGATTCATGCCATCTTGCTTCAGCCCTCAAATTTGGACAGACACGAAAAGAAAAGCCCACGCGGAGCCGTCAAGGCGTCATACCGGAGCGCTTCCGCCGGTGCAAGTTAGTATCGAGTTCAGGCGGCAAAAATAGTGCATTTGTATTAGCGGCCGTCCTTCGCGCGCAGCTTGTCGCGCTCCTGCTTGTAGCGCGCTAATGAATTCTCTATAACCTTGATCGCAGCGCAGGCAGGTCGAATGTCTTCCACCTGGACTTGCTTGCCTTCCAGTTGCTTGTAGTCCTGAAAAAAACGCTTCAGAACGAGCAAGCGGTGCGGCGGCAGTTCGTTGGCCTCGACGTAGCTGTTGAATTCCGGATCGTTTGTCGCCACGGCGATGACTTTGTCGTCGCTCGCTCCGGAATCGATCATGGTCATCAATCCAATGGCCCGCGCTTTGATCAGCGCCAGCGGCTGCACCGGCTCCTGGCACAAAACGAGGACATCGAGCGGATCGTTGTCGTCGGCATACGTCTGCGGGATGAAGCCATAATTTGCCGGATAGAACACCGCCGAATGAATAATGCGATCCACTTTCAATAGTCCACTCGGCTTGTCCAATTCATACTTCACGTTGGAGCCCAGCGGAATCTCGATGACCGCTTGAAAATCCCGCGGGAGGTCGTCCCCGGGAGAAACGTCGTGCCATGCATGGAGCATCGGTTGCAATCCTTGGTGGCGGAATGGCTGGTGACATTATGTCCTGACATGGCCCTGAGTGCCAGAATACGGGAGGAGCAGGCAGGAGAGAAATCTTCAGGTTGTGCGACGGATTATTCATATCTCAACGCAACCATAGGGTCGACGCGCATGGCGCGACGAGCAGGGACGGCACACGCAACGAGTGCAACAATCGCAAGCAAGGTCATGACGCTTGCCAATACAAGCGGGTCAAGCGGCCGGACACCATAGATTTCGCTGGCCACAGCTTTTTGCAAGGAGGCGGCACCGATAATTCCCAAAACAAGCCCGATGGCGACAAGTTGGAATCCCTCCCGCAAGACAAGCCTGAGAATGCCGGTCTGGGTGCTGCCAAGGGCGACGCGAATGCCAATTTCGCGTGTACGTCGTGCGACCAAATACGCCAGCACGCCATAAATACCGAGCGATGCCAGGAACAAGGCGACTCCGCCGAAGGCGTTGGCCAAAAGCATAGAGGTCCGGCGCGAAGACAAGGAAAGGTCGATGCGCTCCGACATGGAATGGACGTCGAAAACCGCCAAGTCGGGATCCATGCGGGAGATTTCTGCCCGAAGGGCGCGGACGACGGAGCCGGGATCGGCAGCCGTCTTGAGGGCAAACGTAAAACCGTTGGCTGGCGCCTGGGAATTTGGGAAATAGTAACCGCCGACGGGTGAGCCGGAACCGTCGAGATTCTCATAGCGTAAGGTGCGCGCGACACCGACAACGGTCAGCCAAACGGTATGCTCGTCAATTTTCAGAAGATCCTTGGAGTCCGAAGGCATGTACATACGGCGGCCGACGGGATCGCGATCCGGCCAGAAATGCTGCGCCAGGCGTTCATCCACAACGACCACGCGGGGGGCATTCTCATTGTCGCGCTCATCGAAGCTGCGGCCGCGGACCATGTGGATGCCCAGGGCTTCGAAATATCCGGGCGTCACAGAAATGTTCAATGGAGAGATCAGGGACTCCCCGGGCTTCATCTGGTAGCCCTCTGCGAGAATCACGCTGTCATCGTGATTGCTGCCAAGGGGAATGGCATCTGTAGCGCCTGCGATGGAAACTCCGGGGATGGCGCGGACGGCGGGGAGCGCGCGGTTCATAAAGTCGCGCAAAAGTTCAGGCTTGGTGTATCTGGAGCGCGGCAGAGCGATGGAGGCGGTAACCACGCCGTGGGAATTAAATCCTGGGTCGACCTGCGAGAGCAGGCGAAAGCTGGCGAGAAGCAGGCCCGCGCCCACGAGTAAGGCGAACGCAAATCCAATTTGGGCGGCGACGAGAAGCTGACGGACGCTGCGCGATTTTTTTCCGGTGGTACCGGTGCGGCTGTCCTCATGCAGCGCGTCGCTGATGCCTATACCGGAAATGCCGGCGATGGGAAAGCTCCCGACAAAAAGTCCAGCGGCCAGGGAAAACACTAGAGAGACGAGAACGACAGTGCCGTCCATATGAACTTCGCCGGCGCGCGGAAAATGTTCCAGGCCGATGACATTCAGAGTTCGCAACAAGACCGCACCGAGGGCGATGCCACCCATGCCTCCGACCAAAGCTAATCCTAAGTTTTCGACAATCAACTGGCGCATGAGTTGCGCGCGGCCTGCACCCAGGGCGATGCGCGTGGCCAGTTCCTTGCGGCGCAGAGCGAGCCGCGCCAGCGCGAGGTTGGCGATGTTCAGTCCGCCAATGAGAAGGACCAGGAATGCGCCACCCCACAAGAGATATAGAGTCCTTTTGACGCCGGCCGTCAACATGTCCTGCAGGGGTTTGACCTCGGTGTGAAATCCGGCGTTGATCACGATTTCTTTGATCTCCGGGAAGCGCTCGAGATTTTCATTGTTCAAAGCGTTGACCTGTGCCTGAGCCTGCTGCAGGGTCGCGCTGGGCTTCAAGCGCCCGATGTGATACCAGTTGTTGCTATGATGAACGGTCTTCTGTTCCGCAGTGAAGGCGAGCGGCATCCACAGGCGAACGTCCGGGTCAATAAAGTTAAAATCGGGAGGCATCACGCCGACGATTTTGAAGGGCCGGCCGCTGATGCGCAGTTCCCGGCCAAGGGCGGATTTGTCTCCGGCGTACAACTGCCGCCAAAGTCCATGGCTGAGGATAACCTCTTGATCGGCGCCGATTTCGCCTTCTTCTCGCGTGAAAGCGCGGCCGAGGGCGGGAGAAACACGTAGCAACTCGAACCAAGACGGTGTGACCAGCATCCCGTGAATCTGCTGCGGCGAACCGTTCAGCTCCACAGTTTGATCGCGCTGGCGGAAGACGGCCTGGTTGTCAAAAACCGTCATTTCTCGAAGGCGGTCGAAGTAATCACCGGAACTGCTGTTGTTGGTCCCTGTGACACCGGCTTTCGGGTATTCGTTGGAGGTGATCAAGATGGAATTCGCGTCCGATACCGGCAAAGGGCGCAAAATGACGGAGTTTACGATGGCGAAGAGAGCGGTGTTGGCGGCGATGCAGACGGAAAAGGTGAGAAGTACGGTTAAGGCAAAGCCTTTGTCGCGCCATAAAGAACGCATGCCGTATTTCAGGTCGAGGAGAAAGGTGTCCATGATTCGTGATCCCTCCATTGCTGAGACTGTGATCTGCTAAATGCTAAGGCGGCCCGGGCCCCTAGGAATTAGTACGCATCGACGAAGGACGAAGTTCAAAGTCAAATGCACGCTAAACATGGAGCGCGGTTCAGGCCCGGGCCTTGTCGATCATTTCTTCCCAGATGCCTTTGGATTTGAGGATGACTTCCACGAGTTCGCGGGCGGCGCCTTTGCCGCCGTCGGCTTTGGTTGTGAAATGGGCTGCGCGGCGGACTTCCGGAGTGGCGTTGTGGACGGCAACTGCCAGTCCGACGCGCTTCATCACCATCAGGTCAGGCAGGTCATCGCCAAGAAAAGCGACTTCCGATTCCTTGGCGCCGGTCTTCCGCAGGACATCTTCGTAAGCCGCGATCTTGTGCCCCTGCTTCTCGTAAACAAACTCGATGTCTAGCTCTTTACAACGCCTGCGCAGAGCCGCACTGGCGCGGCCAGTGATGACGCCGGTGCGGATCCCGGCGGTAGCGGCGAGTGTGAGGCCCTGACCGTCGTGCGCGTCAAAAGTCTTGATCTCAAGCGCTGAACCGTCCGATTGGGACAGTAACGTGACGCTGCCATCCGTCAGTGTTCCGTCCACGTCCATCAGCAGGACTTGAATCTGCTTTGCTCTTCTCGCCAGTTTCTCCGGAATCTTCTTTCCTCGCTTGGCCAATGCTATCTCCCCTCTTCTTCTCTGCGTTGAATTCCTTCTGCCTCAAACCACTACATCAGCTCCAGCGTCCACAAATCGTGCAGATGCACCACGCCCAGCACGCCCTTGGCCTCATCGGTAACCACGATGGACGTAATCTTGCGCTTCTCCATCAGGTTCAACGCTTCGCTCGCGAGCAGGTGCGGTCCGATTGTCTGCGGGCCCTTGGTCATGCACTGGCCTGCGGTCATCTCCAGCGTGGCCCCGCGATGTTTTTCCATCAAGCGCCGCAAGTCGCCATCGGTCAGAATTCCCGCCAATCTACCGTCCGGCTCCAGGACCGTCGTCATTCCCAGGCCCTTCTTGCTCATCTCGTGAATGACGTCCGGCATCGACGTTCCGGTGGAAACACGCGGCAGCGCCTCTCCCGCGTGCATCAGGTGTTCGACCCGAAGCAGTTTCTTTCCCAAACGTCCCGCGGGATGCAACGCCGCAAAATCGTCATGACGAAAGTTTCGCCGTTCCAGCAACGAAACCGCGAGGGCGTCGCCCACGGCCATCGCCACGGTGGTGCTCGCCGTGGGCGCGAGGTTCAACGAGCACGCTTCTTCCTTCACGCTGACATCCACCACGACGTCGCTGGCCTCGGCAAGCGTCGATTGCACTTTGCCTGTCAGCGTCACCAGCGGTATCTCCAGCCGCTTGAGCGCTTCCAGCAGGCGAATTATCTCTTCCGTTTCTCCGCCGTAGGAAACAGCCAGCATCGCGTCGCCGCGCGCGAGCATGCCCAGATCCCCATGCAGCGCTTCGGCCGGGTGCAGGAAAAAGGATGGAGTGCCGGTGCTCGATAACGTCGCGGAAATTTTCCGCGCAATCAATCCGGACTTGCCCATTCCGCTAACGACGACGCGTCCCTTGCAAGCAAAGAGCAGTTCGACGGCTTTTTCGAAGCTGGCGTCCAGCCGCGCCAGGACATCCCGGATTGCCTGCGCCTCAATCTTGAGCACACGCCGCGCTGTCTCCAAGCTCATTTCTCGCTCCAGCGGCGGATCACCGAGTTGAGACCCTTTAATTTCATGAGCAGGCCAAGGAGTTCCGACAGCGGCAGGGCATTGGGTCCGTCCGAAAGCGCTGCCGCCGGGTTGTCGTGCGTCTCCAGAAAGATGCCATCCACTCCCGCGGCCACGCCGGCGCGCGCCAAAGGCTCGATAAACTGCGGCTGCCCTCCGCTCGCGTGGCCTTGCCCACCGGGGAGCTGCACGGAATGCGTCACGTCATAAACAACCGGGTAGCCCATCCGTTGCATGATCGGGAACGAACGCATATCCACCACGAGATTCTGGTATCCAAACGAAGCGCCGCGTTCCGTCAGGATGATCTTCGTATTTCCCGTGCTCGCCACCTTCTCCGCGACGTTCCCCATGTCCCAGGGCGACAGAAACTGCCCTTTTTTTATATTTATGATGCGGCCCGTTTTGCCCGCAGAGATAAGCAAATCTGTTTGGCGCGCCAGGAACGCCGGAATCTGCAGCACGTCGCAAACTTCCGCCGCAGCTTCCGCCTGCGACGCATCGTGGATGTCGGTAAGAATCGGCAGTTTCAGTTCGGACTTGATCTTGCCGAGAATCCGCAAGCCTTCCTTCAGCCCTGGGCCGCGGAAGGCCTTCACCGAGGACCGGTTGGCTTTATCGTAAGACGCCTTGAAGATGTAAGGCACTCCGGCATCGGCCGCGATCTTCGCAACCTTCTCCGCCATCATCCGCGCGTGCTTTTCATTTTCAATCACGCACGGCCCCGCAATCAGGAACAGGGGATTACCGCTTCCGAGGCGCAACGCTCCCAGGGCAATTTCGCGAGTCATGTTCATACGAGATGGGGAAAGGTCTGCAAGCTACTTAGGCTACGCAGCCAGGGCTGCGATTGCAACGATTTAGGCAGTGACGTGCGGCGTGATCCCAACGGCCTGCGCGCGCTTAGGCTCGGGCACGGGGCGCGCTTTTTTTTTCTTGAGCTCCAGCGCCGCGCCGATGAACGCCGCAAAGAGCGGATGCGGCTCCAACGGCTTGGACTTGAATTCCGGGTGGAACTGGCAGCCGAGGAACCATGGGTGGTCTGGCGCCTCGACAATTTCCACGTAATTTTCGTCCGGAGTGCGGCCCGTGATGCGCAGGCCTGCGGCAACCAGCGTCTTCTCGTAGTCGCGATTGAATTCGTAGCGATGGCGGTGCCGCTCGCTGATCTCCAGTTTGCCGTACGCTTTATGTGCAAACGATCTCGGTTCCAGCTTGCAAGTCCAGGCGCCCAGCCGCATCGTGCCGCCCATTTCATCCACGCCCAGCAATTCGCGCAGCTTGTAAATAACGCGGTGCGGCGATTGCGGATCGAACTCGGTGCTGTCCGCCTGCTTCATGCCGGCTACGTCGCGCGCGTATTCGATCGTCGCGCACTGCATCCCCAGGCAAATCCCAAAGAACGGCACCTTGTGTTCGCGCGCGTATTGGATCGTGTGGATCATTCCTTGAATGCCGCGTTTCCCGAAGCCGCCGGGAACTAAAATGCCGTCATAGCCGTGCAAGCGCGACGCCGCGGTCGCCGGAGAATCAATCTCTTCCGCCTCGATCCATTCGAGGACGGTCTTGTGATTGTGTGCCAGCCCGCCATGCAGCAGCGCTTCGCGCAAACTCTTGTACGCATCTTCGAGTTGCACGTACTTCCCGACCACCGCAATCATCGCCTCGCCCGCCGGATGATGCATCCGTTGCACCAGGTCAAGCCACGGCTTCATGTCCGAAGGCCGCGCTTCCAGCTTTATAAGCCGCAAAATCTGTTCGTCCAGGCCCTCTTTGCTGAGTTCCGCGGGCACTGCGTAAATCGTGTCCACGTCTTCCATCGAAATCACGCAGGATTCCGCCACGTTGCAAAACAGCGCAATCTTTTTCTTCAACTCCGCTGGGATGTGGTGGTCGCTGCGGCAGAGCAGGATATCCGGTTGAATCCCGATGCTCAGCATCTCTTTCACGCTGTGCTGCGTCGGCTTCGTTTTTAGCTCGCCGGCCGCGGCGATGAACGGCACCAGCGTGACGTGCACGAAAAGCGTGTTCTCCGCGCCTAGCTCGAGGCGCATTTGGCGGATCGCTTCCAGGAAGGGAAGCGATTCGATGTCCCCGACCGTCCCGCCAATCTCGACAATCACGACATCGACGCCTTCGGAGACTTTCCTGATCGTCGCCTTGATCTCGTCGGTAACGTGCGGAATCACCTGCACTGTTTTTCCGAGATAGTCTCCGCGCCGCTCCTTCGTGAGGATGGTTTCGTAGATGCGTCCCGTCGTCCAGTTATTGTCGCGGGAAAGCTTGGCGTGCGTGAACCGCTCGTAGTGCCCCAGATCGAGGTCCGTTTCCGCGCCGTCTTCGGTCACAAACACTTCGCCGTGCTGAAAGGGGCTCATCGTGCCCGGATCGACGTTCAGGTACGGATCGCATTTCTGCAGGGTGACTTTGAAACCGCGACTTTCGAGGAGACAACCGATAGAGGAGGCAGCTACGCCCTTTCCAAGCGAGGAAACAACACCGCCGGTTACAAAGATATATTTTGGCGCCATCCTTATAGCCCGCGTTGCTTTGCCGGGCTTGTTTGCCCTCCATAGGAGTGACGTACACATAATTATCGTAGGAACCCGCAATTCTGTCAAATCGAACTCTTCGCGCCCTAAAATCGTTATTTTTTCTCCCCGCGAGCGCGAAACCTTTTCCTGGGGAACGGGTTTGTAAGTATTGGGGAATACTCTATGGGTTCAGCTGTCGGGCAGCGGTAAGTGTTGTCGCTCAGGAAATTTTGCCCTGCATTCGGAAACCGCTACCAGGGGATTCGCCATCTAACGGACTGAACCTTTTGCCTTGCGCCCCGGAATAGTCATTCCGTTTAGTGCCCGCAACGCGGAAAGGTTTCGAGTGGGACTCTTGCACGTGGGAAAGGGCTATGAAAGCTAGCATACAAAGCAGGACAGGCGCATTTGTGCTTGGGATCGCACTGGCGTTCTGCATTTTCGCGAACGCCCAGCAAGCGAAACAGCCTGACGCGCAGCAGCTTCGCTCCTATGATGTGAGCCGCGAAGGTTCTCTTCTTGGCACCGTTGTAAAATTCGAGTCAGCCTCCAGCACGCCTCCGATTGGCGCTCATCTCTTAGTGCAGACGGCTTCCGGCCAGGTGGATGTACATCTCGGCAACGCCAAAGTTCTCCGGGCCGGTCATCTCGAATTGAATCCTGGCGATAGCGTGCGCATCGTCGGCGAGCTATTGACCCTCGGTGATAGCACTTACTTCGCCGCCCGCGTTGTACAGAAGGGCGCCCAAGCCGTTGCCGTTCGCAACACAAAAGGCTTCGTCCTCTCTCCTGCCTCTGCGATGACGCCAGCACAAAAGGAAGCCCTGCGAGGTGTGCGATGAAGCGCCTCTTCCTAATTTTCACCGCAGGCACAGCTCTCTGGACCGCCGCCTGCGGCGGCGGCAACGGTTTTGTCAACCCGCCGCCTCCCGTCGGGAAATACAGCACCGCCAGCTTGAAAGGCCAATACGTCTTCGTGACCAACGGTGAAGTTTTCTCGGTAGGAGCCATCAATGCTACCCCGCTCGCCCGAACAGGAGTATTCAACGCCGATGGGCAGGGCAACATTGCCGCGGGCGTCGAGGACGTGAATGCCGATGGAACTATCACCCTCGCTCTTCAAATCTCCGGCGGAAGTTACACCGTGAATGCCGACGGTCGTGGCGCGCTCACTTTGAACATCACCGCGAACGGCACCACATCCTCCATCGACTTTGGCATCGTTCTGACCTCCACGAGCGACGGCCTGCTGATCGACGAGACCTCCAATAGCAATCAAGCCTCCACCGGCAGCGGCAATTTTGTTTTGCAAACCGGCGGACCATTCACCGTGGGCTCAGTCGCAGGGCCCTACATATTTGACTTTGCGGGGCTCGACGGAAACCAGACAAACCTGTGTCCTTGTCCGGAATCTTTTGTCGGGCAATTTGACGTAAACAGTGCCGGGACCATCAGCACGGGCTTCTTCGATGACAACGACGATTTTCTACTTTCGAGTGGAGCGGTTGTCGGCAATTTTGCCCAGGACAACCTGAACCCTTCATTTCCCATTTCAACCACTGGCCGTGGCGTCGCACAAATCGCCGGACAAGACTTTGTTTTCTATATCGTCGACGCAATGCGCCTTCGATTCATTAGCACCAACCGTGGAATGCTGTCCGGCGACGCGGTGGCCCAAAGCAACACTGTGCCAGCACAGGTGAGCAGCATCAGCTCCAGCTTTGCTTTCATCGTTGCCGGCAGTTCCGGCAGCGGCGGCGTAACCCGAGTCGGCCGCTTCACCTCCAACGGTGCAACCGTTACAAACGTCCTTCAGGACACCAATGACGCCGGCAGATTCATCCCGACGAATAGCACGACCACAGCCAGCATTAGCCTCGACCCGGCGACTCCCGGCCGCGGCACGTTTACGTTCACGGATCCGAACTTCACCAATGCGCCTTCCAAATATGTTTTCTATCTGAGCTCCGCAACTCAAGGAGTCCTTCAGGAACAGACCTCGAATAACAGTAATGTTGTGAACGTTGCCGATGGCAGCATCACGGCGCAGACCGGCAGCCCGTTCTCGAGCGCCAACATTGTGGGAACTTACGCGTTCAATTGGAGCGGCCTGAGCCTCCAGAACGGTGGCTCATTTGCAGTTCAGGATGAAGAAGACATCGTCGGGCAAGCAACAGTCTCCAGTCTGAGCCTGAGCGGCGCCGCGGACATTTTCCAATTCCAGAGTGTCGCGCCCGTCTTCGACCTCGTAGCTAGCGGTGCCATTTCCATCGCCGGCGACGGAACCTCAAGCACCGGCAGCTCGAGTCGCAATACCATGAGCGTCAAACTCGTCAAGAGCAATTCAACGACGGTCAATTTCGTCGTTTACTTTGTTAATCCCCAACTCGCATTTTTCGCCAATAATCAGGACCCGAATCGCATCGTGGCCGGAATCATGAAGGCGCAACAATAGGCTAGGCCCCGATCATTTTCAGTCGCAGAGCGTTGCCCGGCGGAATCCCCGCCGGGCATTTCTATTTCTGCAGCAGCTTTTCCACGCGCGCAACGTCTTCCGGCACATCCACGCTCACCGCGTCGTGTTCCACTTCCGCCACGCGAATCTTCCATCCGTTTTCCATCCAGCGCAGTTGCTCGAGCTGTTCGATTCTTTCGAGCTCGCCCTCCGGCAGCGTCGGATACTCCAGCAAGGCTTCACGTTGAAATACGTACAGCCCGAGATGTTTCAGATGCCGCACTTGAATCTTGCTGGCCTGATCCCGCACCCAGGGAATCGGTGCGCGAGAGAAATAGATCGCGTTCCCGTCAAAGTCCAACACCGCCTTCACCACATTCGGGTCCATGATGTCGCCCGGCGTCTTGATCGGCGTCGCCACCGTGCTTATCGAAGCCTGCGGTTCCTCCAGCAGGGAATTGACCGCCACATCTATCGCCTGTGGATCCAGGAGCGGCTCATCTCCCTGCACATTCACGAATACGTCGCCCTCTTCGCGCGCCGCGACTTCCGCGACCCGTTCCGTGCCGGTGCGGTGTTCGCTCCGCGTCATTCTCGCCTCGCCGCCAAATCCCTCCACCGCCTTTACAATGCGTTCATCATCTGTCGCCACAATCACGCGGTCCGCTCGCTGTGCTAGTTTGGCGCGCTCATAGACCCGCTGAATCATCGGTTTTCCCGCCAGCAATACCAGCGGCTTTCCCGGCAACCGGGTCGAACCGTACCGCGCCGGAATCACCACTACCACCTTGCCCGCTGTCATGGAATGTGTTTCTCCATTGGATTTGTTTCTCTATTTTGCGGAGTTTTTGCGTCTTTCTTGCAGTCTAATCATCTCAGGCGATGAGGGAATGTGAGGATGCTACCACACGCCGCTCAATCCGGCCGGCCTATCGAGCTGTGCAATACTGAACAGCGAGCATTTACCCTTGTGTTCGAGAATCCGAGTGGTAGAATTTCAGTTAGTCTGAACCGCACGGCCATCCCTGCAGGCCGGGATGGAGAGGGTGCCGTGAAACGCGATTTACTGGGTGTTCGCGTCCTGTCTTTCTTATTCCGCTTCCTGCTGGTCGTTTGCCTGTCCATGTTCTACGCCGTACTCCCTGCCGCCGCTCAATCCGACTCCAACGAAAACAAGTCCAAGGACGAAGGCAAGCGCGAGGAAGCCAAGGAAATCAAGAAAGATGACATACGCAAAGATACGCCGGGTACGCCGTTTAAGCCCGGAGGATTGATTCATTTCGATGTCGATCTCGCTCTCATCAACGTCACCGTCACCGACCCCTACAATCGCTTGGTCACGGGCTTGGAACCTGACAATTTCCGCGTCTATGAAGATAGCATCGAGCAGGAAGTGGTCACCTTCTCTGCCGAAGATGTTCCTATCTCCATCGGTGTGATCTTTGATTTCAGCGGAAGCATGGCCAACAAAGTGGCCAAGGCCCGCGAAGCCGCCGTCCAATTCTTCAAGACCGCCAATCCCCAGGATGAATTCTTTCTCGTCAGCTTCAACGAGCGCGCGGAATTGACCAGTTCTTTCACCAACAGCGTAGAAGACCTGCAGAGCCGCATGATGCTCACCGCGCCCAAGGGCCGCACCGCGCTCCTCGACGCCATCTATCTCGGGCTCAGCCAGATGAGGGGTGCACACAACGCCAAACGTGCCTTGCTCATCCTATCCGATGGAGGTGATAATCATAGTAGGTACAACGAAAGCGATATCAAGCGCTTGGTGAAGGAAGCCGACACGCAGCTCTACGCCATCGGCATCTTTGACCCGCTTGGTTATCGCAACCGGTCCCCGGAGGAACTGAGCGGTCCGTCGCTGCTCAGTGAAGTAACCGAAATGACCGGTGGCCGCGTGTTCGCCGTGGAGAAGCTGGATGAGCTGCCGGATATTGCTTCAAAAATCGGTATGGAGCTGCGAAACCAATATGTCCTCGGCTATCGACCAAGCAACAAGGCTCACGACGCGCGCTGGCGCAAGCTCAAGATCAAGTTGCGCGCACCTAAGGGACTTCCGCCGCTCAGCGTCTATTCCAAGACCGGGTATTACGCCCCCAGCCACTGAGCTCTTCGGGCGTCTCTTTTCTTCTTTGCGCTATTTCTCTCTCTTGATCTGCGCCGCGGTTGTCTTCTCTTCCGCTGCCTTTGCCCAGATTCCCATCCCCAATTCCGTACCGCCTCCGCCCAGCCAGGACTCCAACGCCGGCAAACAAGGTTCGAGCATCAAGGTTGACGTTAACCTGGTCGTCTTGCACACGACCGTTCTCGACGATCGTCATCGCTTCGCGGACGGCCTCAAATCGGAAAATTTCCGCGTCTTCGAAGACAAAGTCGAACAGAAACTCTCCGTCTTCAAGCGCGAGGACGTGCCCGTCAGCATGGGGCTGGTGATCGACAATAGCGGCAGCATGCGCGACAAGCGTCCGCGCGTAAACGAAGCCGCCATCACTCTCGTGCAGGCCAGCAACCCTAACGACGAAGCCTTCGTCGTCAATTTCAACGACGACTTCTACCTCGATCTCGACAAGGATTTCACCAATAGCATCCCGGAGCTCAAGGAAGCTCTCGAACGCATCGATTCACGCGGCAGCACCGCCCTGCGCGACGCCATCCTCGGCTCTCTCGATCATCTCAAGAAAGCTTCCAAAGACAAGAAGATCCTGCTCGTCGTCACCGACGGCGAAGACAACGCCAGCCGCAATTCCCTCGAGAGAATGATTCGTGAAGTCCAGAAGACCGATACGGTGATCTACACCATCGGACTCCTCGGCCAGGAAAACAAGAAGGAAGCCAAGCGCGCCCGCAAAGCCCTCGAGCAAATCTCGGCGGCCTCCGGCGGCCTGGCCTTCTTCCCGGAAAACGTCGATGACGTGCACAACATCTGCGAGCAGGTTGCACATGACATTCGCAACCAGTACATTCTGGCCTACTATCCCACCAACATCCGCCGCGACGGGTCCTTCCGAACCGTCCAAGTGGAAGTCATTCCCCCGCACGGCCGCGGCAAACTCGTCGCCCGCACCCGCAACGGCTACTACGCCCCCGCAGAAAAGTCTTCCGCCGCCGGCAACTGACGATTTTAACTCTTGCTACTTACTCTTCTCTTGGCGGACTGCTGGCCAGCACCAAAGCCCCTCCACACAGGGCCAAGATTTCAAATCCGCTGGTCCACGGACCTGGATCGTGCAGTTGCGCTGCGATGCGAGGGATGTGAAGCAGCAGGAAGAACAGAAGAGTTGTCGCCCCCAGGAGCTTTGCCGCAATGTGCGCTTTCTTCCCCAGGAAGATCGCCGAGCCCGCGACAACGAAAAAGATGCCGGTCAGATACGTCCAGATTGGCCGTCCTGGAAACCAGGGCGGGCCTACCCGGATTGTGAGTCGGGGGTCGAAGAAATGTTGAATCCCAAACGCTACGAAAGCCATGGCGAAAATGTATCGCCCGAACTTGAGGAACGGATCAGCGATTTCGCGCTCGTATAGGGGAGAAGCGCTGGCCAGAATCCAGGCGCCTCCACACATCGCCAGCGCCACGAATCCGCTGGTCCATTCATTTCCATCGCGCGAATTCGTGACGATCCTCGGAATGTGGAGGAGCACCAGGAAGAGAAAAAACATCACTCCCAGCATCGTTGCCGCCGGCCGTGCCATTTCTTCGTAGAGAATACCGGCAGCGGCTGCAAAGAACGCTATACCGACAAAGTACGCCCAAAACAGCCGCCCCGGCATGAACGCGGGCACCAGTCCTGCGATGAAGCCACCATACAAGAAATGTTGCACCCCGAAAACAACCAGGGAAACCGCAACGAAAATTCGTCCAACCGTTTGGCTTTTGTCCATGATGGCGAGACTCGGTGTCGTTTGCATTCTGCAGCCGCAACGTTAAGCAGTCTACAGGAGTTCGCCCGCTGCGTGTCACCCCATCGGGCGCCGCATCCTCGCGCTCTTCGAGAAGGCGAAATAGTTGTCAGCCCGTCGCTCAACCTCGTAGAAGACCGGGGTGGCTTTCAAACGGTCGGCAAGCAAACGAAAGAAGTCAGGGACGGATACGAAGTGCCTAGCCAAAAACTGACCCGAAGGCTCAGCTCAGGACCTGCGATTGGCGTCTATCGAGCTTTCTTCTCGCGGGGATACTACGTCTCAGTCCTGCACTTTGGTCCCCTCCAGTACAGAAGAAGGTCGTGAGGGAATCGTCAGGAATTTACACATTCTGTCGGATGATTCCAGATAGAGAAAGAGTTTTTGAAACATTTGAAACATAAGGATTAGGTCGGCCGGACCCTTCGAGAGTTTTGAGCTTTTGCTTTTAAGCGCGCCATTGTCATCCGCATCGCTACTATCGCACCGCGCGCCCATCTCTCATGGGAAGAAGGCCCGTTGACCATCAATGCCTGTCTGTAGGTCTCGGAGCCCATTTCGGGACAGTTCATAACTGCGTCCCAAAAAACTGCTGGCGGTTCGTAGTTGTGCACATAAACATAGTGCGCAATCATCGAAGGTGCTACGTACACGCAACCCTTGGCAGGTACGTAGAGGTTATGGGCCCCAAAATGAACGACTAGCCCATCGCGCTCGATTTTATGGCGCCGGCAATACGCTTCCAAGTGCGGGGTTCGCCATTGGATACACTCAATTTCGAGGCCATCAACGACTTGGCGATTCACCAGGGATTCTTCAGGCCTTTTGTATCCCTCGAGGGAGACTGGGAGGGTTTCTTCAGGACAGAATTTCGCACTCGTGGCTTCCCATAAAAAAAACGGGCTCCCAAGGATCTTCAAGCAGTTTGAGTAGCTGTCCAAAGCGCGTCTCCGGCAATTGCCGTTGGCGTCGCGTGTAAGGGTGGCCCCAAGCAAGCCATCCGATTGCCTTAAGTTTCTCCGCCTCCGGTCCAAACGAGGAGTAGGAGACATACAAACAAGGGGAAAGATCCTCATAGAACAAGGCTAAAGCTCCTCACACCGGAGGGTGTTCTTCGATGATTTCAAACGTCATTCGACCAGTCATTACAATCTTTGTGTTTTCGATGGCCATCGGCATAACAGAGTAACAGCGACAAAGACCCTGCAATGTCGTTCCGGGAGCGTGTTTCTTCACGAAATCTGCCCAATACCAAACGGCCGCAGGGTCGTCGGGCGCGCTAGAATGGTGAAATGCAACGCAAAGTCTTCTGGACTACCTTTGTGGTGCTCGGACTGGTTGCGGACTTCACCCTGCCCATCTTGTGGTCGCTACTGGCCACTATTCCCATCGGCGTGCTCAGTTGGTGGGTGGCCTACCGCAGCGACTGGTTCTGACGCGAATCCTAAGTCGGATCGGCTCCGGGACCCCCAACTGGCTGACCCAAATCTGCAGCTAATTTATATTAACAACTAGGTCACTACCCCTGTATATTACTCTCGTTCAAAAGTGCGCCTCGCCCCCGCGAGAATCCCTCACAATCCAAAAAGTTTTCTGGAGTATCCGGGTCCGGGTCCGGGGGGTTGCCACATCGGACCAACGGTCGTCGCTTTTTCTCAGGGCCCTTGGCGCCGCTCCCACTGGCAAAATTCGCACTTCCTGAGCTAACTCAATTAGAATCAACACTTGTAAAATGGCAAGAATTGACGCTTCTAACTACCTTTAGAATCAACACTTGGAAGGGTCCTCGCAAGTGTTGATTCTAAAAGACTTAATAGATTACTAACCCCTTTAGATGCAACACTTACAAAAAACATAGGGGGTTGGGCCTGTTATGGTTAACCAGAAATCCCAAGCAAAGATTGCCATCCCGCTCGACCATCGTCAGCCGGCCGGAGTGACCGAATTCTTCGGAAAAGCTCCCTTTTCCGCCAGTCACTAGTCACGAGTCACGAGTCGCGGCTCTTGCGCCACGCTATCTCGCTACTTCATTACTTCGTTGCTTCCTCATCTCGCCCAGCAAGCTCTTCCCGTGAGGAATCGTGCCGCCGAAATTCTCCGCGATGGTCTGCCCCATATCCGCCAAAGTGTCCCGTACTTCCAGGTTTACGCCCGCTCCCCCTCCCGGCGAGTACGCCAGAATTGGCACGTACTCCCGCGAATGGTCCGTCGTTGGCCAGCGCTGATCGGGATCGCACCCATGGTCCGCGGTGATCATCAGCATGTCAGAGAGACTCAGCAGTGGCAAGAACTCCGCAAGCATGCGGTCGAATTCTTCCAGCGACTTGGCGAATCCCTCCACGTCTTTCCGGTGGCCGTACAGCATGTCGAAATCCACCAGGTTGCAAAAAATGAGTCCGCTTTTGCGCTCGCTGACCGCCGCCGTCAATTTTTCCATGCCGTCGGCGTTGCCCTTCGTCGTCACGTATTCTTCGACTCCGCGGCCGTTGTAGATGTCATGAATCTTTCCAATACCAAACACGCGAACTTTACGCTCCGCGAGAACATCCATCAGCATGGGCTTTGGCGGATCGACTGCATAATCGTGCCGCCGCGTGGTGCGCCCGAAGTTCCCCGGCGTTCCTATAAATGGCCGTGCGATCACGCGCCCCACGCGATGCGGACCATCCAACAATTTCCGCGCGATTTCGCACATGCGATAAAGCTCGGTGATCGGGATCACGTCTTCATGCGCGGCGATCTGAAACACGCTGTCGCCCGACGTGTACACAATCGGCTTGCCCGTCCGCACGTGTTCTTCGCCCAGCTCCTTGATAATCTCCGTACCGGATGCCGGCTTGTTTCCGATGGTCTTCCGGCCAATCTGCTTCTCGAACTCCTCGATCAACTCCCGCGGGAATCCGTTTTTGTAAACCGGAAACGCCTGGTCCAGCCACACGCCAGCCATTTCCCAATGTCCAGTCGTCGTATCTTTTCCGGGAGAGATCGTCGCTCCCTTGCCATACGCTCCAATCGGAGCAGTAGCCGGAGTCTGATGTTTCAGCGGAGCGATATTCGCCAGTCCGAGGCGCACTAGATTCGGGATTTTCAGCGGCCGCGATTCCGCGATATGTCCGAGCGTGTTCCTGCCCACGTCGCCGTACACCGCCGCATCCGGGAGCTCACCAATCCCCACGCTATCCAGCACGATCCAGAAAATTCTCTCGAATTCCCGCATAACCCCGCTCCTCAAGCGCCTCTCGCCCGCACTGTACCACACTGCCTGCCCAGTCAATCCTCCGCGCCAATTCCGGCCTTACGTAGAGGCCGGGCTTCAAGCCCCGGTCTTCGCGGCGCCGGCTTCCAGTCGGTACTCGGAGTTCTTGCCCGCATCATTCTTGTTGTACAGTGGTGCCAGTCGCTCGCTGAACTATTTACCTTTTGCGTGCGTAGTACAAGATAGCGGAGGTGTGCCATGGCCCAGGACGGCAATCCCCGGAGAGTTTCCCTCGTCTTCCCGATCATCCTCATTGCGGTCGGCGCTCTCTTTCTCTTCCGCAATTGGCACCCAGGGTTCGATCCCGTGCCTATTCTCTGGACCTACTGGCCGCTTATTCTCGTCTTTATTGGCGTCGGAAAGATTTGGGATAACGTCCGAAGAAGCCGCAATCCCAACGCGCCTCCGGGGGTTTCCATCGGCGCCACCATTGGCACGATCGCGTTTGTCGTGGTGCTGGTCGTTCTTCTGTGGCACGGACGGGACTATTCCCGCAGCCACGGCTTCCATTCGGGATCAAAGCACAACACGCAAACTGTGGATCTGCAGGGAGCAAAGTCGGCACACGCCAGGCTAGAGATGGGTGCGGGGCAGCTTATTATTAATGGCGGTGCGAGCCATATTCTCGACGCAGATTTTACCTACAGCGATTCCTACGGCCAGCCTCGCGTCGATTACCACGTGGACGGCGGCGTCGGCCAACTCAACATTTCTCAGGATTCCCACTCCGTTCACTTCGGCCGTTCTCAAAACGATTGGAACCTGCATTTCAGCAAGGACATCCCTTTGGAGTTGAAAGTGGATATGGGGGCGGGGCAGGGAAATCTGCATTTTCGCGACGTTCCTCTCACGCGGTTGGATCTGAATATCGGAGCGGGACAAATGGACGTCGACTTCACCGGCGACCGCAAAACTGATTTGACGGCCGACATTGAAGGGGGCGTGGGCCAGGCCACCATCCGCCTTCCGAAAAACGTCGGCGTCATTGCTCGTGCCTCCGGCGGCATAGGTTCCATCGACGTGCATGGCCTGAAGCACGACGGGGACTCCTACACCAACGACGCTTATGGAAAGTCCCCCGCGACGATTCACCTGAAAGTGGAAGGCGGAATCGGCCAGATCACCCTCACGCAGGAGCCATGAATTCGCCGGGTATATTCGCCAAAGCATGCACCCATGCAGATCCGTCGTTTGCTCCGCTTTGACAGCAGACGTATAATTTGAAGTTTAGGCAGGGCGCTCGAAACGCGCTGTCTGGGCTTCCCCTTGGCGACCAAAGAGATTACCCACGCAACCACGGATGTCTTGCCGGAGCAGGAGTCCATCCGCGTGCGCGGCGCCCGCGTCCACAATCTCAAGAATATCAGCGTCGAAATTCCGCACAACGCCATTACCGTCGTCACCGGCGTCAGCGGCTCGGGAAAATCCTCGCTCGCCTTCGACACCATTTACGCGGAGGGCCAACGCCGCTACGTCGAATCGCTGTCCGCCTACGCCCGTCAATTCCTCGAGCGCATGGAAAAACCGGACGTCGATGAAATTTCGGGGATCGCGCCGGCGGTGGCGATTCGGCAGAAAAATTCAACGAGGAATCCGCGCTCGAACGTGGCGACGGCGACGGAAATTTACGATTATCTGCGGCTGCTTTTTGCGCGCTGCGGGCAGACTCTTTGCATTAAATGCGGGGCGGCAGTTCGCCGAGACAATCCGGACGAAATTGCGACGCGCATTTTGTCGCTCGCGGCGGGGCGGCGGTTTTACGTTTTGCACCAGTTTCGAATTGCGGCGTCTACGGGGGCGGCGGTTTCGAAACGAGGCGCCAAGAAAACAGTGAGCGCTCCGCCTCCGGAAATCCTTCGGCAGGCTTTGCTCGATCTTCAGAAGCGCGGTTTCAACCGGCTTTACCAGGGAGACCGAATCCACGAATTCTCCTCGCCGGAAACGCTTCTCGATCTTGATTTTTCGAAGCCTGTCTATGTCCTAGTCGATCGGCTCGCAGTCAATCCGGAATCGCGCGCGCGGCTCGTTGACTCCATCGAAATTTGTTACCGGGAAGGGCAGGGCGAGGCCATTCTCGAATTCGTCGCGGACGATGCGGGGAATTCCGCCGAGCGGCTTACTTTCAACGAACGATTCGAATGCAAGAGTGACGGCACACTTTACCAGGAACCCGAGCCTCGGCTTTTTTCCTTCAACAATCCGTACGGAGCGTGTCCGCGCTGCCAGGGTTTCGGAAATACAATCGATTTCGATCTAAATCTCGTCGTTCCCGATCCGAGCAAGTCGCTCGACGACGGCGCCATCGAGCCGTGGACGAAACCTCGCTACCGTGTGCTCTTCCAGGATGCCAAGAAGTGGGCGCGCGGTCGCGGGATTCCAACGAACATGCCGTGGCGCCAACTCACCGCCGAACAGCGCCGCTTGATCCTGGAGGGCGACCCCGAGAACGAGTACGAAGGTGTCAAAGGTTTTTTCAACTTGCTGGAGCGGAAGAAATACAAGCTGCATGTCCGGGTTTTCCTGAGCCGCTTCCGCGGTTATGCGAGGTGTCCAGAATGCGGCGGGACACGTTTGCGCGCCGAGGCCCGCGCCGTTCGCGTGGCAGGAAAAGCCATCACGGAAGTTTGTAAGCTCACCGTCAAAGAAGCGCGCGTTTTCTTTTCCACACTGCAGCTTTCTGAAGGGCATCTGAAAATCGCGGACAGAATTCTGGAAGAGATTCGAACGCGCTTACAGTTTCTGGATGAAGTCGGCCTCGATTACCTCACGCTCGACCGCTTGACCTCCACGCTTTCCGGCGGAGAATCACAGCGCATTCAGCTCGCAACGTCGCTCGGTTCGCATCTGGTTGGCGCACTCTACGTGCTGGACGAACCTTCCATCGGGCTCCATCCGCGCGACACGCAGAGACTCATCGATATTCTCAAATCGCTCCGCGATCTGGGGAACACGGTGCTGGTCGTCGAACACGATCCCGATACCATCCAAGCGGCGGATTGCATCATCGATCTCGGTCCCGGCGCGGGCGAACTCGGCGGCAAGCTGCTCTTTGCCGGTTCTTATGCGGCCATGCTCGAAGAGCATAAATCCCTAACCGGCCGGTACCTCAGCGGGGAGCTGCGGATTCCTGTGCCCAACGTGCGGCACAAACCCGCGGGCAAATTCCTCCGCCTCTACGGCGCAAGTTTGCACAACCTGCAGAGTCTGGATTTGATGATCCCGCTCGGGATGCTGACGGTAGTCACCGGAGTCAGCGGCTCCGGGAAGTCCACGCTGGTGCACGACGTGTTGTACAAATCGCTGGCCGCGAAGCGCGTGGGCGGCAGCGTCAAGGAATTCTGCGAACGGCTGGAAGGCGATTCAAATGTCCGTGAAGTCGTGATTGTGGATCAATCGCCCATCGGCCGCACACCGCGTTCGAATCCGGCCACGTACCTAAAAGCGTTCGACGCGATTCGAGAAGTCTTTGCGGATACTCCCGATTCGAAACGGCGCGGCTACGGCCCCGGTCATTTTTCCTTCAACGTTCCTGGAGGCCGCTGCGAAACGTGCCAGGGCGACGGCACGGTCACCGTGGAGATGCAGTTTCTAGCGGACGTCGAACTTATTTGCGAAGAGTGCCGGGGCACGCGCTTCAAGAGCGGAGTTCTGGAAGTCCGCTATCACGGGAAGAATATTCACGAGGTATTGCAGTTGACGGTCCGCGAAGCGCTGGCCTTTTTCGTCAACGTTCCCAAGATTGTTTCCAAACTCAGAGTCCTGAATGAAATTGGCCTCGGCTACCTGCGTCTCGGGCAGTCAGCGACGACGCTCTCTGGTGGAGAGGCGCAGCGCCTAAAGCTGGCCGCGCATCTCAGCCAGACGGACAACGAGGGCATTCTCTACATCCTCGACGAGCCGACGACGGGCTTGCATTTCGATGACATCGCGAAGCTGCTCAGCGCGTTCCGCAAGCTGCTGGAGGGCGGCGCTTCGCTGCTGGTCATCGAGCATAATCTTGACGTCATTAAATCGGCGGACTGGCTGATCGATCTGGGTCCTGAGGGAGGCGACCAGGGCGGCAAGATCATCGCGACGGGAACTCCCGAGCAGGTGGCGCGCAATACGCAATCGCACACGGGCCACTTTCTCGCGCGCGTGCTGAACGGAAATGGCCAGGCAAAGCGGCCTGCGAACGGCGCATCCAAACCGGCAGGCCCTTCGGATACAATTTCCAATGGAGCCAAGATTCCTCCGTCCGAACCATGAAGCTTGCTGATTTCCGTTCGATTGCGATACGGACTCTTCTTTGCGGCGTATGCGTTGTAGGGGCGCAGCGTGCTGGGCCCCTACTCGGCAACCAATCGTCGCCAAATGCGCAGTCTACGAAGCCCAAACCTGCCGCGCAGTCGAAGTCTCAGAAAGTTGCGAACCCTCTCAACGATTTACTGGAAGAAGCTCAGCGCGACATGGACCAAAGCAATTTTGAGGCGGCGATCGCTCCGCTGCAAAAAGTCATCGCTGACCAGCCTGGATTCGCTTACGCGCACTTTCAACTCGCTTACGTTTATACGGCATTGAAGAGAACGGACGAAGCTCGCGCCGAATACGCGCGCACCGTCGCTATCGACCCAAAAATGTCCGAAGCATATCTGAATCTCGGAATGCTGCTTCTCGACAAGCAGGAAGACGCCGCCGCTGTAGCGCCGCTTCGTAAAGCGGTCGAACTGCTTCCGGCACAAAGCCGTCCCAGATATCTCCTAGCAGTTGCGCTGGATCGATCGGGCGACCGGGCCGGCGCTGCCGAATCCTTCGAGGCCCTGCTTCATCTTGATCCCAACGACATCACGGCGATTGATTACCTGGGATGGGCGGTGCTCCGCAAGGGCAAGCCTGACGAAGCGGAAGCAAGATTTCGGCGCGCGCTGGAAGTTCAGCCGAAGGAGCCTGAAGCGCGCCGAGGACTGGCGCAGAGCCTCGACGCTCAGAAAAAGCCCGAAACCGCTGGCGCGTACCGAGATTATCTGGAACTTAAGTCCGATGATTCCGAGGCGCGCGCTCGGCTTATCCATATTCTCGTGGAACAGAAGCAGAACGAAGTGGCCCTCGCCGAACTCGACCGCCTGGACGCCGGCAAACAGCCCACGCTCGAGTCGCTCAAGCTTCGTGCCGACATGCAGATTGCCGGGAAGAAGTGGGATGATTCGATCGCCATCCTTCAGCAAGCTCTCGCTCTGGCACCGAATGACGCGCAATTACACGGCGGTCTGGGGCGCATCTTGCTCCAGAAACGCGACTTTGCTGCTGCCGAGAAGGAGCTGCGTATCGCGCTGCGTCTGGATGGAAAAAATCTCTCCTATTTCAAAGATCTCAGTTCGACGTTTTTTCTGGGAGGGAATTATCCGGCGGCGCTGGCGACGCTCGACGAGATAGCCAAAGTGGAACAACCGGGCGCAGGGGTCTGGTTTATCCGCGCGATTTGCTACGATAATCTGAACCAGCCGAAGCCTGCCTTGGAGGCTTACCAAAAGTTTCTCGGGCTCGATCAGGACAAAAATCCCGATCAGGTCTGGCAGGCCAAGGAGCGGAGCAAAGTGCTACAACGCATGCTGGAACGGAAAAGGTAAGCGGATGAGCGCCGGCGGGACGTCTCTGGGTGCAGTGTGCGGGCTGCTTGTTTTTCTTGCGATCCTGCCTCCCGGCGGCACGGAGAGCCTGGCCGACCTTCAGGCGCGCTTCGATCGCGAAACGAACGGCGTTCGCAAGGCAAAATTAATTGACAAACTGGGGGACGCACAGCTTGAAGAAGCGCGGCGGGCCGGAAAAGCCGGCGACTATAACGCGGTGGGCATGACGCTCGAAAAATACCGCGATAATGTTCGCGCCGCGGTGGAAGCGTTGAAGAAGCAACACCCGGATGCCGAAAGGCAATCCAACGGTTACCGGCAACTGCAGATGCACGTGCGCAAGGGGATTCGCGAAGTTGATGAAACATTATTGGTATCCCCCGAAGGCTACAAGCCGCCGTTGCAGATCGTCCGGCAGGATTTGATCGGCATGGAGGAAGAGCTGCTGAAAATGCTTTTTCCTCACCGGCCTGCGGAGCAGCACGCGGCTACGCCTCCGGCGGAGAAACAACCATGAAATTCAAATTGTATTTTTTCCTTTTGGCTTCCTTCATTCTGGCTGCACCGTCGCTCGCGCGGGCCGGGGCACCGCAGCAGAAGGACTATCTCTCGTCGCTGGAAGCGGACAAGATTCGTGATGCGGAGACGGTCAATGAGCGCATAAAACTGTTTCTCACCTTTGCCGACGATCGCTTGAAGAAGTTTCAATACGAATTGGACCATCCATCCACGAACCGCCACGGCGACATGCTGAATTCGCTCCTGAATGCATACGCCGGCTGCGTGGACGACGCGGCGGACCTCATCCAGCTAGGCATCGAAAAACAGGAAAATATCCGGCAGGGAATCGACATGATGACTGCGCGCACGAAGGACTTTCTCGTCGTGCTGGAGAAACTGTCCAACGAAGGGGCGGAACGAGAACTCTATAAGGAGAATCTTGACGACGCGATCGAGGGCACTCACGATGCCCAGAATGACGCCGAGAAGGCGAAAAAGAAGGTAGCGCCTCCGCCGGTGCGGCGGAAGAACTAGATCTTGAGGAATCCGGCCAAAGCGATGAAATCGAGCCGCCGCAAAACTTCTCTGGTCCCGGGAGGCGGACCTCTTTTTCAGCGGATGTTCACGCGACTGGGCTGCGAGGGACGGCCGCCGCGGTTCCGCGTGGAGTTCTATCCTTATTCGAGCCTGGTGCTGACGATTCGGCGACGAGAGGAAGTCGTTTACGTTCGCTTCTCCGACCTGTTGCAACGAGCGCCGCTAGCCGCCTTGGAAGGGGCGGCCGCACTGTTACTTGCACGAGTGTATCGCCGCAAAGCCCCTCGTGCGCTCACCGAGCCTTATCTGGAATACGCTCGCTCCGGCCGCACACGCAGCCGCATGAATCGCATGCGCCGCGGACGGGTTCGCCTGGCCGCGACGAGCCCCCGTGGAGATCATTTCGATCTGGACAGTCTTTTCGATGAGCTGAATGGGAAATATTTTGAGGGGCAGTTGCAGCGTCCGCACATCGGATGGAGCACGCGGAGTTGGCGGCGGCAATTCGGCTGTTACGATCCCGGGCCGAATCAGATTCTGCTGAATCGCAGGATGGATCGCCCGGGCGTTCCGGCGTGCGCCGTGGAATATGTATTGTTTCACGAGATGCTACACGTGAAGCACCCCACTCGCCGTTCCGGCTGTAGCATGGTCTCTCACTCCCGTGAATTTCGAGAAGAAGAGAAGCGCTTTGCGGAATTCGAACGCGCCCGGCGCATCCTGGACCGGCTCGCGCGCTGAGATGAGGGGGTGGGAGTAACGGGGCTTTACTGTTTTTTCTCCTTTTCCACTTCCTTGTAGAGTTTGTCGATTTTCTTGTGAACTTTGTCGCCGTCTTCGGCGTGGGGGTATAAGTCCAGATAGCGCTGGTAAGACTTGATGGCTTGCTTCTTCAGTCCCTTTTTCTCCTGGGCTTCGGCCAGGTATCGAAACGGAATGGCGTAGCCGGGTTTCGCCGTGGTGGCATCCTGAAAGCGATCGATGGCGGCGTCCAGATCGCCCTTCCTCATGTAGTACTGGCCGACTTCGAGATCTTTTTCCGCGCGCAGCGGATCCCAGGTGGGCTGGTCGGGCGCGTTTTGCGTGACTGTATCTTTTTTCTGCTTGGCCTTGGACTTTGGTTTCAGGTCATCGGGCGGGCTGGCAGGTTTTGAGGAGGACTCCTGTGGCGGGTCCTGCGCGCGCGCCTGCGGCCCTGCAGAAAGCAGGAAAACTGCGCCGAGAATTGGAATCGTCCATTTAAATCGCATGGCTGCCACGGAGGTCTCCCTGTACTCCGATTCGGTCTAGTATGATGGAAGTTGTCTGTCGATTGTAGATTTGAGTTGTGAGCCGCGATGGAACCCCGCGAAAAAGCCGCGCAGCTTCCGGAAAGTCCGGGCGTCTATCTCTTCAAGGATGCCGGTGGGACGGTCCTTTACGTTGGCAAGGCACGCAACCTGCGCACCCGTGTGCGGTCCTACTTTCTGGAATCGCGCTGGATCGATGCCAAGACCGGATCGCTGGCGCGAGAGATCGCCGACCTGGAAACCATTGTGGTGGGCAACGAGCGCGAAGCGCTGGCGCTCGAGCACAACCTGATCAAACAGTATCGGCCGAAATTCAACGTCGTCCTTCGCGACGACAAGACCTATCCGTATATCAAGTTCACGGCGGCGGACAAATATCCTCGCGTGTATTTCACGCGCCGCATCAAGAAAGACGGATCGCGCTATTTTGGCCCGTACTTTCCGGCAGGTCTGGCGCGGCGAATTTTGCATTTTGTTCACAAGCGGTTTCTCGTTCCTTCCTGCACCGTCGATCTGACGCGCAGCCATCCGCGGCCTTGCCTGCAGTACTACATTAAGCGGTGTCTTGGGCCCTGCGTGGCCGGGCTGACGACGGACGATCGCTATGCGGAAGCCGCGCGCGATGTGCGCTTGTTTCTCGAAGGGCGCCGGCACGATTTGATCAAGAGCCTCGAAGAGCGGATGGGGGCAGCGGCGGAGAAAGAACTGTTCGAACAGGCGGCCGCTTACAGAGATCTGTTGCGCACTCTAGAAGACATCGAAGAACGGCAACGCATTGCCGCAACCCAGGGAGACGACACCGACGTTCTTGCTTATTACGCCGAACCGCCGCTCGTCGCTGCCGACCTTTTTCACTTGCGCGGCGGGCGTGTGGTGGATCGCCGCGAATTCTATTGGGAAGAGCTTGAAGAGTTTGATCCGCAGGAGTTTGTGACTTCACTTCTGAAGCAGCTCTATCTGGAAGCGGAATATCTGCCGAAAGCGATTCACGTCTCGGCGGATTTTGAAGATCGCGAATTGCTGGAGGCTACGCTGACGGAGCGCGCGGGACATAAAGTGGAAATCTTCACGCCGCAGCGCGGGACCAAGCGGGCTTTCCTCGACCTCGTGGAGAGCAACGCGAAGCATTCCTTCGAACAGCGATTCCGTGTTTTGAAGCCGACGTCGAAAGCGATTGGCGAGGCGCTGCAGAATGCGCTCAATCTGACGGAAGAGCCGCGGCGCATCGAGAGCTTTGACATTTCGCATATGCAAGGAACAGATACGGTCGCCTCCATGGTGGTTTGGGAAAAGGGGCGCATGAAGAAATCGGACTATCGGAAATTCATCATTCGTGGAGAGGAAGGACGCGGCGAAGAGGGCGGTAACGGAAATCCGCTGCGGCAGATACGACAGAACGACGACTTTGCGAGCATGCGCGAAGCGGTGACTCGGCGTTATCGCCGATGGCAGGAAGAAAAAAGAGAATTTCCCGGGCTGATCCTGATCGATGGCGGCCTCGGACAGCTTCACGCCGCGGCGCAGGCGCTCGAATCGCTGCAGATCATCAATCAGCCGGTCGCGAGCATCGCGAAAAAAGAAGAAATTCTTTACGTTCTGGGCCAGGAAGATGAGCCGATCGTATTGGAGCGGCATTCCCCGGTGCTTCACCTTATTCAGCAGATTCGCGATGAGACGCACCGTTTTGCGGTTACGTTTCACCGGCAGCGGCGAGGGAAGCGGCAGACGCAAACAGCGCTCAGCGAAATCCCTGGTGTGGGCGTAAAGACGGCGCAGAAACTATTAAAGGAATTTGGAAGCATTGCCAATATTCAGAGGGCCGGCGTGGAAAAATTGAGCAGCGTTATTTCACGGAAGAGTGCAGAGAAAATACTGAGTCAGCTTGGTGCTGCGAACACGCCGTAACCAGTTGCCGGGGGATATAGCGGTTAGGGCGTGTTGCGTGCTTACAACTGCTATGCTACGGTTTCTCTGGAGGTTGCTATGGCGGACAATGTCGGTTCCAAGGTGACTTATTTCCTCGTTGGGCTGGGAGTTGGAGCGCTCGTAGGGATTTTGTTTGCGCCAAAGTCCGGTGAAGAGACACGCGATTTTCTGTCGAAGAAGGCGGATGAGGGCAAAGATTACGCGCAGAAGAAGGCGCGCGAACTGCGTGAGCGCGCCGATGAGTTGGTCGAGCGTGGGAAGGAAGTTGCGGTGCGCAAAAAAGATTCCATCTCGGCGGCAGTAGAAGCCGGACGCGAAGCGTATCTGCGCGAATCGAAGTCCTAGAGGCGCGGTAGAGCGGTAGCACGAGGTTCCGTCTCTTAGTGGGGCGGGTGGGGCAGGTATGCAATTCTGGCTCGAATTTTTCAGTATCGTCGCGGCGATTGCCTTGGTTGTGCAAGTGGTGATCCTGACGACGTTGTTTTTTCAGCTTCGGCGCACGACGGAAAATGTGAATCGTCTGGTGGGCGATTTGCATTCGCGAGTCGGCCCCATTCTGACGCGCGTGCAGATTCTTCTGGACGACACGCAGCCGAAAATTTCCAGCATGGTGAATGACGCTTCGCACATCGTGTATTTGGCGCGCGGGCAGGCGCAGAAGATCGATCGCGTGTTTACGGACGCCGCGGACCGGCTTCGCGGGCAGTTGGTGCAAGCGGACCGCATCTTGACCGGGACGCTGGAAGCCATAGAAGATGCGGGCGTGAAGATCAAGCACAGTTTCTGGCGGCCGGTGCAGAAGGCGTCGGCGCTAGTGCAGGGAATTAAGGTCGGACTGGATATTCTGCGGTCGCGCCGTAGACGCAGAAGCGGCGACGAACCGCGCGAACAGCAGGAAGAAGAACTCTTTATTTAGAAGGTTTTCAATTGTCGGTTTTTGGTTTTCAGTACGAGAAGAAATGTTCTTGGAAGTTGTCCTTGTCTTTTCGTTCCATGCAATTCCCACCTGTGAAAGTCGCCAAAATTAGCGAGTGAATTGGAGCTTCGATTCACTGGCGTGTCGGCGTCCGTCCGTTCACAAATTATCCGGTTGTTCTTTGGAAAAAGAATATCGAGAAATCGCCCTTTAGCGGAGCCAGCCGCCGCCTAGAACGATGTCGCCGTCGTAGAACACGGCGGCTTGGCCGGGGGTGATGGCGCGTTGCGGCGTGTCGAAAGTGACGCGCGCGATGCCGGGGTCCAGCGGCTCGATTGTGGCGGGCGCAGGCTCGTGCTTGTGGCGGATTTTGGCGAAGGCACGTAGCGGGGCGGACGGCGTTTCGCAGGAAATCCAGTTGAGGCCTTCGACTTCGCACACGGTCTTTCGCAGCACATCGTCTTCGCCGACGACGACGCGGTTTCTCTCGGGATCAATCGAGAGAACGTAGAGCGGCTTGCCGGCGGCGAAACCGAGGCCCTTGCGCTGGCCGATCGTAAAATTGTGAACGCCGTGGTGGCGGCCGATCACGTCGCCGGTTTCGTTGACGATTTCGCCCTCTCCGTTTTGCAAGGAGATTCCGCGCTCTTGTGAATACGCGTGGATGAATTGCACGTAGCTGCCGGTAGGCACGAAGCACAGTTCCATGCTTTCGGGCTTTTCGGCGACAGGCAGTTTCGCGCGGCGGGCCAGGGCGCGTACT
>WNFS01000546.1_pt1 | contig 34789 bp, 34 predicted proteins | sample 5400141 | NCBI WGS metagenome assembly WNFS01 (sample SAMN13153358, study PRJNA577476) | soil metagenome | isolation source: 60 cm saprolite under Madrone tree | place: USA:California | collected 2016-06-14
GGTTCAAGTTGTCGCCGTACGCCGGAAGCCAGGTGGAATACCGGCGAAACTCCACGGCATATTCCCGAGGCGTGAATTCGCCCCCGCAACCCCATGATTCGTTCCCGACGCCCCAGTACTTCACGCGAAAGGGCTCCTTGTATCCGGCCGCCGCGCGTGCGTCGGCAAGCGTCGTGCTTCCCGTGGGCGAATTGCAGTATTCCACCCACTGCTGGAATGCCGACGCCGGAAGGCTCCTCACATTCGCGGCCAGATACGGTTCCGCGCCGATGAGTTTGCAAAAGTGCACAAACTCATTCGTTCCGACGGCGTTGGGGTCGTAACGGTGGCTAACCGGCGCTTTTTCGGATTCACCCATAGCCCAGAAGTTCGTCCGGCGGGGCCGCTTTTCAGCGGGGCCAATTCCATCGCGCCAGTCGTAACTGTCGGCAAAACATCCGCCGGGAAAGCGAATCACGGTGGCTTTGATCTTGCGCATGTGTTCGATCACGCTCTTTCGAAGCCCGTCGATGTTCGGCACGGGCGAATTCTCGCCCACCCAAATGCCGTCGTACAGCACGCCGCTGAGATTTTCGACAAAGTGGCCGTAGATGTTTGGAGAAATGGTGCCAAGCGGCTCATCGAAAAGAACTTCAATGCGAGAATCCGCGGCTCGCGTGCTGGCGGCGGAAGTCCGACCAATCTTTGATGCCAATAAGAGCGCGGTGGCTCCGAGTGTTCCCTGGTGCAAGAAATCGCGCCGATGGATCATGTCGGTCTCCTCTGGGACAGTTGCAGTCCATGGTGATCTAGGCTCTCGGATAGTTATAAACGGTCGCTCTTGAACGGTTTAGGTATACATCGAGAAAACGTTTACTTCAAGCCCCGAGTCGGCGCGCCATGCGCCGCGTGTAATTACCGTGAGGTCTCTGTCAGAGGTTAGAACCACTCCCTGGATCGTTGCCGGCCTGAGTGTTAACAGTGTCTTTCGAGAATCTGCCAGGGAGGTGCTTGACTCTCACTCGCCGTCGAAGCAATCTCGCGCAGACACTCTGCCTATCACGCCCGAACGAGCCGAGGTACGCGCCGTACTCGGATTTGCTTCTCCTGCCTGCGCGTCTGCGCAATGTCATAAGAGGACTGCATCCGCATCAACGTATCCATCTTCACGCCAAACGCTTTTTCAATCCGGAGTGCCATGATCCCAGAAAGGTCAGCTTTGCCGTTAAGCAAACTCGACAGCGCCGGCCGCGAAACCTGCAACGCCGCCGCCGTCACCGACAAGCCCGCCGGCTCGATAATCTCCGTCCGAATAAAATCTCCGGGATGGGGAGGATTCTTCATGGGCATAACATTTGCTCCTTTGGGGGCAAAGTTCCTGTTTTCAGTCAACAGACTGTAGCCCGTTGCTCAACACTCATCAATATAAGAACCACGGGTTTGAGTGACGATTTGGTGGTACGTAAGAGCGGGGGCGGCGCCGCATCTTTAGCCTGGTTCGTCCACTATCTGAAGGGCGAGCCCGCGGCCACATTGATGACCAACCGCGAAAGCTATCTAGGCTGTGAAAAGGAATTGAAAAAAACTCAAGGAGGCGACCGCAAGGACTAAGTACCAAAAGTGAGATGGGGTTCAAGCCCTCAATGTCTTTCGGATCAAAGGAATGCCGGGGACGCCTGGATTCTAGAAATGGCGGGCAGCTAGGCGAGTGAGAACGGGGTCGTGTTCCTCTAAGAGGGAATCCGCGAAACCACGCGATGGAACGCGCAACAATAGAAAGAGTTCGCCTGCCCACAAAAGAATATCCAGCAAACGGCCGCGCTGCAAATTGTCGATATTGTCGCAGTGCAGCGCCACCTCGAGAGCACGTCGCGAGCATTCTTCGATGAACACGCGCAGCGACGGCAGTTCGAGCGGCATGCGTCCGCGCTTCTGGCCCCGGGGATCGATGCGTTGCAAGTTTTCGTAGCAGAGATCGATGAAGTGATTCAGGCAAAAATCCTGCTGAGCCAATGAAGCCACAGCGGCCCCTTCACAAAAATCCACTGCGCAGATTTTGTCCTCAAACATCGTTGATATGACCCCCAATTCAAGTCGTTCTACTCCCGTGCCGCTCGCATTTCTCCAATCTAGATGACCCTTAGCAGAGTTGGATGTTGCGAAGGCGGCCAGCCGTTGCCGCAGCCTAAGTCCGGCGGAAAGTTAATTCTGACGCGTTCCAATGTGTTCTCAGGCGACACACAGCGCCGTTTCCTCGTTCAGCTCAGAGTGCATCCCTCCTTCGGAGCAGGACAGTTCGAATTCGTGCGGAACTTGCGCCGCCCCCGGAACGTAGGCGGCGAGCGTTTGAACGCGCAAGCAGCGATCCAGATACGGCGCCAACAAAGCGCGTACCCACCGCACGTTTTCCTGGCAGCGTTGCATCCGGTTCTCGCCGCTCCACAAAGTGACGATGGTGACGAGCCGCGCTTCATGGTTTGCGATCATCACGAAACTCCCGGCGAACCCGGCTACTTCTCCGAACGCTCCATCAATCGCAGCGGGCAAGGCTGCGTGTACTTTGTGCGCTTCATTAGGCTTGGCAACAAACTCGATGCTGAGAGCGGTGATCCGCGAGCTAGCGTAGCTCGTGCCAAGTGTCCGCGCATTGGTACTCAAGGGATTTGAATCAAGCGGGCGTGATACAGGATTGGAAAGACTGTGGGTTTGCAACGAACGTGACACGGAGCCTCCAAATTTCTTGGTCCTCCCCGGTTTGGGGGAGGCGCATCCTCGTGGGTCCAGGTCCGACTCGGATGCGCCCTGGTGGGACACGCGGGGGGACAGGGGAACCGTCCCTTCGCAGCAGGACGCCCAAGAGTACGATGGGTTCCTACAACGGAATAGTGCAGGAGGCAGGCATTTCGTTTCACCGATTCAGCCCAAAATGGGAAAGATTGCTCCTGGTAGATAGCGCGGATATACTCCTCAGCACAATCCGGGGGCTACGTGGAACTCTTCGCATTCACCAGGGAATACGTGGAGCGTCTCCGCGAGGGAGAACCCTCGACGGAGCAGCACTTTGTCGCCTATTTTGACCAGCTTCTGCGCATCAAATTGCGTGCAAGGATGCTCGCCTTGGAAACCGTGGAAGACCTGCGCCAAGAGACCTATATCAGGGTCCTCGTTACCCTTCGTAAAGATGGGGTGCGCCAGCCGGAGCGCTTTGGGGCTTTCGTAAACGGCATCTGCAACAACGTTATACAGGAGTTCTACCGGGCCACATCGCGAACCAGCCCTTGGGAGGATTCCTACCTGGAACTGCCGGATCACGCGCTGGACACGGAAGGCTTCCTGATTACCAAGCAAATGAAGAAACGGGTCCGCCGAGTCATCGAGGAACTGCCTAAAAAGGACCGGGACCTGCTCCACGCCTTTTTTCTTGAGGAAAAGGATAAGGATGAGGTCTGCGACCTATTCGGCGTGGACCGCGATTATTTCCGGGTTTTGCTCCACCGGGCCAAGGATAAGTTCAGGGTTTTGTATGAGAAAGACAAGGATGCGCTCTCTGGCAGGGGAGTCTCAAAAGGAGTCGCATGAAACGAACTGGTCCCCTCCTGCACTACTCATCGGTGGATCACAAAAATGACAATCATGGACCATAACGAAGCGGTGCGCCTCCAGGCGGCCGAGAATTACGTCCTGGGGAAACTCCCGAAGGAACAGCACGCGGCGTACGAAGAGCACTTTTTCGACTGCCCTGTGTGTGCTGAAGAGATCAAGGCTACTGTTGCCTTTATGGAAAGCGCGAGACAGGTGATTCGCGAAGAAGCTCTGGAGCCTGTTGGTGCAAAGCGACTTGCTCCAGCTACTCAAGCGACCGGCGGTTGGTTCGCCTGGCTGCGACCTGCGTTCGCGGTTCCTGTGCTTGCAGCCCTTCTCCTATTCATTGGCTATCAGAATGGGGTCACGATCCCTCATCTGAAGGATTCCTCTTCTAGCCAAATGGGACAGATCATCAGTTCTTCCTTCCAACTGCGCGGCACTGTGCGCGGCGAGAGTGAAAATGGCGATGCCGGGAACAAGGTACGAGTCCGCTCAGGGGAAAGCTTCACCCTAAACTTTGACTTCACGCCGACTGGCACGTTTAGTGAGTATGATTGGCAGCTGCGGGACCAGACTGGCCGGGCTGTGAAGTACGGCCATATTATTGGCGATAAGAAGTACCAGGCCGTGTCCTTGAACGTAGCCGGTGGAGTGAAGACTGCGGGCAAGTATAACCTGGTCTTCTTCGGCAGCACCGATGGCAATGGCCAAACGGCAGACCGGAACGAAGCTCAGAGGATCACATTTACAGTTGAATTTCTTCGCTAGATACAAGAGTATGAGGCTCCATTTCACTTTCTGAGGTGTCCCCGATGACCGCACGCCGGCAGTTCCACTACCACGCTTCAGCCCATGCTCTGAGCGGAGAGCTCACGCGTCCAGCTCAGCGCTTAATCGAAGTTCAAGCGGGAATCTCGTTGCCCAGCACCGGGGGAGCCGGGAGTTCTTCTGTGGAGAACTTCCGGGTCGACGAAGTTGTCTCCTTCAAGCGGGGATACTCGCAGGTCTCAGGAAGCGTAAAGAGAGAGCCCAACAAAATTACCCATACGACTCATGCGACCGCGGCTGTCGAAGGCTTGAACATCCTCGATGTGGTGACCGCGGACCGCATTGTCGCTAGGCTTTCTTCGAGCTTCGAGGAGCCACCTCCTGGCGGGCCCAAGCCAACCGAGGGCAAGGTTCTCCTGATCGGGAGTAAATTTGAGAATCTCCGCATTGCCGGCTATCCGGTTGATGTCGAACTCGATCATGGATTATTTCTAGAACTTGGAACCTTTTCTGCCGTGCGGGATAACTGGAAACTGAAAGACAGCAAGCTGCGGCAAATGTCTGGCGAGGCCCACAGGGCCTTCGGGCTGGATGAAAAGGTTTTACCTGATCAGTTGGAGCCTAGCGGAAGCATGTTCAGCTCGATTGTGAAAGAGGTTCACTTCAAGGATCCTGGTTTCGGCAATCGTCAGGGCGAGTTTAGGCACCCGGGTGTAGAGCGGCTTGGACCCCATGCTTACTTTGTCGTAGACTTCGGAAAGATCTTCCTTGGCGAAATCTTATGTCAGCACGGTCGAAAAACTCTCACGATGCTGCGCATCGAATTGGGCTCTCCCAACGGCGGCAGCTTTACTGCCGTGGAAGGCACCAGCAACGGCTGGCCTCCCTGGGGTTAATACTCCTACTGAACCTTGCGTTTCTCATATCTACAGGGGGTTGCAAATCTGAGCTTGCGCCTCAGCTGGCTTATGAAGAGGCGCGGATGAAACTGAAGCAGGGTCAGATCGCATCTGCCCAAGAAGAAACCGATAAGGCATGCCGGCGCTATCCCTCAGAGGACTCAATATGGCATTGGCGCTTTAGGGTGCTAAGGGCCGAAATCCTCGCGAGACAAGGTTCAAGCGCAGACGCGCTTGAGTTACTACGAAGCGAGCCTCCAAGCTCATTTGAAACGGCTGACTTGGCAGTCCATCGGAAAATGGTGCAAGGTGTCGCAAGCGCTTGGGTCCAGCAACCTGTCGATGCTAAGCGATTTATAGCAGAAGCCGGTGCCTTAGCAAGAGCGCAGCATCCAGAGTTGCTGGGCGAACTAGGTTTAGCTTGGGGACTCGTTGACTTCTTGGCAGGGGACCTGAATGGCGCGGGAAGCGGGTATCAGGAAGCACTCCAGGTCGCACAGAAACAGAAAGACCTATATGTCCAAACCTCCGCGCTCGGCGGTCTGGCGGTCGTAGCCACAAGACAGGAACGCTATGACGAGTCTACGGATTGGAGCGAAGCGGCTCTCCGATTGGCTAAGTCTCTAGACCTCCAAGGTTCTTTAGGCTACATCCTCGGAAACATGGCTTGGAACCACAGTAAGCTGGGCGACTTCGACGCTGCCCTCGCTTTCTACGAACAAGCCGGGCAGGCGTCCGCCCGCGCCAAGCTCGTTCCGCAGCAAATTTACTGGCTGAGCGGAACTGCGGATGTCTACTACGAGCAACATAACTACGGCGCTGCGGAAGCTGTTTTGACGCAAGGGTTGCCGCTCGCTCGTAGCCAAGGAAACAAGAGGACGCTTACGGACTATCTGAACGGTCTGGCTGAAGCTGAGCTAGAGACCGGGCGCGTTGAATCTGCCGAAAAACACTACGAGGAAGCGACTGGGCTGGAGGAAAACAGCCCAGATCGGTCCCAACTTCTGACCTCGCGGTTAGTTCGAGGACGTATTAGCGCGGAGAAACACGATTATGCACAGGCCGAGAAATCGTTTCGCGCAGTGACGGAAGATCCAAAAGCCGACATGTCGCAGAAATGGGAAGCCGAAGCGCGCCTGGCCCGAGTCTATGCCGATACGGGCCGAAATGCCCAGGCAGAGGCCGAATTTCGTCGCGCCGTGGCAGTGATCGAGGCCGCTCGCTCGTCCGTCCAATCTGAAACCCTGAGATTGTCTTTCCTCTCGAGCGCCATCAACTTCTACGGCGATTACATCGATTTCCTCGTTTCGCAGCATCGCATGGACGAGGCTTTGCGGTTGGCCGAGCTAAGCCGGGCGCGCACCCTCGCGGAAGGAATTGAGACCGATGGGAAAACTGCCGCGCTTTCGGCGCAGCAAGATTCACCAGACCAACTCGCGCGGCGGCTGCAGGCTACGCTTCTTTTCTACTGGTTGGGAGAGAAGCACTCTCATCTTTGGGTGATCACACCAAGAAAGACTGTCTATCTTACGTTGCCGCCGGCGCAAGAAATTGACACGCTCGTGAAATCCTACAGGGAAGCGATTGTGGGCTCGGAAGATGTCGTTGAAACAGAACTGGCCGCTGGCGAGAAGCTGTACGCGATGCTTGTAGCTCCGGCGGAGAAGTTCATCGCGCCGAATGCTCGTGTGATTCTGCTGCCCGATGGGAGTCTTTATTCTCTGAACTTTGAGACGCTGATTTCTCCCACGCCGAAGCCGCATTTTTGGATAGAAGACGTCACCTTCAGCACAGCCAGTTCGCTCTCTTTGCTGGCTTCCGGTGCCAGCCGGCCGCCTCCTAAACAGAAGAATTTGCTAGTGATGGGAGACGCGCTGAAAGCGAGCGAGGAGTTCGAACTTCTGCCCCACGCCGAAGACGAAATGCAAAATGTCGAGCGCTACTTCCCGGAATCGAATCGCACGGTTTTGAAGCGTGAACAAGCTACGCCTGGCGCGTATCTTGCCAGCAATCCGGAACGCTACGCCTATCTTCACTTTGTCACCCACGGCACGGCTAGTCGCGCACAGCCTCTGGAATCCGCCGTGATCTTAAGTAAGGAGCCAGCGAGCAATAGTTTTAAACTTTATGCTAGGGATATCGTCACTCGTCATTTAAATGCTGAATTGGTAACGATTTCCGCTTGCAATGGTTCCGGGAAGCGAACGTATTCCGGCGAGGGTTTAGTTGGCCTCTCTTGGGCTTTTCTGCGTGCTGGTGCGCACAGCGTTATCGGGGCCCTCTGGGAAGTAAGCGATGCTCCATCAACGGCCCAGCTCATGGATGCTTTTTACAAAGGACTCAGCCGCGGCCAAGACCCTGCCACTGCCTTACGCGATGCCAAGCTTTCGCTTTTGCACTCCGACAGTGTTTTCAAAAAGCCCTACTACTGGGCGCCCTTCCAGCTGTACGCCGGGTCGTAATGGAAGAGGCAGTAAAAATATCGATGATAATTATTGATATATTAACTCTATATATGTTATACATTGAAATACTTAGAGAGCGTTTAACAGGGCCCAAATTCAAAGGAGGAAATCATGATCTCACGTGTCCTCCCAGCCGTTGCTGCTCTTGGACTTGTGGCATCTGGCACCGCCAAAGTGCCACAAGCGCAATTGAGAGTTCCGCCGAGAGTTCCGCCTGCTTCTGACTCCAACGCTTTTTGCCGATTTTTTTCACCTGCTGAGATAACGCAATCCACCGACGGTCGGCGCTGGCCGCCTCCGCCAGCTACCGCCATTGCCTGCTGAATCTGAGAGGGAGGCTGGACGGGGGGTTCGGCGATATAGGTCGTGCCCCGTTCGGTCTCAACGAAACATGCAAACAATTATCTCGGAGTCTGGTCTCCCCGGCGCGATTAGCGCCTACAAACGGGGCGCTTTGGACGAGGCAATTCTGATCTGTGAAACTGAGGTGCGTGCTGCGCCGACTGTGACCGACTTGCGACTTTGTGGATTCCATGTCCTTCTATCCAATGCTATTGGGCAAAGGGCAGAGTCGGAGAAGCTCTGCTCTTGCCTTCCCCTCCCTTGCAGGAGCGACCCGACCAGCGCAGAAATCGCTGCCCGGCTGCGAAATCAAAAAGGCTTTATGCTGGCCCAAGCAGGCAAATTCCTCGAAGCAAGGAAGGAACTCGCGGAAGCCTTGCGCCTCGCGCAGGGGTTGTAGCAGACATCCAAATCAATCGAGGCACGCTGTTCTTCTATCTAGGAGTCCGTCTGAGAATTCATCTCCAGTTTCAGTGAATTCACTTGAAACCAAATAGAAGGGTGTGCGAGTTTGTGAGTCATGGCCAAGACTTACAAAACGTACCTTCCCGATCAAGATTTGCTGTTACCGCCGAGCCTTCGTGATTGGTTGCCGGAGAATCATTTGGCTTACTGTGTGTCGGATGTGGTGGACCAATTGGACCTTTCGACGATCGAGGCAGTCTATGAAGAGGAAGATCGAGGTCAACCACCGTATCACCCGCGCATGATGACAAAGGTGCTGCTGTATGGGTATTGCGTGGGAGTGTTTTCCTCTCGCCGGATTCAGAAACGTCTGGTGGAAGACGTGGCTTTCCGCGTTTTGGCGGCCGGCAACCAGCCGGATTTCCGGACCATAGCGGATTTTCGGAAACTTCATTTGCAAGCGCTGGAAAAACTGTTCCAGCAGGTGTTACGCCTGGTGTTAGAGGTGGGAGCGCTGAAGTTGGGACGTGTGGCTCTGGATGGGAGCAAAGTAAAAGCCAACGCGAGCAAGCACAAGGCGATGAGTTATGGGCGGATGGAGGAGAGCGAGAAGCGGCTGCGGGAGGAAGTGAAAAGGTTGATGAAGCAAGCGGAGGCCGTGGATGAAGAAGAGGATAAACGTTACGGCCGGGATCGCCATGGAGAGGAACTACCCGCAGAGTTGCAGCGGCGGGAAACGCGGATAGCGCGGATTCAGGAAGCCAAGAAGGCATTGGAAGAGCGAGCGCGCGAAAAGGCCAAGAACGAGGATGAAGATAGCAAGGAAGCAAAGCCCGCGCCGAAGGCACAGTACAACTTTACGGATCCCGAGTCTCGCATCATGAAAGGGTCAGATGGATTCGTGCAGGGGTACAACACCCAGGTTGCAGTAGAGCCGCTTTTTCAACTGGTTGTGGGGCAGACCGTGACGCAAGCCGCCAACGATAAAGAGCAGATGGTACCGCTGATCAAGGCGATCCAAGAACAATCGGGACAGAGACCGAAAGAAGTTCTGACGGACAGTGGGTATTGCTCGGAGGAAAATCTGAAGTACCTGGCAAATAGAAGGATAGAAGGGTTCGTGGCGACGGAAAAACAGAAACACGGTGAGTGGCGCGAGCCATGCAAACGGGGACCATTACCGAAAGATGCCAGTCGTGTGGAGCGGATGAAGCGTAAGCTGACGACCAAGGTGGGAGCGGCCGTTTACGCGAGACGAAAATGTACGGTTGAGCCGGTGTTCGGGCAAATCAAACAGGCACGCGGATTCCGACAATTTCTTTTGCGGGGGCTGGAGAAAGTACGAGGCGAGTGGGCTCTGGTCTGTATGACTCACAATCTTCTGAAGTTTCACAAGATATGTTACGAGTAAAGCGTGGAAGAACTATAAAGAAGATGGAAAGCGGAAAAGGAATGCTCCCCAGAATGCCAATCGTCGGGGCGGTTTCATCGTTAGACGACGCCCACTCTACCGGATAGCCCAATATGGATAACTTCGCGCATAGGATCGGTCCTCAGAACGTCAATTTTCAGACGGACTCCTAGGCGACTAAGATTCAATGGAACAATGCGCCCGCGCTGCGTTGGTGATTACGGAGGAAATGGGCACGATGGGTGGGGAGGGTAGCGCTGGTGCTGGCATCGGCAAATGCTTCCGGGTTCGGCAGCGTTGGGACGATGCGATTCAGTGGTACGAACGTGCTCCGCTGGCTTTCACGAATGATGGGGCAGGTTTCTATGCCAGTTGGATGCAAAGCGAACTCCGCTGCTGTTACTTAGTGCTACGCGAATACGACAAGGCTATGCAACTCTTCTCGGAAGCCCTCAAGTATGCGCAGGAAGTTGGCGCGCTTGCCAGCCAGCACACGGACCTCGCCAACATCGGATTCGTTCATCTCAGCCGGGGCGAGTACGCTGCCGCCATCTCGGACTTTCAGCGAGCTCTCGAAATCGCTCGCGGCCTTGGCGATGAGATTTCGATAGGGAAGCGGCTTCGTAACCTCGCCACGACCTATTCGTGTATGGGTAATCCGAATCTCTGTGCGAACTTACCAGAAGGAAGCCGAAGAGGTTGCAAGAAGAGTCAGTAAGGCGCGCGCTCTCACCGCACCTTAGGAACATCCGCCTTCCTCCTGAGGCGCCGGTGCCTCCAAACTTTGAAATTGGGCTTTTCGCCCACTTGTCTGTCGAAGCTCTCGAGGGTAAGACAGCTTGAAACGATTTTGCCTTCGTGGGCACTACTTAAGGTCCGGCAATTCTTTTTCGAGGGGTGCGGCGGTGAATCTAGAGCATTGCAATCTTACGATCGACGAACAAATACCTGTTGTGGCTGTGCAGCGCCAGAATTTCGTGCATGCTGGTCCGCGAATCGAACGGCGCGAATTTGAGGAATTGCTGCAACGCGCGATGGAAATCCTCAACGCTCGACACATCAAGGCACAACTGAATACGACTACATAGTCTTCGGCCGTTGATCTAGACAAACGTTGATCTAAACAAAAAGGACGCGGGCGACGCATCAGGTGATGCGGTGCTCGCGTCCTTTCCTTATTCTTGATTTCAGCGCATCAGCGCACATTTTCGCTTAAGGCTACTTGCTGGAAGCCTCGACTCCGCGCACGGCTGGCGGGTTCCCTGACAGACGCAAATTGATGATGTTATTGAGCATGTCAAACCAGAAGGGCGCACCCATAACGATGGCGAAGGAAGTAAGTAGAATGCCGAGCACTTTCAATGCCTGATCTCCGAAGCCGCTTGGCCAGACTCGGACGTCTTTCGCGTCGCGCGACCATCCGATGGGCGGCGCGTTTGCTTGGCGAACTTCTCCTGCGATCTTCTGTAGCTGTAACGGACCCTCTTGATTAAGGTAATCGGCTGGATTTGTAGGTTGAACCTTTTGGCCCGCTTGCGCAACCATCGCGCTGCGCATGGCCTGGTCGCTCCATAACTCTTTGACGATCATCAGGGTGTCTGCATTTACCGCTGCGCATAACACGAGTCCGATAACGAAGATGATTTTTTGCGCCATGCGTTTGTACCAGCCGGTAACGCGAGCCATGGTGTCGTCGAACCAGTGTTCAACCTTGAGACGTGCTGCGTCGACGTCGCCGCCGGCGGCGTCGATCATGTTGAGGAGCGTGGCTCGCAACTTGGCGTCGGAAATCTGAGAAACGCCCGCACGCAGGGATTGGCTCGTGCGTGGCTGCGCGGTGTCGGCAGGAGCGACGATGTCGAAGAGGGCTGCGGCAAACATGCGCGCGGAGATGTAAGACGGCTTCTGCCCCTCGGGAGCGGTGGCTTGGATTAAGGGGTGGCCGAAAACTTGAGCTGCGTAGTCGTTCGGGCCGTTCTTGAGCATGTTGCGGACGCCGTTTTCGAGCGTCTTGGCGCGAAGAGAGAACATGGCAGCGATGACTTCTTTGATGCCCGAGCAGCCGATGCTCAGAACGAGGTAAATCAAAGTGAGGCCGATCACAACTTCGAGAACTTGCGATCCGAACATTCGCGCCTCCATGCAAGCAAGAGTTGACTAACCGGGCGCCGCTCTGCAGGCGTCGTTCGCCAAGTTAGCTGACCTACTTTAGCCTGTCGCGAGTAGCCTGCGGGTCTTAGCTGGTGTCCGATACAGCGTGTTTCGCCAGCATCCTTCCTTGACCAGGAATCATCAGGACCATGCTGTTATGTAAATAGTGGCTCGAGACGATGAAACGTTTCGCCGTGTCCAAGTCACTACCCACAAAGAACCTGCCAAAACTCAGAAATGCTAGGGGGGTGTGTATGTCGGCCGGGTTAGACAACCTGAAACACATTGTCGTCCTCATGATGGAGAACCGCTCCTTCGACCACATGCTGGGCGCGCTAAAGCAGAAATATCCAAAGATTAATGGACTTACCGGAAATGAGTCCAACCCCGATTCGGGCGGAGCGATCGTCAAAGTTCAGCAAAAGGCGCAGTTTCAGAGCCAACTTGACCCAGATCCTGATCACCATTTCCCGGGGGTAGATCTTCAAATTTTCGGCGGAGCGCCGGGTCCGGGAAGAATCGCGAACATGCAAGGGTTTGTTAAGGACTATTTTTCACAGACGAAGGATGTGAATCGCTCGCACAACATCATGTATTACTTCGATTCCGAGAAAGATCTGCCGGTGCTCTCCACACTGGCAACCGAGTTCGCAGTGTTTAATGGCTGGTTCTCTTCCATTCCCGGCCCGACGATTTGCAACCGCGCCTTTGCCCATTACGGAACTTCGTTCGGCCAAGTGGGTATGGATATTTTCTACATCTTGGATACTTCGATCGCGAGCATCTATGAGCGCATGATTCAAGCCGGGCATACTGCAAAGATTTATTACTACGACCAGCCGAGCTCTACGATGGAAATCGTCAATCTGCTTAAGAACCAGCCACAGATTTTCGGCACTCTCGATCAGTTCATCTCGGACTGCGCCGGCAACACTCTCCCGGAGTACAGTTTTATCGAGCCGTGCTACAACGATCATCCCGGCGCGGATGGAGGCCAAATCCTCGCTTCTGACCAACATCCGGATCACAACGTGCGCGAAGGCGAGAGGTTCATCGCGAACGTTTACAACGCTATCCGCACCAATCCGACTCTTTGGCAAAACACTGTTCTCCTCCTTTTGTATGACGAGCACGGCGGCATCTATGACCATGTCGTCCCGCCAGCTTGCACTCCTGATGGGAAGACTGCGTCTGCCGCTGCCACAGGAACCGGCGAGTCCTTCGCGTTTGACCGCCTCGGCGTTCGTGTTCCGGCCGTCCTCGTATCTCCATGGATATCTCGTGGCACTGTGGTGCCTGGAACCGAAGATCCAGCCAACGCAAAGATTTTTGAGCACGCTTCTATACCGGCAACCGTGACAAATTTCTTTCTGAACGGCGACGCCAAGCGCACAGTTCGCGAGCAAAAGGCCAATACGTTTCTTGGACTGCTGACCGATCAAATGCGTCAAGACGATGACTGCGTCGTGTTCAACAATCTTCAATAGGCTGGAGGAAAACTATGCCGCCCAAAGTAATTGCTGTGCCAAAGACCGATCCCGGCGCTTACAACCCCAACCGTGCGGCGGGGGCACTGTTGCAAGCTCAAGCGCTGCACATGCGCGAGGCGCTGATAAGGCATGTGCACGAGCTGACCACGTTGCTCAATATCGATATGAAGTCTCTAAAGACGGAAGCCGATGTGAGCGCCTACGTTCACAGAGCCACAAGTCTGCTGCACACACACGCCGGAAAGCATGCCAAAAAGTGAAGGAGATCCCTATGCCTCGCGCCGCCGTAATTCTTCTGCTGGCAGCTCTTGCAGTGCCTACGATGAATGCGCAGCAGCCCACTACCTCAGCGGATACAGGACCGGACAACCCTTCGGAGCTTTACAAATTGCAACACAGTTGTTTCGACTTCAAAAAACTGATTGATTGCGGTCAGGAACTCTTCACCGGCCAACCCGTGCACATCGCGGTCGGCAGTATCGCACCGCAGAACGGTTTCGGCGTCGGGCTCGCTTACGTGGGTCACAAAACTACGGAAAATTGGCGCATCACCTGGGATTCAGACGCGGTCGCATCCGACAACGAGTCCTGGCGCGCGGGTGTCTACCTCAAACTTGTGAACACGCATGAAGAGGCGCCTACCGTCGAGTTCGGTACCAAGGGCCGAAACTTGAAGCCTAATCTAACCGCCCTTCCCGAGCGGCCGGTTATCAATCTCTACGCCCAGACGATCACCCTGAACAAACTTACCTATTTTGGATTAGGCCCGAACACGACTGAAGCTGGGCGCTCATTCTACGGCATGCGACAGACTATAGTCGGCGCAAGCGTAATCAGGCCGTTTTACGCAAGGCTGAGTGCTGCCTTATACAGCGAAGCAAATGGACGATTCGTTGATATTCGTCCGAGCCTTGGGCAGCCGAGCCCCACCATTGGTGCGCTTTACACGGAAGCCACCGCGCCTGGACTCATGACTCAACCAGGAACCCTGCAATTAGGCGAGGGTGTCCGGATGCGCCCGATTTTGTTCGATGACCGTCTTCACCTGGATTACAATCTGAATTATCAGCAATACATTGAGCCCGGAAACTCGACCTTTTCTTTTCAGCGCCTGACCACTGATTTGTCTCACCAGTTCGCAATCTACAAGACGACCACACGCATCATCCTGCCGAGAGATACCAACGGCCCGGACGAATGTTCCGTGGATCGAGACTCAGAAAATTCGGAATGCTCCGTTGACAAATTCGCGCAACACCATGAATGTCTCACTGCTCAGGGCGCGAAGAGCCCCGAGTGCAAGGAGCTTAGCCGTGATCTTCAGGGCAGTTTTGGCTTTCGCGTTTTTTCGGCACTCTCGATGACCCCAGGTGGCGACATCGTTCCGTTCTACTTTCAGCCAACGCTTGGGGGGTCCGATATCAACGGCAACCCGTCGCTCAGCAGCTATCAGGATTATCGTTTCCGAGCGCCGAATGTCCTTCTGATTCGCGAGAATTTCGAACACTCCATCGGCAGCTTGCCCTTAGGCTTTACCTTTATGGTTGACGAGGGAAAAGTGGCGTTTACTAGGGGCGGACTAGGCTCCAGCCCGTGGCTTCACAGCTTCTCCGCAGGCTTAACTCTTCGTGCCGGAGGTTTCCCGCAGGTCTACCTTCTGTTTTCGTGGGGCGGCAACGAGGGTACACACACCATCGCCAACGTAAACAACGCGTTGCTGGGCGGCTCAACTCGTCCTTCTTTGTTCTAATCTACATTTATGTCCGCGGCGTTGGCATGTGTGCGCTCCTTGCCTCTCCGCAGAACAAATGTTAGTTTGTCGCTGTGGACATGTCCCCCGCTTCCTTTTCCGCAACCTCAATCATCAAAATTTTGAATACATTCCAAAAACAAAAAAATCCCCCAAAAGTCTTCCACTACAATCCTTTCCAAACCTTACTTTTGTCTTGACACTTCTCTTAACCGGACGCTAGCCTACGCTCACTGGTGCAACTGGGGGGACGTCCTGAGATGTATTAATATTTGTTGGTATTCTCGGTTTGTTGGCGAGCCTGTTCCGCAGCACGCGCCACGACCCTGCACTGGACTTTTCCCACGTTCAAGCGAACTGGTCTTGTACCCGATCGGGAGACAATCGCCGGCGGCAGCTACTGAGCCATCCGGTTGAATGCATCGTTTCTGGCGCAGCTCGAGTCGAGGAGCGGTTCGCCGAAAAGTTATTTTGTCGTTTAAAGTCAGCAGCTCCGAGTGCGCGGAAAGTTCTCCGCTGCCGTTCCACAGTGAAGTAAACTTTGGCCCGCGTTGGTCAATCGCAATCGCCGTAAGCAGTGGTGAACAGGGGTGGTCGAAAGGGGTGTTAGTCATGAGGTCTCGAATACTTTTTCTGCTCTTAGTCTGTACCTTGGCGCTTGCTGTCTCTCCAGCTCTCTACGGCCAAGCGACTGGCAGCTTTTCTGGCACGGTCGTGGATAAATCAGGCTCAGCCATCTCCGGTGCGACTGTCACCGCCACTTCCCAAGGTACGGGTGTGTCTCGTGAGGCAAAAACCGACGACGCTGGCCACTTCCTCATTCCTTTGCTTCCGGTTTCCATCTACACGTTACGCGTTGAATTTGCGGGTTTTCAGACCGCCGAGACCAAGGACCTCCGGCTGCAGGTCGATGAAGCCCGCGAACTGAATTTTACGCTCTCGCCGTCCACTGTCGCCTCGACCGTGGAAGTCAACGCCTCTGCCGTCGCTGTCGAGACGACCAATCCTTCTCTCGGCCAGGTCATCACCGCGCAGGAAGTCTCGCAGCTTCCTCTCAACGGCCGCGATTTCGTGCAGCTCGCCACTCTCACCCCAGGCGCTACGGCCGAGTCGAACCCCAATAGCTTTTTCACCTCCGCCGCCAGCAGTGAGGTCGCCGCACGCGGTTCCTTCTCACTGTCCGTCGGCGGCTCCCGTCCCAACAGCACCGATTGGATCCTGGACGGCGTGGACAACAACGAATTGACCGCGGGCGGTATCGGAACTTTTTCCTCGATTGACGACATTCAGGAATTCAAGGTTTTGACCTACAACTACTCCGCCGAATACGGCACTCGCGCCGGACCCACCGTGCTGGTCACAACAAAATCCGGCGCCAATGACTTCCATGGATCGCTGTTCGAGTTTGTGCGCAATACTTCGCTCGACGCCAAGAGCTTCTTTGCTCCTTCGGCGGAAAAATTCAATCTAAACCAATATGGAGGTTCCATCGGCGGACCGATTCGAAAGAACAAGACCTTCTTCTTCGTCGATGGCGAACAAAAGAGTCAGCGCCACGGTATCACCTTTACGGGATTGGTCCCCAGCTTGGCGATGCGGACGAGTGCAACACAACCCTTTGCGGATTTCACGAACGATCCTTTTGGCAAACCCGTAACCGGCTCAGTGATGGTAGGCGGAAATGCCGTGACCGTACCTGGCATTGTCAATCCGAATATGCTCGGTACTTCGACAAACCCTGCCAGCTTTCCAAATGTCTATTTCCAGTGCGATGCCAGTGGCAATCCTCTCCCGGCCGCCGCGAATGGCAGCCAGGCACACGGGACCCCCTGCGCCAAAATACCATCCAACCTGGTCAATAACATCGGTGGATCATTACTTAGCTTATACCCCGTGCCAAACGCCAGCAATGCTGCTCAGGGATTCAACTTCGTGAGCGAGCCCGTCCGCAAACTTGACGAAACCAAGTTTGATATACGTGTAGACCACACCATCTCGGCCAACGACTCTCTCTTTGCCCGCTTTAGCTACGACGATGCCGTCTCCTTCGTTCCTGGCGGCTTCACCGGTGGTTTCGCCGAGGCCAACGCCTTCGGCAGCAACCAAGGCATCATCAACCACGCGCGCAACATCGCCATTGGGGAGACCCACGTCTTTTCCCCCTCGACCGTAAACCAGGCCAGCTTTGGTTACAACCGCATCTTCAACTACATCACTTCGCAGGGCACTGGGAGTTGCGAATCTGCGAAGCTCAACATCCCAGGCGCGAACTTGGGCTGCAGCAGCCTAGGAAGCAGCGCCAAGTGCACTCCGGGCGCCTATAGCTGCGGCTTGGTCAGTACCTTGCTTGTGGGTGGCTACTGGTCTGTGGGCGATCGGGGCTTCACCCCCTTCCAGGGTGGCACGAACATCTTCTCTTTTCGAGACTCCCTCGACCTGATCCGCGGCAAGCACGACTTTAAGGTCGGAATTGATATTCGCGCAAATCAGATGAACGTCGGTACCGAAGCCTTTCAGGACGGATTCTGGATTCCCGGCGCGATTGGCACTTTCTCCGGCTATAGGGACGCCACGGCCACCGTTCCTGGCAATCCGGAGGCGGATCTTGTTCTCGGCTTAGTGGGCGTGTCGGAGCACGATCAGACCTTCAACGGACCGGTCACCGGGCGTCGATGGAAAATCTATCGGCCCTTCGTCCAAGACGACTGGAGAATTACGAAAGACCTCACGCTCAATCTGGGCCTGGCGTGGGATCTCACTAGTCCCATCAGCGAATCCGCTGGGCGTATGGCAGACTACGTTCCTTCGACTGGCGCGGGCCAGCTTCTGATAGCCAATAAGGGTGGTGTGAGCTCGTCGGCAGGCATAAAGAGAAGTTGGACGGCCTTTGAGCCACGCATCGGTTTCGCTTATAAGCTCCTTGGCAGCGACAAGACCGTCGTTCGCGGCGGCTATTCCATCTATCACGATTCTGCTTGGAGCCAAGGTGCCCAGGGCCTTTGGCAGAATCCTCCCTTCTTTGCCGAAGGGGATAATTTCGGGCTGGCCCAAAATTCTGGAATCATGTTCGGGCCAACCACACCAGTTGGTTGTCCGACGGCCACCTCATTCTGCGCCTCGCTGACCGGACCGGGCGCCCCGGCTGTTACGGGTGTTACTACCACCGAGGGCTTTCCAATTTTTAACACTCCGCCCGACATTGCCACCTTTACTGGAACGTTTTATTTCCAACCCACAGATTTCAAGATCGGCATGGTTCAGCAGTTCAACGTGAACGTCGAGCGCCAGTTACCGGGGAATATTGTTCTCACAGCTGGATATGCCGGTTCACGGGGCAGACACATCCTGCTGTCCGGAAACAACCTCAACACGAACAACCCGAATAACGCGAACGGGATTGGCCCCAGTGCTTGCGGCACGGTTAGTGGTTACACCCTCGGATGTCTCGCCAATGGCAATCCGTTTATCTCGCCGTTTGGAGTCGGCAACGCTATTTTGGAATTCGGCGATCTTGGCAAGACCACCTACAACTCGCTTCAAATAAAAGCCGAGACCAAGACCCCCCGGTATGGCCTTTACGCCCTCGTCGCGTACACTTACTCGCACACGTACGACAATGGCCTAAGCGACGGTCTGGGCTCTTTGCTTAGTGCGCCCTACTTCCCACTTCCGAATTGGGAGAAACTGGACTGGGCGTTGTCGCAAATCAATCTCAATAACAGCTTCACGGCTAGCGTCATTTATGACTTGCCGTTCGGCAGGGGCAAGAAGTATGGAAGTGACTGGAATAAGGTCACCAACTCCGTGCTTGGGGGCTGGCAATTGACGCTCATCGAAAAGATTACTTCGGGCTTCCCGGTTCCCCTCATCGACAGCGCGAACTCCTCCGGCGTCGCCTTCAACGCCGGCGGCAATGGCAATAACTTCAACCGCCCCAACCAGGTTGCTGGCTGCAGTCCCTATGCCGCCAACCACAGCCAGCTTCAATGGATTAACTCTGCCTGCTTTGTCGCACCGGCTTCTGGTCAACTCGGAAACGCGTCCCGTGTGCCGGTCGTAGGTCCAGATTTTGTCAACACCGACTTCTCCGTGATCAAACAATTTGCGCTGCCATGGGAGAACATGGGCCTGAATTTTCGCGCAGAATTTTTCAACCTTTTTAACCATGCGCAATTCGGCATGCCGGTCAACGACATCAGTGCCCCCGGCTTCGGCTCGGTCAACTCGACTGTAAACAACCCGCGCCTCGTCCAGTTCGGCCTCAAACTGACGTTCTAGCCTGCTTCCGTTAGGCTGCATGTTTCATTTGATTTGACCGGCCCACCGCAGTTTTGGTTGGCCGGTCGTCGTTTTGGCCTTGGCCAGCCTTCTTACTCCGGGGAAAGTCTTCTACAGGTTCCACCAGGCACTCGTCACAACTGACTAGTTTCTAAGTCCATTAGAATCTGCACACGAAAAATGCACCCATAACTCGTGTAGAATCCGCACTTCCAAAAACGCAGGACTTAAAACCCTTTATAATCTGCACTTACGAAAAAAGGTGGGGGAAGGGGAGTAATCTGTTAACCAGAATCGTTCTTGCTAACGCGTCAGCAGCGCCATATTGCGTCGCGGCTCGCCTTCTCGTCTTTGTACTGCTCTTTGCCGCTCTTTGCGTCCTTCCGCTCCACGCGCAGACAAAGCGCAAAGTCATCATCGATCAGGATTGCGCAGGTCCTGGCGGCACGGACATGCAAGCCATTCTCGCACTCATCAATTCGCCCGAAACCGATGTCCTGGGCATCACGGTCCTGACCGGTGACGCTTGGCGCGATGAGGAAGTGCAGCACACGCTGCGTTTGCTGGAAATCATCGGGCGCACGGACATTCCCGTTCTTCCCGGCGCCGTCTTTCCCCTCGTCAATTCCAAGGAATACATCGCGAAGTGGGAAACGTTCTACGGCAAAATCATTTATCAGGGCGCCTGGAACTTCGCCAGAGGCCACGCCGTCCACGGCCCCTATGAAATTCCTCCCATGCCCGAGGGCAATCCCACGACCAAGGCCTCCGCCGAAGACGCCGCACATTTCATGGTCCGCATGGTTCATCAGTTCCCACACGAAGTCACCGTCTACGCGGCCGGGCCCATGACGGACCTCGGCTTGGCCATTGCCCTGGACCCGAATTTCTCCGAGCTCACGAAGGAACTCATCGTTATGGGCGGCAGCATGAATCCCCAGGCCGACGACCCGGAATTTAACCTCAGCCCACGCCGCGAATTTAACTTCTGGATGGATCCGGAAGCTTCTCACGCCGTGCTGCATGCTCACTGGCCGCGCATTGTCCTCACGACCGTGGACATTTCCGTAAAGACCCGCATGGAGAAAAGCTTGATCGAGCAGGTCGCTAAAAGCTCCACACCCGCCGCGCAATACGTAGCCAAATATGCGGAGGCCAACTATCTCTGGGACGAGCTCGCCGCCGTCGCGTGGCTCGACCCCACCTTCATCACCAAGTGGCAGAAGCTCTACATCGATGTGGAACTCGACCACGGCGCATCTTACGGCGACACGCTGGCCTGGACCCCCGGCCATCAACCGGGGATGGGCGAGGCTCTCGTCGACGTCCAAAAGGACCTGGACAAGGAAAAATTTTACAAGGAGTACGTTGATTTGCTCACTCGCTCAACGCCCTCAGCCCACCCGGCTTCCGGGAAAGAAGTCCCAGGGAAAGCGAATTGACCAATGAAAAGGAAGGGTAGCGAGTCAAATTGGGCTGGGAGGAGCCGTTTCCGCCTGTCTTGCGCCAATCTCCAGGCTTAGAGTCTTGTCATCAGTCTGAAAGCGCACATAACAACTAATTATTTCAACTTGCTTGATTGAGTTCCGTGTTTCCCAGACAATTGAAGGTCAAACGTTGCCTATTTTCCCCGCATGGCTGCCCTCGCGGCGCCCAGCGAAAAAGCGAGAGAGATGTCCACGCACGCAAATTCGGTCAAACGTTTTGTCGCTTACTTTTCCATGGAGATTGCGCTCGAAAACGCCATGCCGACCTACAGCGGCGGCCTCGGCGTGCTCGCGGGAGACACCATCCGCGCCGCAGCAGATCTGCGCTTGCCCATGGTGGCCGTATCGCTCCTCTACCGCCGCGGATACTTTTCTCAGCATCTCTCCGAAGACGGCTCCCAAGCCGAAGAGCCTGTGGTTTGGAACGTTGAGGATTTTCTCAAGGAAGAAACGGCGCGCGTAACCGCACCTTTGGAAAATCGCCGCGTCGAACTTCGCGCCTGGCGCTACGACGTTAAAGGCGTGCGCGGCTTTGAAGTCCCGGTCTATTTTCTCGACGCCGATCTTCCGTCCAACGCGGAATGGGACCGCAATCTGACCGGCGGACTTTATGGCGGCGATTCGTATTACCGGTTGTGCCAGGAAGTATTGCTGGGAGTGGGCGGCGTGCGCATGCTGCGCGCGCTCGGATACGAAGATCTCACGCGGTACCACATGAACGAGGGCCACGCCGCACTGCTCTCGCTCGAATTGCTCGGCGAAGAGGCAGTCAAGGCCGGGCGCACCGCCATCAATGGCGAAGATATCGAAAAAGTCCGGGCCAAGTGCATGTTCACCACGCACACGCCGGTGCCTGCCGGACACGATCGCTTTCCGATCGAATATCTCACGCGCGTATTTCCCCAGCAAAGCAAATTTTTCGATCTGAAGGATGCTGCAGTTGCCGAACTTGTGAAACGGTCTCTCCAAACCGAGCACAACTATCCGGATTTGCAGGAAGCAGCGGCGCGGGGCGCGCATTTGAATATGACGTACCTGGCGCTGAGTCTCAGCACGTACGTCAACGGCGTGGCCAAGCAGCACGGTGTCACTTCGCGGCAGATGTTTCCGGAAGTTCCGATTGAGGCCATCACCAACGGCGTTCACGCGCTGACATGGACTTCGCCTCCATTTCAGCAGCTTTTTGACCGCCAGATCGCGCAGTGGCGCGAAGACAATTACAGCCTTCGCAGCGCTCTCGGACTCCCCCCGGAAGAAGTCTGGTCGGCGCATCTCATCGCCAAGCACGAGCTTCTAGAAACCGTGCGCGAGAAAACCGGACTTAGCCTGGATGAAGAAGCCTTCACGATTGGTTTTGCGCGCCGCGCCACCGGATACAAGCGCGCGGACCTGATCCTTTCGGATTTGGACCGCTTGCGCCAGATCGCCAAGAACGCGGGACATTTTCAGATTATCTACGCGGGCAAAGCGCATCCGAATGATGGCGGCGGGAAGGATATTATCCGGCACATTTTCCACGCGAAGAAAGCGCTCCGCAAAGCCGTTCCCGTTGTTTTTTTGGACGAGTACAATCTCAACCTCGGCGGCAAAATGACCGCCGGTGTGGATCTCTGGCTCAACACCCCGCAATTTCCTCTCGAAGCTTCCGGCACGAGCGGCATGAAAGCCGCGCTCAACGGAGTTCCCAGCCTGAGCATTCTCGACGGCTGGTGGGTGGAGGGACATATCGAGGGCGTCACCGGTTGGTCGATTGGCGAGCCGCGGCGCTCCATGGACGTGTCGGACATTGCTACGGACAACGCCAAGGAAGCCGAGTCGCTCTACTGGAAATTAGAAAACGTCATTCTGCCGATGTTTTACAAAGAGCCGAGGTTGTACATCCAGATCATGCAACACGCCATCGCTATCAACGGTTCTTTCTTCAACACCCAGCGCATGGTGCAGCAGTACATCACCGACGCGTATTTGAGATAGAGTTTCCGGCTGCCAGAAGTGCTTTCGAAAACAAATCGGCGCAATCTCAGAAGGGAAGAACGGAGCCTTCGCCATCACTCGGCGGGTTTTGGAAGCTGTTTTTCGCCGCGCAGCTCTTTTGCGGTGTCCAAAATATTCGGTTTGGCAAAATGGTCGAAGTAGTTCCAATCAGCGTATTTCTGCTTTAGCCCCGGCATGACGGCGTTCACGAGCGCGTCGCCCTTGAGTCCATCCTTCACGGGTCGCGACAGCGCGTCGCGCAAATCGGCGATGTACCCGGCTAGGGCGCGCACATCGGCTGCTGTTCCAACGTCGCCGTGGCCCGGAATAAACGTAGCCTTCGGTACTTCCGCCGCCATCTTCATGTCACTGGCGATCCACTTTTCGGTGGATGCGTCGATCAAGTTGGGCAGCGTTTTATTCCAGAAGAGATCACCGCAAAAAACGATCTGAGCGTCAGAAATCGTCACCACAGAATCTCCGCCGGTGTGGCCGGGGAAATAGCGAACCAGAACGCGACGTGAGCCGAGAAATAGTTCGAGGGCGGAATCGTAGACGAGGTTGGGTGCAAGGAGGCCATCTATCCAGGCTTTTTGCTCGGGCTTGATGCCGGTGCCGAAGAATTTCAGATTTTCGGTGTGAATCCAGGTACGCACGTTCTTGTGGGCAATGATGACGGCGCCGGCTTGAGCGAAGACGCCGTTGCCGGTGACGTGGTCGAGGTGGTAGTGCGTGTTGACGACGAACTTAACGGGGAGCTGGGTAACCTTCTGGATTTCGGCGAGGAGCTGGCGGGCCGCGGCTTCGTCCTGGAACGTGTCGACAACGGCGACGCCATCGTCGCCGATGACGAATCCCGCGTTGGAGCCCGCGGAGCTTTTTGGCTTCGCGATCGCGGCGAAGACGTTGTTACCCAGCGGTTTGATGGTGAAGAGCAGGGAATCGGTGGATGTTTCCTGCGCGCGAGCTGCGCACACAAGAATTAGAAGAAGGAACGACAGGACCAGTGCTTTGCGCATGGCTCGGTATGGTATCGCGCAGAAGGAAAAAAACAAAAGAATTACACAGAACACTGAGGTGCAGAGAAGAGAAGGAAGAAGTCAGCGGAAGCGGTTCTTGTAGACGGCCATGCCCACCGCAGCGTCCATGCCAATTTTTTCGAGCGCAGAGATTTCGCGGCGAGATTTGATTCCGCCTGCAGCGATGATGGGATGTTTTGTGGCGGCGCGGAGTTTGCGGAACCAGTCGAGGTTTGCGCCGGTCATGGTGCCTTCGCGGTCGACGTCGGTGCAGAGGAAGGCGGCGCAAAAAGGTTCGAGTTGGGGCATGACATCTTCGGGGCGCAGTGTGAGTTTGCGGCGCCAGCCGTTGATGGTGATGCGGCCTTTGGCTGTGTCGAGGGCGACGACGATTCGAACGGGGGGAGCCAGTTTCTTCGTGACCTTACGGAGAAAGAGAGTGTTGACCTTGCCTTCACGAAAGGCAGCGCTGCCGATGATGATTTGGTCCGCGCCCCACTTGGAAATTTCCTGGGCGCGAGTTGTGGTTCGAATGCCGCCGCCAACGCGAACTTTCAATTTGTAGCGCTTTCGAGCTTGCATACAGAGCTCGCGCGCTAAGGCGTTGTTGTCGCCGGTACCGATGGCGGCGTCGAGATCAATGAGATGCAACCATGCGTATGACTTGAATTTTTCGAGGAGGCCGAAGACATCGGAGACGGCGAGCTCGCGCTTGCGGCCATGAACCAGCTGGACGGCTTGGCCGTTTTGCAGATCGATGCAGGGAATCAGCACGGAAGGCGGACCTCGATGTTGCGTGCCGCCAAATATTGCTTGAGTTCGCGGATGGATTGCACGTTATCGTGGAAAATCGAGGCAGCGAGTGCGGCGTCGGCGGCGCCCTCGGAAAAGATTTGCGCGAAGTGTTCCGGAAGTTTTGCGCCACCGGAGGCGATCACTGGAACGGAGACGCTACGGGAAATGGCAGCGGTTAGAGGCGTATCGAAGCCGAGTTGCGTGCCGTCGCGATCGACGGATGTGAGGAGAATTTCACCGGCGCCGAGTTCAACCGCTTGCTGTGCCCATGCGAGCGCGTCGCGATCTGCCGAATCGCGCCCGCCGCGAACCATAACGTCCCAGTGATCGTTGAGACGTTTTGCGTCGATGGCGAGAACGACGGCTTGCGCGCCGAATTCGCGAGAAAGTTCAGAGATCAGTTCGGGTCGAGCTACAGCGGCGGTGTTGACAGTCACCTTGTCCGCGCCGGCACGGACGACGGAGCGAGCATCGTCGAGCGATCGGATGCCGCCGCCTGCGGTGAGCGGAATGGCGAGTCCGGCGGCGACGCGGCGAATCGTTTCTAGAAACGTGGGACGGCGATCGCGGGAAGCGGCGATATCGAGGACGACGAGTTCGTCGGCTCCTTCCGCGTTGTAGCGAGCCGCGAGAGCGACGGGATCGCCTGCATCGCGCAGACCGACGAAATTCACGCCTTTGACCACGCGAGCGCCGTCGGTGTCGAGGCACGGAATGATGCGATGCGCCAAGCTCATGCAGCGAGCCTCAGGAAATTCTGAAGAAGTTGTGCGCCTGCATCGCCGCTTTTTTCCGGGTGGAATTGCACAGCGAAGATATTCTGTTTTTCGATGACGGCGGCGAAATCCGCGCCATGATTGCAGATAGCTACGGCTTCGCCGTTGGCATTGGTAGCGGCAAAGGAATGCGCGAAATAAAAATAGGCGTCAGCGGAGATTCCTCTGAGAAGGCGAGAAGAGCGAGTGAGCTTGAGCTGATTCCATCCCATGTGCGGGAGTTTGACGGTCGAGGGAAGGGAACGAATGGAACCGGACAGCAGATGCAGACCGCTAAGCTCGGGAGCCTCTTCACTGGTTTCATAAAGTGCTTGCAGGCCGAGGCAAACGCCGAGGAAAGGGACGCCACGATTGATGGCATCAACAAGAGGTTCGCGAAGAACGCTCTGGTCGAGCGCGCGGATTAGCGCGGCGTAGTGGCCAACACCAGGAAGAAGGAGCGCTTCGGCCTTTGCAATGCACTCTGGCGAATTTGAGCGTTGGCTTGCGGCGCCGAGCCGGTGCAGGGCGCGCTCGACGCTCGTTACGTTGCCCGCGCCGTAATCGATCAGTGTGATTTTCATAGAAGCCCCTTCGTGCTTGGAAGAACGCTGCGAAGACGTTTGTCGCGGGAAACCGCGAAACGAAGCGCGCGCGCGAAGGCTTTGAAAATGGCTTCGACCTGATGATGCGAGGAGCGGCCATAAAGCACGCGCAAGTGCACATTCGCGCGCGCCGCTTGTGCGAATCCCTGGAAAAAATCTTCGGTAAGCTCAGTTTGGAAGTCGCCGACTCGTTTTGCGGAGATCTTTGCGTTCACGACACAATAGGGACGGCCGCCGAGATCAACGGCAGCGGCTGCGAGTGTCTCGTCCATGGGCATCAAAAAATATCCAGTGCGGAGGATTCCGCGTTTTGAGCCCAGAGCTTTCAGGACAGCTTCGCCGAGAGCGATGCCGACATCTTCGACGGCGTGATGCTGATCGACGTCGAGATCGCCTTTCGCGGTAATTTCCAAATCGAAAGCGCCGTGCCGCGCGACAAGATCGAGCATGTGGTCGAAAAAGCGAATACCTGTTGCGATGCGAGACTTCCCCTTGCCGTCGAGATTCAGCCTTAGGCGAATGTTGGTTTCGTTTGTTTTGCGATGAATGTTCGCAGTTCTTGCCATTGTATTCGCGAGCTAGCCTTTCTGAATTGCTTTGTATAGTTCCCGCATTTCTTTTTCGGTGCCGATCGTGATGCGAGCAAAACCTGGGCCCATATCGTGGCTGCGGTCCCGCAGGAGGATGCCTTGGCGTTCGAGTTTCTGGAAGAGAGGCGGACCACTGGGGCCGAAATTCGCAAGAAGAAAATTTCCGGCGCTGGGGTAGACAACTACGCCGAGTTTTTTGAGTTCCGAGGCAAACCAGGAACGGAGGCGTTTTACGGTGCTGACGTAACGGCGGATTGCGGAGATGTCGTTGACGGCAGCTTGCGCGGCGATGAGTGCGGCGACGTTAATCGGAAAAGGAGGCATGGCGCGGCGAAGCAGGGCTAGCGATTTCTCGCACGCGATAACGGCGCCGAGGCGGAGAGCGGCAAGACCAGAACATACGCTTCATCTATTACAACTGCTGTGTGTGTTGCGGCTTTAAGAAGTTTCTTGATCTCCTCCGGCTGGAGCAACGTGCCCGTGGGATTGTTGGGATTGGCGATGAAGAGAACGCGCGGTTTTTTGCGGAGCGCACCAAGGACGTTTTCGAGCGGGAATTCCATTTCTGGCCCGTACCGGTGCACTTCAATTCGCGCGCCGTAGATCTCCGCGTAGTAGCGGTACATGGGAAATGTCGGCTCGCAGATAAGGATGTGGCTCCCGGCATCTACGAACGCGTCGAAGAACACTCGCAGAGCATCATCACCGCCGTTGGTGAGCATCAGTTCTTCGGGGCGAACGCGGAAATATCGCGCCAGCCGTTTCGTTGGCGCCTGATACTCGGGATACATGGCGAATTGTTCTGGCGTAATTTTTGTCAGTGCGCGAAGGACAGCTGGCGAGCAACCCACGGTGTTCTCATTGAAATCGAGACGGATTTTGCCGAGGCGGCCTTCGGCGGGGGCTTCGTATGTGCGGCGATCGAGAATTGCCTGGCGAATGGGGAGTTGCGGCTTCATCGGCGAACCTCGACGGCGTTGGCGTGAGCGAGCAAGCTTTCGGCCTGCGCCAATCTTATCGCGTCACTCGCGAGACTCTCGAAGCCTGCGCGTTCGATGGTTTGGACGGTGATGCATTTTACAAAATCGGCCGAGGAGAGACCGCCGCGCATGCGAGCCCAACCTCCCGTGGGAAGGACGTGATTGCTGCCGCTGGTATAGTCGCCGAGAGGCTGTGCGCCCCATGGGCCTATAAAAATCGTGCCTGCGGCGTTGATTTGTTTGAGCAGCACGTCCGGATTGTGGGGAATGCTCAGATGTTCCGGACCGAAGCGGTTGGAAAAAACGCAAGCGGCTTCCAGGGACGGCGCGAGCAAGATCGCGCCGGTTTTGCGCGTGGACGCGTGCGCTGGATTGTTGGAAGAAAGCTTTGCCGATTGCACTCGCACTTCTTCTTTGACCGCTCGAGCCAATTTGGCGCTCGGAGTTACCAGAAAACTTCCGGCGTCCGGCGCGTGCTCTGCTTGCGCGAGCAGGTCCGCCGCGATCCATTTTGGGTCGCCGTTTGCCGCGAGAACGATGGCTTCCGTCGGTCCCGCAGGAAGATCGATGCCGCAATCGCTGCTGACGAGCTGTTTAGCGGCGGTGACAAAGCGATTGCCGGGCCCAAAGATTTTATCCACTCGTGCGAAGCTTTGCGTGCCGTAGGCGAGCGCGGCGATGGCTTGGGCCCCACCAATGCGCGCGATTTTCGTTACGCCGAGCAAACTTGCGGCGGCGAGGAGTTCCGGATTGGGTTTGGGGCAAACCACGGTGATCCAAGGCACGGAAGCGACCTGCGCAGGTACGACGGTCATGACGAGGCTGGAAACGAGAGCGAATCGTCCGCCGGGAACGTAGCAGCCGATGGCTTCGATGGGACGAACGAGTTGAGAGACGACGACGCCGGGTTCGACTTGGAGCAACCATGGCTGCGGGAGCTGTTTTTCGGCGACGCGGCGGACGTTCGTGGCGGCATGCTTGATGGCTTGGAGGAATTCGGGGCTGACTTGTTTGCGAGCTCCTGTGATTTCGTTCTGCGAGATCCAGACGTTGGAGCGGCCGAGATTGATGCCGTCGAGTTTTTTGGTGTAGGCGAAGACGGCCGCGTCGCCGCGCTTGCGAACATCGGCGATGATGCGTGCGGCGACGCGCTCGGCTTCCAGGTCGCGCTCGTGGCGAGCGCGGAGGAGGTTTTTTTCCACGACGGGAGTGAGTTTAAGGATGCGCATCAGAGCACGATCTTGTTCAAGGGATATTCGACAATGCCCTGAGCTTTGGCGGCTTTGAGTTTCGGTAAGATTTGCCGAACTACGGCTTCTTCAATGATGGTATTCACGGCGACCCAATCAGGATCGCTGAGCGCGGAGATGGTGGGTTTTTTCAATGCCGGCAAAACACCGAGAACGGCGGCGAGATCGTCGCGGTGAACGTTGAGAAGCAACCCTACCTTGCTGGCGGCTGCGATTGCGCCCTGAAGCATGAGGATGAGGTTCTCGGCCTTCTCACGCTTCCACGGTTCCGCTGCGGCAACGCGATTCATGATGAAGACGGTGGCGGATTCGAGAACGGTGTCCACGATGCGAAGACGATTGGCTCGCAACGAAGAGCCGGTTTCCGTGACTTCGACGATGGCATCGGCAAGTTGCGGGACTTTGACTTCCGTTGCGCCCCAGGAAAATTCGACGCGCGCTTTTACGGCGTGGCGTGCGAGATATTTTTCCGTGATTTGCACGACTTCTGTGGCGATCGTTTTGCCTTCGAGGTCGCGGACATCGCGCATCGCGGAGTCTTCTGGAACGGCAAGGACCCACCGGACGCGAGCGAGGCGCTGCTTGGCGTAGACGAGTTCGGAAAGTTCATCGACGGCTGCGCCGGTTTCGACGACCCAATCGTGGCCAGTAATTCCCGCGTCGAGAGCGCCGGTTTCGACGTAGCGTGCCATTTCCTGCGCCCGGACCATCAGGCATTCGATTTCCGGGTCATCAATGGTTGGGACGTAACTGCGCGAACTGAGCGTGATTTTCCAGCCTGCGCGAGCAAAGAGCTCGAGCGTCGCGACCTGTAAGCTGCCTTTGGGAATGCCGAGTTTCAGACAGCTCATGCTTTTTTCTCCTGTTTTTCCTGGCCGTAAACTTCTTCTGGGGCGAAGGTACGCTCTTCAGTAATTTTGGCGGTGCCATCGGATTCCAGCGCGCGGAAGAAGCAGCTGCGATAGCCTTCGTGGCAGACGCCGGGGCCGACGGCTTCGACGCGAACGAGCAGGGCATCGGCGTCGCAATCGACGCGAACCTCGCACACCCTTAGGACGTGGCCGCTGGATTCTCCCTTTTTCCAAAGCTTATTTCGTGAGCGGCTGAAGAAAACCACTTCGCCAGACCGCTGGGTTTCAGCAAGCGACACATCATTCATGAAGCCAAGCATCAATACAGCGCCGGAGTGGTGGTCCTGAATAATGGCGGGAACTAGCCCGCCTGCTTTGTGGAAATCGATGTTTACCGATACCAAGTGCTTGCCTCCCGAAAATCAACGCCCCGAAAAACAAAAAACCCGCTGGGGCTTGCTGCGCCAGCGGGCCAATGAGTGCTTTGTGTTGCGAAACTCTATGCACACCTCATCGGGCGCGGCGTGTGGCCGTGATGATGATGGTGGAGATGCGCCCGAGAATTCACACTAAGAAAGTAAAGAAAATCGTTGGCGGTGTCAACCGCGGAATTTTGCGTTGACACCGCGGAATTTTGCGCCTCAGGGCGGACTCAGTAGTTTTTTGGAGGAGTCAAAAGTGGAACGAAAGCTTCAACTTCGGGTGCTCCGGCCTGTAGGGCTTCCGGCATTGTAGTTCATGCTCATCTTCAAATGGACGGCTACGCCTGTCTTGCCATTCTCAAGCGTTTCCACGCGAACGACTTGGGCGACATACTCGCAGTTCATCGGATCGCGCGGGGAGAGGTAGGGAAAGGTGACGAAGACACGCATGCCGGGATAATAGGACTTGAGTCGGCTCGTAAAATAAATACCGCTTTTTGAAGCATTTACGCTGATGGGCAAGTCTTCAAAGTGATCGTCGCGCGGCTCTGAGGGGCGCACGCGCACGGGCCGTGCGATTTTAGCTCTACGGCTCACGCGATTGTCTGAGGCTGGGTTTACGAGCTTTTCTGGCATGGAGGCTTCGAGTTAGAATCTGATTGTAGCGGGATTGGCAGCGTATGGCGGTGAATCGTTAGCTTGATGCGCTGAATCCGATAACCAGGTGAGGCAAGGAAAAGGCTAACTACAGCAGAAGACCGGTAGGGAGCAGCGATGGACGAGAAAATTCGCAAGGACGAAGCGGCTTGGAAGAGGCAACTCACGTCGAATCAATACTATGTGACCCGGCAAAAGGGGACGGAGCCGCCTTTTACGGGGGAATATGAGGACACAGACACGCCTGGGGTTTACAAGTGTGTTTGCTGCGGGCAGCCTTTGTTTCGTTCTGATACCAAATACCACTCGGGCTCCGGCTGGCCGAGTTTCTACGCCCCGGCTAACGAAGAGGCTGTCGAGGCGGAAACTGACGCTAGCCACGGAATGGCCCGAACGGAGATAAAGTGCAGCCGGTGCGACGCGCACTTAGGGCATGTCTTCGACGATGGTCCGCGGCCGACGGGATTGCGCTATTGCGTTAACTCGGCGGCCTTGGAGTTGGACGAAGAATCAAAAGATTAAAAAGCGCTCCAGCTGGGCCGGAGCGCCTCTCAGATTTCTACGCTCTCAGCAGAAAGTCGTAGGTTATGCGGCAGGACAGGTGCAAGCCACGAGCTCGGCGACAGGATCGCTTTCGCGTTCCCACACGCCAAGAAGCATTACTTTCGTCCCCGTAGGATATTTGAAAACGTAATAAACACTCGAACGCCCTTCGACTTCAAAGAAGCCGGGCCGCCGCGGATCTGGCCGCGAAGGAGCCCCGGAGTGAAGCAGCATGCGCAATTCAGCAATTTGCTCCTGCGAATGATTTCGCAGGTCTTCCACGAGGGGCGGGTGCTTTGTAATTGTCATGATCATGTTCAATCTCCGCCACATTCAGCCTATCGTTACCCTCACTTGTTAAGACGAAAAAAGGGGGGAAAAGTTTCATGGGAGGCAACTTCTTTTCGGGAATGTTTCGGGGCGGCCAGGACTGGTAGTAGGTGAATGTGCGAATTTGCCTGGATTTAGGGGCAAAAACGGGGAGTAGAGGGTGGTCCAAATTGGCTCTGGAAGCTAGGCACCAGGCTGTTGGCAGGGGCTGACACGTGCGAAGCGAACAAACGCCGGACAGAGATCTCGCGAGTTTCAAGATTTCCGATATGCCGAAATTTGCTGTAATGGATGTAGCGTTACTATCGACAGGAGTACTTGCGCTAGTGGCGCTTCCCTGCGATAGTGGACGCAGTAACCTACCAACCTAATCAGGGATGGCCTCTGTGACCAAAACTCCGACGAAAAAATCCCCAAAGAAAGAGAAAACCAATTTTGGCAAAGACAAGCGGCGCAAACATCATCATTTTTTGGTGACCGTGTATTACGCAGACGGAGAAAAGTTTGGCCGAGTGTATACCGATAAAGACAAAGCGGATCGCTTTGCCGACCGGCAGAAGCGCTCGCCGGTGGTGAAATCCGCGCGCGTTACGATGGTATCCTGAAGCCAGCGCACCGGATTGGGTCGTCCACGAAAAACAAGCCTCGGAAGGCTTGTCGCTACCGCGCGGGCATGTTATAAGTTATAAAAAGAAGCGTTGTTGAGCGGCCTTAGTATAGTGGTAGTACGGAACCTTGCCAAGGTTCAGGTGTCGGTTCGATTCCGATAGGCCGCTCCAGATTCCAAAGGGTTTACGCCCAGGGCCCGGTCCTTCCCATTTTCCAATACACCGTTAAATGAAGGTTCTTGCACCCGATCCGGCGGTATTGCTCTTCCCATTCAGGACGACGAGAATTGGCTAAGTCCCGATAGTCCATCATCGTAGGTTTTCTAGCGAACATCGTTATGAATTGCTATTGAACCTCGGCGGGGTTCAGATGTTTCTTCGAGTGCGCATTCAGGCATCTTCCAAAACATTGACAATTTCACTTCTCTGCGGTGTCTAATTACTTGGGGTAAAAGCATGCCTCTTCGACTTCTATTGTTGTTTGCGCTTGCATCAGTGATTCTCATGGCGAACGAGCAGAAACAGGTTCCCAATTGTTGCGAGCCTGAGTCTGAAAAACTCGCTCAATCAAAGGTAGAGGCACTGGTGAAACAGACAGAACCGATTCACGCTCCATGCTGTGCGGGTATGCTTCACATCAGCGGAACTGTTGTCGTGGCGATTTCTGTCGACCCTCAGGGAAATGTTGCATGCGTGCAGTCGCTTTCGGGTCATCCGCTTATCATTGGCGTGGCGATTGATTCCGTCAGGCAGTGGAAGTTTGAGCCATACACTTCTCAGGGCGTTAAGAAAACTTTCTGTGGTCAGGTAGCACTCCGTTTTCAGGCCAATGAGTTCGGTGTGAAATACAAAATAATCTAGGCTCTTCAGAACGTCGTCAGACCCGGGGAGCATAATCTCGCGTGTCTCCAAGTAGCAGAAGCACCTTCGTCAAAACGTCAGTCGTCGCTCTTCTAATTGCGGTTCTCTATCGGTATTGGCTCGTCACACCAGCACTCCAGTATCTGAGCATCGCCACATGGTACCTTGTTGCCATAGCAGTGGCGGCCGCAACCGGCTGTCTAGTGTCGCTGTTGAGGCTTCCCACGGCAGCTTTGGTGTGTGCGTCGGTGGCAGGCCTACTATTAGGCGGAACTTGGGTGGCTTGGCAAGCTCCTAACGATGTTCCAATTTCGGTCGGTGGTGCGTTCGAGTCGCATCTGGAGTCCTTCTGGCGTCAGATGACAATCATGACTTTCACTGTTACCGCCGGTGGGATTTGCGGCGCTCGCTTCTTAAGGGACCGCTCTCCTCAAGTCCGCCGTGACGTGCTCAAGCGTTGAGGCGAGTCCCCAATCAAGAGCTGATTTCGAGCGCAGTCTCTTCTAAAAAGCTTATCGCAGGAGAGGAAGCCTTCTAATCCTGGCCCGGTTCTCAGTCACTGAGATCATAGCTCCTTGGACCAGATCGTCCTTGCAAACCTTCAGCACGCTAACCAGTAGAGTGGCAAACTCCTCTGCCCGTTGACCTTCGATGCGAACGCGAACGACGGATGGGCCAGTCGCCCCAGAGAGCGCCAACAGAGCATGGAAGTCTGCATCCAAAGTCACAACGATCCAACCGCCCTGTCGCGCAAAGTCGATCGAGAGGCGACGATAAGTACGGGATGGGTTGGGCGCGAACGCCAATTCCATGGGTAGGGCCCTAATATTGGATGTTTTCGCAAATCTCGTCTTAAAGCCGAGAGACCTAAAACCATTGGCCTATCAGCATTCAACTGTTATGTTTTCGCAAATCTCGTCTTAAAGCCGAGAGACCTAAAACCATTGGCCTATCAGCATTCAACTGTTGACATTCGACCGATCCGACCGTTCGCTCACGATCTATGGCGCATTCTTTTCATATCGCTTGCTTTATGATCGTTCTACGAAGGGTTGTGCAATAGCTTCTAGGTATTCTCATGGGCGAAGCCAAAACTGAACTTCTCCGAAGGTAACCAGAATTTAACTTGACCGGTATCGACGATATCGGTATCTTTCCGGCACCAGCATCATCCCCAATCGCAACACTGCGGAGGGTCGGAATGGCCCGTCTTCAGGGCTTCTATCGGCGCGTTCTGGCCGGGTTCGTCATCGCATCGTTCACTGCCAGCTCGATAGCGTTGTTCTCAGCTCCGCTGCAGCCGCGAGTCGTGGTTCCGCACAGACACGTGCCGCAGCGATTGGCTAACCCAATTGCGTTTTCAGAACCGGAAGTGGAGCGATCACTGATCGACGCATTGTGGATGAAGGACAGAAATTTGCTATCCGTCATATTTCTGAAAAATAGTCTGGTGGCTTCACCGCTGCAAGTATCATCACCCGCCCTATATCTTGGCAACGGAACCAAGATACCTTTGGCGCCGATAAAACTTGAAGCGGC
>WNFS01000325.1_pt1 | contig 34666 bp, 28 predicted proteins | sample 5400141 | NCBI WGS metagenome assembly WNFS01 (sample SAMN13153358, study PRJNA577476) | soil metagenome | isolation source: 60 cm saprolite under Madrone tree | place: USA:California | collected 2016-06-14
GTCCCCACCGGCGGCGCGGCGCCGAGCATCGTGTTCAACTTCGACAACGCGGACGTCGAAGTGGTGATTCAGGCCGCGGCGGAGATCGTGGGCTTCAACTATGTGCTGGCGCCGGCCGCGCGCGGTCGCAAGGTCACCGTGCAGACCATCGGGCGCATCGCCAAGGACGACGTCTTCAACGTTCTCCTGACCATCCTCGACGTCAACGGCCTCACCGCCGTGCGCTCGGGCACCGTGTACCGCATCATCCCGCGCGAAGGCGCGACGCAGTCATCCATCAGGACGGTGGTGGGCAGCGAGGTCGATCCCTCCCGTCCGGGCGACGAGTTCGTGACCCAGATCGTCACCCTCAAGTACATCAGCGCTCAGGACGCGGTCAATCTGCTGCGGCCCTTCGTCGCCGGGCAGGGCGCGGTGAGCCTCCACCGTGAAACCAATCTCATCATCATCACGGACACCTCGGCCAATATCCGACGTCTGCTCGACATCTTGAAGCTCGCCGACGTGAAGGTCGCCCTCGACGAGCTCCAGATCATTCCCATCAGGAATGCCGACGCCCAGGAGCTGTCCGTGCTCCTCAACCAGATGTTCGCCACGGGCCGGCTGCGCACGGCCGCGGCGGCCTTCGGCTTGAGCGTGCCGCCGCCCCCGCTTCCCGCGGTGCCGGGAGCGCCCCCGCAGCCGCGTCCGCCCGGGGCCGATCTGTCGCCGACTCCCGCGGACCAGGCCCCTCTCATCGTCGCGGAGCGCCGCTCCAACTCGCTGGTGATCCATGCCCGCAAGCCGGAAATGGATCTCATCTACCAGCTCGTGGCCAAGCTCGACGTGGACATCTATGGTGGCCAGCGCGTGTTCATCTATTTCGTCGAGAACAGCAAGGCCAAGGACCTCGCCGCCACCCTCGACTCCATCTACGGCCGCTCGGCCTCGACCGCCGCACGCCCCGCGGCCTTGCCGGGCGGCGCGCCGCCTCCGCCCATTGCACCACCCGCGCCGGCTCTGCCGCGTGTCCCGGGGTTGGGGGGGGCCGAGGGCGGAGCCTCGATCACGGACCTGCGCTTCATCGCGGACGAGGTCACCAACGCCATCATCGTCACCACCTATCCGCGGCTGTGGAAGGACATCGAGGAGACGATCAAGAAGCTCGACCGCCCCGCCCGCCAGGTGCTCATCGAGGTCCTGGCCGCCGAGGTGGTGCTGAACGACGACACCAAGCTCGGCATCGAATGGGCGGTACGCAGCGGCAAGTTCACCTTCACCAATACGCAGAACACAAGCGGCCAGACGCCGACCCCGCCGGGCCCTGGCATCATCTCGACCGGCGCGCTCCTCGCCCCCGGCTTCAACATGTTCGTCGCGGCCAGCGAGTTCATTGCCGCCCTCAATGCCCTGGCCAGCGAAAACAGGGTCAACGTGCTCTCGAGCCCGTCCATCATGACGAGCGAGAACAAAAAGGCCGTCATCAACGTCTCGCAGTCCGTGCCCATCGTGACCTCGCAGCAGGTGCCGGTGTCCGCGGGCGGCAACACGGGCAACTCCATCACCCAGGCGGTTGAATACAAGGACGCGGGTATCATCCTCACCGTCACCCCACGCATCGGGGAGCTGGGCACGGTAGCGCTCGACGTGAAGCAGGAGGTGAACGACGTCGGCGCGAACGAGCCCCCGCCGATCAACTCCCCGCGCTTCACCAAGCGCGAGGCCGAGACCTCCGTAGTCCTGCTCAACAACCAGACCTTGGTCCTGGGCGGCCTCATCCAGAACACGCGCACCTTCATCAAGGTAGGTATTCCCTACCTCAACCGGATCCCCGTGCTGGGCTACCTCTTCGGGTCCACCGAGGAGAAGATCGAAAAGAGGGAACTGCTCCTGCTGATCACCCCGAGGGTGGTGGGAACGGCGGTGGACGCGGCGCGCGTCACCGAGCAGATGCGGAAGGTCACGCCCGAGCTCGAACAGTCGTTCAGACTCGCCCCGAAAGCTCCGCCCCGCACCACTCCGGTGCCGCCGGCGCCCGTCCCGCCCGCCTCGCCCGTACCGCCTCCCTCTCGCTAGGCTTCGGCATTCTGCGGCTGAAAGGGCCACGAGAGTGGTGCTAGGACGATACCAGGAAGCCATCGCCGCCTATCAGGCCGTGCTCAAGAGAGATCCCAAGAACGCGGACGCCATGGCGAATCTGGCCTTGATCGTCGCGGCGCTCGAGACCTTGCGGTCGATAGCCGTAAGCACATCGTTCCTGCGGAACAGCACACGACCGCTCGGTGTGCGGTAACAACCGATCTTGCCGGCGATCAGCCATCGATCGACGGTACGCACCTCCACGCGACACAGCTGCGCCACTTCGCCCTTCGTCAGGAGCTTCTCGCTACCGCCGTAGTTGTTCTTCGGCATGGCTCTCCCCCTCGTCTAGCTAGGCTCCCCGCACGGTCGCGGTTTCGTTTTCGCGTGCAAGGCAATCCGGATCACGCGCCGACAAGAACGGCGCGAGCGCACCGGAGAGGTCTCGGATGGGGGTCATCGTGAACCGGGCGCTGGACCGGACCCCATTTCGGCTGGGGTGCCCGCCGCCCTCCTTGAAGCCGATGCTGCTGGAAGAGTACACATATACGCCTCCAGCGGGCGACGACACTGGAAGAGGACCAACCCACGTCGACCGAAACGAGGGCGTGGGGCCGCGCTCGCACGATTAGGGGCCTGAATATAGCATAAAGCCCGTTCCAGTCATGGCGCCCCGCGGCCCAGGCTTTTCCCTCCTTGTCACAGCGCTTCCCATCTCGACGGGAGCGAAGGTCAGGGCGACGTGTCCGCCCCCGGCCTCGGTCGGGCTATCGGGCGTGACGGGCTCCGGGTGCGCCTCTTCGAGCGCGCGCAGCTCACGCAGCAGCCGATCGTACACACCTCAATCGCGTTTAGGGTAAGCCACTATTCGCTCGCCGGGGCCGGGTGTGGTGAACTTGCTGACGGTGCTCGTCACCCCATCGCTCTTGCCATTGCTCTCCTCCGAGGTAACCCTGTAATAGTAGGTCGTCCGTAGCTTGAGGCCCTCGATGCGCACGCGGAACGTCGTGTATTGATGGCCCTGGTTCAGCCTGATGGGATTTTTTGCTGTCTGGCTCAGGTCCTGCGGATCGGTGCCGTAGTGCACGATGCCGTAATGCACGTCCGACCCCCCAGGGTTGTTGGTCGTCCACCTGATGATGGTCAGGTGATTGGTGGCCGACTCGAGCTCGGGCCCTTTGGTGATCTCGACACGCTCCGCTTTCTTGGCAGGAGGAAGTACCTGCGCGGCAGCCGGCTGGAACGCGAGCAGGCTGCCGGCCGTGATCGTGATCGCCAGTGTCAGAAGCCGTCCATTCATGGATGTTCTCTTCCGTGGCGGACGCGAGACGGAACGATCCGTCTCGCGTCCGCCGTCTAGCGACGGTTCAGCTACGGAATCGGCGGATTGGGAACAGGAGCGACACCGCAGACCGCCGGCGCGCAGGGCGGAAGCTGCGGCGTGGGAATGAGAAACTCATTCCCTTGGGTCGCCGCCGAACCACCGGTCTTGAACGTACCCGTATAGGTATTGATGTTGGGAAAAGGTGTCGTGAACCCGTCCGTGAGGGTTTGTAGGAAGGCCACGATCTGGCCCTCCTCCTGAGGAGTCAAGCCGAGATTGCCGACCGTCATGTCGAGATTGTTCCTGACCTCGGGCATCGGCCAGCAGTTCACCTTTTCGGTTGTTCCCACCGGGCAGTTCCCTGACGTCACCGCGAAGGGGAACACGTCGCGCGTATTGTAGAAGTGGACGAGCTGCTTCAGGCTCTTGGCGTAGCCATTGTGGAAGAACCCCTTTTGGAAGTAGGGCCCGGGTGCCTCGGTGGTACTACCCGGCGGCGTCATGGCCACATTGCGCGCCGTCGACACCTGCATTTGGCCGTCGACACTCGGGGCGAACGGTATCCACGTCGCGTTCGGGTTGGGCCAGGAACCGAAACCGCTTCTGAGGAAGGTCCCCATTCCCAGGTCCCGGTAGCCGAAGCCGAGGGGATTGGCGATGAAGCCGAAGAAATCCGCCACGGTCTGATAGTAGAAGGCATCCCTGGGATTCAGGGGCAGCCCCAGGTTGGAAGAGCCGAAGCAGGTGAACAGGGGGTTCACCGTCGCGGAGAAGCTGGTATCGGTCCCCGTCGTAGTAGAGGGGATTGATCCCGAGCCGGTCCCGGGGGTCTGAGTGCTTCCTCTGCCGTCGACGTGGCACGTATTGCAGCCGGCCTTGCCACGGAACAGGTTGTAACCGGCCATCTCGGCTGCCGTCAACGTGGCCTTGCCCGCCAGGAAGGCGTCGAATTTCGACGTGAACGGGCTGACCTCCTTTGATTTTTCGTAAAAGTCCAGCGACTGCCCCCAGTTATCGAAGACCCTGTTTGCGAGTAGGCGATCCTCTGGCTTCAGCTTGACTGGCGTGGTGTCCGTGCCGAACACGGCGGCCCCTCCAGGGGTCCCGCAGATCTTCTCCGTGTCGGGGTGGAACTTGATATCGAGCGAGCCCTGGCCCCACACCTGCTCGAAGAGCGGCCGGTACTCGGCCTGGGAAAGCCGGAACGCGATGCACGCCGTGTCAGGCAGCATCATCTCTTGAGTATCGACGGGAGGACCCTGCGCCTGCTCGGCGTCAGGATTCTGTAACAAGGATCCGGTCGCCCGTGAATCCCAGAAGTTTCCGCCAAAGAACACGCCGTGTGTAAAGAACAGGCTTTGTGTTTCGTTGAGCTGGAGTACCGGGAACCAGGGGGAATACGTGTATCGCTGCGGGGTCCGCTTGCCGGCCCGGAAGTGAAACGATCCGGGATACGCGACCATCGTCAGGTTCACGGACGGGATCGGTCCGCCGAAGCCGGCGTAGGGCATGTGGCAGGACGCGCAGGCCGTGTCCTTGAAGACGGATATGTTCACGTCGTAGTTCATCAGCTTGCCGAGCGTTTGAACCATCTGATAGCCGGTGCCCTGCAGTTTTGGCGGTTGCCCTGTCAGATTGGGAAGCGGTAATGCGCGCCACTCTGCGAGAGCTTGCTGGAAGATGAGGTTGACTTCGCTGCGCACCCTTACGATCTCCGACTCCAGATCGGCCGGGAGGATGCCCGGCGGATACGGATTATAGTCCGGCGGTGGTGGGGGTTCCTTCTTGGCCGGTACGACTTGAGGGCCGACGATCAGAACCAACACCACGATAGCGAACGTTCGCAGCGACGCGATCCATGGTCGGCGATTCATGGCCCCTCCTTCTCCGTTTCTCCGACGAAGATCCCGAAACTAGCGGGACTAGGGGAGTAGGAGCGAAACCTCATTGGGCCCGGACTCGGCGGTCCTCGAGCACACCACGGTACGCACCACGTCAATAGCGTCACATGTGCACATCTAACGCTGACGCCGGCCTCGTGCAAGGGGAAGGTGGCGATTGGAGCGAAACGTCGGGAAATGTCCAGAGATGTCCGCCAGAGCCGGGAGAGGGGTGCTAGGATATGCGGACCACACCGCCCGGGAGGCGCCATGCCAGAGTCGATTCCTGCATCGCTCATCATCGACACGCTGAAGGACACCTTTCGCGAAGCCAGGAAGGAGCTGGCCGCGGAGGTCGCCGAGCCGCCGCAGCACTCGCACCTGGGCTGGATCCTGAGCGTGCCCGACACGCACCAGAAGTCGGTGCTGGCCGCGCTCGACAAGGAAGAGCAGATCCGGGTCCTCACCTGCGCGACCGAGGACGAGGCCGCGACGATCGCCGGTGGGCTCTATATCGGCGGCGAGCCTGTCGTGCTCATGATCCAGCACGCGGGGCTTTACGCCTCCGTGAATACGCTTCGTGGCGTGGCCATGGACGGCCGCATCCCGACCTTCTACATGATCGGGCTCTTGAGCCGCGAGAAGGACAAGGCGCCGCGCGAGTCCCGGCATTCGATGGTCCGGTACTGTGAGCCACTGCTCGACACCTTTGCCATCCCGCACGCGACACTCGAGGGGCCGGACGACGTGCACCTGATTCCCGAGTACTACCGATTGAGCCGCCAGCGCAAAGGCCCGACGGTGGTCCTCGTCGGCCTGGAGACCACCTAGCCATGGCCCCCGAAGCGAAGCCCCGCGAAGTCGGACCGATGAAGCCGGAGGAAGTCCTGCGCCTGATCGCTGCGCAGCGAGGCAGCGCCATCTGCGTGCCGACCATGACGACGGGTCCTGAGTGGCGTAACATCGCACGCGACGATCTCTCCGTGGGCTGCGTGGGTTTCATGGGTGGCGCGTCTTCCCTCGGCCTGGGGCTGGCGCTGGCACGGCCCGACCGCCGCGTCCTCGTGCTGGACGGGGACGGCTCCCTCCTGATGCAGCTGGGCTCGCTCGCCACCATAGCGGGCGCCGCCCCGCGCAACCTCGTTCACTTCCTGTTCAAGAACGGCGTCTATCACACCTCGGGGGCACAGGGGATTCCGGGCGGGCTGACGGTGGACTTCGTCACGATGGCGAAAGGAGCAGGCTACCGCGCGGCCTTCGCCGTCCACGACATCGACGACTTCAAGCGGCGCCTGCCGGAGATTCTGAAGATGGAAGGGCCCGTCTTCGTCGAGCTCCACACGGGTCTGGCCGAGCAGACGCCGATGACCGCGCGCGGTGGCGTCCCCTTCCCTCAGCAGGTCACCGACCTCCGCGCCAAACTCCTGCGGCCCCGCGCCGCTTCCTAGTCGCCGCTTCAGCAACTCGACACGTTAGACCGGGCGGGTGGCATCGGGGGCGGCTGTGGCGCGGCCTGCGGTGCTGCGTCGAGCTGGACCTTGTGGCCCCAGAGGGTGCCGCGATCGTGACGCTGCACCTGCCACGTGGCGTCGTCGACCAGTCGTCCGCCCCAGCCATACTCGACCTCGAAGCCCGAGGGTGTCGACATGTAAAAGGACACCATCTGATCGTTCGAGTGCCGGCCGAGGGTCGAGGCCACGGGAACTCCCGCCTTGCTCGCCAGGTCGAGCGCCGCGCCGACACCGTCGATCGAATTCACCTCGAGCATGAAGTGCCACATGCGCTTGTCGCGGCTCCGGGGCAGATCCGGCATTCTCGGCTGGAATGCGATCGAGTGGTGGCGCGGGTTGCAGCGCAGGAAGAGCATCGTATTGATGTAGTCGGAGATGCGAAACCCGAGGACCTTGGTGAGAAGAGTCACGCTGTCCTCGCGGTCAACGGAGCGCAGCACGACGTGGCCGAAGCCGAGAGCGCCGGTCTTGAAGCCCGTCGCCGAGATACGCGAGCTGAGAGACGCTCATGGTCCCCTCCCAAGGACGGCGGATAGGGGCACGATAGCCAACGCCATCCCGGCCGTCAATGTTAGAATCGCCCGCGCCGGAGCATCGGAAGCGCGCCAGAGGAGGCGTATCGGATGGGGCAATTCGGTATCGGGCAGTCGGTGAAGCGCTTCGAGGACGTCCGCCTCCTCCGCGGTGAAGGCCGCTTCCACCACGACGTCAACCAGCCCGGCCAAGTGCATATGGTCGTCGTCCGGTCCGCCCATGCCCATGCGCGGATCCGCGCTATCGACACGGCCGCCGCGGCCGCCGCTCCCGGCGTGGTCGCCGTCTTCACCGGCGCCGACGTGCAGGGCCTCAGCACCATGAAGATGACGCTCAAGCGCAAGCGGCCCGACGGCTCGCCCATGTGGGCGCCCCCGCACCGGGGCCTCACGCGGGATCGAGTGCGCTACGTGGGCGATCCCATTGGTCTCGTGATCGCGGAGACAGCCGCTCAGGCCACCGACGCGGCGGAGGCGGTGCGCGTGGAGTACGAGCCGCTGCCCTCCGTCACATCCACCGCGGACGCCATCGGCGGTGCCCCGGTATGGGACGAGTGCCCCGACAATGTCTCGAACCTCTTCGAAGTGGGCGACAAGACCGCCACCGATGCCGCCTTCGCGACCGCCGCGCGCGTGATTCGTCGCCGCTACGTCATCACCCGGGTGCACGCGCAGTACATGGAGCCGCGGGGCGCCCTCGGCGTCTACGATCCCGGCGAGGACCGCTACACGCTCTATGCCGACGTCCAGTACCCGCACCGCGTCCGGAATGCGCTGGCCAGCAATATCTTCCAGGTGCCGGAGCACCAGATCCGCGTCATCGTGGGCGACATCGGAGGCGCCTTCGGCACCAAAGGCTGGCAGTATCCCGAGCACCGCCTCACGTTGTGGGCGGCGCGACAGCTCGGCCGGCCCGTGAAGTGGGCCTGCGAGCGGCGCGAAGCCATTCCCGCCGACGAGCACGCCCGCGACAATGTGAGCGATGCCGAGCTGGCCCTCGACGCGGACGGGCGATTCCTCGCCCTTCGCGTGAAGACCCTCGCGAATGTCGGCGCCTATGTCTCGTCGGACCGGAACCTCCTCGCGACCTTCTCCAACGTGCCGACCCTTGTCGGCGTCTATGCCTTCCCGGCCGCGCATGCCCAGGTGCTGTCGGTGCTGACCAACACGAATTCGACCGCCCCGTATCGGGGAGCCGGACGCCCCGAGTCGACCTATGTCATCGAGCGGCTGATCGACGATGCCGCGCGCGAGCTCGGGGTGGACCGCGTGGAGCTGCGCCGGAAGAATCTGATCTCGCCCCTGGCCATGCCGTACAAGACCGCCCTCGGCGTCACCTATGACTGCGGCGAGTTCGGCAAGAACATGGAGGCCGCCCTCGATATCGCCGACATCGCCGGCTTCCCTGCCCGCCGGGAAGCCTCGCGAAAGCGCGGGCGACTGCGCGGATGGAGCGTGGTCAACCCCATCGAGCGCGCCGCCGGCCCCCAGCCGGAGTTCGCGGAGATCCGCTTCGCGCCGAGTGGCAGCGTCACCGTGCTCATGGGCACCAAGAACCAGGGACAGGGGCACGAGACGACGTTCAAGCAGATCCTCCACGAGCGGCTCGGCATCGATCCCAGCGAAGTGCGCTACATCGACGGCGACACCGACCGCGTCGCCTTCGGCATGGGCACCATGGGCTCGCGCTCCACGGTCATCGGAGGTTCCGCGCTCTGGACGGCGGCCGACAAGGTCGTGGCCAAGGGCAGGAAGATCGCCGCGCGCCTCCTCGAGGCGGCGGAGGCGGACATCGTCTTCGCCGACGGCAGGTTCACGGTCACGGGCACCGACAAGGCCGTCGCCATCAAAGAGGTGGCGCGGGCCGCTTTCCAGCCGGCGCAGCTCCCGCCGGGACTCGAGCCCGGACTCTACGAGACGGGAACCTTCGCGCCCAAGCAGGACACGTGGCCCAACGGCTGCCACGTCTGCGAGGCCGAGGTGGACCCGGACACGGGCGCGGTGACCCTCGACCGATACGTGATCGTCGACGACGTGGGCACGGTGATCAACCCGCTCACCCTCAAAGGCCAGATACACGGAGGTGTCGCGCAGGGCGTGGGACAGGCGCTCATGGAGCAGGTCGTCTACGAGCCCGACTCGGGGCAGCTCCTCACTACTTCCTTCATGGAATACGCCATGCCCCGGGCCGACACGCTGCCCGATATGGTGATCCACAGCAATCCGGTGCCGACCAAGCTCAATCCGTTGGGCGCCAAGGGCGCGGGCGAAGCGGGGACGGTGGGCGCCCTTCCCGCCGTCATCAACGCGGTGATGAATGCCCTGGAGCCGCTCGGAGTGCGGGAGTTCGACATGCCCGCGAGCAGCGACCGGGTCTGGCAGGCTATTCAGATTGCGCGTGAATCTCACCACCAACCACGACCGGAGTGACCATGGGACTGCTAGACGGAAAGACCGCATTGGTAACGGGAGCGGGCCGCGGGATCGGCCGGGGCATCGCCATCGCGCTGGCCAAGGCCGGGGCCAAAGTCGTCGTGAATGATCTGGGCACGGGTCTGGACGGCGAGGGCACGGCCACGAGCCCCGCCGCTCAGGTGGTGGACGAGATCGTCAAGGCCGGCGGCACCGCCGCGGCCAACTACGGGTCGGTGGCGGACTACAAGCAGGCCACGGAGATGGTCGAGCAGGTCGTCAAGACGTGGGGCCGCATCGACATCCTCGTCAACGTGGCGGGCATTCTGCGCGACCGCATGATCTTCAACATGGCCAAGGAGGAGTGGGACGCCGTGCTCGCCGTCCACCTCGACGGCACGTTCTTCTGCACGCGCGCCGCCTCCATCGCCATGCGCGAGCAGAAGGCGGGGCGCATCATCAGCATGTCGTCGGTGTCGGCGCTGGGCGCGCCGGGCCAGCCCAACTACGCCGCCGGCAAGGCCGGCATCATCGGGCTGATGTGGTCCACCGCGAATGCCATGGCCAAATACAATGTGACGGCCAATTCCATCATGCCGAGCGGTGCCACCCGGATGATCGACTCCACGCCGCGCGGGAAGAAGGTCTTCGAAGAGACGGGCAAGTGGCCGAGCGAGCAGGCGGTGGGGACCGAGCGCGACCCGGACAATGTCGCCCCCCTCGTGGTCTTCCTCTCGAGCGACGCGGCCGCCCACGTCAACGGGCAGGTGTTCCATTCCTTCGGCTACGGCTATACCGTCCTCGCCCAGCCCCAGGCCATCCGTCGCATCGACGCCGATCGTCGGCTCGAGCCCGAGGAGCTGGTGAAGCTCCTACCCGAGACCTTCGGCCAGGGACTCCACGAAGCGCCCGGCACCGCTTTCGGCCGCACGCTCCTCGAGCGCCCGAAGAACGAGTGGAAGGACCTCGGAAAGGGCGTCCGCTTCTGGCAGTGGCCGCGGGAGGAGCGTTGAAAAACGTCCTCCTCGTCTGTCACGCCAACACCTGTCGCAGCGTGATGGCCCATGTGCTCCTCGAGCAGATACTGGACGAGCGTAGCGCGGGAGAGCGCGTGGTCGTGCGCTCGGGGGGCATCGCCAATCATGCCCGCGACGGTATGATTCCCTCTCTCGACGCGCGCATCGTGCTCCGGGAGGACGGCATTCATCTCGCCGAGGACGCCATGAGCTCGACCGACCTCCGGCGCCACCCCGAGATCATCGCCCAGGCCCATCTGATTCTGACTATGACCGAGCAGCAAAAGGAGATGCTCGGCGCCTACGAGGAGGCGCGAGGCCGGGACATCTTCACCCTCAAGGAATTCGTGGGGGAGTCGGGCGACATCCACGACCCCTTCGAGCAAGGAGAGGACAAGTACCGCTACTGCCGCGACGAGATCAAGCGCTGCCTCACCAAGGGCGTCGATCGCCTGCTCGCGACACTGGAGGATTGAGCGTATGGACGGAGACCGGTTGACCATGTCGCTGGGCGAGGCGATCTTCACCCAGCGCTCGACGCGGAAGCTCAAGCCCGAGCCCATTCCGGAGGCGGACATCCGACTCATCCTCGAGGCCGCGGTCAAGGCGCCGAACGGCGGCAATCACCAGACGGGGCGCTTCCTCGTGGTCACCGACCGCACGAAGATCCGCGAGTTCGGCGCCCTCTATCGCGAGGCGTGGTGGGCGAAGCGGAAGGATGATCACGGCTGGAATGGTCCCCAGGACATCCCGCCGGGGGAGAAGAACTACAACTCTGCCATGGGGCTCGCCGAGGACATGAAGGACGTCCCCTGCGTGATCTTTGCCATGACGGAGCCGACGGGCGGGGCCAACTCGGTCATTCCCGCCTGCCAGAACCTGATGCTGGCCGCCCACGCTCTCGGCATCGGCTCGCTTCCCACCACCCTCCACGCGGTGGTCATGGATCGCTTTCGCGCCCTCTTCGGCATTCCCAAGGAGATGGGCTTTCACTTCTGTATTCCTCTCGGCTACCCCGCGGTGAAATACGGGCCGAGCCGCCGCAAACCGATTACGGAAACCACTTCGTGGAATCGGTGGGGGGGCGCGCTGCCGTGGGCCTGACCCGCAAGCCCGCGGTCAGCCTCGCGGCGGCGGCGGGCCGACGCAAGGCGACCATCGAGCTCGCCCAACGCTTCGAGAAGGAAGGCTTCTCCGGCATCTACGGCCCGAGCTTCGGCGACGGCCTCGCCCTCTGCGAAGCCGTCGCGCTCTCGACCCACGAGATCCCGCTCGGAACGACCATTGCCAACATATACTCGCGGCATCCCCACGACTATGCGCACACCGCCGCGCTCGTCCACGAGCTCTCGGGCGGCCGCTTCCGCTTCGGTATCGGGGTGAGCCACGGACCCACCCTGGCCAGGCTCAAGGTGACGGCGGGCAAGCCGCTCGAGGACATGCGCCGCTTCGTGGGCGAGCTCCAGGCCGGCGCCAAACAGGCGGGGCCGCTGCCGCCCCTCGTCCTGGCCACGCTCCGGCAGAAGATGGTCGCTCTCGCGGGCGAGATCGCCCAGGGGGCGGTGTGGGCCAATGCAGCGCGCTCGCACATGTCCACATCGCTCGGCCACCTCCCCGCCCCCAAGCGACAGGATCCGAGCTTCTTCATCGGCAACATGGTGCCGACGTGCATCGACGCCGACAAATCCGCCGCGGCCGCCGTCAACCGGCGCACTCTCACCAGCTATGTGAAGCTCCCCAACTACCAGAACTACTGGATCGAGGCGGGCTTCGAAGAGGAGATGCAGGCGATACGGAAGGCCATCGCGGCTGGCGAAGAGGACAAAATCCCCTCCCTCATGTCCGACCGGTGGCTATCGCAGGTCACCCTCTATGGCCGCCCCACCGAGGTGCGGGAAGGGGTCGAAGCCTGGTACGCCGCAGGCGTGAACACCCTGATCATCGTGCCCTCATCCACCAAGGGTGGCCAGATGGTGGCGCTCCAGGAGCTGATCGACCTCTACCGCTGAAAGGACTGTCATGAAGACCTATCGCATCGCGGTGATTCCCGGAGATGGCATCGGCAAGGAAGTGATGCCCGAAGGCGTGCGCGTGCTCGACGCCGCCTCGCGACGGTTCGGGTTCACCCTGAGACTCGAGCACCTCGATTGGAACTGCGACCGCCTGGCCAAGACCGGCCAGTGGATGCCCGAGAACTGGAAGGAGGTGGTGGGTGACCACGACGCCATCTACTTCGGCGCCACCGGGTGGCCCGCCCTCGTCCCCGACCATGTGTCGCTGTGGGGCTCGCTCATCAAGTTCCGGCGCGACTTCGATCAGTACGTGAACCTGCGGCCGGTCAAGCTCATGCCCGGCATCCCCTGCCCGCTCGCCGGCCGCGAGCCGGGCGACATCGACTACTACGTGGTCCGCGAGAATACCGAGGGCGAGTACTCCTCGGTGGGCGGGCGCATGTTCGAGGGTACCGAGCGTGAGTTCGTCACCCAGCAGTCGTGCTTCACCCGCAAGGGCGTCGACCGCATCATGAAGTTCGCCTTCGATCTCGCCCTGACGCGCCCACGGAAGCACGTCACCTCGGCCACCAAGTCCAACGGGATCTCGATCACCATGCCGTACTGGGACGAGCGCTTCGCGGCCATGGGCGCGCGCTATCCGCAGGTAAAAACCAGCCAGTACCACATTGACGGCCTCACCATCCAGATGGTGCTGAACCCGCAGCGCTTCGACGTGATCGTCGGCTCCAATCTCTTCGGGGACATTCTCTCCGACCTGGGCCCGGCCACCGCGGGCACCATCGGCATCGCGCCCTCGGCCAACCTCAATCCGGAGCGCGCCTTCCCGTCGCTGTTCGAGCCGGTGCACGGCTCGGCCCCCGACATCTACGGGCGCGCCATCGCCAATCCCATCGGCCAGATCTGGTCGGGCGCGATGATGCTCGATCACCTCGGCGAGCCCGCCGCGGGCGCGGCCATTGTCGCTGCCATCGAGAAGGCGATGGCCCCGGGCTCCGGCGCGCCACGCACCCCGGACATCGGCGGTCGAGCGAAAACGGAAGACCTCGGCAAGGCCATCGCGGAGGCCGTCTAGAAGCAGGAACTGGAAATCTCTATGATCCGGGCGCTGACCCCGGTCGCAATGCCGCGTACCCACCGAATGAACAGCCGAGCCCACCTCGGGCCAAGGAGGATGTCATGCGTGGGCGTGGTCGTGGGCGCGGCGAGCCTGGCCTTCGGCATCCTGATCGGCCTCGTCACCGGCTACTATCGGCGCCTGGACCGCATCGTCATGCGGATCATGGACGGCCTCATGGCCATCCCCGCCATCCTGCTCGCCTTGGCCCTCATGGCGCTCCTCAAGGCCAGCGTGCGCAATGTCATCATTGCCCTCGTGATCCCCGAGATTCCGCGCGTGGTCCGCGTGGTCCGCGCCTCCGTGCTGAGCCTGCGGGAGCAGACCATGGTGGAGGCCGCGCGCGCCCTCGGCGCCGAGACGCCCCGCATTCTGCGCGTCTATATCCTGCCCGCTCTCGTCGCCCCCCTCATCGTCCAAGGGACGTATATCTGCGCCTCGGCCATGCTGTTCGAGGCGTATCTGTCGTTTCTCGGCGCGGGCACGCCGCCCAACATTCCATCCTGGGGCAACATCATGGCCGAGGGGCGCGCCTACGTGCAGCGCGCATTCTGGATCATCCTGTTTCCCGGCGCCTTCCTGGCCGCTACCGTCCTCGCCGTCAATCTCGTCGGAGACGGATTGCGGGATCTGCTCAAGGTAAAATAGCGGAGGTTGCTCACCGCTGGCCCACAAAGGAGACCTCTGTGCCCAAAGGACTGACCGTGGTACTGAACCAGCCCGGCAAGCCGCTCGAGCTCGAGTCCCTGCCCACCCCCGAGATCGATCCGGGGGGCATTCTCATCCGGAACACCGCGGCGGCCATCTGCGGCTCCGACCTCCACTACTGGCGCAATGACGGCGAGTACAAGGGCCCCGATCTCCGGCGCGTGCCCGGCCACGAGTTCACGGGCGTCGTGCACAGCCTCGGGCGCGGCGTGGAGACCGACTCGCTCCGGCGGCCCCTCAAGGAGGGCGACCGCGTCGCCTTCCCGTTCTTCAATCCGTGCAATCGCTGCTACTGGTGCATCCGCGGCGAGCATCACGCCTGCCCGCATCGCTCGCGCCGGAGCATGCAGTTCAATCTCGACCAATACCCGTACTGCGACGGCGGCTACGCCGACTACTACTACCTGCCGCCCGGGCACTACGTCTTCAAGGTGCCCGACGTGCTCCCCGACGACGCCATCCCGCCCGTGAACTGCGCTCTGTGCCAGGTCCTTCACGGCATCGAGTATGCGGAGATGAAGTTCGGGGACGTCGTGGTGATCCAGGGCGCGGGTGGCCTCGGCATCTACGCGGCCGCCGTGGCCGCGGAGAAGGGCGCGTCCAAGGTCATCTCGATCGACGGCCAGCCGGGCCGCCTCGAAATGGCGCGGCAGTGCGGGGCCACCGACGTGATCGACATGAACGAGCTCACGACCCCCGAGGCCCGCGTGCAGCGCGTGAAAGCCCTCACGGACGGGCGCGGCGCCGACATGGTGGTGGAGGTCGTCGGTATCGCCGCGGCCACCGTGGAAGGACTCGACATGGTCCGCTTCCACGGCAAGTTCGTCGACATCGGCAACATCGTCCCCCAGCATGTGAGCTTCCCCGCCACCAAGGTCATCACGCAGCAGATCCACTGGACGGGGCTGATGCACTACAACCCGTGGATCATGCCCGCTGCCCTCGATTTTCTCGTGCGGACCCGGGACAAGTACCCCCTGTCGAAAGTCGTCTCCCACAGCTTCCCGCTCGCCGAGGTCAACAAGGCCTTCGAGTTCGCGGAGTGGCAGGGCAAGGGCGGCGGCACTGCCGCCACCCGGGTGATCCTCAAGCCGTAGGAACGCCCATCAGCCAGTCGAGGATCTTCGGGTTCTCGTCCCGCGGATAGGTGTGGGACAGGTCCTCGATCTCCCGGTAGACGAGCCGGGCTCCTGCGGCGAGCAGGGCCTGGCGCGTCAACTGGGCGGCGGCCACCGGGAACATCCAGTCGAGGGCGCCGTGCACGAGGTAGATGGGCCGTCCGTGCGCCTGCGCGAGATCGCCGGTGGCGAAGAGTGCCGGATGCAGCACCCCGCAGGCGGGCGCGAGATGAGTGAACGGCATGCCCTCGCGAAGACCACAGTAGAGCGCGTAGGTGGCGCCGTCCGACATGCCGGTGAGGAGCACGCGCCCCCGGTCCACCGCATAGCGCGCGGCCACGGACTCGACCATCTCGCGCAGCGGCTCCGCGTCCACGTCCGGCCCCATCATGGACCACGTGCGATCCTGCGAGGTGGGGGAGAGGAGCAGCATGCCGCGCGAGCGCGCCTCCCGGAGCCACGTCCACAGGAAATCGCGCCCGTGGCCGTGGCCTCCGTGAAGCGCCACGATCAGCGGCGTCGGTGACCCGCCTCTCCATTGCTCGGGGACGTACAGGGAGAAGCCGCCGCGGTCGGCGCGCTCGTTCGAGGCATGCAGCACGCCCACCTTCGCCTCGTCATCGCGCAGCGCCGCGGCCCGCAGCCTGGCCACCAGGGCCTCGTCGTCGCGGCGCCCGGGCTCGAGAAACCAGCGGCTCACCGGCTCGAATATCGGCGCGAGGGGATAGAGGGTCTCCTGGACGCCCGAGAAGCGACGAAGCGCCCGGTAGAGGCCGATCGGCCCCTCCGGCGATTGCGGCGCCTCCACGAAGGCCTCGACGAGCGCCAGCGTCTGCCGTGCCGCCTCGACGAGCCGATCGCGCATGAAGCGCAGATCATCCGGCCATGCCAGGGTCTCCAGTGCCTGAAGGGGGCCGGAGATGGTCTCGCGGCCAGGAGCCAGCTCCTGGGCGAGGCGTGAAGCCCTGGGTGGATAGAGGTGGCGCTGCACCCACACCACCCGCTCCAGCGTTTGGAGGAGCGGGTGGAGGAGCTCGGCGACGGCATCCAGCAGCTCGGGAGCAACGCTCATGCAGGCTTTTTGGCAAATATCACCGAGGAAGACCGCTGAGACCGAAGGCCGCCCAGGCGTAAGGATGGGGGAAGGCTCGGATGGTCTCGAGCTGTGCCTGGCGCAAGGCTTCCACTGGTCCCGTACCCTCGAGACGAGTGTAGAAGGAGCGGACGAGCTCGAAGGTCGCCTTGTCGTCGACCTTCCACAGCGTGGTGACCACGGCCGGTGTCCCCGCGTAGAGGAAGGCTCTCTGGAGACCGACCAGCTCGTCACCGCGCGAGAGCTTGCCGAGCCCGGTCTCACAGGCCGAGAGCACCACGAGCCGCGCGTGCATATCCAGGCCGAAGACCTCGCGCACTTCGAGCCGGCCGTCCTCGCCCCCGCCCGGCACGAGCAGGACGGCGGAGGAGAGCGGATCCTCCTCGCTCAGCTCGCCGTGGGTGGCGAGGTGCACGATGCCCGAGGTCTCGAGCAGCTTCTTGACCTGGGACTCCGTGGCGTCGGCCCGCACGAGCACCGTGGCGTCCTTCTCGCGCTGGCCCACCATGCGCGCCTCGCGCTCGGCCCACGGCAGGGCGAGCTCGGCGCCCAGGTCGGGATTGCCCACCACGAGGGCCCGGGCGGATGCGCCCGTCCCCTTCTCGGCGAGATAGCGCAGCACGCTCGCGCTGGGCAGGGTGCTCAGGGAGAAGTCCTCGACCATCCAGCGCCCGTTCGCAGAGCGAAGCGCGACGAACGGCAGGTAATGGAGCACCCCGTGGGGCACGATCACGATCCGGTCGCCCCGGATCTCCCTGCGGGCCGGCTCGAGCAGGCGGCGATAGAGCGCCCGTGCCTGGCTCTGCACGTCGGCGATCGGCCCCTGTTTGGTGACGGCTCCCCGAAACCGGCGCACCTGGGTGATGAGCGATTGACGATCGCCGGGAAGCTGGACCACCGTGGCGCGCTGACGGTCCACCACCCAGAGGACGACGCCACCATCGCCCACGAGGTATTCGAAGAGCGTCGTCCCTTCGGGAAGCAGGGTCTGGATCTCCGCCAGCGTCACCGGCTCGACCGCCATGAGCGAGGCCTGCTCGAGGCTTTCCTTGCGGACGCGGGCGAGGAAAGCGCGGTAGTCGCGATCGAGCGCCTCGATCTGGGCGCGGGCACGATCCGACTCTTCGCCCGAATCCTGGGCCTGCGCCTGGGCCTCGGCCAGCCGGGCGCGGAGCCGCACCTCTTCGTCGACGAGCGCGCGCGTGCGGCCCTTGGACAGGGTGGTCTGGCTGCCGAGGAGATCGAGGAAGGTCCGCGACCGGCCGCGTTCGGCCAGGTCGAAGGCTTCGTCCGGATGCTGCGCTTTGAGAGCGAGGGTCACCGCCCGTTCGTAAATCCCCTGCTTGCCTTCGAAGTACCCGCTCCGGAGGTCCGAATCGCCGAGCTCCGCACGGACACCTTCGATGTGGCGCACCGCCTCCCGCGACGCGGCCAGCGCGTCGTCGGTCCGGCCGAGTTCCGCGTAGGAGCGCGCGAGCCCGTTGTAGAGATTGGGAAGCCCGCCCACGCGCCTGATCTGAGTGGAGAGGACGATGCTCTGCTGGTAGAGGCCGGCCGCCTTCGCCCAGTCCTGTCGCGTCACGGCCAGGTTGGCCTGGCCGCCCAGGATGTCGATCTCGATCTCGTGGAGTCCCGTCGAGCGCGCATACTTCAGGCTCCTGCCGAATGCCGCGTCCGCCTCGTCCGGATGCTTGAGGGCGAGCTGCGCGCGCCCCATCCCGTACAAGGCCATGGCATACCACCGACGGACGCTCGCGCGGAGCCGGTCCGATGCCCGCTTTGGGAGATGGGCCTCCCAGTCCTCGAAGTACTGGGCGGCCTGCGTGTTTCGAGCGAGCGCCGTCTGATAATCCCGCTGGTTATAGGCGACCATGGCCAGCCCATTGAGCAGGTAGCCTTCGACCTGGCCTTCGCGACGGCCGCTCAGGCGCGTGTTCGCGAACTGAAGCCCCTCTTCGAGCACTTGGCGAGCCCGCGTCTGATCCCCCACCGCGCGATAGGTGGAGCCGAGCTGGGCATGCACCGCCGCCCATGCCATCAGATCGGATGGGCCCGGCTCCTTCGCGCCCTTGTAGAGATCGAGCGCCCGGGTGCCGTACTGTATCGCCTTCTGATAGCGGCCGAGACGCTGGGCGACCGTGGCCGCCGCGCCGAGCGCGCGTGCCGCGCGGAGCTGATTGCCCTGCGTCTCCGCTTCCTGCGCCGTCTTCTCGTAGAACGCGAGCGCCTGAGGTCCCTCGCCGCGATTGACGGCCTCCAGCACCAGGAAACCCTCGAAGGGGTATTCGCCTGGACCCAGCTCTTCCTTTGGGGACGGCTGGTCCTTTGTCGTCTGCGGGTCCTTCGTCTGTTCTTTCGGCGCGGGCTCGGGTTGACGGCCCCGCCCCTTGCCAAGGCCACGTTGGGCCTCGGCGAGCGGGCTCACGGCGACAACCAGGAGCGCGCCGGCCATCAGAGCCTGGACGAGCAGGCGGGCGCGCATATTCCCTACGCTGGTCCGACGAAGCCGATATAGACACCGCAGGCGTGTTCCGGTCCCACGAGCATCGCCTGCTCGCCGTTGTTGCGGATTCCGCGGGCCGGCGGCGGCATGCCGTGATCGGTGATCCAGCGGGCGGCGGCATCCATGCTGCCGGTTCGGTACAGGACCTGGAAGGGTCCCGGTCCGCGACGGCGGAGCGCGTCCTCCGCGGGGCCGGGCTCGGCCGGCTGCGCTATGGTGAGCCCTGTCGGCCCCAGATCGAACACTGCCATATCCGCCTTGATCACCGCCCCGCGCTGAACGGACGGCGCCGGCATCCCGAGCACGCGGCTGTACCGCTGAACCGCGGCGGCGATGTCCGACACCGCGATGTACACGCGGTCGATCCTGAGGGCCCGATTGGGGTGTTGCCCTGCCCCGGGCGCCTGCGCGCGCCGCTCGGCGAGCGGGGTGAGGTGCTGGATAAAGAGCAGCGGGAGGGGATTGTCCGGGCCCGGCACGGCGAGCTTCCAGTTGAGCGTCCGACCACCCGGAGTCCGGCGTGAGCCGTCGGTCGGGTCGCCTACCTCGACGCCTCGCCCACGCATGGCCCGGACGTCGGCGGCCAGGTCGTCGCTCTGCACGATCACGTAGCGAAACCCGCCGCCGCGGGCCAAGAAGTCGGCCAGACCGCCACCGGGGCTGGCGGCGAGGTATGCCTCACGATCACTCATGCTCGCGAGCTCGAGGTAGTCGTCCTCGAGAAAGGCGATGGCGTTGTGCGTCCCCTTGGTGCTGGTGGCGCCCCCGGGATGAATATCGAATCCGATTCGCGTGTAGGCCTCGATGCCGTGCTCGAGGCTCGGAGGGCAGATCATCACGTGGTCGATGCGGGTCAGCATCGCCACTCCCGGCTCACTTGCGCAAGCCGTACCCGATGAACACGGCCAGGCGATGAATGCGCTGGGCGAGCCAGGCGAGCGGGCCCTGCTGGACGTGATAGGTCAGCATCAGCGAGTTGCGCTCCCCGTCCGAGTCGGCGGTCTGGGGCACGCTGTGCCAGCTCTTGTGCCGGATGACCGGGAAGGCATAGCCCGCGGCGGGCACGAAGGCCAGCCGCTTCGTGCGCAGCGCCGCCTCTCCGTCCCGGCCTTCGTGAAAGACCGTCCCCATGTACGACTGCGACTCGTCCCGCGGCAGGTAGAATTGCACGGTGATCGCCTTGCGCAACCCATCGCCATGTATGCCGATGCGATAGCCACCGAGGTCGCGCAGGAGCATGGGCACGGGATAGAACGACAGCTTGTCGATGCTGCACCCGAAGCGCTGCTCGAGGGCGACCCGGAACTTGGACTTGAAGGCTTCCTGCAGCTCCCGCGAGCGGAGCACGCGCGACAGCCGGCGCCAGTAGGCGCGCTGCCCGCCAGGCAGCCACATGATGTGCTCGGGCAGCAGGTAGAACTTGCGGCGCGCGCTCGTGCCGTCGGGCTGCATCGCTTCCCGATGGGTCAGCTCCCGGTACCGGCGTGTCTCGGGCAGGTGATCGAGCAGCCGCTGGTACTCGTCGGGAGGGAACACGTGCTCGAGGTACAGATGCTCGAAGGGCGCCGTCTCGACAGGGATCGCCCCGATCCGGCCCACCAGATCGGTGGACGACCCCGTCGCGGAAGATCCTACGGTCTGAGACCTACCACTCATGCCACGCCGCTCCTTGAGGTCTGCCCTTCTCGAGGGATCCAAGCCCACCGCATGATACCAGACAAGATCCGACGCGGCCAAGAACGCCTCGGGTTTGATTTCTCACGTCGATTGCTTCATAGTTGGCCGGGACCAACGCGTATTCTCGAGCCGCGGCTCCCCACGCAACTCGACGAAGGGAGGTGAGCACCGTGGCCAAAGGCATGGGCATGAAGAAGGAGAAAAAGAAGCCGAAGAAGAAAAAGTAGCGCGTGATGACCCCATCGCTTCTTCTCAGCTGCGACGCGGTCAGCAAGTCCTACGGGACCCGGGCTCTCTTCGAAGAGCTCTCGTTCGGGCTCTTCGAAGGGGACCAGGTCGGCCTCGTAGGACCGAACGGCTCGGGCAAGTCCACCCTCCTCGAGATCCTCGCCGGCCTCACCTCCCCTGACCATGGCACGCGTTCCGTCCGGGGTGGCATACGGATCGGCTATGTTCCGCAGGACCCGGTCCTCGAGCCCGGCCTCACCGTGGAGGCGATTGTCGCGTCCACTCTGACCGGCGTGGACGAAGGCGACCGGCCCGGTCGCATCGCGCTTGCCCTGGGCCAAGGCGGCTTCGCCGACGGGCACGCGGCCGTCGACACGCTGTCCGGCGGCTGGAGGAAGCGCCTGGCCATCGCGCGCGCTCTCGCCGTCGAGCCCGATGTGCTCCTCATGGACGAGCCGACCAATCACCTCGACGTCGAAGGCATTCTCTGGCTCGAAAAGGTGCTCGCGGAGCGGGCGCGCGCCGTGCTCCTCGTCAGCCACGACCGCTACTTCCTGGAGCACGTGGCCACCCGCATGATCGAGCTGAACCGCGCCTATCCCGACGGACTCTTCCAGACCGACGGGCCCTACAGCGACTTCCTCGCGCGGCGGGACGATTTCCTCCGCGGCCAGGCCGCCTATGAGGAATCGCTCGCCAACACCGTCCGGCGGGAGATCGAGTGGCTGCGACGGGGCGCCAAGGCGCGCTCCACCAAGGCCAAGGGGCGGATCAAGGAGGCGGGCCGGCTCATCGCCGAGCTCGACGACGCGCGTGCCCGCGCCGTCGCCGCGCCCGCCGGCATCGATTTCACCTCGTCCCAGCGGCGGACACGCCGGCTCCTCGTCACGCGGGGATTGACGAAATCCCTCGGCGGGCGCCTCCTCATCCGCGATCTCAATCTCACCATCACGCCCGGCATGCGCATCGGCCTCATGGGTCCGAACGGCAGCGGCAAGACCACGCTCCTCAACCTACTCGCGGGAACCCTGGCCCCGGACGCGGGCGAGGTCGAGCCCGCCGCCGCCCTCCGTCTCGTGCGCTTCGAGCAGCACCGGGGCGGCCTCGACCCCGAGCAGTCGCTGCGCCGCGCCCTGGCGCCCGAGGGCGACACCGTCACCTTCCAGGGCCGGAGCGTGCACGTGGCGTCGTGGGCCAAGCGCTTCCTCTTTCGGCCGGAGCAGCTCGACGTGCCGGTCGGCCGCCTGTCCGGCGGCGAGCAGGCGCGCATCCTCATCGCGCGCCTGATGTGCGAGGCCGCCGACGTGCTCGTCCTCGACGAGCCGACCAATGACCTGGACATACCGACGCTCGAAGTCCTCGAGGAGAGCCTCGCCGAGTTCGAGGGCGGGCTCGTACTCGTGACGCACGACCGTTTCATGCTCCATCGCGTCTCTACCACCATCCTCGCCCTCGACGGCCAAGGACGCGCCGAGATCTACGCCGACTACGCGCAGTGTGAAGCGGCTCGGACGGCGCGGGCGCCCGCCCCCCGCGCCGCCGCCGATCTCCCGCCTTCGCGGGAGCGGGCGCGGGCGAAGCGACTCGGCTATCGCGAGCAGCGCGAGTGGGACGGGATGGAGCAGGCCATCGAGGAGGCGGAGAGCGCGGCGGAGGTCTGTCGCCTCGCCGCGGAAGATCCCGGTATCGCCTCCGACCCGGGTGAGCTCGAGAAGCGGTACAGGGCGCTGGAGGCCGCGCGCACCGAGGTCGCCCGCCTCTACGAGCGCTGGGCCGAGCTCGAGACCAAGCGGACCTGAGAGGGGATCAGCGGGCGGCGATCGATTCGATCGAGCCGACTTCGTCGGCGGTGAGCTCGAAGCTCGAGCTGGCCAGGTCCTCCCTCATGTGCCTGACCTCGGTGGTTCCGGTGAGAGGGAGCATGCCGACCTGCTGCGCGAAGCGGAACACGAGCTGGGCGATGCTCTTGCCGTGTCGCCGCGCCATGGTCGCCATCTCCGTACCCCCCAAGAGCTGCGCATTGGCGGTCAGGAGGGAAAACCCCTGGTACACGATGCCGCGCTCGGCACAAAAGGCGCGCACGTCGCGGTCCCAGTGGCTCACGGCGAAGCAGCGGTTCTGCACGAAGCGCGGCGGGATGACGGCCGCCTGCACGAGCATGCGGAGCTGGCCCAGATTCACATTGCTCACTCCGATGGCCCGCGCCTTCCCCGCCGCCGCCAGAGCTTCCATCTCTTTCCACACGGCAAAGTCGGCCTCGCTCAGGCCACGCCCCACCGACGGACCGTGGAGCACGTACGAATCGACGTAGTCCGTGCGAAGGTGCTCCAGCGACGAGGCGAACGATTGCCGCACCTGGGTGGGATAGTCGGCCTGGGGATCATAGGGGAGACGGTGATCCTGACCGCCCGCATAGGTGAATTTGGTCTGCAGAAAGAGGTCCTCGCGCGTGATGAGGCGAACTCGGTACAGCTCCGCGAGGGCGTCGCCCACGCCCTGCTCGAAGTAGTGCCGGCGCTGGTTGGCCGTGTCGATGCCGCGGAATCCCGCCTCGACGGCCAGGCGGGTCAGCGACGCCGTTCGTTCGTCCTTCCAGGCCGTGCCGTAGAGAAACGATGGGTGGGTCATGTCTCCTCCGTGAGATGCTGCCGGATGCGAGCATAGACTACAATGATGCTCGATAGAGAGCGCCCCGCGGTATACCATGCGTCACCACACGTGACAACGGAGGATACGAGTGCCCCCCAGGAAGACAACAAAGAAGAGCCCCCCACTCGCCACCAAGGCGCCCGCGCCGCGCGCCCGGAAGAAGGCCCCGGCCGAGGCGGCCCCGCCTCCCCCGGAGGCCGCGGTCGAGACGCTGGCGGAGGCACCGCTCCCCGCGGACCTGACCACCATTCACGTCGAGCCTATCTTTGCCGACCGCATGTCACCCGCGCCGCCGGATCGGCCGTTTCCCTCGGCCCATCGCGCGATCTTCTTCGATGTCGAGAACACGAGCCGCGCCGCCCATATCGCGCGGGTGATCGAGCACCTGGCCGTCGATCGCGTCGGCCGGCGCACGGACTTCGTGGCCGTCGGCAACTGGCGCGTGATCGGGCATGACACCGCGCGACTCCTCGCCCGGCACGGCGCCCACCTCGTGCACAGCGCGCCCTCCGTGGGAGTGCGCGACTGGAGCGACCTCCGCATCGCGGTGGCCGCCGGAGTGTGGCTGGCCTCCGCGCGCCCGGGCGACGTGATCGAGATCGTATCGGACGACCGCGCCTTCGACGCCGTCGGCGACGTCTCGGCCAGCCTCGGCATCGCGTTCCGCCGCCTCTCCTTCCGGGCCCTGACCGGAGATGGTGCTCGCCCCGCCGACGTCATGGAGAGCGCGCCCGTCCAGTCGGCGAGCGGCGGCCGGCACCATTCTCGTCGGCGAGGCCGCGGCGGATGGCGAGATCGCCCGGCCGCTCCCCGATCAGATGCGGCGGCGAGCCCTCCCCCGCCGGCGCGAACCCACGTGGCGCGGCACCCCGTGGTGGAAGAGCCGCACACGGCGCCCCTCGACGAGCTGGTCACCATCGTCCAGGATCTCGTCAAGAACGCCTCCGGGCGCGTGGTGACGATCGACACTCTCGCCAATGCCCTCAAGTCGCGCGGCTTCAGCCGTCCCCCCGGCTCGCCGCGCCTCATCACACGTCTGCGTCGCATCAAGGAGCTGACGGTGAGCCGCTCGGGAGCGATCACCCTGACGGCAAGCGACGCCGCGCCGGGCGCCGAAGAACCCGCGGGGGTGGAGCCCGGAGCCGATCACGTTCGGCATGTAGCGCAGCTCGCCGGGTGGCCGATCGACTCGGGCGAGGACCTGAGCGTGGGTCCCGGCAATGTGGCTCCGCCCGACGGCGGCGCGGCATCGACGACAGGATCAGGATCCGCCGGCGTGACTCCCCGGCGTGGCCGGCGCTCCCGCCGGGGCGGCCGGCGTCATCGCCGGCGCGGCGCCGGCGCGCCCGCACCCGCGTCATAGGGACCCCGCCCCCGGACGGGAAGCGGCGCTAGCCTGTCGCGGAGAGCTTGTAGAGCCGCGCGCAGTTGTCCCAGAGGATCTTGGCCTTCGTCTTGTCGCTGACGCCCTCGAGCCGCACGAACTCCTCGATGGCCACCGGGAAAAGCCCGTCCGAGTGGGGATAGTCGGTGGAGACCACGATATTATCGTCGCCGATCGCCTCCACCACCTGGCGGAGAGGCTTCTCGTCGGCGTCCGTGGCGATATAGCACTGGCGGAAGAAGTACTGGCTCGGCAGCTCGGAGATCTGCACTTCGGACCCCGGCCCAAACTTCTCCCACGCTTCGTCGAGCCGCCAGAGATACCAGGGAAGCCACCCGCACGTTCCCTCGAGGAACGCACAGCGCAGCCCCGGGTGTCGCTCGAGCACGCCGCCCGCCGCCATGCTCCCGAACGCCATCATCAGCTCGATGGGATTCCGCCCTGAGACGCCGATGACCCTGCCGTTCGGTGTGTCCAGGTACCGGCGCGCGATGTCGTCCCTGAGCGAGGACTGGCCGGTCGGGTGAAAGCCCACGGGCACGCCGAGCTCCTCGATGGCGTCCCACAGCGGCTCGAACGCGGGATCGTGAACGTGCCGGCCGTGAATCGGGTTCGGATTGCCGATGACGGCGATGGCCCCGAGCTCGCGCACGGCGCGCTTCGCCTCGGCCACGGCGGAGGGCACGTCGTGGAAGGCGAGCTGGGCGGCGAACTTGAGCCGACCCGGATCGACCGCGCAGAAATCGCGCGTCCAGTTGTTGTGGGCGCGCGCGAGGGCGGCCGCCACCTCGGGCTGGAGGTCGTCGTGCATCAACACCTGGCGGCCGCGCGTGCCGTAGATCACCGCGACGTCGATGCCCTCGATGTCCATGGCCTGCAGATGCGTGGCCGCGTCGTAGCCGCGCGCATGCGCCACCGCGTAGTGGGGATGGCGGGCAAAGGCCCGCTCCTGGAGGCTCTTCCCCACTACGGCCGTGCGCGGCCGCTTCGACATCTCCGCGATCTCGACCTCGCCGATCTTGATGATGGGCTGGTTCGGCGCGCCATCGGCCGGCCGGGTGAAGCGGGGGGCGTACTTCCTGAACGGCTCCTCCAGGTACTGCTCCCAGAGTCCGTCCGGCTCCATGGTGTGCAGGTCGCTGTCGAGGACTCGGAATCCATGCTTCATCGCGGCCTCCTCAGAAAGATCGAGTCTTTCCTCTAGCTCTGGCCGGTCAGCGGGCCCTGCAGGCGCAACGTCACGAGCAGACGCAGCATCCCGAGGAAGACGACGTACACGGCGAGGCGCCACACCGCGGTGACAAGGTCGGGCGGCCGCCAGCCGAACACGAGTATGCCGAAGGCCACGGACAGGAGGGCGGCGGCCACGAGAAGCCCCCGGCCTCGGGAGATCTTGACGGAGAAGCCCCAGCCCAGCTCGAGCACTCCGGTGACGAAGGCCCAGGCCGCGATGAGCAGGAGAATCCGGCCGCGCGGCTGCTCGTCGAGATTGCCGACCAAGACAAACGCCGCGATCGCCGTGAGCACCTCCACCACGCCTTCGAGCGCCACGAGGGCCCGCGGTCGCGGTCGCATCATCGTTCGGGCGGCCGCCGTGATGCACAGGAGACCGTCCAGAAGGACGAAGCCCGCGAAGAACTGCACGATGAGGATGGTCGAGGCACGGGGAACAAGAGCGGCGAGCACGATCATGAAGAGGCCGGTCAGCCCGAACAGGAGGGCGAACAGGGCACGGAGCCCCAGCACCAGCCGGCCGGGGAGGACTTCGGTCGCCACTACGCGATACCCCAGGAGCGCATCCCGGGGATTCTGCGCGCCCACCGGACTCCAGGTCAAGGGCTGTTGCGCGCTTCAAGGGGGCGACGAGATGTGCAAGAATCGCGGCGACTACGGCTCGTGGGGCGAGAGGGTGCAGGCCAGCGCGACCGCCACTCCGGTCGCCGGGAGGGTTTCGCATGGCAAAGACGGTACGCGCGGCCGTGCTCCTGAAGCCGAAGACGCTCGAGCAGAGAGAGTTCCCGCGTCCGGCTATCGGGTCCGACGACGCGCTGCTTCGCATCGAGGCGTGCGCATCTGCGGCAGCGACTACGAGCAGTACGAAGGCGCCGCCCCCCAGCATGAGGACTACACGCAGTATCCCGTCATCCCCGGCCACGAGCCGCTCGGCATCATCGAGGAGATCGGCTCGGAGGCCCGCCAGCGCTGGGGCGTGACAGAGGGCGACCGCGTCGCCGTGCGCTCAGGCTATGGCTGCGGTCGCTGCGCCGCGTGCGGCCGCTTCGAGCCGCGGGCCTGCCGCACCCGGGGCGGCACCTATGGCTACACGGACGTATCGAGGCCTCCGCAGCTCTGGGGTGGCTACGCCGAGCACATGTACCTCTCTCCCCACTCGGTGGTCAAGAAAATGGACGAGCGGATCCCCGCAGGCGTGGCGGTGATGTTCAATCCCCTCGCCGCCGGTCTCTCCTGGGCGGGCACCATCCCCGCCACCGGCCCGGGCGACCGCGTGGTCATCCTGGGCGCCGGCCAGCGGGGGCTCTGCTGTGTCATCGCCGCCCGGGCCGCCGGCGCACGCCAGATCGCCATCACCGGCCTCAGCCGCGACGCGCACAAGCTCGCTCTCGCCCGCGAGCTGGGCGCCGACGTCACCATCGACGTGGAGAAGGAGGACGTGGTGGCCCGCGCCCGCGAAGCCACAGACGGAGGAGCGGAAGTGGTGGTCGACACCACGCCCTATGCGCCGCAATCCCTCAACCACGCGGTGGCCATCGCCGTGCGCAAGGGGCGGATCGTGGTGGCCGGCCTCAAGGGGCAGAAGCTGGCCCACGAGCTGCCCGTGGACGACATCATCTACAAGGAGCTGACCATACGCGGCGTGCTGAGCATGTCCGTCGACGACACGTTCCGCGCGATCGAGCTCATCGAGTCAGGCCGATATCCCTTCGCGAAGCTCCACACGCATTCCTTCCCCATCGAGCAGGCGGAGGACGCGATTCACGCCCTCGCCGGAGGAATTCCCGGTCTCAACCCGCTCCACATCGCCATCGTCCCCGGGGCGCCCCGCGTCCCCCTGCCCGCGTGACGGGGGCGCCCTCTCCCCTCACCGCCCGAGATCCCGCTCCAGCGCCTCGATGCTGTCGGCGGCGATGCCGACCAGCTCGTCGACCTCGGCGGCCGTGATGCAGAGCGGGGGCGCGAAGCGCACCACGCTGCCACGGGCGTACACGATGGCCCCGCGATCCCAGGCCTTCCGGTCCAGCTCCGCCACGTGCTTGGCCTCGAGCGAGCGCCCGGTCCCCCCCGGCTCCACGAGCTCAACCGCGGCGAGCAGCCCGCGCCCCCGGACCTCGCCGACGATCTCGCGCTTCTTGAGCGCTTCGCGAAGTCCCTCGACGAGGCGCGTGCCCATGGCCTCGGCGTTCTCCACCAGGTGGTCCTGCTCCATGATGCGGATATTGGCGAGGGCGGCCGCGCACGCCACGGGATGCGCGGCATAGGTGTTGGGATGGACGTTCTCCTGCTTGGAGTCCGACGCGAAGGCATCGGCGAGATGCCGCCGCGCGATGGTCGCGGACAGCGGGATATAGCCCGAGGTGATGCCTTTGGCCACGGACATGAGGTCGGGCACCACGTGCTCGTGTTCCATGGCGAACCACCGTCCCGTGCGCCCGAAGCCTGTGATCACCTCGTCGGCGATCATGAACACGCCCAGCTCGTCGCAGACGGCCCGCACCGCCTTGAGCCATCCCAGCGGGGGAATGATGATACCGCCCGACGAGAGGATGGGCTCGAGGATGACGGCGGAGACGGTATGCGGGCCCTCGCGCTCGATGGCCTCGCGGAGCTCGGCGGCGCGGCGGCTAACCAACTCCTCGTCGGTGCCGAGGCTGCGGTCGCGATAGGGATGAGGCGGCGCCACCTTAGCGAAGCCGGGAACCTGGAGCGGCGCGTACGCCTTGACCATGTCGGGGAGGCCGCAGACCGCGAAGGTCCCCGCGGTGGCGCCGTGATAGCCGCCCTGGAGCGAGATGACCTTGTGCTTGCCCGACTTCCCCGTGGCCAGCCAGTAGTGCCGAGCGATCTGCATGGCCCGCTCGTTTGCCTCGGAGCCGCTCACCGCGAACATGGAATAGGTGAGATCGCCGGGGGCGAGGGTGGCGAGCTTCGCCGCCAGCTCCGCGGCCGGCCGGTTGGAGAACTGGCGCGTGGTCGGGTAGTAGGCGAGCCGCACCGTCTGCTCGGCGATGGCCTCGACGATCTCACGCCGGCCGTGGCCGACGTTGACCACGGCGAGACCGGCGAAGCCGTCGAGCAGCTTCTTGCCGTTCTGGGTCCACACCCAGACACCCTCGGCGCGGTCGATGACGAGCTCCTCGTCGGCCAGCCACGGATGATCCTGCGTCTTGTGCGTCCAGAGGTGCTCGATGGTGCGTCCGTCGATCATGCTGGGGTCTCCTCGGCAGAGGGTCGGCTGCAGTGAAGAGCTTCCGTGGCGACAAGGTCGACCGTGCCCGTGGCCTGGTCGACGACCACACCGTACCATTCGCGCGCGCGCTCGTGCGACAGATAGCCCAGGACCACGTCGCGCGCGACGAGGGCGGGGTCCCGGAGCAGGGGATCGCCGTATCCGCCGCTCCCCGACACCCGCATGCTCACGAGGTCGCCGTGGGCGAGCGGGTGAATGGCCTTCGAGTGAAGCACCTGGGCGCCCTCGGTATCGGGGTTCAGGATGGTCGCCCCCCGCGCCCCCGGGCGGCCGCCGCGCAAGCCGGGGGGCGCGAACTTGTGGCGGTCGGTCAGGTTCGACAGCGATCCGCTCGCCCCCAGGAACCGGATGTCCTTGCGGAGGCCGCAGCTGCCGCGAAACGTGCCCGCTCCCGACGAGTCGCGGATGAGCTCGAGCCGCTCGATCACGATGGGGTAGTTGCTCTCGTTCACCTCCACGGGGATGTTTTCGAGGTTGAACGAGCCGCACACCGCCTCCGCCCCGTCCTTGGTGGGCCGAGCGCCCATGCCGCCCACCGCGATGTCGTAGTAAACGAAACGCTTGCCCCGTTGCCCGTCGTACCCTTCGAAGATGGGATTGGCCCAGTGCGAGGAGGCGGCGATCACCCGATCCGGCACGGCCTGGGCGAGGGCGGCCAGGATGACGTCGACGATCCGTTGCTGCATGACGGCGCGCCCGCCCGCCGCGGCGGGGGGGCGCGGGTTGAAGAGCGAGCCTTCAGGGGCGCGGGCCGTGATGGGCCGCATGGTGCCCGCGTTCTGCGGAATGGTCTGCTGCACGAGAGCCGACTTCACCGTGTGCCAGGTGTAGGAGAGGGTGTAGTTGAAGGCGCTGTTCATGCCCGAGCGCGTCTGCGGGCTCGAGCCGGCGAAGTCCACGGTGATCTCGTCACCCTCCACGATGACGGTCACGAAGACTCGGAGGGGATCGGTGCCACGCCCGCAGTCGTCATAGAAATCCTCCGCCGCGTAGCGCCCCGGGGGCACCTCGCTGATGGCGGTCCGCATCTCGCGCTCGGAGTGGGCGAGGATGTCGTCCCAGGACGCGAGCACGGTCTCCGCGCCGTAGCGATCGAAGAGCTCGAGGAGCCGTCGCTCACCCACGCGGGCCGCGTTGCGCATCGCCTTGAGGTCGCCCTCGACGATGTCGGGCACGCGGACGTTGGCGCTGATGAGCCGCATCACCTCCCGGTTCATCGTTCCGCCGCGCCAGAGCTTGGTGGGAAGGACGCGGATGCCCTCCTGGTAAAACTCCGTCATCCCCTCCACGGCCTGGGAGCCGGCGGCGGCGCCCCCGACGTCCACTTGATGGGCGCAATCTACGACGAAGCCGACGAGACGCCTGCCGTGGAAGACGGGCGCGGTAATGAAGAAGTCGGGGAGATGCCCCGAGCCCATGTAGAGATCGTTGAGGATGATCGCGTCGCCCGGCTCCATCGACTCGGCCGGATACTCCCGCATGACGTGGCGGACGATCGAAGGCATGGCCCCGAGATGGCCCGGGCTGAAGTCGCCCTGCGCGATCATCTCGCCGCGCGCGTTGAAGAGCGCGGCGGAGAAGTCGCGGCCTTCGCGCACGGCTTGGGAATACGCGGTCTGGCGCAGAGCCGTACCCGCCTCGTCGGCAATGGACTGAAGGGCCGCCCACACCACGCCCCGGGTGATCGGGTCCACGCGCGAGCCGGTTACGGCCATCACCTATCCCTCCTCGCCCACGTCGATGATGAGGTTCCCGTGACCATCGACGGCGGCACGGTCCCCCGGCAGCAATATGACCGTTGTCTCCCGCTCCTCGATTACGGCCGGACCCGTGACCACCGCGTCGACGCCGAGCAGGTAGCGGTCGTAGACGGGACAGTCGACGAAGCCGCCGCGCTCCGGAAAATAGACCGCCCTCGCGCCCTTGCGGGAGCCGCCGTCCCCGGGCGATGCCACCTCTTTCAGGGCCACGGCAGGAACGCCACAGCTCATCTCGAGCTTCCAGTTGGTCGCCTCGAGCGGCGTCCCCGGCGCTTCCGCATACCCGTAGCGCGCGGCGTAGAGATCGGCGTGGGCACGCTCGATACTCGCGAGGGATTCCGGCCCGAGCCGGCCGGGGGGAATCTCGATGCTCAGCTCGTGCCCTTGCCCGGCGTAGCGTACCTCGGCGAGCCGTCGCGTGCGCCACTGTCCGCCCAGTCCGGTGGCGAGGATCTGGGCCGCGCCCTCCGCTTCCATGGCCGCGAAGAGCGTGTTGATCCTGTCCCATGGGGCGGCGGCGAGCCCGGCCACGAAGGTGCGTGCGAGGTCGAAGCGCGCGTCGGCGGTGAGTAGCCCCATGGCCGACGCGACACCCGCCGCGAACGGCACGATGACGCGGGCCACTCCCAGGCTCCGGGCCAGCCGCGCGCCGTGGATGGGACCGGCGCCGCCGAAGGTGACGCAGGCGAGGGATCTCGGATCCTTCCCCCGGCCGATCGAGACCACGCGAATCGCCCCCTCCATGTTGAGGGTCACGAGCTGATGTATGCCCCACGCGGCATCGACGACACTCACGCCGAGCGGCTTCGCCACGTAGGCCTCGACGGCGGCGGTGGCCGCGGCCACGTCGAGACGGCGCGCCCCTCCGAGAAAGAAGCCAGCGTCGAGATACCCCAGGATGAGATTGGCGTCGGTCACGGTGGGCTCGCTTCCCCCGAGGCCGTAGCAGGCGGGCCCGGGGTCGGCGCCCGCGCTGTCCGGCCCGACGCGCAGGATGCCTCGCTCGATGCGTGCCTGGCTTCCCCCGCCGGCCCCGATCTCCACGAGGTCCACGCTGGGGACCTGCACGGGCAGACCGCTCCCTTTCCGCATGCCGATCATGTCGACCTCGAGCTGATCGGTGCTGGTCGGTACGCCCTTTTCGATCAGGCACGCCTTGGCGGTGGTGCCGCCCATGTCGAAGGCGATGAGATCCTCGTGTCCGGTGAGGCGGCCGATATGCGCGGCGAGGATGGCGCCCGCGGCCGGACCCGAATCGAGTGAGCGTACCGGGAAGGCCGCGGCGGTCTCCGCGGTGGCGATGCCCCCGTTGTTCTGCATCACGTAGAGGCGGCGGGCGAACCCGCGCTCGGTCAGGCGGGCGCTGAGAGCACCCAGGTACTGGGAGAAGCGCGGCGTGATATACGCGTTGACCACGGTCGTGTTCGTCCGCTCGTATTCCCGGTACTGCGGCGACACGTCCGACGACAGGATCACGGGAAGCCCGGGAGCGATCTCGCCCGCCAGCTCGCGCACGGCGGCCTCGTGGGCCGGGTTCGCGTACGAGTGCAGAAAGACCACGGCCAGCGCCTCCGCGCCGGCGGCGCGGCAGGCGGCGAGCGCCGCGCGTGTCCCGGCCGCGTCCAGAGGGACGTGGACGCTTCCGTCGGCCAGCATGCGCTCGGTCACCTCGAGGATCTGGTCGCGCGGAATGAGCGGCGGATGCTTGTCGAGGAAGAAGTCGTTGAGGTTGTACCGGAACTGGCGCTGGATCTCCAGGAGGTCGCGGAAGCCCCCGGTGGTAACGAGGAACGTTCGCGCGCCTTTGCGCTCGATGACGAGGTTCGCGCCGAGCGTCGTTCCGTGCACCGCCTGCTCCACGTCGCTCATGCGCACACGGGCCGCCTCGAGCAGCGCGCCGAGCCCCCGCATCACGCCCTCCGCGGGATCGCGGGGCGTCGTGAGCTCCTTCCCCACGAACACCGCGCCCGTGCTCATGCTCTGCAGCACGAAATCGGTGAAGGTGCCGCCGATGTCGAAGCCGAGGCGCCAGGAGGCCGCACCGCTTCCTTCGGCGGACGACCTCACGGTCGGGGCTCTTCGAAAGCTTCGGTGCCGGCGTGGCGTCGACGGCAGATGGCGGGCATCACCCGGCGACTATAGCATCGGCGCAGTGACGCGGGCGGCCACATCGCGATCCGCGCCATCGGGGGACACGGTCTCCAGGGCAAGCGTACACTGATCGGGGTCATGCGCCAGTTGACATACGTCGAGGCGGGTCGAGTCGAATGGCAGGACGCTCCTGATGCCGTGCTGCCAGGCCCGGCTGGCGCCCTCCTCCGTCCGCTCGCGGTGGCTCGATGCGATCTCGACCTGCCCATGGCCATGGCGGGCCTCTTCCCCGGCCCTTTTGCGCTCGGTCACGAGACCGTGGCCGATGTGGTCGCGGTGGGGGACGCGGTCCGCGATCGCAAGCCCGGCGATCGTGTCCTCGTCCCGTTCCAGGTCTCGTGCGGAGCCTGCGGCGCATGCCGGGACGGACGCTTCGGAGGCTGCGCGACCTATCGGGCACGCATCGGCGCCGCCTTCGGATTCGGCGAAGCCGGGGGAGGCTTCGGCGGCGCGGTATCGGATCTCCTCGCCGTCCCCGCCGCGGATCACCTGCTCGTTCCCGCGCCCGCCGATGTCTCCGTGACCGCCCTCGCGACGCTACCCGACAATGTCGCGGACGGCTACCGGGCCGCGGTCCCTCCGCTTCGCGAGCGGCCCGGCGCCGAGGTGCTCGTCGTGGGGGGCATGGTCAAGTCGGTCACGCTGTATGCGGTGGCGGCCGCGCTGGCCGCGGGCGCCCGACGGGTCCGCTACATCGACAGCGACGAGCGCTCCCTGGCCGCCGCGGCCGCCCTCGGCGCCGAGGTCACGGAGCATCACGGTCCGTGGCCCCGCCATTTCGATCGCGCGCTGATCACCGTCGACGGCACGGGCGACGCCGACGGGCTGGCCACCGTGCTCCGCTCGACGGAAGATTATGGATACTGCACGAGCGTGGCCATCTACTTCGGCAAGTCGACGCCGATGCCATTGCTCGAGATGTACACGCGCGGGGTGACGTTCCACGTCTCTCGCGCCGACTCCCGCCGTCTCCTGCCCGAGGTGCTCTCCCTCGTGGCCTCCGGACGTCTCGACCCGCTGGCCGTCCCCACCACGCTTGTCGCGTG
>WNFS01001209.1_pt1 | contig 34635 bp, 19 predicted proteins | sample 5400141 | NCBI WGS metagenome assembly WNFS01 (sample SAMN13153358, study PRJNA577476) | soil metagenome | isolation source: 60 cm saprolite under Madrone tree | place: USA:California | collected 2016-06-14
CCAAAGGTAGCAAAATAAATTGGCCGTTAAATGCGGTCTGGTATGAATAATAAAATGATGGCTTCACTGTCTCTACAACTTGCTCAGTGAAATTGAATTACACGTGCAGATGCGTGGTGTGCCTGATGGGGGACGGGAAAATTAAAAATACATCCATCATGGAGTTTGAAGAAAAAAAAATGTATATAAATAGCGACTAGAAAAGTTTACAAAAATAATGAGGTGTAAACCCTCCTGATAATCCATTATCTGAGCTCAAACAGTATGCGTTGAAAGTAATTTTAAAGCATAAAGCCTGTAAATTAAAACAACAAAAAATTAAATTTAAATTTAAATTTAGAGCTAGAATCATAAGGACAACTTTACTGTGAATTCGTGTTCGATGCATAAATATCGATGTAGAAAAATATCCCGTATTGTTCTTAATGGGTCAAATATCTATTTATGTATAGCGAAGTCCTAAGTGAATTCATTAATGTATTTTTGTAAAAACTAGGTAAACCTAATAACAACCAAACTATTTATTCGTTTGGCGGTATCATTGCGAAATGATATAACCGTTAGTAGGCAGAGGATATTTAAAAAAGCAAATGTCTTATTGTAATGATAAGAATAAGTTAATATTTAACTGATCTGAAAAGATGCTGACTTTAAATTGGTGTTATATTTTATTAAAAATAGTTTTTTTAAATTGAACAAAAATTGTGGAAATTATAATTTATCGAAAACTAAAAAGAATTTAATAAAAATGAATGCTTGAGCTGTATGCCATGAAAGTGGCACGTACAGTTCTTAGAGGATTTAATGTTGTAAAGCATTATATGGCCTCAACAGACCCTAGCAACTTCTACTGTAGTTAGTCACTACTGTAGTTAGTCACCACGTCGATCTAGAACAATCTTTGCTAATAGTAATTAGGGATGTCGAGTGACGAAAATTGGAAGACCTTAAAGCTTTTATTGGGTTGATGTTAACCTTAATTCATAAATAGAAAAAGGGACAGCTGACTAATTGGCAGTTTGACTGGGGCGGTCGTCTTTAAAATAGTAGCAAAGTACATCCAAAGAGATTAAAAAATTTTTATCACGCGCTTATTTTTTTAATATTTTTATTTTTATTTTTATTTTATATTTATATTTATATATTTATATTTATATTTATATTTATATTTATATTGATTATGATAGGTTAAACATTACTTGCTTAGCAGTAATTAATGTCGAGATTCTACAAATTATTTTTACGGACTAAAGATATTTTCTTTTGTTAACAAATAAATATTAAAATATTCACACTAAAGGTATGCTAGAAATTGAAAGGAAATCAATTAACCAGTTTAAGGTTACGTAGGCCGTAATGGGGAAAGCATGCTTAACTGAGAGTGCCAATAAGCCAATCAGATGGGTAACCAGGGCATAGTGACCCCTTATCTTTGTATGGATTAGGTAGGGATCAATAGATAAAAGTTACGCTAGGGATAACAGGGTAATATCCGGAGAGAGTACACATTGTCTTGGATGCTTGCCACCTCGATGTCGACTCGTCCTCTCCTCGAGGAGTAAGAGCTTTGAAGGGTTCGGCTGTTCGCCGATTAAAAGGGCACGCGAGTTGGGTTTAGTACGACGTAGACGTAAGGTTTAACACTCTTATTTTATATTTTATATTTTATATTTTATATTTTATATTTTATATTTAATATTTAATATTTTATATTTTTTATTTTAATTTTAGTTTATAAAATACCTTTTTATTTTAAATTTTCAATCATTTACTTATTATAGATTTTTATTTCTATTTTCATTTTTTATTAATCTAACATTTAACACATATATAGACAATATATACAATATATACAATAAACCCACTCTAATTAAAAATAAACATAAAAAATTAAATTTAAATGAACTTAGAATATAAGATTTTAAATAGTTAACAGAAGAAACCTTTTTTTTGCGTGAAGTATTTTACTTTATACAGATACAGAACTTTTTGTTTATTATTTATTTTATATTTTAGTTATAATTATAATTATATATTAACATTAACATTAATATTTACATTATAAATTAAACATTATAAATTTTACATTATACATTATACAATTTCTTTTTTATAAAGATACCCTCAATATCTCATTATAAATGTAGTTTTTAAACGTTTAATTGAATTTAAACAGTTTTTAGCAGTTTATTGCCTATACGGTAGAGATAGTTCTTCAATTAAAAATAATATTTATTATTATGTTTTATATAAGAGCCTTAATACATTCACATATATTTTAATCTATGTTCTTAACTTATTTCCAAAAACAAGCTTTACACGGACTAATGCTCAGGAGATGGTCATTTACATAAAGACCAGAATCCTGTATATACGCAGACTTTTGGACAATTTGCTGAACTATTTGCGAAACATGTATTTGATATTTTCAACAATTTGTGTACTCCTAAGGGACTATACTCATATAAAGTAAAAAGTGGTAAAAATTCACCTTTCTACCAGCGATGGATAGTTAGAACAAAATCACTTTTTATATTTGAAGAATTTGTTGATCTTTATTATACTTTGAACAGTTTAGGTAAGAGAATTAAAGTTTTACCTGTGGATATACAAAATATACTTACACCAATTACTTTAGCTTATTTTGTGATGTCTGACGGGAATTTTCATAAAACACATCAAATAATTAGATTGTGTACAAATAATTATACTAAAGAAGAAGTACAATTATTATCTGCAGCTCTTTTTAATAGATATGGAGTGGAAAGCCGATTAGAACATGTAAGAAATGGACAATATATATTAGTTATCCGAAAAACTCAAGTACCTCAATTTCAAGCAATAGTGAAAGCATATATTATACCAAGTATGCTATATAGAATAGGATTATAATTTTTATTCTTGTTTTCTCTAATTTATTAATCGAACATCATTTTCATTCTTAACATTACTATTGTTAATTTATATTTTTCTAAATATATTTTACCTTTGTTTACATTTCAACAAGTAATTAGAATTAAAATCACGAACTTAAATACAAATAAACTAACCCCTCCACTCTGCACTTCTGCACTTTTGCACTTCTTTAAATTTAAACTTCTTGCTTTCATTATCATTATCATTATCATTATAATTATAATTATCATTATCATTATCATTATCATTATAAAAAAACTTATTATACCTACCTAAAGGATTAAAGGCCTAAAGGACTGGGGTAAATTAATAGTAAAGTATTTCTAATGCTATATTTTTATTTTAAGTAGTTACAAATATTGGTGAATATTTTATAATTTAGTAATAGATAACAGATTTGATATTAGATTATAATATTTTTAGAGTTTTAGAGTTTTAGAGTTTTAGAGTTTTAGAGTTTGATAGTTTTATAGTTTTATAGTAAAAAAAGTATTAGTTTATTTAAGTTTCTTTTTAAGTATTTAGTTAAAGAATTCAATGTAAATGTAAATGTCTAAATAGCAAGAATAATAATCATAATCATAATCATAATCATAATCATAATCATAATCATAATCCTAGGGTTATTAATATTTACTCTTAATGTGAATGTCTAAATAGCAAGAATCCTAGGAATATTTACTCTTAATGTAATAAAAAATAAAAAATAAAAAATAAATAATAAATAATAAAAAATAATAATTTTAATAATAAACAAAAATCAAATGTAAATTAAAAATAAAATTCAGATATAAAAATTTATCGTTTTCGCACTCCAGATAAAAATAATTTTAAATATAAATATAAATATAAATATAAATATAAATATAAATATTAATATAAATATAAAATATCAAAATCAAGATGTTTCTCAATCTCAAAAAAGAGAAAAAGAACAAAAGACTTGCGTCGGCAAAATTTACTGTAAGCTGGAAGGACATATAATATATCAAACAGTACTTAATAATTATAGTTAAAATTTATAAGTCAGAATCTGTTTGTTAACAATAACAAAAAAGTAAGTGTATAACCAGCTGACTTTAATTAGTATTAAAAAGTTTAAAGAGTGGTTTAATTACCCGCGGTTCTTATGCTTATGCTTATGCTTATTCTTATTCTTATGATTATGCTTATGCTAATGCTTATGTTTCTCCCAAAAAACTTAAACTTTCGCAAATAAAAAAATAGTTTGGAATGGAAGACATACCGAAGAGATAATTTAAAATTATAATTTATTTTAAAAATAAAGAAAGAAATAGTTCGAAATTTTGACTTAATTACTATGGAATAAATAATTCAGATATTTGAATTGTTAAATTCATTGTTATATGGGTCATCAGTCTAAAGTCAGTACGGTGACCCCTTTCAAAAATTGGTCCATTATTAGAGGGTGTTAGCTAAAAACATCATACATAATAATTATACAATTTAGATTTATCTATTAATTTACAATAACTTATTAATGATTAACAATTATATATTTAAAATTTAATAAAAACAAAAATTCTTTAATAGGGGCCGTATTTAAAAAACACTAAATGCTGAAACCTAATATAATCATATTTAAGTACTAATATGCTAATAAAGCTATAAAGTTATAATCTTAATAATATAAAATATTTATGATCAGCAAAAAAAAGAATAATTTTTCAGAGACTATACGTGTTTAGTTATATAAATGAGAAATTTAAATAATGAAAATATAGTTCCAATTAGTTATATAATATTAAAATAGAAATTAATATTTAAAGATAATATTATTAATACTAAAATAAAGCCCTATCTTCATTAGGGAAGAATAGTAAAAGGAGGCAGACCTTCTAGTACGAAAGGATCAATAGGCTGTGTTTCACTAGTGTACCAATTGTGGGATTATACAGAAGAATTGTTTATATTGATAAGATTAATTAAAACTTTGATTAGAAAGCAAATTAGTTGGAAGAGTAGTTGAATCAGGTTTCATTGATTAATCATATAATTAAGTAAATACTAACTCGGTGTTATAGTTAAATATTAAATATATGGTTCCTACTCATTTGATATAATATAATGATTTCTATGCTAGCGTGAGAAACGCGAAACATTAGAAGGCGGAAGATTTGGAGTATAACCTGCATAGTTGGGTAGCCACAAACATAATAGATAAATGCTGATGGTATATAAAGCGTGAATCTAACCTCTAGATACTAATAAATCCTCTTTGCCGTTAGAGAGGAGAGAGAATTTAATTTCTATCTTTTTTTATATAAGGATTTTTTGGAAAATTGATACCTGTATTTTTTGTTAATTCTACTTTAATTTGTTATGAAAGATACTTTAAACTTTAATCAAGTAACTTTAGTTTATTTCTTTCAAATTACTGACATTTAATTTTAAGTTGTTTACTTACTCTTGACTTGACTCTTGACTTTAGTAAATGATAGTTGTTAAATAGTTAAGATTGACATATATAAAATATATTAATGCATCTACTTTCGAATAATTTAAGGATAAGAAGAGCTCGCCCCCCCCCAAAATAGAGATTAAATTCTGTAAAAAAGAAATAGACTATTTCTTAATAGGAAGCGAATGTAGTTTAGCTTTACTAATTTTTTTAATTGACTTGATGTTTAATATTGACACAATAATTTATAATAATAAATAATAAATAATAAATAATAATTAATAAATAATAATTAATAATTAATAATTATAATAATAATAATAATAAATAAATAGATATAAATACATTAGATAAGGTTTTTTATAGGATATTTAGATTTATTCTAATATTTAATATTTAATTCTTTTTTTACTTTATATTTAGATTTAGATTTTAGATTTAGATTTAGATTTAGATTTAGAATTAGATTTAGATTTATATTTAGATTTATATTTAGATTTAGATTATCTTTTTTTTTATTTTAATTTTAATTTAAATTTTTTTAAATGAGATATACTAATTTTATATTTAATGTCTTCCTTTTTCTTACTATTACTATGAATATTACTATTACTATTACTATTACTATTAATATAACTATTACTCTTACTATTACTATTACTCTGACTTAAAAGATAAAAAGTATAAAAAGTATCAAAGTATCAAAGTATCAAAGTATGAAATTTATTTATATCTTGTAAACTTATCCAAACTTATCCAAACTATTACAATTACAATTACAATTACAATTACAATTACAATTACAATTAAAAAATAACATAACATAACATAATTTATAATTAATAATTCATAATTCATAATTCATAATTCATAATTCATAATTTATAATTTATAATTAAGGCTTATAATAACAATATAAGAAGTATTATTTCAAATGGTAGAATACAAATTGGTGCGTAGCTTCCTTTGGGTGGGAGAGATAGCGTGTTCGATCCGCGCCTACCATATACTATATACTATATTTAATTTATATATTTACCAATTATTTCAGTTATATTTATATTTATATTTATATTTATATTTATATTTTAGTTAAATAATATATCTTTAATTTTAAATTTAATAAACATAATTTGTTTATTTTATGGTGCTGTGGCAGAGTGGTAATGCGGAGTACTGTTAATACTTTTATAGATGTTCAATTCCTCTCAGCGCCTTACTTATTATTTATTATTTATTATTGATTCTTTATTCTTTATTCTTGATTCTTGATTCTTTACTATTTATTACTTATTATTAATAAGTCTAAAAGTAGTAAAATTTGTATTTTTATTTATTTAATATATTTAAACTGTATTTTAAAAAATAAAATAACAAAATAAAATAAAATAACAGAAAATTAAAATAAAATAAAATAAAATAACAGAAAATTAAAATAAAATAAAATAAAATAAAATAAAATAACATAAAATAAAATAACATAAAATTAAAAAAAATAATTAGCGAACATGTTGGAATTGGTAAACAATCACCTCTTAAGATGGTGTGCCTATGGCTTGACCGTTCGACTCGGTCTGTTCGTATCTTGTTCCCCTGATAGTGTCAAACTAAATTTTTTAGTCACAGCCTTGCTTTACATATTTCATATTATATATTACATATTTATATAATAAATTTTCTTCAGCCTTACCGACTTTACTAATCTTACTAATCTGACTAATCTTACGGAACTTACGAAACTGAGGGTACTTATGGAACTTATGGAACTTATGGAACTTTCTTAAAACTTACTAAGATTAAGGATTGTGGTATTAGTATTTTTTATATGTATTTTGAATAGTTCTTAAATTAATACTTTATTTCTTAAACTTCCTAGGATTCTTAGAACTTTAATTTTTAAACTTTGTTTACTTTTACTTTTACTTTTACTTTTAACTTTTATTTTTACTTTTACTTAACTTAACTTATTTTTTATATTTATATTTTATATTTTATATTTTATATATTATTTTATATTTTATATTAATAAACAAGAGTAATCTAAAACAAATTATACGTTTCTAAATTTCCAAATTAATCATTTCAAATTATAACAAAACTTTAAATTTAAATATAACAACATTTTATTATTAAAAACTAATAATTCATAATTAATAATTAATAATTAATAACTAATCTAATAACTAAAAACTAATAACTAATAACTAAAAATTAATAATGGGGAAATCCGATAATGGTTAATCATCGGTATTTGCACTACCGCCATGATAGTTCGAATCTATCTTTCTCCAAATTTAAAACTTAAATAAAAGATTAATTAGATTTTTTGTTTCATTCGAAGAACAAACATTGTATTAAATATATACTTTTTTTAATATAATATAATATATAATAATTTATTGTATTATAATAACACAACACATAAATAAACTAACTAATAAAAAATATAATAATATATGTTTTTTTTAAAATAGTAAAATACTAAAAGAGTAAAATAGTAAAATAGTCAAATACTAAAATAGTAAAATAGTAAAATAGTAAAATAGTCAAATAGTCAAATAGTAAAATAGTAAAATAGAATTGCTACGATTTAGAGTTAAGATGGAATTGAACCATAAATTGATAGACTTTGCAGGTCTACTACAGAACCATCTGTAAACTTAACCCTTAATTTATAAAAATTTACTAGTTAATGTAATAATTTATTAAATTTATATTAACTTTGTATTGTCAACTAATTATTTATTATTTAATATTTATTATTTATTCTTTATTCTTTATTCTTTATTCTTTATTCTTTATTTTATATTCTCTATTACTATGTACTTATCTTAATAATAAACTAATGTTAACTAATAAAATTTATTTTAAGTTAAGTTTAAGAAACGTTACTACTTTTATATTTATACTGTTTAAAAACTAAGGTAATTTTCTCCTAGGACCTAACTAAAAACTATCAACTATCAACTATCAACTATAAACTATCAACTATCAACTATAAACTAGAAACTAGAAACTAGAAACTAGAAACAAGAAACTAAAATGAATATCTCCAGCTCCAATTTTGTTTTTTTAATTAAAATTAAAATTAAAATTAAAATTAAAATTATTATTATTATTATTATTATTATAATTTAAGCGCGGCCTATTATTCTTATATTCCTATATTCCTCTATTCCTAAATTCCTCTATTCCTATATTTCTATAAAAGTTATACTTAGCTAACCTTTTCTTTATCCATTTGACATAGGTATTCGTCTCTTTAGCTATTTAGAAAACTCTTTTAAGTTTCTATTTGGATTTGGATTATTAAGAGAGAAAATTGAATTTTGCTAACTTTTTTAACTTTTTAAACTTTTTTAACCATTCTACTGATCTTATATCTTATATCTTATATCTTATATCTTATGTAAAACCTAATGGACTAGTGGAGTAAGTAATAATAGTAGAATTAAAATTAGAATTAGAATTAGAATTAGAATTAGAATTAGAATTAGAATTAGAATAAGCTCACAATAACTTTTCGTATCTTCATGTTTTTTATTATTATCTTCATGTTTTTATTATTTTATAATTATCTTCATGTTTTTATTATTATTTTATATTTTGTGAACTGATTTTGTGAACTGATTTTTTCTTTTTAATTGCTTATTTATTATATATTGTATACATGTAAAAGTAGTTTAGTTCAACATATGTTTTCTATTATTAAAATAATAAATATTAATAGGAAATATTTATAATAAGTTATATTCTTAATACAAAAAGTTTATTAACAAAGCCTATGATTTAATGGTAGAATAATTTCTTGATAAGGAATTTGTAGGAGTTCAAATCTTCTTGGGCTTATTAAATTTTATAAGTTCCAGTACAATTACAATTAATCTGCACAATTAATATGCAACTACAATACAAAAACAATTATAATTATAATTATAAATAAAAATACAAATACAAGTACAAATATAATTTTAATCTGTTAATCTATTAATCTGTTAATCTGTTAATATTTTAATATGTTAATCTGTTAATCTGTTAATCTGTTAATCTGTTAATATGTTAATAAGTTAAGTTTTGGTAAATTTTTATCTAGTTATTTATTTATTTATTTATTTAGTTATTTATTTAATTATTTACTTTAATTATTTACTTAACTTAAAAAATAGTTTTTTAATTGTTCCAAGAATTATTATAATTATACTGTTAAATATTATATTTTATAATTACATTAATTACTATTAATTTAGAAAGCTCTTAAATATAAACTTTTTGTTAATAGTAAAGTAAAGTAAAAGTAAGGTAACAATAAAGTCCTAATACTTTAATAATATCAAATATAAGTATATTTGTACTGTAAATTGTTAATTTATACCTTTTTTATAGATTAATAATTATGATAAATTTATTATCTATATCTATATCTATATCTATATCTATATCTATATATAGTTTATAAAAGTTCAATATAAATATAAACAAAAGAATAATTCATTAATTAAAAAACCTTTTTTGATATTTTATCAAAGTCTAGTAAAATTATAATCTAGCTTATTATATTTCAATTATCTATATATTTAAATTATATATATATGTATTCTTATTAAACATTATACTTCAATATGTATATTTTTTATAATTAATATAAATATAATTAATATAACATTAAAAGTCCAAGTTTAAAATTAAACTTAAAGTTAAAGTTAAAGTTAAAATTAAAATTAAAGTTAAAACAAAAATACTTTAATCCTACTATCATAATATACTAATATACAACTCTTCTTTTTCAAATTAAAATTAAAATTTAAAATAAAATTAAAATTATTCACAATAACAAATAATTTATGTTAAGTTATAGTTTAGATTTTATAGTATATTCTATATATAATTATTAAGTAGACACATTTTATATTTATATTTATATTTATATTTATATTTATATTTATATTTATAGTTATATTTATAGTTATATTTATAGTAATATTAATATTATCTACAAAAGAAAGATGTAATAAACTAATAAAAAAGGTTATAAGTTATATTAGTAATTTAACGTTTTATAATAAGATATACAATATACAATATAAGATCTAAGATGATCTAAATTAAAATATCTAATATTAGCTAAATATCTAAAATTAATATATTTAAAATATGCATATAATAAAAAATTAATAACAGTAAAACAATTGAGTTTTTAAAGTTAAATGAGGATTTTAAAATCAAATTCTTTATTAAGACTTTATAATTCTTATGTTGTTGATTCCCCTCAACCAGCTAATATTTCTTATATGTGAAATTTTGGTTCTTTATTAGCACTTTGTTTAATAATTCAAATACTGAGCGGAGTATTCTTAGCAATGCATTATTCTCCTAATGTTGATTTAGCTTTTAATAGTGTAGAACATATCATGAGATCAGTAAATAATGGTTGAGTTATAAGATATACACATGCTAATGTAGCATCTTTTTTCTTTATTTGTGTTTATGCTCATGTTGCTAGAGGTATATACTATGGATCATTTAAATCTCCAAGAGTATTAGTATGAAGTATCGGTTGTATTATACTTATTTTAATGATGGCAATTGGATTTCTTGGTTACGTATTACCATATGGTCAAATGAGTTTTTGAGGTGCAACAGTTATTACTAATTTATTAAGTGCTATTCCAGTTTTTGGACAAGATATAGTAGAATTGATCTGAACCTTAAAATTATGTATTTTTATATGCTGTTCTTAACCTTAACACTAATTGAGTTGGTATAATTATAATTATAATTAAATTTATTTACTTTGCAGGGTTAGAGTCTATCGGAAAAATAAATTGAAGTAAAGTTCCATTTCCATTTCCATTTCCATTTCCATTTCCATTTCCATTTAGAGGAGTAAAGCCTACAACAAGTGAAGATAGTAAACGGTTATTGGCCATTCCTATTAGTTTCTTAGGTAAATTAGCGGGAATAATAGATGGAAATTGTGACGGTTATATTTTATTGAGATTGAGATTGAAATTGATATTTATATTGATATTGATATTGATATTGAGAGTAGTGGCAAGTGATTATTTACGAAAATTTGCTTCTATTTCTTTATTAATAACATTAATACACACGGACTGTGACTTTTACTTTTATTCTTAATTACCACTTCTAATATTAATCAAAGATACATTAGGTATAGGTAGAATTGTAGGTCTTTACAAAAACCCTAAAGGCGAAGATACTATAAGTCTTATTTTCAATAAAACGGTTTCAAATTACTCCTAAGATTATTTAAAGAAGAACTGCAATAATAATAGGAATGACTCACCTATGTAACTAAAAAGGTATATAATTATATTGGTTGAATTCAAATTATATAGTACATAACCATTGGACAATTAAAAAAATTACCTTTATGCTTAAACACCTTAATTATATATTAGTACTTACTAATTATCAAATTACCATTTCTTCCTTAATTAATATAAATATAAATATAAATATAAATATAAATATAAAAAAGGGAAGATCATCCTGCCCTCCTAGGACTATTTAATTTCCTCCTAGGATTATTATTATTAATTTCCAATTTGGAGCCGAGGACAAAAATTGACATCTAGCAAGTAAAAATCTTTATGTATCAGGTAATAAGCAGTAGAACTTAAACTATTCAACGATTTTAAGGTAAACTAATTTAATTAGAAGATAAAATCTATATTTTTCTTTCGCGGATGCTTTGGATTAGTTCCCTTTTTTCTAAAGTTATTTTATCCAGCTTTTTTTTTCTTTTTCTTCTCCTGCCAATTTGGAGCCAAGGTTAATAGTGCTAGTTGGCTCTCTACCTAATCTAATTTAGCATCGTTTTTATTAGTTCCATTCTATGGACCGTCTGACCTAATAAAATAAGGAGTCTAAGGCCAAGGCCAAGGCCAAGGAGAGTGTTTCTATTTATTTAACGTTAACCTAAGGGATTTTCTAAGAAAGATTTAATATGGAGGTGGTTTTTCTGTTTCAAATGCCACACTAAATAGATTTTTTTCTTTACATTTCTTATTACCCTTTTTATTAGCTGCATTAGCATTAGCCCATCTTATTGCTTTACATATGCATGGAAGTAATAATCCTAATGGTATAGGAGCCAATGGAGATAGATATCCTATGCATCCTTATTTTACATTTAAAGATTTAGTAACAATATTTTTCTTTTTACTTTCTTTATCTGTTATTGTATTTTATTATCCAAATTTATTAGGTCATTCTGATAATTATATTCCGGCTAATCCTATGAGTACACCTGCATCAATTGTACCTGAATGGTATTTTTAATTTTAATTTATATTATTTATTTTTATATTAATATTTATATTTATATTTATATTTATATTTATTTATATGCCATTTAAAAATTATGCTCTAAGCTGAAAAGTTTATTTAAATTATTGTAAACTACTTAATTATAATTATAAGTTCTAATGTCTACAATACTTAATTATCAGCTACACTAAATACTAAATAATAGTGTTCAGAGGCTACAACATAAAACGTTATACGTAAAGATATAGTCCAAAAATCAATTTATTCTTATAAATATTAAATATTTATTATTATTATTATTATTATTATTATTATTTTTATTATTATTATTATTATTATTATTATTATTATATTCTCAAGTAAACTTTTGTTTATATAGTATTATTATTATAATTATTTGCACAAATTATCAATTAAAGATTAAAAAAAGGAAGTTTTTTCTAACACAATAATCAATAATCAGAATTTATAATCCTAACACAAGATGATATAAAACTAATATAATCGTTTAAAATGTTATGCTTATGCTTATGCTTATTCTTATGCTTATGCTTATGCTTATGCTTATGCTTATGAAATGTTAGTAACAAATTGAAATTTAAATTAAAATTTAGACAAATAACGTTTCGATCTATTACAGTTATAAATAAAAGTTACAAATTAGGTATTAAATAATTAAATAATTAAAAAATTAAATAATTAAATAATTAAATAATAACATAATTAAATAATTAAATAATTAAAGAATAACAGAATAAATTTCTTTTTGATTTATTACCATTTTATGCAATTTTAAGATCAATCCCTAACAAATTAATTGGTGTGATTGCTATGTTTGGTAGTTTACTGATATTATTAATTTTACCTTTGGTAGATCTTTCTAGAGTAAGAGGAAATCAATTTAGACCAATAATGAAAATAGCTTTCTGATTTTTTGTTGTTAACTTCTTAATTTTATTCTGAATTGGACAAGAACACCCAGAATCACCTTACATAGAAATAGGTCAAATATCAACAGCTTTTTATTTTGTTTGGTTCCTATTTTTAGTTCCTGTTATCGGTTTATCAGAAAATTCATTAATGGATGCAGCAACAGAATAATATATATCTAACAATTATCAATTATCAATTATCAATTTTAAATTATAAATTATCAATTATCAATTATCAATTATCAATTATCAATTATCAAGTATAAATTATAAATTATCAATTATCAATTATAATACCTTTTTTTTATACATAATAACCCCTATCTCATTCTTGAATTCTCTAATTCTCTAATTCTCTAATTCTCTAATTCTCTTTACAAAACTTAGTTATAATATTATTATATTAACCTTAATAGTTTGATTAGGTGATTAGGTCTATAGGACTGTTTTTTAAATTGTTGTTATTGTTTTATTTTTATAACTTTATAACTTTATATTTAAAATTTAAGATTTAAGAATTAACATTTTAGATTTAAGATTTAAGAAAAAAGAAATAATAAGCTATTAAAAACCTTTTAAAAGAAGATATTAATTAATTAAATTTTTATAATTATAATTATAATTATAATTAGCCTCGGTTGCTTAGTGGTCAAAGCGCTAATCTGAAGAATTAGAGATGGGAGTTCAATTCTCTCTCAAGGCAATGTATTAAATGATTTTCTTTTTAACATTTTATTTCTGAATACTGAATACTGAATACTTAATACTGAATACTGAATACTGAATACTGAATACTGAATACTGAATATTATTTTTATTATTATTCTTACTATTACTATTACTATTACTATAACTATTATTGTTATTGTTATTGTTACTGTTACTGTTACTTTCTCAAATTATTTTAAAGTTAAACCTTTTTGAAATAACTATAAAATATAATAAGTGGATAATCAAATATTTATTTTAATAATTTTAAATCTATTTTTGAATAAGGATTAAGTAAGATAATAACATAATTTTTACAAATGATTTGTTAAATTAAAACATAGTATAATAGTTTTTTATAAATTTAAATTTAAATAAGAGAGAGCCGAAATAGTTTAATTGGTTAAAATCAATTCCTTGTAAGATTTAGATAGAGGATCGTTCCCTCTTTTCGGCAAATAACAAAACATAATATATTTATTATAAATTATAAATTCTAAATTCTAAATTCTAAATTAAAAATTCTAAATTCTAAATTCTAAATTCTAAATTCTAATAACAATATCAAATATAAAATAAATTATTTATTCATGTTCATTTTTATTTTTATTATTCTTTTTATTCTTTTTATTATTTTTATTTTTGTGAACTTATTTTTTTATTTTTATCACGCGATTCTTTATTCTTTCGCTAACAATTATATTATTTTTAATAATTTTAATACTAACACAAACACAAATACAAACACAACACACATTTTACAGAAATAGAAAAAGATTTTTTATAATAATAATCAAATATCTTACAACAGCTCTTAAAATTAAAATACCCAAATAGAAGTAATATAGAAGTAATATCGTAAATTAGGGTTTGGTGGACTAATCTTAACTGCTTAACTGCTTAACTGCTTAACCTTAACTATATTTCTTTAAAAATTAAAAATAAAAATCCAAGTGTACTCATTAGTCTAAACTATTAATATAACTATAACTATTACTATTAAACTAAAATTTTATTTTCTCCTTTCGTAAAGTATTCTTATATTATTTAATTCTTTAATTCTTTAATTCTTTAATTATTTAATTCTGTTATTATTTAATTATTTAATTCTTTAATTCTTTAATTCTTTAATTCTTAAATTCTTTAATTCTTTAATATAAAAAAAGGATTTACAAATATTTAAAAGTCTATTTAAATTATTAAAAGTTTCTTTTTGTATTTACCATTTTAAAAGTAGATAAATAGTAATAGATAATGTATTTGATTTGGCAATAATAATAATAATAATAATAATATTACTAAAATAAATCACCTTAATTTTAACAACTTTACTTTATATAATGTATATATGTTATAAATCTAAGACTGAAGACTGTAGCATAATTTGGTAATGCATTCTGCTCATAATAGAAGGGTTTTGGGTTCGATTCCCAACGGTCTTAACTATCATTAACAAGTAAAATATATAATCTAAAATAAGCACTTATGTTTTAACATTATTTATATTATTGTTAGTTATATTTATATTTATATTTATATTTATATTTATATTCATATAAGATAAATTTCTAAAAAAAACTGTCAATTTAAGCTAATTAGAGTATAACATTATTGTTTCAATATCCAGAGCGACAACGACAATATTCCTATAAAAATAACGTCCAACATATCTTAAATTATAAAATCTAATATTAAGTTAATATTTGTTAATCTTTTTCTTAGAGGATATTAATATGAAAATGTGACTATTACTAATTCTAATTAATAGATTCATTACTAATTACGAACTTAATTACTAAGACTTGTAGTTGGAGTTGGAGTTGTAGTTTTAGATTTATAAGAGATATTTCATTATTTATAAAAATAAAAATAAAATCAAAATAATAATAATAATTATAATAATAATAATAATAAAAATAATAATAATAATTTAAAAGGGCATTTGGTCGAGTCTGGTTTAAGGCGCCTATCTTGAAAATAGGTACTCCAAAAGAGTCGTGAGTTCGAATCTCACAGTGCCTGTATAAAATACTAATTTTTAATAAATTATAGTTTTAGTTCTAGTTTTAGTTCTAGTTCTAGTTCTAGTTCTAGTTATAGTTCTAGATTAAATAAAATCATTTAGATTTAGATAGTACAGTTTAATATACAATTTTTAAATACTTTTTTTTTTCTTTTTCTTTTTCTGATTCTGATAGTAATAAAAAATATATATATACATAAATTATAAATTATAAATAATAAATAATAAAATTATAAATTATAAAGTGAAGTAATGAGATAGTTAAAATTACTAAATATTAAATTAAATGAATATATTAATAATATTTTTAGTTATATTATTTTTAATTATAAATCCCTATTATGTTCTGGTTTATTTACTTATATTACTAATTAAATATATTTTTCTTCTTAGTTTTTAGTTCTTAGTTCTTAAAATTAGTTCTTAGATTATAAGTAGTTCAGTTTAACATATATATATGTATATTTCATTAACCATTAACAAATATTTGTGTAAGTTTAACATATATAATATAATATATTATAATAATAATAATAGTTTAGTTTAATATATATTTAATTAAAATTAACAATTTACAATTAACAATTAACAATTAACATTTAACAATTAACAATTAACAATTAACAATTAACAATTAACAATTAAATTAAATGTATTACATAAAATAGTGAATATAGAATATAATATAATATGACAATTTAATTTATCTAAATTTATATAACATAACTTAATAAACCTACTGGATTAGTATATTAGTATTAGTATATTAGTATCTGAGTATCTTAATATCTTAGTATATTAGTATCTTAATATATTAGTATCTGAGTATCTGAGTATCTGAGTATATTAGTATCTGAGTATATTATTATATTATAATATTATTATATTATTATATTAGTATATTAGTATATGAGTATATGAGTATGATAGGTGTACTATAACTATAACTATAACTATAACTATAACTATAACTATAACTATAAGTATTACTATAACTATAACTATAATTATTATTATAAGTATTGCTATAACTATTACTATAACTATAAGTATTACTATAACTATATTATTGCAAACAAAAGTCTTTTATATTATTATTCTTATTTTTATTCTTATTTTTATTATTCTTATTCTTATTGTTATTCTTATTGTTATTCTTATTCTTTAACTATGGTTCCAAGGTTATTTTAGTTAATAAGTTTAATAAATTCTAATTATTAAATTTTTAATATTCATTCTTATTCTTATTCTAAATATTTTACATTCTTTAATTAAATTTAGGATATTATTCATAAAACAATTATTATCTTAATATCTGAATATCTTAATATCTGAATATCTTAATATCTGAATATCTTAATATCTTAATATCTTAATATCTTAATATCTTAATATCTGAATACTACCTAATTTGTTATTTATCTTGACAAATAATAAATAATAAAATAAATAACACATAAAGAGTAGTTCGTTTATATTTATATTTCTTTTTATGTTTATGATTATGATTATGATAAAGAGTATTTCGTTTATATTTATGATATATGATAAAGAGTATTTCGTTTATGTTTATGATATATGATAAAGAGTATTTCGTTTATGTTTATGTTTATGTTTATGTTTATGATTATGATAAAGAGTCAGAAGTAAGAGTAAGAGTAAATCTGTTATGGTTATGATAAAGGCTTACTATTAAAAATTTAAAAATAAATGTAAACTGTAACCAATTTTCACAATAAAATTCAATACTATTTAATAACATCTACAAAAATATAAGTCTATATTAAAATAATAAAATAAAATCTAATCTTAATCTTAATCTTAATCTTAATGTTAATCTTATTCTTATTATTATTCTTATTCTTATTCTTATTCTTATTCTTATTCTTAATCTTAATCTTATTATTATTAATCGATTTATTATTGGTTAATTGATTATAATAATTATTGTTTAGAATTAGAACACTTAAATATTTAAATTTACTTCATATACGTTAGAAATTTAGATTTCATAATTAATTAATATTTATGAATTACTTAATCCACAAAAAGGATTTAAAGTATTTAAAGAATTTAAAGAATTAACAGAATTAACAGAATTAACAGAATTAAAAGAATTAATTGTTCACTTTTTATTAGTTATTAGTTATTAGTTATTAATTATTAGTTATTAGTTATTAGTTATTAGTTATTAGTTATTAGTCAGTTATTAGAAAATATGAAATTAAACTTTTTTTTTTACTTTAACTTTAACTTTAATTTTAACTTTAATTTTAACTTTTACTTTAAATTTAACTTTAACAAAGTCGTATACTAAAGTTTCCTAACTAATCTAACCAAATTTCGATCAATTATTGACAATTATTTATAATTATTTATAATTATTGATATAAGTCACATATATTATTTATTAACTAAATTATCTTCAGTAGATCTTAATATTATTTATATATTTTTATAATCTTTTTATAATAATCAATATCAATATCAATATCAATATCAATAAATACATTACTACGACCTTTAAAAAAGTAACAAGAGTAACAAAAATAATCTATATATATATCTATATCTCTATCTATATCTATATCTGTATCTATATCTATATCTATATCTATACAAAATAACAAGAAAGTTAATAAATTAATTATATTTATATTTTATATTTATATTTATATTTATATTTATATTTATATTCATAGTTATATTTATATTTATATTTAGTTTAGATTATTCCTATTACAATTACAATTATAATTACAATTACAATTAAAGAACAGTACTTGTATCTTAGATCTTATATCTTATATGTTATATGTTATATGTTATATCTTATATCTTATATCTTATATGTTATATGTTATATCTTATATCTGATATTTGATATCTTAAATGTTATATCTTATAAATTATAAATTATAAATAAAAACTTACATCTTCTAAATTATTTATTAAGTATTAAGATTGATTATTAACTGATAGCAAATTTATTCGTTTCTAAATTTTAAATAATAGTAGAAATTACTGTTTTTTAATATACTTAATCTTTAATTCTTGATATTTTATCTTGACTGTATAAATTTATAAGTATACAGTGTTCATAACTATACTATATCTTATTTAAAATAAATGGATATTTTATCTTATGAATTAATTTAATAAAAAATAATAAATAATAACAAATAAAAAAAAGTGATAAACAATAATTTGATGTTAAATATTTCAGAATTACTTCTGGGATTAGTAGATGTTTTGACTATTTTATTACCTATACTATTATCTGTTGCATTTATGACAATTATAGAAAGAAAAGCTTTGAGTTCATTTCAAAGACGAAGGGGGCCAAATACAGTAGGATGATATGGAGTTTTACAACCATGATTATTTATAATATAACAATTAAATAATAAAATAAATTAAATTAAATTATAACATTAGAGTGGCACATTATGTTCTTTATCCTTTAAACCAATAAACAATAAACAATAACCAATAAACAATAAACAATAAACAATAACCAATAACCAATAACTTTAGCGTAATCTAGCGAATTCTATCTTACTGTTAGTGTAAGTTTAAGTTTAAGTTAAGTTTAAGTTTAAGTTTAAGTTAAGTTTAAGTTGAAGTTTAAGTTTAAGTTTAAGAAAACTTTTATATTTATATTTATATTTAATATATTTATATTGATATTTATATTTATATTTATATTTATATTTATATTTAAATTTAGATTTATAAAGGAAAGAAATAAAAGTGAGAAAATAAGATTATATGCTGGAAAAAAACTATTAATATTAATATTTATATTACCATTTATAAATTAATATTGCTTTATATTTTTAAACAAGTAATAAAGTTTAGTTAGAGTTAACACAATTACATTTAAATTTAAATTTAACCAGCAGACCTTCACATTTAGGTCTCAAAGATCAGTTAATCTTACGTATATTATTATCATTTTACTTTAATATTTTACTTTAATATTTTACTTTAATATGTACCATTTAACATATTACGTATTTATTTATTATTATTAAAATTCAGTATAATAAACAAATAATAGCGATTATATGATCTAGTAGTTAGATTAAACATTAAACATTAAACATTCTGTTATTTAATAATTATAATAATCTTTCCTATTTCTAAATTCTAAACCATTTAATTAATAATAAAACTAATATTAAATCTTCAACAATATGTAAACTATAATTTATGTTTAATTTGCTAATAGTCGCTGATGCATTAAAATTAATTCTTAAAGAAACAGTAATTCCATCACAAGCGAATAAAGTTTTATTTTATTTAGCACCTGTATCTACTTTAGTATTTAGCTTATTAGGTTGATATTAAAATAAAAGGATTTTAATTTGAATTTTCCCAGTCACAATCAAAGTAACAATCCTGGCCTAATTAAACTCTCACTATATGCTAGAAAATATTCATTTTATTATTCTTATTCTTTTTAAATTATCTTTAAGTTTAAATTATCAACTAGCAGGCTAACTTTTAGCCTCAGAGACTATACGTGATTTTGCATTTTATGTTTTTATAATATTTATAATATTTATAAGATTTATAAGATTTATAAGACATAGTCCCTACTTACAATTAATGTTTATCAATTTTAAAATAAATTTAATTTCTCTTATGCTTATGCTTATAATTATGCTTTATTCTTTATGCTTTATGCTTATATTTATGCTTATGCTTATGAATTAATTAACTATAAAATAAATAGTAAAGGTTATTTAACATATCTGATCTAGCATCAGAATCATAATCAGAATAAATACAAAATTTTTAGCTACTTTAATTTTTAATTTTAGATTTTAGATTTTATATTTTATATTTTATATTTTAGATTTTAGAATTTAGATTTTAGATTTTAGATTTTAAATAAAATATTAGAAAATTGATAAGAAATTAAAAAGTTGTTGTGGGGTATTATACCTTTTGGTCAAGGTTTAGCTATTACAGATTTTTCAATGGGAATTTTATATACTGTAGCATTATCATCTTTAGGTGTTTATGGAATATTATTTGCAGGTTGATCTTCAAATTCTAAATATTCTTTATTAGGTTCTTTAAGATCTAGTGCTGCTATGATTAGTTATGAATTAATTTTAAGTGCAGCAATTCTAATAATTATTTTATTAACTGGAACATTTAATTTTACATTAATAATAGAAAGTCAACAATCTATATGATTTATAATACCATTATTACCGGTATTTATATTTTTTTTTATTTCTATTTTAGCTGAAACATCTAGAACACCTTTTGATCTTCAAGAAGCTGAATCAGAATTAGTATCAGGATTTATGACTGAACATAGTGCTGTACCTTTTGTATTTTTCTTCTTAGGTGAATATAGTTCAATTGTATTATTTAGTTGTATTTCTGCAATATTATTCTTAGGTGGTTATAATATGCCTGAATTATTTGTTAATAATAGTTTTTTAAATATTCAATCAATAATTTTAGGACTAAAAACTTGTATATTCTGTTTTTTATTTGTATTATTTAGAGCTACTTTACCAAGATTAAGATGAGATCAACTTATGGATTTATGTTGATTATATTTATTGCCAGTCGCAGTAGCTTTCATTATTTTAGTTCCAAGTATTTTAGTAGCATTTGATATAGCACCTTATTAATTTTTATTTATATTTTTATTTTAACACATTAACACTGTTAATTCTCTAAATATACATAATAAGAGTTAAAGTACTAGGATTATTATTCTTATTATTATTCTGATTATTATTCTTACTATTTAAAGAATATAATAATATGATTTTTAAACTTAATATTACTAATTACTATTACTATTGCTATTACTATTAATATGACTATTACTATTAATATGAATATTACTCTAAATTGGACTATGACTATTTCTCTAAGTCTAAGAAGTCTAAGACTGAATCTAAGTCTAACTCTAACTAATTTACAATACAAAAGGTTTTTGAAATTAAAAATAAAAAAAAAAACATTTGAACAAGCAACTTATTGAATTACTCCAAGGAGTGTTATTTGCAACAACATAAAAAACAAATAAAAATAAAATTAACAAAAAAAAAAATAAATATAAATATAAATATAAATAAGCATAAATATAAAATATAAATCTAAAATATAAAATCTAAAATATAAATCTAAAATATAAAATCTAAAATAAATAAATCTCTAAATAGCAAGAATAATAATCCTAGGATTATTTAATCTAAGAATCTAAGCAAGAATCCTATGCTTAACCTTAACCTTAACCTTAACCTTAACCTTAACAATTCTATAATTCTATAACAATTTCAGCTAAGCTCTATGCTTAAAGAAATAAATTAAATAAAATTAAATAAAATTAAATTAAATTAAATTAAATTAAATAAAATTATTCAAATATAACTATTAAGTTTTAATTATATTATGATTATTTACATAATATTTACTTTTTATCTATTATCTATAATCTATTATCTATAATTAGAATAAGAATTAAATTAATTATACTAAATAAATTATAATCTTTTATATACATATCACTTCTCTTAACTTTATCTTTATCCTTATACTTATCCTTATCTTTATTAATCTTAATCTTAATCTTAATCTTAATATTTATGCTTATCTTTATCCTTAATTTATTAATTTATGAATTTATTAATTTATTAATTTATTAATTTATTAATTTATTAATTTATGAATTTATTAATTTTCCATTATTATTTATAACAGTTCCAACTTACAACTTACAACATACAACATACAACATACAACATACAACATACAACATACAAAATACAACATACAACAATAAAAAAAAAGTTTTCTTAAAATCTATATGTATATTAGTTTAAATTTACAATTAACGGTGATTCAGTCCTTTATCTTCTTTAAATTAATTAATATCTAAATATATAAATCTATAAATATATAAATATATAAATATAAAAATATATAAATATATACAAAATCCTCACACAAGATAATTGTAGTTTAGTGTATTTTTCTTATTCTGATAACTTAAAACTTAAAACTGATAACTTAAAACTGATAACTTAAAACTTAAAACTGAAAACTTAAAACTGATAACTGAAAACTGAAAACTGATAATTGATAATAGATAAAAGATCATAGATAAAAGATAACAGATCATTGATAAAAGATCATTGATAATTGATAACTGATAAGAAAAAGGTTTATAAATTATAAAAATAAATTAAAATTAAGGAAATAAAAAGGATATAAGTATTATTAGCAATAATAAAAATATTAAGCTTAGATATAACAAAAATAGAATAAGAAATATTACAAAAATCAAATACAAAACAAAGATAAACTATGTTGATATTACTACTCCTTGTTCCTATTTTAGGTTGTTGTTTATTAATACCGATTAATGAAGAATCTTCTGAAAATAAAGTAAAAATAAAAAATATAGGAATAAGCACATCTCTAATAAATTTTATACTTTCAATTTATTTATGATTAAATTTTGATTCTAGTTCTACTCATTATCAATTTGTTTATGAATTTAATAACTTAAGTTTTTTAGATTTTAATATTGGAGTTGATGGTATATCCTTATATTTTGTTTTATTAACAACATTTATAACTCCTATAGCTCTATTATCTAATTATACAAATATAGATAAGAATATAAAATATTATTTAATATCTTTTTTATTATTAGAAACATTACAAATATTTACTTTTGTTTCATTAGATTTATTATTATTTTATATATTTTTTGAAAGTGTTTTACCTATTTTATTTATTATAATAATTATATATGGATCAGGTAAAGATAAAACGAGATCTGCTTTATTATTATTTTTATATACTTTATTTGGAAGTTTACCAATGTTATTATCAATATTAAGTATTCAAAGTATAATAGGATCTACTGATTATTTATTATTAAGTTTAGTAGATATCAATTTAGAATCACAAAAATTACTGTGATTAGGATTTTTTATAGCTTTTGCAATTAAAACACCACTATGACCATTATCTATCTGATTACCTAAAGCACATGCAGATTCACCTCTTGCTGGTTCTATAATCTTAGCAGGAACAATACTTAAATTAGCTTCTTATGGGATGTTAAGAATTTTATTAACTTATTTACCAGATGCTTCTAATTATTTTTCACCTATGGTACAAATGGTAGCAGTTACAAGTTTGATATATGCTAGCTTATCTACTATTTTACAACAAGATACTAAAAAATTAATTGCTTATTCATCAATTACACATATGGCTATCGTTGTATTAGGTATATTCTCTAATAATATCATAGGTATTGAAGGTGCTATATTATTATCTATAGCCCATGGATTTGTTAGTCCAGCACTATTTATATGTGTAGGAGGTATTATATATGATAGAACGGGTACAAGACTTATTAAACAACTTAAAGGTTTAGTACTATATATGCCTATGTTTACTATATTATTTTTTATTTTTAGTTTAGCAAATATGGCGACACCATTAACATTGAATTTCTTAGGGGAACAAATGAGTTTAATTGGAATTTGATCAATAAATCCTATAATCTCTATCCTTGGAGGTACAGGAATTGTTTTAAGTGCTTGCTATACAATATTTTTATATAATAGAATTTCTTATGGTGCTTATTCTCCTCATTTAAAACCATTAACTGATATTTCAAGAATAGAATTTATAAGTTTAATTACTTTATTAATACCTACTTTACTATTTGGTATATATCCCAATTTAATATTAGATACATTACATGCTTCTGTAACACAATTATTATATACAATCAGTTTAACCCCCATACAATTTAATTCAAATTCAGAATTAATAAATTTATTAACTATCTTTATGCCAATTATAGTTCCTAAACCTAAGACTAAGATTAAATATAAATATATAGTACAACAAAATACATCAATTACAAAATCTAATTCTAAAAATAATCAATTTAATAATAAGCTTATAACTAATACTTTGAAGCCTGTAAAATCTAACACAGCAATTGTAGCTTGAGGATCAAATTTAAGTTTAACAATAGGTTATCCTTTCTTTAATAATATTGTAAGAAATATGATTAAATTACCTTATTATCAATTTTCTGTAATGATTGGTATATTATTAGCAGATGCGAAATTACAAATATCAGGTAAAAATTTAATAGATTTTACAAGTTCAAAGAGAAATGCATTATTAACTTTTTCTCAATCTTATAAAAAATTTGAGTATTTTATGTTTATATTTAATAGTTTATCACATTATTGTTCAAGATTTCCTATTTTTGAAAAAAATAAATTCTTTAAAACTAATTATAACAGTTTTGAGTCTTTAAGATTTAATACAAGAACTTTACCTTGTTTAACAGAATTATATAAATTATTTTATGTTATTTCTAGTTTTAATCCTACAGGAATGAAAGGAGTTCCAACTAATATATTTCATTTACTTACTCCTATTGCATTAGCCCATTGAATCATGGGAGCAGGTTTAAGAAGAGGTAATGGTTTAATTTTATGTACAGATGATTTTTCTATTCAAGATGTTGTATTATTAATTAATATTTTAATTATTAGATATAATCTAAAATGTACTATTCATAAATATAGACCAGGTAAATACAGAATTTATATATCAAGTAAATCTATGACTAACTTAGTTTCTATTGTTAAACCCCACATGATGCCTAGTACTAGTATGTTAAATAAACTGAATATAAAGAATTAAACTTATACTTTTTATACTTTAACTTTAAATAAATTTATTTTTATTTTTATTTTTATTTTTATTTTTATTTTTATTTTTATTTTTATTTTTATATACAATCAATTTAACAATAACCCCTATATTACTAGTTTATATTATAATTATTACTAGTTTATATTATAATTATTACTAGTTTATATTATTTTTATATACAATCAATTTAACAATAACAAGAACAAGAACAAGAACAAGAAAAAAAACAAGAACAAAAACAATAACAATAACAATAACAATAACAATAACCCCTATCTTAATAGTTTATATAATAATTATAAGTATTTTATATTTAGATTATAATAACTTGTTAGTTTATTTTTAATTTTAATTTTAATTGTTAATTTTTAATTGTTAATTTTAATTGTTAATTGTTAATTTTAATTTTAATTTTTATATACAATCAATTTAACAATAACCCCTATCTTAATAGTTTATATTATAATAACTTGTTAGTTTATTTTTAATTGTTAATTTTGTAATTTTTAATTTTTAATTTTTAATTTTTAATTTTTAATTTTTAATTTTAGTTTATAATATATTAATTTTAATTTTAATCTTATCTAATGATCAACATAAAAAAAGAAAACTAAGAATCCATTAATAGTAGAAATAAAGAATACTTTTAAACTAAATCTATATCTATATCTCTATCTATATCTCTATCTCTATCTCTATCTATATCTATATCTATATTTAACCTATATTTAAGTATAGGATAGCTTTAAATTTTAAATTTATATTTATTTTTATATTTATATTTATATTTATATTTATATTTATATTTATATTTATATTTATATTTATTTATTTTTAATAATATCTAATATTTTATATATAATATTTAATATATAGATTTTATAAACTAAAACTATAAATATTAGTTGTATGTATTGTATTTAGTATTTAGTATTTAGTATTTAGTATTGAGTATTTAGTATTTAGTACTTAGTTTTTAGTATTTAGTATTTAGTACTTAGTATTTCGTTTTTAGTATTTAGTACTTAGTATTTAGTATTTTTGTTTTTGATTATTATAATGAATTATATTGTTTATACTTAATATAAAGTGTTATTCCTGATTACTTATTAATTATTAATTATTAATTATTACTTATTACTTATTACTTATTAATTATTACTTATTACTTATTACTTATTACTTATTATTTATTACTTATTACTTAAAAAGTATTACTTATTACTTATTAATTATTATTTATTACTTATTACTTATTACTTATTAGTTATTATAAATAAGTGTGCAAACCTACAAGATTATATATAAAAAATACAAATTTTAAAAATAAAGAATTTTAATGATGGTATGTTATTATCTATTATCCATTATCTATTAGCTATTAGCTATTAGCTATTATCTATTAGCTATACAATATTACAATTACAATTACAATATAACAGAAAAGTATTATTTAAATCTTAAACTTACAACTTACAACTTACAACTTAAAACTTACAAACTTAAACTTAATCTTAATCTTAATTTTAAACTTAAAAGGGAGTAATAAATAACTTGAGATAATTTTACTGATTTTAAGTATTAATCGCTTTACTTATCTGAAACTAACAATGGTAGTATAAATCAAAGCACGCAAACTCAAATACCTTATAAAAAAAAAATGAACATATTAAACCTGATGTACATATTAGACATGATGTGATATTTTTATCCATTGGTATTATTGTTTCATCTGATATGTATTTATTTATTTAAGGTGTTAACAAAATTAATAATAAGAATAAAATTATTAAATAATCCAGGTTTAAGATTTTCTTCTACTCCTTGGGAACGGGTACCGAATATATTTTTTAATTTTATTGAAAATGAAAATAAATTTTCTATATTATTTTGATTAAGATTTATATCATTTATTCTAGGATTAATAGGGTTTATTATTATAATGATCAATTATGAATATGTTATACCAGATTACATTTTGATTTGAGCTAGAATTTCTGCACTTAGCTATTATTTTTTATTTATAGGTATTACATATAGAAAGATGGAATATTTAAGAAAAGAATATTCTTTACTAGTGAAGTGATGATGACGATGATGATAATATAATATAATATAATATAATATAATATCATATAATATAATATATAATAAAATATAATATCTATTTAACCCCCTTCATATTACTCTACTGTACATTGATTCTTAAGCTTAAGTTTTGTTGATATCTCTATAATCCCTCCACATTACTGCAAGTTTCAGTTTACTAAATCGCACATTGAATTGGATATCTCTATAAGCCCTGCACATTTAAATTTAAATGTCCCCGATTTTTACGCTTATTACGCTTATTACGCTTATTACGCTTATTAGATCAAAGAACAAAAAAGAAGTTTTCCAAGAAAGCAAAATAAACAATAACAATAACAATAACAAGAACAAGAACAATAAAGAAAAAAAACAATAAAAAGAACAAGAACAATAAGTCAATTGAAGCAATAAAATAGGTATAAAAACAAACGGATTCGGATTCGGATTCGGATTCGGATTCGGATTCGGATTCGGATTCTGATTTTAATTATTATTATTATTTTCTGCCTTGATTATTATTTTTATAATTTCTTTTTAAATAACAAATTAAGAAGTTAGAATAAGAGTTCAATTGAGAGTAATATTAAGAGTGAATAATAAGAGTTAGAGTAATATTCAGAGTTAGAGTCCTAGGATTCTTATTATTATTCTTTTTATTAATGTTACGATTATTGTTTTCTCAATTTCAATTTCAATTTCAATTTCAATTTCAATTTCAATTAAATTATTATTCTTACTAAATTGCTTTCTAAATTGCTTTCTATTTCTAAATTGCTTTCTAAATTGCTTTCTAAATTGCTTTCTAAATAACCAACGGTTTCTAAACAAAAATTAATTTAAGATTAAGAATAAGAACACTTTTGGAAATCTTTTTTTGTGAATTAACACTGGTATTCCAGGATTATTATTATTAAAGTAATATTATAGTTTAATTTAATCATATGATAATAAATAAATAGATAAATAAAATAATTAAAAGCAGTATTGCTAATTTCATAAACTAATCAAGTAATAAATAAACCTTAAAAATACTTATATGAAAATTCAAATTCAAATTCAAATTCAAATTCAAATTCAAATTAAAGAGCGTAGTATAATTGGTTAGTATAAGGATCTCCAAAATCTTCAGTAGGTGTTCGAGTCACCTCGCTCTTGCTATGATATTTTTTATTTTAATAATAATCCTAGTATATCAAGATTTTTTTATTTTAATGCTATTATTTTGTTTATTTTTATTCTTATTCTTATTCTTATTCTTATTCTTATTCTTATTCTTATTCTTATTATTATTGTTATTCTAAACCTCTTTTTATTCTTATTCCTTATTCTTATTGTTATTGCCCCTTGATTGTTATTATTATTATAATTGTTATTGCTATTGCTATTCTTAACACTTAACACTTAACAGAGAAAAATAATCAATAATCCTAACAGATAAATATTGCTATTCTTATAACTTATAAATATTCATATTGAAAAAACATATTACATAAATAGTTTATATAATCTAATTTTGTAATAATATTCAATTAAATTAAATATATATATAAATCTTATAATTATTTATATTTATATTTAGACAAGTTTAATATATGAATAGATGTCTCTTTAGCTTTAGAGGGCCCTTAGCTTAAATGGTAGAGTACCTAATTGTCAATTAGGGTGGTCCCAGTTCGAATCTGGCAGGGCTCGATAATTACTTATAAATTTTAATTTTAATTTTAATTGTTATTTGTTAATTGTTAATTGTTAATTGTTAATTGTTAATTATTAATTGTTAATTTTAATTCAATTTAAACTAAATTATAAAGTACAGTTTTAAAATATACATTTAATATTTTTATCTTATTTATATTTAATATTTTATATTTTTATATTTATATTTATAATTATATTTATATTGTTTTTATATTAATATTTATAGTTATAGTTATAGTTATAGTTATAGTTATATTTATATTTAATATTTTAATATTTATATTTATAATTTATTAAAGGTATTTAAAGGTAAGATGATAATTAATTATTATTATTATTATTAGTATTATTATTATTATGATTCTAAAACTAAAAATGCTGTTAAATTCTTAATCTAAAAATAAAAATAAAAATCATTTTAAAAGAGGTTAATTGAATTTCTGATAATTTATATCAACAGTTCAATTAGTTAAAGTAAAAAAAAATCAAATTTCTATATTTAATAAATATCTCATTTTAAAGCGAGATAGTGTAACGGCGGCACAATAGTCTCATGAACTGTTAGTTGTGGTTCAATTCCCCAACTCGCTAATATTTAAATAAATAAATAAATAAATAAATAGTATAAATAAATAAATAAATAGTATAAATAAATAAATAAATATATAAATAAATAAATAAATCAATAAATAAATATATATATATATATATAAGTATTACAAAAGGGAGTTAGTTAATGGTATAATAACAATAGTTAATTAAGTAATTATAAAAGATAACTTAATTTAATTGATAATCTAAAGGTTCGAATCCTTTACTCTCTAAGATTTTATTAAACAATAATAATAAACAAATAATAATATAATAATATTAAGAATACTAAAAATAAATAAATAATATAATATAATATAAAATAATATAATATAATAATAATATAATAATAATATAATATAATATAATATAATATAATATAATATAATATAATATAAATAATTCAAATCATATTTTTATAGTTTACTATATAATAAAATAATAAAAGAATTGCAAACCAATTTAAAAGATTAATCTTAGGATGCCTTTGATAGCGTTATACATATAATCAATATTTAATTCTACAAATTTAATTTAAATTAAAATAAAAATTAATTAAATAGTTCTAAATATTTTATATTAAAAATAAGGCTAAAGAGTAATAATTTATAATTTATGATTTATTATTGATTATTTATTATTACCAGGTGTTTTTCTCTATTTCTTAATAATAGATATAAATCTAAAAAGATATTAAATTAAATTAAATTAAATTCAATTCAATTTATACATATACATATCTTACCTTACCTACTTTGGTTATATAACATCACTTAATAGTTAATAGTATATAGTATTAATAATCAAATATATATAAATATAAATATAAATATAAAAATATATCTGTCTTTACTTTCAATTATATCTGTCTTTACTTTAAACTTGAAACTTTATAAATAACAAGAATAATAATTAGAGTGAATAATAAGAGTTAGAGTCCTAGGATTCTTAACTTTAAATTTTAAACTGTTAACTGTTAACTTTAAATTTTCAATTGAAATGCTACAAAAACTAATTTAAAACTGTAAATTCACATAAACAAAAAATATTCCAAAAATACAATACTAGTCCCCAAAAACAATACTAAGTGCTATGTTTAAGGTGTTAAAAATAATAATTATAATTATAATAATAATAAAAATAATAATAATTAATAAAAAACTATTAAGAAAACAACAATAGAGGATCAAGTAAAACTAAGACTGAATATATTTAAAATATAATAATAAAAGTACAATGTTCCCATTCTTTTCTATCTTTAATACTATATTTAATGATGCTCCTGAAAATTGACAATTAGGTTTTCAAGATTCTGCTACACCAGGTTTTACAGGTATAACTGATCTACATGATACTATTTGTTTTTATTTAATTATTATTTGTGTTGGTGTATTCTGAATTTTATTTAATATTATCTACGTTTATAGTAGCTCTAGATCATCTTTAATTCATAAATATTTGAACCACGGAACTCTATTAGAATTTATATGAACTTGTTTACCTGCTGTAGTATTAATTGCTATTGCTTTCCCAAGTTTTAGATTACTTTACCTTCTTGATGAAGTTATTAGTCCTACAATTACAATTAAAGTAACTGCTTCACAATGATTTTGGTCATATTCAAATCTATATTGATAGTTGATAGAATACTTATTTTGTTAATTATATTTATTTTTATATTTATTTTTATATTTATATTTATATTTATATTTATTTTTATATTATATTTATATTTATATTTATATTTATATTTATAGTTATATTTATATTTATATTTATATTTATATTTATATTAATATTTATTAGTTACCCTTATCCTTAACCAAATACCAAATAAAAAATATCTCCGTTAATTTTATACTACTTATTATTCTATATTCTATATTCTATATTCTATATGTTAAACAATATATATATATATATAATCTATGTTAATTATGAATTATGAATTATGAATTATGAATTATGAATTATTAATATTAAATAATATTTAGCTTTGAATATATTATATAATTATTTAAATTTGTGTATAAAAATTTAGATTTACGGCCCAGCGGATTCGCTGTTATTCTACTATATTCTGGAATGAGTTTTTAAGTAGCACTACTTTTTAAATATTAATATTAATTTTATATTTTATATTTTATATTTTATATTTTATATTTTATAATTTATATTTTATAATTTATATTTTATAGTTTATATTTTATAATTTATATTTTATATTATATATTATATATTTTATCTAAGTAATAATGTGTTTACTATTAAACTAAAATCAGTAGGTTAAAACCTCAGAGACTAAACGTAATTATGATTCTAATACTTATTAATTTTTTTTATAATTTATAATTAATAATTTATAATTTATAAATATTAAACAAGTAAAGTGCATGATTAATAAAGTTATAGTCCTATTTATTCATTCTTAATCTTAATACTTAATACTTAATACTTTAAATTTAATACTTAATACTTAATACTAAATACTAAATACTTAATACTTAATAATTAAGAACATTAATAACATTAAGAAAATTAAGAACATTAAGAACATTAAGAACATGAAACTAAGCATATGAATATTCAGATTATATAACAGATAGTGGTGATGCTATTTCTTTTGATTCATATATGATCCCTGAATCAGACTTAGAATTAGGACAATTCAGATTATTAGATGTGGATAACAAAATGGTAGTTCCAGTTGATACTCATATTAGATTAATTGTTACAGCTAACGACGTTCTTCACTCATTTGCAGTTCCTTCTCTTGGTATGAAATTAGATTGTACTCCAGGTAGATTAAATCAAGCTTCATTTTTAATAGATAGAACAGGAATATTTTACGGACAATGCTCTGAAATTTGCGGAGTATGACACGGATTGACATATGGCATTGGTCCTCTTATTTTATTTTAAATAAAGTATTAAAATGTTAAAATATGCTATAACCTTTAATATATTTATTATTGCAACTAGCAGGCTTATATTTAAGCCTCAGAGACTATACGTAACATCACTAATATATTAGTGAAAGAAATAGTCCAATAACCTAATAAAAGGTTTTTTAAATTGATAATTCTGGCTAAAACCATGTAAGGTTTAAAACTGATTTATTTTTTATAAAGCTAAAGCCGATATTAAAAGTTTAATCACACATCAAGCATCTTTACTTAGTATTATAGGTACAGACTCTAAAATAAATAGATTTAAATCGAATCCTTTAATTTCCAGGTTAACTAAACAAAAAATAACTTTATCTAATAAAGATAAATAAGTTATATTAGTTGATATCAATACAAATAAAGAAATACAATTTGATTCAATAGTCTCATTAAGTAGATAACTATTGATTAGTGCTAGAACAATTAACCGGTGAGCTTTAGATAAAAAGATTCACAATACTAAATCTTTAAAATATCCTTTAATACAAATTAAGTTATAGTTATGCCAATTAACGTAGAATCTGTTTCTATGCCAGATTATTTAAGTTGGTTAGCAAGTACTGCTGAATAATTTAACCATCTTTCTATCTATATCTATTACTAGTACTATAAATATTTATTTAGTTATAAATCTAAATAATAGATCATATTAATCATTATTTTTAATCATTCCAGACAATAATATTAAATATTAAATAATTAATCTTCATCTAATCATCTAATCATCTAATCATATAATCATCTAAATCTAATAGCGCAGTCCATCCTGAATCATGAATCATGAATCATGAATAATAAACCTAATGGGTTCTAATTGAGAATTTCTAATTTATAATTTATAATTTATAATTTCTAATTTATAATTTTTAATTTCTAATTTAACCTAAACAATATAATTATATAGTTCTAAAGTGGTTAGTGCTTAGGATAAACATTAAATCATTAAATCATTAAACATTAAAAATGAGTATTACATATATACAATTTTATTTTTATTTTAAATACTTAAACCAAACAACACTAAATTGCTTCTAATTTAAAACTCAAACTAAAACTAAAACTAAAACTAAAACTAAAACTAAAACTCTCCTAGGAAACTAAAAATAATACTAATTACTAATTACTAATTAATAATAACTAATAACTTATAAATAATAAATAATAACTAAAAGTAAAACTAATACTAAAACTCAAAGTAATTTAAAAATTTACTGTTACTGTTATTAAATATTAACAAAAACCCAACTCAAACTAAAACTAAAAATAAAAATAAAA
>WNFS01000326.1_pt1 | contig 34631 bp, 28 predicted proteins | sample 5400141 | NCBI WGS metagenome assembly WNFS01 (sample SAMN13153358, study PRJNA577476) | soil metagenome | isolation source: 60 cm saprolite under Madrone tree | place: USA:California | collected 2016-06-14
TCAGCAGCTTCATCAGTCGTTAGGTCGAACCCGCCCGGCCGATCGCCGCGTTGAGTGAGTTGCATTACACCAAAGCTAGTCCTGGGATCTTTGAGGCTACGCGGAGCCTCTCGCTGCGGGTCATTTCTTTCACGGCTTCAGGATTAGGGGAGAGTAGCCCGTGACTCGGGAGCAAAACGGAGAAGGGTCGAGCTTGTACGAAGCTCAATGAGTACATTGGCGATTTTGCGTCAACCGAAGAAGCGTTCTGTTGTCCAGATTTCAGAGTCACGACCTGGGCACTTTGCATCGATCCGCCGTTTGCTAGGCGGAGATCGTGTCGCCCATTAAGGCGGCGTTCGTCCAGCAGTTCATCGACAAGCATTTTGCCCTCGCCGGTGTTTTCGTTCATCGGCGTGCCATCTTCAATTATCTCGATACCATGATCGCCTTGGTAGAGGCAGGCGAGGGCATTGCCGTCGCCTGCGCCCGAAGCAGACGCTCCGGCTGGCGGTGTGCAATAACTGCGCAGAAAACCTATCATCGTGCCTGACCATCATTCGGGTGTCACACAAGGAACCACTTGTCGACTGTGGCGACGGTAAACTCGGAAACCCTCGTCGGTGGTCAGGATGATGGGGTCGGCAAGCGTTTCGGTCATGCGAACTAGGCAAGCGTCGGCGAGGCTCATGGGAACATCGGAGTATTTCTCGATCAGCCTCGTAACAGGCTATCTCGCATTGTTGGTCGGGAGATGTCCGAGGCTGCGAGTGCAGTGCTCATGGCGATGTACTGAGGCGGTCAGGTGAGAAGCGAACTCCCGGAAGGACGTGGGAATGGATCGCAGCTCAGATTCGAGACCATGGGCTACCGAAACGCGGGCGCCCCAAGAAAGGCTCTGTGGATCCCGACATCATCCGAGCCGAACGCTCGATAGCGGAGCTTGAACTTAACGACCGCCAACGGAGCTACCTCATCCGCGTCTTGCGTTCCCGGCTGCGAAGGATGGTCACTGTCGCCGATCGACGCTCATCGCCCCGGAAGCTATAACGCATCACTACACAGAAGTTGAACCAGTAAGAGCCTCTCGTCTGAGAGTATTTAAGGTCGCCTGCGCCCGAAGCAGACGCTCCAGCTCCCGCTGGCGCTGTGTAATAACTGTGCGGAAACCCGGTCTTTTCCATCGATTGGGGTTAGCTTTGAAAAGCAGATGCCCCGAATTGTTGGAAACATTGATAGTTAGAAAAATTGGATGGAGTTGTTGGAGCCGGAGGCCGCGCTTAGAAGTCAGACGCTCTATCCAACTGAGCTACGGGCGCTATGTTGATTCTAAATGATTTCCGGTTTCAGCGGCCATCTTGAAGCGTACTCTTACTGCAGAATTGCTCACGAATTTCCTCACACAGCTTTCCGAGTACTGCGTTTTTTCTCGTACATCGCTTGGTCCGCTTTCACCATCAGTTCCCCGAGCGTAACGGCACGCTTGGGATCGAACCGCGCCACTCCAACACAGAGGGACAAGGGGTAACGGGTTTCTGTTGCACTGGACTTCTTGAGATTTTTCTCGAGACGCCTGAGAAGAATTTCCTGGGTTTGACTTGATGTTTCCGAGGCCAATACGACAAACTCATCGCCGCCAAGCCGAGAAAGTACGTCGGAACCGCGGAATGATTGCTCCAGGGCATCCGCCGTTCGAATGAGTGCCAGGTCCCCTTCGTGGTGACCATAGGTGTCATTGATTTTCTTCAGATTGTCGACATCACAAAACAATAGCAGGAGACTTTGGCCATTGCGCTGGGCCTGTTTGAGTTGCTGAGTCGCAGCGGCAAAAAAACCGCGCCGGTTGAAGAGGCAGGTTAAGTCATCCGTGAGAGCGAGGCAGCGCAGTTCTCTGTCCAGAAGAGCCTGCTTAACGGCGCCCCAGACTGCCGGGTGAGTTGCCACTCTCACAGTCTGGGTATCGGAAGGGTTTGACTTCAGAAGCTTGGAAATCTCGTCTACCTCCTGCAGTATCTGACTAAACTCGGAATCCGCCGCCTGCAAAGCGGAGGAAAGATTTTCTGCAAGGCCGTTTTCTGCGGAGCCGTTCTTCCGACCCATGGCTATAACCTTGCGATTGGACATGTGCTTCAGCGCCCCCGCTGTTAACCGAGTGGCCTGCGAAGCCTTCTCGGCCTGCAATTCTGGTATGGACATCACCCCTCCTCCCAGCGAGTGCAAAGCTGCCCCCTCTGGAAAGCATATGGTTCCATTGATCCGAACCGACGACAAGCGGGTAACGCCCGTACTGTGGGTACAGGTGATTCACCTAGTACCCGCGAATGGTTGGGAACTCGTGAGGTACAAGAGTGGGAAAAAGTCTATCCACTTTGACGAATATTTAGGCCGCCTCTAAGGTATTTACCTGAGATCAATGTCAGGTGTACGCTTGATTAAGGCAGGGGCAAATCATGGTGCTCATTTCACATTTGCAGGAAACCCAGGAAATTTCCCTTTTTGACAAGCCATCCTAGCGGCCTCCCACCCGGCGTTCGGTATGGTCCTGCACTCCTAAGCATAGGACTCGAATCCTGTTTCTGGACAACCTTCTGGGTAGCTGGCGACACTTCCGCAATGCGCCTGGAGCGAAGGGCTGATCCTCGGAAAATTCAAGGAGCAGGCTGTAATGAGGCCCATTCAAAGAGTTGGGGCGGTTGAGGGCCTTTCGCAGTACTCGCGAATGACAGCCCCACGTAATAACCAAATTAGGGTCTCAATCATCGAAAATATGAGTAGTACCAGAGCGAAAAGATGATTTGTTGCGTCTAAGAGTTATTGAGTATTATTAGTCTTCATGAGCTTTTCGATTCAAAACACCGCTGCCTGTTGTTGTCGTCTGCAAATGACGGCGGGGGCCGCTGTGTCTTGTATGGGTGAAAATCCAGCTTTGTAAGAAGCTTACAACTACAAGATTGTAGCCAACCCACCGCCGAGAACGCCGGCAGGTGGGTTTTTTGCTTTTAAACGGAGATTCATGGCGCACTTATCGCAAGTCACGTTATCTGAATCGGCGGCGGTTTCAGCCCAGGGGGTGGAGGCTGCGACGTTTGTCTCGCGGCGATTGAATCATCTGAGAGCGCTCGAGGCGGAGAGCATTTACATCCTCCGCGAAGCGGCTGCTGAATTTGCGCGCCCGGTGATGTTGTATTCGATCGGCAAAGACTCCTCGGTGATGCTGCGCTTGGCGCAGAAGGCGTTTTTCCCGGGCAAGATTCCTTTCCCCCTCCTTCATATCGACACAAGCTACAAATTTCCTGAAATGATCGAGTTTCGTGACGCTTACGCGAGGCAAATTGGCGCGGAACTTATCGTCCACAAAAATCAGGCGGCCCTGGACGTAGGAGCCAATCCGTTCGCGCTGGGAACGCAGAAATGCTGCGGGCTGCTGAAGACGAAATCGCTCCTCGATGCGCTTGCGGAAGGGGGCTTCGACGCTGCGTTTGGAGGAGCGCGGCGGGATGAAGAGAAATCGCGGGCTAAAGAAAGAATCTACTCTTTCCGAGATCCGCTGGGGCAATGGGATCCAAAGAACCAGCGGCCGGAGCTCTGGAATATTTTCAATTCCAGGATTGACAAAGGGGAGAGCATCCGCGTTTTCCCGCTCTCGAACTGGACCGAACTCGACGTATGGCTGTACATCCAAGCAGAAAGCATTCCCATCGTTCCCCTCTATTTCGCGAAAGAACGGGAAGTGGTGCTGCGAAATGGATCGATTGTCTTGATCCACGACGTAAGAGAACTTTTGTCAGGCGAAAAGACACTCATGCTGAAGTGCCGGATGCGTTCGCTAGGGTGTGTTCCTTGCACGGGAGCAATTCGTTCAGAGGCGGACACTGTTGCGGGAATTGTTGAGGAAATGGTTTCGTTCCGGCGTTCGGAACGAGAAAACCGCGCGATCGATCATGATGAAGAAGGTTCGATGGAGCTCAAAAAGCGGGAAGGCTACTTCTAATGATCTCCACGACGCAGCTTAGACCGCGCGAGAGTTTTGAAGAGCTCACCGAGCAGAGTCCGGAGATGGAGCTTCTTCGCTTAACGACGGCAGGAAGCGTCGATGACGGCAAATCAACGTTAATCGGGCGGCTTCTGCACGATTCGAAAGCGGTCTACGAAGACCAGTTGGCCTCCGTGAAGAAGAGCCGTATCAACCGCTCGACTGGACCGATCGACTTTTCCCTGCTGACGGACGGGCTGCGCGCGGAACGGGAACAAGGCATCACCATCGATGTGGCCTACCGTTATTTCGCGACTCCCCGGCGAAACTTCATCATCGCGGACACACCGGGGCACGAACAGTACACACGCAACATGGCTACAGGCGCGTCTACGGCGGACCTTGCCGTGATTCTTGTGGATGCCACAAAGGGCATCCTTCCGCAGACACGACGCCACGCGTTCGTCGCTTCGCTGCTGGGGATACGCAATGTTCTGGCTGCGGTCAACAAGATGGATCTCGTCGATTATCAGGAAGATGTGTTTTTGCAGCTGGAGCAGGATTTTCTGCAGTTGGCAGCGCAACTCGGAATCACTCGTACTCAGTGCGTGCCGATCAGCGCGCTTGAGGGAGATAACGTAGTCGAAAGAAGCCGGCGGACGTTTTGGTATCCGGGCCCGACGCTACTCGAACATTTGGAGACGGTTCCAGTTAATGCAGGCGATTCGCTCGAAAGTCTGAGGTTCCCGGTGCAATTGGTGATTCGCCCGGATGCGAATTTTAGGGGGTTTGCAGGCCGCGTTGCGAGCGGAGTGATTCGCGCAGGCGACCGTGTCCTGGCGCTACCATCCGGACAGAGAACACGCGTGCGCTCAATCGTAAGTTACGACGGCGATGTTTCTGAAGCGTTTGCGTTGATGTCAGCGACCGTGCAACTGGAAGATGAGATCGATCTCAGCCGAGGAGACATGCTGGTCTCGCCCGAGAATGGCCCGCGCGTCTCGAAAAGACTTCGCGCTATGGTGGTCTGGCTGCACGAAACTCCGCTGGAAGTTGACCGGACTTATCTCGTGAAGCACACCTCTCGCCAAACAAAAATTCGCGCTCTGCGGATTCGTCATCGCGTGAATGTCAACACACTCGAACACGAACCGGTAGCGCAGCTGAACATGAACGATATTGCCTCCGTTGAATTCGAAGCTCATGTTCCGCTTTTCTTTGATCCGTACGGTAGCAATCGCACGACTGGCAGCTTCATTCTGATAGACGCGATCTCAAACGCTACGGTTGGCGCCGGAATGATTCAAGGGGATTTGTCTGATCTTCAAGGACAAGAGGAACTGGAACTCGCATCGCCGGACTCCACACAGAAACCTGTTAGCGCGCAAGAGCGCTACGAACGCCACGGGCACAATCCAGCCACTTTCTTTCTGGAGAATCAGCCCGCTCTGGCTTCGAGGTTGGAGCGGGTCCTCTTCGACCAAGGCTTCGAAGTGCTCCATTTAGAAGGCGATAAAGTCTCTTCCGATGGGCTGGTTGAAACGATTCGCGTAACGCAGAAGATCGGAGCCATTTCTATTTATTCTGGAGAGCCCCTCGATGCCGCGACGAAACAAAGACTCGCATCGGAAGTAAGACACCAGTTGTACGATCTCTCTCGTAAAAACGAAAACGCCGACGATGAAGAAGTCTTCCGTAACGCCTTGGCGCTGGCGGACTCCTTGCGGTTCATAAAACGACAAAACAATCAGGAAGAGGCCAATTAAATGGATGTGGATCGCATCTCTGAACATTTGGAACACCTTGCGCCCGAGCAAGCGCTCGAAACGGTGCTCGCCGCGAATCAAAGCGCGCGCTCTTGCCTGACCAGCAGCTTTCAGGCAGAGGACATGATAGTTGCGCATATCCTGGGGAATCGAATTCCAGATTTTACGGTCCTGTTTCTCGATACCGGGTACCACTTCCCACAGACCTACGAATATCGCGATCGGATGGCGAAGCAGTGGTCGCTCAATCTCGTCAACGTTCTTCCCGCGCAAACGGTCGCGGAGCAGGAATCAGCATTTGGCATTTTGTATCGCAGCGAGCCCACACGGTGCTGCCAACTCCGCAAAGTCGAACCGCTAATGCGCGCACTCGAACCGTTCGACATCTGGTTCACGGGGTTGCGGCGAGAACAATCCCCGACGCGTAACAGTTTGAAGAAAGTCGAACTCCATCGCCTGCCAACCGGAAGGAGTTTGTGGAAAGTCAGTCTGCTCGCCGACTGGAACTGGGAGCGGGTGTGGCGGTACGCGAATGCCAACGGAATCCCCCATCTGCCGCAATACGACGAAGGATATTTGAGCATCGGATGCCAGCCCTGCACCGCTCTTCCATCTGATCCTAATAATCCCAGGTCCGGCCGATGGGGTGGCACAAAGCTCGAGTGCGGAATTCACACTTTCTCTACGCAGGTAGCAAAATGAATTTTCTCGTCGGGTTTCTCATTGCCGCAGCTGTCGGGTTAACTGGGATTGGTGGGGGAAGTTTTACGGTCCCTGCCCTAGTCTTGCTCGCCGGCCTTGGTGCAGGAGAAGCGGTGGGAACAGCTTTCTTGTTTGCGGGGGTTTTGCGCTTGATTGCCGCCCCTTTCTATTTGGTGAAGAAGCAGATTCATTCGCGTTACTTGTGGCTTCTGCTGCAAGGAGCGATTCCAGGCCTTCTTGTGGGCACTTGGGCGCTCCGTTTGTTGAATCGAGATGCAGGAAATCCAGTCGTAATCTTGCTGTTGGGTATTCTCCTCGCGGCGTCATCCAGCGTGACTTTTATAAGGCGAGTGCAAAATCACGCCTTCGCCGGAAAAAACCATCGCTGGCTTCCTTGGCTGGCTCTGCCGATTGGAATGGAATCTGGATTTTCCTCCGCAGGTGCCGGAGCACTCGGAACTGTTCTTCTGTTGAACTATTCCGAGATGACGCCGGCGCAAGTTGTGGGGACAGATTTGCTATTTGGATTGGTGTTGGCAGTCATCGGCAGCGCCTTTCATTGGACTTTTGGCTCCATAAGCATGCCGATTCTTTTTCAGCTCCTTTTTGGCGGTATTCCTGGAGTAGTGCTCGGCTGCTTGCTGGCGCGAAGGGTGCCTGCGAATAAACTGAAGACGGCGGTTGCCCTGGTGGCTATCTTTGCTGGATTGCAATTGGTGTGGAGCGGAAGCCGCACGCTCGTCGCACGACGCGCCGCGAACGCCCCCAAAATCGCGGCAGTGGCAGGTGTTGGCCATGCACGCTAGCCGATCTTTTTTCACGAATGAACTTTTCCCGGTTGCGCTATCAAACGAAATCGCAAGTCCGGTCCTTATCGTGGTCGCAGTCCTTCATCGCTTTCCTTGTTGTTGATTCCCGCCTGATTCGTTCACGTGAGTCCATGGCGGATTGACCTGCCGCTATTCCAAGAAAACTTCCAGCGAGGGCGAGGCGTGGCCCAGGCAAGACAAATCTATTTCGGAGAATAAAATGCGATTTCGAAGAGTTGGCGCTTCAAGTTTAGGGAGTATCTCACGGCGCGCATTTGTGGCTCTTGCGTTTCTCACGAGTATGGCAATTTCCAGCTTCTCGCAAGGAGGGGCTTCGATCCAGGGCACTGTCAGCGACTCGTCCGGAGGAGCCGTACCGGGTGTCGCCATTCAAATTAAGAATTTGGAGACCGGAGCAGTACGGAATCTGGTGACGGATGAAGCGGGGCGTTACGACGCGGCCTCGCTTCCCATAGGCCCTTACGAGCTTCGGGCAGAAAAGACCGGCTTTCGCAGCGAGGAAAAAACAGAGATTTCGCTTGTCCTCGGCCAGCGACAAACGGTGGACCTGGTTCTCCAAGTCGGCGATGTGCGGCAGACCGTGCAGGTGGAATCAGCGCCAACCGTCGTTGCCATCACGACCGAAGACGTTTCCGGTCTTGTCGGCGAGAAGCAGGTCAAGGAACTTCCTCTGAACGGCCGCAGTTACGATCAGCTGATGACTCTCAATCCAGGGATTGTGAACTACACCTCGCAGCGAGCCGGAGGAATCGGAACCTCAAATTCCGTCGTCGGCAATATGTTTGCCGCTTCCGGCCACAGGCCACAGGAAAATCTATTCCTCTTGAATGGAGTCGAATTCACGAGTGCGTCTGAAATCAACAACACACCCGGTGGCGTTAGCGGCCAACTTCTAGGAGTGGATGCGGTACGCGAGTTTTCAGTTGTCAAGGACACGTACGGCGCGGAGTACGGCAAGCGCCCCGGGGCCCAGGTCAACATCGTGACAGCATCGGGGACGAACGAGTTTCACGGCGACGCTTACGAATTCCTCCGCAATAGCGCACTGGATGCCAAGAATTTCTTTGACCATGGCAATATTCCGGAGTTTCGGCGCAATGTGTTCGGTGGTTCGCTTGGTGGTCCGATCAGGAGGGACAAAACTTTCTTGTTCGCGAATTACGAAGGCTTCCGGCAGAATCTGGGCCTGAGCGATCTAACGCTCGTCCCGGATAATGCTTCAAGAGCCAGCGCGGTCGCGAGCATCCAGCCGCTGCTCGCTCTGTGGCCTGTGGCCAATGGACCGGAACAATTGACCTCCGCCGGTGCACCGAGCGGAATCGCCGAAGCGTTCAGCAATCCAACGCAGAGCATTCGCGAGGATTTTGGAACTGTGAGGCTGGATCAGATATTCACGGACAGGGATTCGTTTGCGGGCGTTTACACAACCGACGACAGCCGGGCGAATTCGCCCACCAATAATCCGTTCACTTTAGTGGATATTGCCTTACGAGAACAGGTCGCCAGCCTCAGTGAAACCCACATCTTCTCTCCGAGCCTGCTGAACAAAGCGACCTTCGGATTCTCCCGTGGCGCGTTTTATTTCAACAGTGGAACGACGGTGAGTCTGCCTGGGTGGATCCACGACGGTCAACCGGTCGGTGCATTGGTGGTCGGCGGTGGTACGACGCTCAACGGGGCATCGCAGATCACAAACGGCGGCGCGAACGCAGGCAGCAATCTCAGTGCAGTTCGTAATTTGTATACGGCGTCCGATCAAGTTTCATTCACTCACGGCAGCCATTTATTCAGCTTCGGAGGATCGTTGCAGTGGCTGCAGTCCGACGATGTTCTCGTCCAGGACCAGTATGGTCAGATCTCGTTCACCAACCTGCAGACGTTTTTGAAAGGCAACGTGAGCACATACACGTACGCTCCCAGCTACACGCCGTTGTCCTGGCGTTCTCTCGAAGGCGCGTTCTATGCGGAAGACGCGATAAAACTCAAGCCTTCCTTGGAACTGCGCATCGGCTTCCGAGGCGAGTCCACAAACGGATGGAATGAGGCCAACGGACGCGCCTCGAATTATGCGTTTCCTCCCAGTGGAGTGATCGAAACACAGCCCGTTGTCGGCAACTCCGCCTTTTCCGTCAACAACGCAAAGTTCCTGCCAGCACCGCGCGTCGGAGTCGCTTGGTCTCCGTTCGCATCGAAGAAAACCGTAATTCGGGCGGGCTTTGGTCTGTACTATGCGCTTCTTGACAGTCTCAGTTACCGCCTCGATCAAAACGCTCCCTTCAACACAGTCTTTCAGGCCAAGAACATCGCGTTCTCGAGCATCGCGCCGAGCGCACGATATTCCGGGGCGAAGGTGATCCCTAGTGGCGTGCAGCCTGATCTGAGAACACCCACAGTAGAATCCTGGAGTTTGAAAATTGAGCAGCAAATTGCTTCAAACACCTCTTTAGGTGTCAGCTACATTGGTTCCCAGGGCTACCACGAATTGCTCTCCGTTGACGCGAACTTGCCGACGCCAACGATTTGCCCGGCGTCGCCCTGCCCTGCAGGCTATCCCGAAGGTGCGTATTATTACCCAACGGACGCGCCACTGGCCAACAATGCCGTATGGAATACCACGCATTGGTTCTCAGAAGGCATCAGTTCCTACCACGGGCTTGAGGTCGATGTGAACCGCCGCTTCGGCCATGGATTGCAATTCCGGGGAGTCTATACCTTTTCGAAGACGCTCGACGATGGCGACAACATGAACACCAGCGTCGCAACAAACTCGCCCGCGTTCGTTGCGAATCCGCTTCAGCCAAAGTCCGATTATGGCCGCGCTTCGTTCGACGTACGAAATGCCGCGGTCATCAATGCCACGTATGACCTCCCGTTTGGACGTGGCACCAAGGCCAATGAGCACCCGTGGGTGCAGCGCCTGCTAGGAGACTGGCAACTCAGCGGAATCGAGACCTTGCAATCCGGCCTGCCATTCACCCCGCAGCTGTCTTACAACCCGTCCAATGACGGCGACACCCGCAATCCAGTCCGGCCGTCTCTCAATCCGAATTTCACAGGTCCAGTGATTCAGGGTGGGCCCAATAAGTTTTTCAACCCCAGCGCGTTCATCCAGCCGTTGCCCGGAACTTATGGCAACGCCGGCCGCAACATGCTACAGGGGCCGGGCCTCGCGGAAACAGACGTCTCTCTAACAAAGAAGTTCGTACTTTCAGAGCGCCTGAACATGCAGTTCCGCTCCGAGTTTTTCAACGTATTCAATCACACGAATTTCAACAATCCAAATCCCGTCGTATATGCATCGGCCACGGGCGGCCCGTCCCCCACCGCAGGTGTGATCACCTCGACTTCAACCACATCGCGGCAGATCCAGTTCGGGTTGAAGTTGATGTGGTGAGGTGAATCCCCAATTGTGCCACCAACAATTCGATCCGTGGCAGACAGCTTTGAAATCAAAGTCCGCAATCACAAAACCACCCCCAGTCGAAGTCCGCATCATCGAACACTCTTCCGGCGGCGTAACTCGGACGTCAGCAAAAGTTTCGACCACTTCAAAAAGGTCGACGCACAAACAGTCGCCTTCACTGGAGAGATTTCGCCCGACGGAGAAAAAGCTCTGACGTGCCAACCCCACTACTCTTGGTAAGAATATTCCGCCGCCTGAACGCGAATGCGCGCGATAGGCCAGCTTCCGATTACCCGACTACACAGCCAGGTGGACCGCCATTGCGCATTAAGTTTTGGACTTGCGTTCGAGGTGGTTGGACTCGACCACTTCAGTGCTCACTCACAGCGCATCGTTGGCGTTGCGTTGGTCATGGCGTGCACGTTAGCCATGTAAGCCGTCGAATTGGTAATCGCGAATGTGCTTGCAGTGCAGGTGATGGGTTGCAAGCGAATAAAGTTGAAACTCAACGTTGGCGCTAGCTTGGAGCCCTTCGGCTCACTCATAGCCGTATTCACAGTAACAACGAGGTCGTTCACTGCCTTATTGTACGTGTTGACGTTTTCGACGAGCTTGTTGTAGCGCTCTACGACTTTGCTACGCGCTGATTCACTTTCCAGTAAAGCCTTTATCACTATATTCTGACCTTCCAAAGCGACATCCGCCAAGAGCCCCTCCGCTTGCGAAACAGTCATGGCGTCTTGTAACTGGCGGAGTGCGTAAATCCGTTCGTATTCGATTGTTCCCGCTCTCTCCCTTAGTTCGATGGTGCATTGTGTGTTGGCTATGCCCATTTGCCCGCGTCCTCCCTCCACTGCGTACCAACGAATGAACTCAGCGAGCTTATCCTGCCGCGTAGAAACCCTTTGATATTTATCTTTCCCGCCGATGAAATAATCCACGCCCTCTTCCTGGGTGCCATCCCTATACTTTTTCATGCCCTCGTCGTAGTCGGTCTTGCTGATTGCTTCGTTCTTGTAAACCGCATCTAATCGAGCCGCCATCCTATCAAATTCGACGCACGGCTGCGGCTCGTCGGGAACAAACGTCCTTTGCACAGGAGTAGGCTGTTTCCTTTGTTGGGCCAGCATCGGGCCGCACATTAATAAGATTGCTACGGAGATTAGAATCGCTTTCATGCTCCGCCTCCTCGAAACTTATTATGGAATTACGGCTTTGGTTAACTCGTCCGCAAGGATAAGCAGCGGCATCATAGCACCCTTGAAACTTGGCCGGGCTAATGGATGTTGCGAACGGGATTAGCCACAGACTAGCTGGCTAGTGCCCGCAGGGGTTACCGGAGAAATGGAAACGGGCCCAAAAACAACTGGGCAATTGTCCGAGAACGCGAACATTCAGGAGTTACATTGACAATTCCGAAACAGATGGCAGCATGTACCCCATAGAAGGGGGAGACTCGATGAGGAAATTGGCTTTCGGAAAGAAGGACCAATCGAATTCGCGAACGTCACTCTACCCGCTCCGCAAGTTGCGGCTGACGGTGTTGTTCATGATGATCTGTTTTGCTTGCGCCGTCTCCCGCGCCGGGACCTCAAAACTGTACCCACCGACCAAGGATGAAGCTGGAACGTTGCGGGTCACGCAGATTCTGCATTTAGCGACCCGCGAGGAGATCCTCGGCCTCAGAGCTAGTCTTCAGCTTCTGTTTGCATCGGGATTGAAAGACTCTGACCTCAAGGATGGGAGCCTTGCCATCGGCCGCATCTACTGTTGCCATCAGAAGACTGAGGAAGGGACGGCCATTTGGTTTTATGTTCCGCCCGACGTGCCGGCGGAGCTGGGCGAGATCGTAGTAGTCCGCATGGGCCGCGAGTCAACCAAGACGGACCCTGGCGCAGTCAACGCGATGGTCGAAGTCCGCGAGAAGAAGGATGCTGCCGATTCGCAGTGTTCATGGGATCCGCCAAATAACACATATTGGACCAGGGTGCTTTACTGCAAATGGATGCCAGCGGAAGGTTGGACGCTAAAGAAGGGACTCTACAAGACTTGGTTAAAACGAGCCCCTGACGCCAAGCCTCAATAACGAAGTGGTTCAATAACACTGCTCAACTTCGCATCTCCGCTAGGCTTTATCGTCCACAGCACATTCTGAAATAATCGACGTGGCTGATTAACGCCAAAACCGGCATATATGGGTACCTACGCGCCGCTCATTTTAAAGTTAGACTATCTGACAGGGAAAATAATCGTGGGCAGCAGGAACACACCGGTAAATCAATGCAGCAAGCCGACAGGGTGGCTGGGCCGATTCACTTTGTGGCGAATGAATTCGAGCCATTCCAAGCTAACAGACTGGGGCTTGGAGCAGATCTCGATAGAGAACTACGGCACGATTCTCGATGTTGGTTGTGGTGGCGGCAGGACGGTCAGTAAGTTAGCGGCCATTGCCACGCAGGGGAAAGTCTACGGCATTGATTATTCCGAAGAGAGCGTCGCTGCAACAAAAAGAAGGAATGCACAATGGATAGATCTCGGCCGCGTCGAAGTCCGGCACGGCTCTGTGTCTCAGTTGCCGTTTCCAGATGGTATGTTCGATCTTGTTACCGCCGTGGAGACACACTTCTGGTGGCCCAACTTGCCTGGTGACATGCGCGAAGCCTTCAGAGTCCTGAAGGCCGGCGGCACGTTCATCTTCATCGCGGAAATCTATAAAGGAGCAAACACCATGGCTGCAAAGCTCGCCGAAAAATACGCATCGCGAACAGGCATGACGCTCCTGAGCGTTGACGAGCATCGCGAACTCTTCACAAACCCTGGTTTCTCGGATGTTCAGATAATCGAGGAACGCGACAAAGGATGGATTTGTGGTAAAGGCAGAAAACCGATAGCGAACTCCTGATTAAAGCGGTTACCGGAGTGAAACGAACCCAAAGACAACCGGGCAATGTCCGGTTACGCGACGCACCAGGCACTGACACCTATAGCCCGGAGAGATATGCAACGAACACCATGGTCAAGATTCCATCGAAGGTTGCGATAGCTGTCATCGCGATCGTACGTTTCACGGGCGCAAAAAGAATCAGGGCAACAATGACAAACATTTCAATGACGGCAACCTTGAAATTCGGGCGCGAGTAATGGGGACGTATGCGCTATAGACGGTCAGTGCGCAGACCACACAGAGCAGCCCTCCCCAATGCCGGGCGAAGAACATCGTCAGGCCGTCGGGTACTCTTCACTCCGAACACTAGTCGTAAGACCGGCTGGGGGAAGAGACACGCGCCAAGGCCGCCAGTAGCCGTCGCGACGCCTGAAACGGGAGTATCCATTCTCTGGACGATGCCAACACGCGTCCTCCAGTTATTAGCACCGAGCAGTAAGCGTCGTATGGCTGGTGGGGCGGCCCAATTGGGGCGGTACACGGACCAGCTTTGCCATCCCATAGAAGACCGTATGACCGTTGCGACCGCAGAGCGTGGACATGGCTTCGCCAACCTTGCCGGAGCAAGATTGTCCCTAGATGCGTCAAGACGTAACTGTCAAAAGTAACGGGCACTGCGCTCGGCCAAAGGGACTTAAGCCAGATTTGCGCTCGGCTAGTTCAGTCGGTGCGCGACTCGGGACTTTGTCCCTTCACAGCTCCCAAACTACAGAATCCACTCTATGGGAAGCGCCTCCTCGTCAACTCCCTGCTGTGTGGTGGAGGTCGCACTTGTCGGAGCACAGCTCCCAAGCAACGACAATTCTTTTTCCGGTACGCTAAATTGAGCAAACCCGCAACCCAAGCAGACCAAAAGCTTCGGGAATAGCCAAACGCCGGGTTGGTCCAAATGTTTGAGACCAGTGCAATGGATGAGCATCTCAGCCGAAAATTCGGCCTGATTGCCCGGCGCGCATGACACACGAGACATAACAACCTCCTCCGCAACACAAAAACTTACGGCCTGGGCTGGCCGGGAGTCGGTGACGCAGGTCACGCAGCTCTGCCAGAGCATCGAAGGCTAGCGCCTGATAACGCCGTCATCGGTAACTGGCTTTCGCGTGCCCAAATCCAAATGTTAGGGAAAGTCTTGCTCTGACATCTCTCCGATTTCCGCGTTATAATCGGATCACTCGACATGCTTGTCGACATCGGCTTTCCTGCCGAGAAGGAGGTGATCCAGTGAGGTACGGTTTACGTTGACGTAGTAAAGGAGGCGCTTGTGTGGTTACCGAGCGCCTCTCTCCTTTTGTTCCTCCGGTCCAAATTATTTTGCACCTTATGATTAGTCAGTGTCTGATGAACGCTGTAATCGGAAACTGACTCAATGCTCGGCTCTGCTTAGCTCTGCTTGCTCTGCTCTGCTTCAGCGGTTGGTCTTCCTGGCTTACAACATTTTTCATGTCTTCCTGGCACGCAATGTGAAGCCAGCCGTGCGTCGGGGCAAGGCGGAAATCTTCTGGGCCAGGCTCATCGCTGCGGAACTCTACAGTGAGGTGGTCCCCGCCGGCATGTCGCCCTGAGGTTTTTCGCTCCCCTCGTCCGATACTTCTGCTCGCCCCGGGGATCTTCATCGCGATCTTCCTGCTTGTGCAACCTTCGAATGGTGTTGTTAACTCAATTCCGCCCTCGAAAAAGCCGTGCGAATTAGCCGTCCCTTCTGTCGCATGCCCAAAAATGCTCAAAACCTTCACCAACCTACCTATTCTCACCTTCATCCCGGGCTCGATGCGGAATCGCTGGCTCTGCTTCTTGCTCCTTGACCCTACGCTTCCATCTGCTATACACAGGCTAGGCATTTCTATGATTCCTCAGCGCGGCAGCAGTACTGCCGCATTTTTATTTGGGAGAATCGGTACAGTGGCCTAGCCAATCTTGGCCGTGCTCTTCTGAGCTGTTTCTCGAACTACCAAGCCCGTGCAGCCAGACACTCGCGGAAGTGAGGAAGGCCCAAACAGTGAGAGTGAGCAGTAGAACGTCCATCGCGTTGCTTACAAACCTCGAAATGGCTAACTCCGGAGCCGAGTTATGTTTACCTGCACGCCCTTTTAGAATCAACACTTCCGAGAAACGTCCACAAGTGTTGATTCTAATCAACTTACATAGAGTCTAAGTCGTTTAGAATCTGCATTTACGAAAAAGGGGTAGGGTAGCGGCACGGCACGGATCGGGCGCATTCCTGAGAGCATAGGCCCAGGCAATCCACTGTAACGTTGCTTGGGGGAGGACTCGCTGGCAGGTCAGGTTTGCGCCCCCGGCTGCACTTCGGCCGGCACCTTCGCCGCCGCCAATTCCTTCAACAGGGCTTTGCCCTTACGGAACCACGGGCGTTCATACCGTTGCATGTAGCGTGGGAGAGTCCGTTTCTTCGCGAGCAGTTTCTCCGCCCACTCGCGCGCCTCTTCCCGTCGGCCCGCGAGCTTCAGAAAGTAAGCGTAGTTGTACAGCGTCTCCGTAGTTGTCGAGAATTGCGCTACGTCGACGTAGAGTTGCTCGGCGCGCTCCAATTGCCCGGTCTGCGCGTGGGCATCGGCCAAAAGTCCCGCAGCCCGGTAGTAATCAAACTTTCGGTCGCTGCCGATCACACGCTCCAGATCGGGAATCGCCGCAGCGAAATCGCCCAATCCCAGCGACGCCTGCGCGCGGTAATAAAACGTGTACACGGAATCGCTGCGCGCCGCGATCGCGTTCGTAAACGCCTCACGCGCTTTTTCAAATTGCTTCTGGTCCTTGTACAGCTCGCCAACCTCTTCGTAGTTCGCGGCGGAAGGATTGTCCAGGATTTGCGTTTCGACGATCTGAATGCGGGATCTTCTTCCAAATCCTTGAAACACCCCACGCAAAAGGCCGAGATCAGGCAGGACCTCGACGATGATGTACACGCCCGCACCGAGAAAGCCGCCGAAGAAAATAACGTAAAACCAGTAATTCTCCGGCCGCCGCCGCACAAAGTGCAGGATCGAAAGGCCTTGCAGGATAAATCCCCAAGGATAGAAGAGGTGGCTTAAGCCGAACATGGACGACCGTCCTTTGGACAGGATCTCTGGCCTGAGCGAATTGGTCAAACGGAACCTCTTGCCAGTATGAGCAGAAGTAACCGTCCACGCAGCCTATCTTGCTTTGCTATGATAGGCGGAATGAATCCCATCGAAACACTGGGGCTCGCTCTCGGCGCGGGATTTTCTTCGGGCCTGAATCTCTATGCTACCGTCGCCACGCTCGGGTTTCTAGAGCGGTTCGGAGTCATCCATCTTCCTCCGGCGCTGCACGCCCTTTCTCATCCGGCCATTCTCGCGATTGCTCTGGTTCTCTATTTACTCGAGTTCTTCGCAGACAAGATCCCCTACGTAGATACGGTTTGGGACGCGATCCACACGTTCATTCGTCCGCCCGCTGCCGCCCTGCTCGCGTTTAGCGCGGCAGGCGCCGCCCCCGCTGAGTGGCGCTGGGCTGCCGCGCTCCTCGCCGGCGGAGTCGCGCTGACATCGCATGGAACGAAAGCCAGCGCTCGCGCTGCGGTCAATACCGTGCCGGAGCCATTTAGCAATTGGGCGTTGAGCTTCGGAGAAGACGTCTTAGCCGTTTGGCTAACCTGGATGGCCGCAGTGCATCCCGTCGCAACGACGGTCATCGTCGTTGTACTTCTTGCGCTCTCCGTGTTCCTGCTCTTTCATCTTTTCCGCTTTGCGCGCCGAGCGCTTCAGCGGTTGTTTGCAGTCTGAGTCGGCGCCTATTTCAAATACGTCGCCAGCCAATCCAGAAACGTGTTGTACCAGAACCGGCTGTTTTGTGGCTTCAAAATCCAATGCCCTTCATCCGGAAAAACAATCAGTTTTGACGGCACGCCTTGCCTCTGCAACGTATTGAAGAATTCCAGCGACTGTGTGTATGGCACTCGATAGTCCCGCTCGCCCGCAATCACCAGCGTCGGCGTTTTGAATTTCGCCAAGTCGCTCGCGTACGTCAGCGGCGCCCATTTATGGTAACTCTCGGGATTCGTCCACGGCATGCCCTGCATGTCGTGCTCTTCAAACCATAGCTCCTCCGTGGCGTACATCGCATTTTTATCGTAAATCCCAGCGTGGCTAATGATCGCCTTGAAGCGTCCAGTATGCGTTGCAATCCAGTCCGCCATGTAGCCGCCGTACGATCCGCCCGCGGCCGCCATGCGCGATCCGTCGATGTACGGATATTTCTTCAGCGCAAAATCCACACCATTCATCACGTCGACGTAAGCCTTGCCACCCCAGTCATTGGTGATCTCCTCGGTGAATTTTTGCCCGTAGCCCGTCGAGCCGCGTCGGTTGATCATCAGCGATACATATCCAGCCGCGGAAAAAACTTGCGTATTCCAACGATAGCCCCACGCATTCGAGAACATCGTCTGCGGCCCGCCATGCAGCACCACCAGCAGTGGATATTTCTTCGTCGCATCAAAATCCGGCGGACGGATCATCATTGCTTGAACTTTGGTTCCGCCTGCACCTTCGAACCAGAATGTTTCCGGCTCATTCATTTTCAGCGAAGCCAGAATCCCATCGTTGTGATGTGTAAGCTGCCGCACGCCGCTTCCATCGCTCGACGCAGCAAAAATCTCCGCCGGCATCGTCAGGCTGGTGCGCTCGAACACGAACGTCCTGCCGTCGCTGCTCCACGACGCTCCCAGGTTGTAACTATTTGCAATCAGTTTCTTTGGCTCTGCGCTCGCGCGTGCCTCCATCGCATAAATCGGCTGCAGCGTTTCGTCTTCCGCGGTGAAGCAAATCGTTTTGCTGTCTGGTGACCAAGCCAGCTCATTTGCGCTGCGGTCGAATCCTTCGGACAAGTTCTCAATCTTGTGCGTCGTCCGATCGTAGAGCATCACGCGCCAGCGGTCAGACTCATATTCCGGCGTCAGTTGCGCGTGATACGCAATGTACTTTCCATCCGGTGAATACGCGGGCCCGCCATCGAAAGCCGGCTGCGTCGTGATTCGTTTCAGCTCACCGCCCGCCACGGGGACCACGAACAAATCTCCGTTGGTGCTGATCGCTTCGATGGGATCAGTCACGGCCGTAAAACAGATTTCTTTCGAGTCAGGCGAAAAATTCAAATCGCTAGGCCCGCCCCGCTCATCCGGAGGCACGTCGTAATTCGCGCCGGCCGTCAGATCGCGCGGTGTCGTGTTCCCATCGGCTGGAACCACAAACAAATGGCTACGCTTGCCTTCATTCCAGTGCGTCCAGTGCCGATACAGAAGATGCTCCGCCACGTGCGCCTTCACTTTATTCTTTTCTTTTTGCGCGTCCCGCGCGCTATTGCATGCATCGTCTTTGCAGTCCGGGTAAACTCCCGATGTGAACGCAATCGTCTTTCCATCCGGCGACCACTTCACGATGTCCGCGCCGGTCGAAAGATGCGTCAACGGTTTCGCTTCGCCTCCATCCATCGACAGCAAATACACCTGCGAATCCCCGCTTCGCGACGACAAAAACGCAATCATCTTTCCGCCCGGCGCCCACACTGGCGACGAGTCGTGCCCGCTCTGCGTCAGTTGCAGCGATGCTCCGCCCGTCGTCGGAACAATCCAGATATTACTCGAGCTGCGATTGGCGTCCATGTCCGGCGTCGACACCGTATAGGCCGCCCATTTGCCATCTGGCGACACCTGTGCTTCTCCCACGCGGTGCATTTGGATCATGTCGTCAAAGGTGATGGCATGCTTCGCAGCTTCTTGCGCCTCGATGCGGCATTGTCTCGGTAGCAGCACTACAATAAACAAACTGCACGTCAGAATGGCTCGTTGCATTGCATTTCCTCCCGATGGAGTATGGCGAGTTGCATTTTCTCTGCGCGGAACTTCGGATGATGTCACGATTCCGTGGCGATTCCAAGCGCGCGGCACCGCGTGGCCTCTCGCCCAGAATCACTCTTTCACCGCAGGCACGGGCGGCCCTTTCATTTTTGCAATTTCTCCGAGCAGGTCAGGCTTCCCGGCGATTCGTTCCAGGTGTGGATAACGCTCGCCGCCGTGATAGTCGACGTGGGAAGTTTGGAAGAAATCTTCATTCTCGATGAGCAACTCAATCGGCTCGTGCGCGGTCTTCGCTTGCTGGATCGCTGCGTGAAGATCGTCGGGATTCCACTTCCGCCCATTCACCGCTACCAGCTTCATCCCCGGAGCGATTCCCGCTTGCGCCGCGGGCGACCCGGGAACCACGTCAACCACTTCGTCGCTGTTTTCGCCGCCGGGGTCGCGCACCAAAAACCCTAGTGAAAACTGCACATCCGTCAGATGTAGCGCGATTTCGCCCGCTGCCCGACTGTCGTTCGGCGTTTCGCTAAACACCAATTTCCATCCGCTATTCTCCAGTCCACCCAGCGGCGCACCGGGCCCATGAGTCTTCACCCGCTGCGTGAAGAAGGCTCGCCAATCATACGGCGAGACTTCCTGCATCGCCGCGACGACATCGTCAAACGTGTAGGGCACGATTTTCGGCCCGGTATTTTCTCCGCCCTCAAACTTTCGGCAAAAATCATCCAGGGATTTTTTCCCTTTCGTCTCCTGCCGGATGATTGTGTCTGCCTCGAGCCAAATTAGCGTGCCCTCATCGTAGTAGTCCGTATCTCTCCGCCATGTCCGGTATTCTTCCGGCGATCCGTACAACAGTTGCGCTGTGACTGCTGTGTCTTCCAGGTCGCGCCACGTTCGCCCTTTTCGCTGATCGAGATACGCCGCAACCCAGGCCAGATTTTCCCGCAGCCTCTCCGGCGTCCAGCTACCGATGCGCGCCGAGAGCACGGTCCCGTAATACTGCGTCATGCCCTCGTAAACCCAAAGCAATCCGCCTTTCATCGGCTCCTGATAATTCGGAGTAGCCAGCCCCGCCGGTCTCCGATATTTTCCGTTCCACGAATGGGTGAATTCGTGCGGCAAAAGATCCGTCATCGCGTCGGAAATGTTGGGGTCTTGGAATGTCCGCCCCGGCACCCGGTTGTCGCTTGATTCGTGATGCTCGACACCATCCGTTTCTACGTTATCGCTTTCCGTCAGCAGGAAATCGTAATGGCGGTAATGACGGGCTCCAAAGAGCGCTCCCGTTTCCGCAACCAACTGCCGCCACTGCTGCACTGTTTCTTGAGTGATCTCCAGTCCAGATTCAGTTTCCGCGGCGATGTGTATGTGATGCTCGGGTTTCTGTCCTGGAGACAGATCGATCACGCGCATGCGCGCGCCGGTCAATACCGGCGAATCGACCAGCGTCGTCAAGCTTGCTGGTTGAAACTCAATCGCTCCGCTGGTTTCGTTTGCCACGGCCAGCGCGGTTCCGTATTTCCATCCTGCCGGGACCCGCAAACTGGCGACGTAAGTTAGATCGTCGCTCTTCGCTCCTTGCGGATAAAGGAGCACGGTGTACCAGTTCAGAATCGCCAGCTGCGCCGTTGCCGACGGATTTTCCCGTCCCGCGCTAGGCCCTGATGGAGAGACGTAGTCCAGCGAAACTTCAAGTTCGCTTGCGCCTGTGGGTACTTGGCAGTGAAAAGCGAACACGTCCACATCGTCGCGCCGCCATGCGATTTCTTTGCCGCCCGCTCGAAGGATCAAGCCTGTCAAGTTGACGATCGGCCCGACGGGAGAGTGTTCACCGGGAATCCATTTTGGGTAGACAAGTGTGAGCAGGCCTGCTGTCACAGGGAACGTCAACCTTGCGTGGAAAATATGTTTCGTGGCCTCGCGCAAATCCACGTTGAGACGCACTGGCTTTCGCGCATCCTGCGCATTTGCTGGAAGCGCGGAGCAGAGGGTTGGAACGATCGTCAGTAAAATCCAGCAAGAAATGCGGTTGCGCATGAATGGGTTCTCCCTAAAAGAGGCGTCAGCCTAACATAATTGTTACACACGGATTCCGCATCCGGCGCGAGTTGCCAATCTTCGGCTAGAAGTTGCTCCCGCACAGACAGTCTGCGCGAGTCTGCTACAATCGCTCAACGAGTACGCATGTCAAATAACCCCGCTCTCTTTCCGCGCAATTTTCACAGGAAATTTCCCGTCGCTATTCGCGGCGAAGGCTGCTGGCTTTTTTCTGAAGACGGACGCAAATTTCTAGACGCCTCTGGGCAAGCGGCGGTGGTTAACATTGGCCACGGTGTTCCGGAAATCGGTCGCGCGATGGCCGAGCAATCGTCACAACTCGCTTTCGCCCACACTTCGCAATTCCATTCTGCGCCGGCAGAAAAGCTAGCGGCTCGCCTCCTTTCACTCGCTCCGCCAAATTTTCGAAATGGTGGCCGCGTCTATTTTACCTCCGGAGGTTCCGAGGCAGCGGAAATGGCCATCAAGCTTGTTCGCCAATATCATCTTGAAAAAGCTCAGCCCGGCCGTTACCGCGTTCTTTCGCGCCGCCAGAGCTATCACGGCAGCACGCTTGGCGCGATGACCGTCAGCGGAAATGTCGCTCGCCGTTCGCCCTATCATCCTATGCTCGCGGAGTGGGGCCACATCGCACCTTGCTTTTGCTATCACTGCCCGTTCGAGAAGACATTTCCACAGTGCCATCTTGCGTGCGCCGATGATTTGGATTCTTTTCTCGGTGGAAACGACGCAGAGTCCGCTGCTGCTTTTATTTTCGAGCCAGTAGTTGGTGCAACTCTGGGTGCTGCGGTGCCGCCGGAAGGCTATGCCGCGCGCATTGCCGAGATCTGCCGCAAGCGCGGCATCTTGCTTATCGCCGACGAGGTTATGACCGGCATGGGCCGCACCGGCAAACCGTTCGCGGTGCAGCATTGGGGCGTTGCGCCGGACATCATTCTGACAGGGAAGGGAATTGCCAGCGGCTACGCTCCACTCGGCGCTGTTCTCGTCGCGCCGAATGTCGTCGAGGCTTTTGAAAATGGCTCTGGCGCGTTCAAGCACGGATTTACTTACCAGGGCCATCCTGTCGCGACCGCTGCGGGCAACGCCGTTCTCGATTTCATCGAATCACACAATCTTCTTGCGCGCGTCGCTCCTGCGGCTGAGGCGCTGCGCACGGCTCTCGATCCGCTTCGGTCCCATCCCCATGTGGGCGACATCCGCGGCCTCGGTCTCTTTTTCGGGATCGAGTTCGTGCGCGACAAGTTAACGCGCGCACCGTTCGATCCATCGCAAGGGATTGCCGAAAAAGTTCGCGCGGCAGCAATGGACGAGGGAGTTCTGACTTATCCGGCACAAGGCTGCGTTGACGGCGCGAGCGGCGATCACACTCTTCTTGCGCCGCCATTCATCATCACACCCGGGGAGTCGGCGCTCATCGCAAAGGCGCTCTCATCGGGGCTGGCGAAAGTGTTTCCCACTTGATATGCCCGGCATTTCTATTTTTGTCGAGGCCCGTTCGTTTATTCCGTGGAGGAGATAGATCTAAAGTGCGCCATCTTTCTTTCAAGTTTGCAATCCTGCTGTGCGTAACCCTCCTAATCGCATTTTTGCTGCCGGCCCAAGACAAACCTTCCGCCAAGCCGCGCGCACGCGATCTCGGCGTTCCATTTGATGGCGTGCCTGGTCAGCTCAACGCCATCACGGACGTTGCTGGAGTTACTGTCGGCCACACCACACTCATCTCCGGCGAGGGAAAACTTCAGATCGGCAAAGGACCTGTGCGCACGGGAGTGACTGCGATTCTTCCTAGCGGAAAAGACACGATGTCCAATCCCGTTTTCGCGGGCTGGTGGTCGCTAAACGGCAATGGCGAAATGACCGGTACGACTTGGGTGGAGGAATCCGGCTTTCTCGAAGGGCCGGTGATGATCACTAACACTCACAGCGTGGGCGTTGTGCGCGACGCCGTCATCCAATGGCGCGTCAATCATGGGCAGCCTGATCCTACTGGTTACTGGTGGTCGCTGCCCGTGGTTGCGGAAACGTGGGACGGCTGGCTGAACGACATCAACGGTTTTCACGTCAAGGCGGAAGATGCGTTTCACGCGATTGACTCCGCGCACGGCGGCCCCGTCGAAGAGGGCAGTGTGGGCGGCGGCACGGGGATGATTTGCAATGAATTCAAGGGTGGCATCGGAACTTCTTCGCGCAAGTTCGATATTAAAGGCGCCAGTTATACAGTCGGCGTTCTGGTTCAGTGCAATTACGGCGTCCGGCGGAACTTGCGCATCGCGGGTGTTCCCGTGGGCAGAGAAATTCCTGAGAACGCTGCGTACAGCTCGGCTTCTTTTGGCGAAGTTGATCGCGGCTCGATCATCGTCGTCGTCGCGACCGATGCGCCGCTGGTTTCCCATCAACTGAAGCGCTTGGCGCGACGTGTTTCTCTCGGTCTCGGCCGCAACGGGAGTATCTCCGGCAACGGCTCCGGCGATATTTTCATCGCCTTTTCCACAGCAAACTCCGGTGCGGCCGGTGCCGATCACGTCGTCGACCTGAAAATGCTTCCCAACGATCTGATCGAGCCGGTGTTCGCCTCCACTGTCCAGGCCACCGAAGAAGCCGTAATCAACGCCATGGTTGCCGCGGAAACCATGACCGGAATTGAGAATCACAAAGTCATTGCGCTGCCGCACGACCGCTTGCGCGAAGTCCTAAAAAAATACAACCGCCTCTCGCAATGAAGCTCCGCCACCATCTCTTCCGGCGGGACGCGCATGGCGAATCGACTGCTGCGCATCGTAGCGGACGACATCCTGCGCTAGGCTTCCTCACTCTTGCCTTTTTCATTTTGAGTTGCTCGTGCTCGTCGCACCCGCCACCATCTCTCGCCATCACTCATGTCACACCCATCGATGCTACCGGCGCGGCTCCGCAGACAGACATGACAGTTTTGCTTGCCAATGAACGAATCGCGGGCATCGGCCCGGGTCCAGCGTGCATGAAGAATTGGCGCTATTGGTTCAGGCAGCGCTCTCGCCCATGCAGGCGCTGCAAGCCGCGATGAAACTCCCTGCGGAATTTTTAGGCAAGCTCCAAACATAGGGCACCATCGAGCAAGGCAAGTTCGCCGATCTTGTCCTACTCGACGCCAACCCCCTCGACGACATTCACAACACGCAGAAAATCCGGGCGGTGATTCTTCGCGGCAAACTTCTCGACAGAACTGTTTTAGATGAGCTTTTGACCTAAGAAGAGGATTTCGCAAAGGCTCATTGAGCTGCCAACTCTGGAGTGCTGGAGGGTCATTCCTGTTTTTCTTCCCGCGGTCTTGCTTGCACAAACGCTTAAATGACCGGCACAGCGGTCTTCCTTGCAGGATTGAAAAAGGGCAGCGCTACCACCTTCGCCGAAACTGTATGACGCACCGCTTCGACAGTCATCTCGATCTTGATCGTGCCACCGACTGACGATTGATCGCGATTCACACACGCTAGTGCGATCATCTTCTTCAGCGTGGGCGACCACGTCGTAGACGTTGCTTTACCGACTTGTTTCCCGTTGTAATAAACGGGAACCGCGACGCGGGACGCCACGCTCGGCACTTGCGGCGGCATGCCCATTTTGTCGTACAGCGCCTCGACCTCGTTCCAGTTGATTTCCAGCCCTACCAGCGCCCGCTCCGGGCCGCCCTTCTTCTTTTCGCGCGCGAGCGCTTCGCGTCCGACGAAATTGTCCTTCTTCAAATCCACAAGTTTTCTGAGCCCAATCTCAGCAGGCGAATACTTTTGCGATGCGATCAGCGCTTTTTTACTGGATGTATAATCCACTTCAATCAGAATCAGCCCGGCTTCAATCCTGGCGACATCCATCGCGATCATTCCTGCTGGGTGAATGTCGAATGCTTTTCCTTTTTTGATTAGTTCATCCCACACTTTCCCGGCGTTTGTCCATGGCATCCAAATTTCAAATCCCAGATCTCCCGTGTATCCCGTGCGCGAAATGTCCACAGGCACCCCTGCGATTTCTCCGCGCGTCACGCGAAAATATTTCAGATTGGCCACGTCGGCGTCCGTTACGGCATGCAGCAGCTTTCCTGACGTAGGCCCTTGCAGCGCCAATGCCGCAAGCTGCTCGGAGATGTCCTCGATGTTCACGTCCAGCGCGAGCGCATTCTGCCGGAACCAGCGCAAACTCGGGTCAGCGGCGGTCCAGCGGTACTCGCTTTCGCCAAGCCGAGTGATGGTGCCATCGTCGATCACTTTTCCTGCTGAATCGCACCAGCAGCAGTAAATCACCTGATCGATGGCCACTTTGTTGATGTCGCGCGAGATTACGCGGTTCACGAAACGCGTCGCGTCGTTTCCCGTAATGTGGTACTTGAATAGCGGCGAGATATCGATGAGCGCGGCGGAATTGCGGATGGCGTTGTATTCGTGCTCGTGGTGCATCTCGTAGACGCTGACCGCGTAGTAGCCTGACCACTCGCGGTAGTTCAGGCTCTCACACAGCGCCAGTGTTTTTTCATGAAAAGCAGTTCCAACGGGCACGATTCCTCCGAGCTTCTTCCGCGCGGTGAGCCGCAAGGACGAAACGGATTATAGGTGCGAACTTTGCGCCCTAGCAAGCTGTTGCGTACAGGACATGTACGATCAAAAGCCAAAGTTTAATTGGTATGGGTTGGCGGCCTGACAATTTTCCGCAGCCGGGTGAAGCCTTGGCCGTGCCGCGCTAGCGTGTGGCAAACGACCCAGATAGAATGAGGAACAGAAAGGCAAAGAAAGGCGTAACTCAGATGTCAAATAATGGCTCAACACAGGCGAGAGTTCTCAGGATCGATGCGCGGGACAACGTCCTTGTAGCGCTGAGCGATTTGCGAAAAGGTGAGAGCGTAAGCTATTTGGGAAAGGACTACTCTTTGTTGTTCGATGTGCCTGCCAAACACAAGTTCCTTACGCAAGACGTGAGCGCCGGCGGCGACATTATTATGTATGGTGTATTGGTGGGCCGCGCCTTCGAGAATCTTCGGCGAGGCGAATTGCTTTCCACGCGCAATATCCGGCATGCCGCTGCGGCTTTTCGCGACACGGGAGACTTTGCCCCGCACTGGACTGCGCCTGATGTATCCGCATGGGCGCGTAGAACATTTCTTGGATATCGCAGAGACGATGGTCAAGTGGGTTCGCGAAATTACTGGCTGGTTCTGCCGCTCGTGTTCTGCGAAAACCGCAATCTGGCCGTCTTGAAACAAGCGTTCGAGGAAGAACTGGGTTTTGCGGCGCCTCAGATTTACCGTAGTCAAGTGGCGGAGTTGGCGCGTCTCTATCGCGAAGGAAAATCCGACGAACTTAAGAAAATCGCGTTCGGTGAAACGCAGCGCGCCAGCGCTTCTCCTAGAGTGTTTCAAAATATCGATGGCATCAAGTTTTTATTGCATGAGGCCGGCTGCGGCTGTACGCATGAGGATGCCAGGAACCTCTGCGGGCTGCTGGCTGGGTACATTCACCATCCGAATGTTGCCGGCGCCACCGTTCTGAGCCTCGGCTGCCAGCACGCGCAAGTTCCTATGCTGCTCGAAGAGATCAAGCGGCGCGACCCGAATTTCAAAAAGACCGTCTTGATTTATGAGCAGCAGAAAAGCGCTTCGGAAGCTGCGATGTTGAGCAAAGCAATTCGCGAAACTTTTTTGGGTATGGTGGAGGCGGACAAAATCACCCGTCAACCAGCGCCCCTATCAAAACTCACGGTCGGACTTCAATGCGGCGGATCGGACGGCTTTTCCGGGTTATCCGCGAATCCCGCCATCGGGCACACTGCGGATATCGTCGCCGCGCTTGGCGGGATCGGAATCCTTTCGGAGTTTCCGGAGCTTTGCGGCGTCGAACAGCAGCTTATCGATCGTTGCGTCCGGAAAGAAGTTGCGGATCGTTTTGCGAACCTTATGAGAGATTATGCAGCGCGCGCCAAGGCGGTGCGTGCGGGATTCGAAATGAATCCTTCTCCGGGCAATATCCGCGACGGATTGCTGACCGATGCAATGAAGTCCGCGGGAGCGGCGAAGAAAGGCGGCACCTCGCCCGTCACCGCCGCAGTGGACTATCCGGAATACTGCACGGAGCCGGGATTGAACCTGCAATGCACGCCGGGGAGCGACGTGGAATCCGTCTCGGCACAGGTGGGGGCCGGCGCAAATGTGATTCTCTTCACGACGGGACTCGGTACGCCAACGGGGAATCCGATTGCACCAGTGCTGAAAATCTCGACGAATTCGAGTCTCGCGCAGCGCATGGCCGACATCATCGACATCGACACGGGGGGCATCATTTCGGGCGAAACCAACATCGAGAAAATGGGCGAAACAATTTTGGAGCACGTGATTCAGGTCGCGAGCGGAGAAGCGCGCACAAAAGCGGAGTTGCTTTCTCAAGACGATTTTATTCCCTGGAAACGCGGAGTTTCTCTGTGAAAATGGATCGGGCGCTTTGATGAAAGCTCTTCTGCTTTCGCAATACAGACATCTGGAAATTGCCGATTTTCCCGATCCGACGCCGGGCCACGGCGAGGTTCTGGTGAGTGTGGCCGCATGCGGAATCTGCGGGAGCGACGTCCACGGTTACGATGGCTCCTCCGGGCGGCGCATTCCGCCCATTGTAATGGGGCACGAAGCCGCCGGAACCATTGCGGGGCTTGGCGATGGCGTGAGTGGATTCGCGGAAGGCGACCGAGTCACATTCGATTCGACTATTTTTTGCGGTTCTTGCAACCATTGCCGTCGCGGCGACGTGAATCTTTGCGACCACCGAGAGGTCTTGGGCGTTTCTTGCGCCGAGTTTCGACGCGCGGGAGCTTTCGCCGAATATGTTGCTGTTCCTTCGCGCATCCTATATCGACTGCCGGATAGACTTTCGTTCGATGAAGCAGCGATGCTCGAGGCGGTGTCCGTCGCGCTACACGGAGTTTCCCTTGCGCAAGTTTCTGCGGACTGCAGTGCTTTGGTGCTCGGAGCGGGGATGATCGGCCTGCTCACTCTGCAAGCGTTGCGCGCGACGGGCTGCTCACGAGTTTTTGTCGCCGATTTGGATAAGACGCGGCTCCAATTGGCTCAAGATGTCGGAGCCACTGCCGTTTTGTCTCCGGACGCAGATTTCGTCGAGCAAGTGATGCAACTCACTGGAGGAGCTGGCGTAGACCTAGCAATCGAAGCTGTAGGCAGAAACGAGACCGTCAAGGCGAGCATAGAAAGTGTCCGCAAGGGAGGCACCGTCGTATTGGTGGGCAACATTTCGGCGGAAGTGACGCTGCCGCTGCAGAAAGTGGTCACGCGCCAAATTCGGCTCCAGGGGTCTTGCGCTTCAGCCGGGGAATATCCGCGCGCGATCGAGCTTTTGGCGAGTGGCGCGATTCAGGTGAAGCCATTTATCACGGCTGTTGCTCCTCTGGAAGATGGTCCGCGCTGGTTTGAAAGACTCTATGCGCGCGAACCTAATTTGATGAAGGTGATTCTCGCGCCGGAGGCTGGTTCGTGAGCGATGGCCTCTTCGATTTGAGCGGCCGCGTCGCGCTTGTGACGGGCACCAGCCGTGGACTCGGTCAATATATGGCGCGGGCGCTCGCGAAGGCTGGCGCGGATCTTGTGCTTACAAGCCGAGACGTTAAACGACTGGCACCTTTCGAAACAGAAATAACAGGACTCGGTCGCCGAACGCTTTGCGTGGAACTCGACGTCCGCAGCCAGGAGAGCATCGAGAAAATGGCCGTCGCAGCGGAAGCTGCGTTTGGTCATGTGGATATTCTCGTGAACAATGCCGGGTGCAACGTCCGGAAGCCGGCGCTTGACGTAACTTGGGAAGATTGGAACCTGATTCTCGAAACTAATCTTCGCGGCAGCTTCTTTGTTGCTCAGGCTGTGGCTCGCGGGATGCTCGCGCGGCGCTATGGACGAATCATCAACATCGGCTCCGTTACGACCGTTGCCGGTTACGCCGGTCTCGCACCTTACGGAGCCAGCCGCGGCGGCATAAAGCAATTGACGATGAGTCTGGCTGATGATTGGGGCAAATACGGCGTGACGGTGAACTGTCTTGCGCCGGGATGGTTTCGCACCGAACAGAACAAGGTTCTCTACGAAAACAAAGAATGGATCGAGTACCTTTGCGATCGCATTCCATTGAAACGTCCAGGCCAACCTCAGGATCTGGATGCCGCGGTGGTATTCCTCGCGGCAGAGTCCAGCCGGTACATCACGGGACAAACGCTGCTGGTGGACGGCGGTATTTCGACAGGTGCAACCCGCGCATTGGTTGAGCCCGCAAAGACCGTGCCACCGCAGCCACGCGAATCAGTCTAGGTGTTCGCGGCGTGCGCAGCACTCTCGTTTAAAGGCCTGCACTGCGCAGCGCGCTCCTCTAGCCGATGAGGTTCTAGAGTTCTCGCGAATCACCCAGGCTCCGGTACAGGTTCCATGCCTCGCAGCAGGAAAACATAAGCCGTAATGCTGATGAGAAGAATCGCCGTCGCCGTTACGAATGCCCACGCATAAGAATTGGTGGCATGTACGACGTAGCCTGTGACGATCGGTGCGGCGATTGCCGCAAGCTGATTGCTGAAATTCAAGATTCCGCCTACGGTGCCGACGCTTTCTTTCGGTGCAATCAGCGAAGGGATCGACCACCCGACCGGCGACGCAGCGGACAATCCGCCGATAGAAATGCTGATCCAGAAAACCGCTCCAGCGGCGCTCTGAGCGTACGCAGTGCCGAGGATGCCGAGGCCAAGACTCGTTCCCCCGATGAGAACGGCCTGACGGACGCGAACGGCGTTCCATCCGCGTTGGATCAAGTCATCGACGAGCCAACCGCCAACGATGAGGTCAGTGAACGTCGCGAACAGCCACGGCACACTGGTGTACACAACGGAGTGCAGCAAATCCACATGATGGGCCGCCAAGAAATAAGACGGCAGCCATGTCAAAAGCAGATAGAACGTATAATTGTAGCCGAAAAACCCCAGCGCCAAGCCACACACTCTCTTTTGCCAAAGCAGGTACCAGAGAGGCGCTCCTTTCGCGGCTCTTGCCTGGTCCTCTGGCTGCGCGCCGCCTTTGGCGATGTATTGCCGCTCTGCATCCGAGAGTCGTTTGTCTTCGCTCGGGTTTCGGTAGAACGCGTAAAACAGAATGAAGAACAAAACGCTGATGAATCCTGTCGCGGCAAAGCTCCACCGCCATCCGAAATGGAGAAGCAGGATGCCGAGCAGTGGCACTCCAATGGCGGAAGAAAGTTTTGCCATTGAGTCGAAAATCGCCGTCGCGAGGCTGCGTTCTTGTTTCGGAAACCAATAACCGACGGCTTTGGAATTGGCCGGGAACGTGGGCGCCTCACCGATTCCCAGAAGCAGCCGTGCTGCGATAAAGCCGCCAATCCCGGTGGAGACCGCTGCGGCGAAGGAAGCCACGGCCCAGAGAATCGTGCTGATGCGGCCGACGCGGCGAACGCCGAACTTGTCCAACAACAATCCGGAAGGGAGCTGGAGCGCCACGTACGTCCAGTTGTAGGCGCTCGATAGATAGCCGAAGGTAACCGCGGAAATTCCAAAGGCAGCGTTAAGCGCATCTTTCGAGACAGAAAGGTTCACCCGATCAAAATAATTGACGAGCACTCCGAAGCCGAGGAGACAGGCGATCGCCCATCTGCGACGAGGGACACGATCCGATTCAGGAAATGTCTGGTCAAGCGTAGGCGGCATCGCGATGTTTTCTCGATCGGTCACTCATTAAACTTTAGCTGCGCAGTCGCGTTATTTCGACGCGCAGAGTATCCCATAAGAATAGAGAAATGGTGATTTCCTTTCGCTCGTTGCGAGGATAGGGCGGACCTTAGAACGAGTCCGGCAGTGTGCCTCCGTTCAATGGGTCTGAACTTTGTTTGTGGACTTGCCCTGCTTCTGCCGCTCGCAGTAGACTACGCCGTCTTCCATTCAAGCTGGTCTGACAATGAAGGCCAGAATCGTTGAATTCTAAGGGCAAAAAATGAACTCACTCTCGACTCGACGCGACTTTCTTCGTACCACGGCGGCAACGGGCGCCGCACTTCTGCTTTCGCATCCAGCCAGCGCCGCGAAAAACAAGTCTGTCCTACTATTCACGAAATCGTCGGGGTTTGAGCACGCCGTAATCAAAGTCACGAACGGCAATCCCAGCATTGCCGAAACTGCAATACGCGGATTTTCCGCTCAAAATAAATTCGATCTCACCGCTTCGAAAGACGGCCGTATTTTCGACTCCAAGGCATTTCATGAGTATGCCGCTGTTGTGTTTTTCACGACCGGCGATCTCACACAGGAAGGCAATGACAAGAATCCGCCCATGTCTCCGCAGGGCAAGCAGGCTTTTCTTGATGCCATTCACAATGGCCTCGGGTTTGTCGGAATTCACGCCGCCAGCGACACATTCCATACTCAACCCGATCCACAAGATCTTTCCAATCGCTACGTTGCCCATGGCGAACAGTCCGATCCGTATCTTCGGATGATCGGCGGCGAGTTCATCATCCACGGTCAAGCCAAGGATCCTCGGCTGCAGACTGCCAACGTCGTCATCAACGATCCAAAGTTTCCTGGGCTGGACGGAGTGCAGTCTCCTGTGAGCTTGATGGAAGAATGGTATTCCATGAAGGACTTTGCCCCCGACCTTCACGTAATTTGCACGCTGGATACTTCGACGATGAACGGACTGGCGTACAAGCGCGCGCCATATCCCGTCGTCTGGGCGCGTATGCAGGGTCGGGGCAGAGTCTTCTACAATGCCATCGGCGATCGTCCAGAAAACTGGCAGAACCAATTTCACTTGAACTTGCTCGCAGGTGGAATTCGCTGGGCTATCGGTGACTCCAAGGCTTCGACCACACCCAATCTAAAGACCGCGGCACCCGGCTACGCCGAGATTCCTCCGCCGTATCCGCCGCCAAGCAAATAACACTTCAGATGGAGGTTCGTTCCGCTTTGGAGCTCCGCCTTCCCATGTTGGCCAGATTTATTATGTCTGTAAATATGCATACGACTATTTGTTGCTTGACAGTATTTTACCTTGTCTCGCATAGCTTATTTATAAAAATTATAATGTATAACCGAAGTTTAAATAAATAATGGAGAAACAGATGGCATCCAGCCGGGTTTCCGAAAAGAAGGACTCGTGTGTTGAGGTTTGAAGTCAATTCCGATTAGGCCTGCGCCATCAGCGCGGAGAAATAGGTTACCGTTAGAACTACCAGAATCTATTTCATGAATTCTCGGATTCCGAGCCGTTCCGAAGCAGTTCCGCATTCAAGCGACTCGCCGAGATGGATAGCAAGTAGGGGCCGTGAGTATCCGGAGATTAGCCTTTGCGGAAGTCTATTGAAATGAGCAGGATCTCGAACTAACTAAACGCTTGGGTCAAAAAGTCACTAAGAATTCCCATGCTGAAACAGTTTTCCGCGAACGCATCCCGTTCCGGAGTCGATCCATCAACGCGAGGTCCCCTTTTGCCTCATCGCGCCTGCCAGTAAAATGAGATCGCTCTTCGGAACTGTTGCCATCAAAGGGGCCGATTTCTCTGTCTGGATGCAGGTTTCGACGATCGGCGCGTAGCGCAAGCGTTCTGCCAGTGATGAAAGAAATTCTGACTGAGAAGCGTGTTCAATCTAATCTTCGAAGAATCCAATGAATAGAGTATTTAAATTGGACACAACACCATTCGACTTGCCTTGCGATTGCCGATTTTCCTGTCCCATGTTGGAAATCGAGGAGCTCAGCGTCCCAAACTGGTAAGCCGCGTCATCCCTGCTTTCTTAACTCATCCCCAAGCCCCGCTTTTCCACGGCGAGAAAGTAGCGTAAACTGGGTCAATAGCAGGGTGGTGGGAGTAGCTCAGCTGGTAGAGCGTCGGTCTGTGGCACCGAAAGTCGCGGGTTCAAATCCCGTCTCCCACCCCAATCCCAACAATTCATTTTTCTAGATCCCGCAAAACATGAGCTTCACTTCGTATTTGGAGAAGGCGCGATCCGCTGTAAGCGGCGTCATGTTTTCCAAGCGGGCCTGGGCGATGAGCATTCGGTCGAATGGGTCGCGGTGATGAGGCGGGAGTTCGCCTGCCATCAAAGAACGGAAATGCGTGATATCCAAGGATCGGATGGCCAATGATGCGATGGCATTGGGAACAAACTGCGAGGGCGGCTTTGGAAGAACTAGAATGGTGAGGATGGTGGCTCAACCTTTCTTGTCTTTCGGGACTCCGGTAGTCTAGAAGCCCTTCGTGCTGACAGTTTGACCGAGGGAAAACTACTCCACCGATGACTCTGATTCAGTGCCGTGCCGTACTCTTCGACATGGACGGCGTGCTTGTTGATTCCACGCCTGCGGTTGCACGTGTCTGGACCGACTGGGCGCTGAAACATGGGTTTGACCCAAACGAGGTCGTGCGCAAAGCCCACGGCCGCCCCAGCCTCGCGACGATCATCGAATTGCTCCCCAAAGGCGATCACCACGCGGAGAATCGCGAAGTCGAGCGCCGCGAAATCGAGGACATCGCCGATGTTGTAGCACTTCCCGGAGCGCTAACTCTCTTGCAGGCGATTCCCCAACATCGGTGGGCGGTTGTGACATCGGCGACTCGGGCGTTGGCGGAGGTGCGTTTGCGCGCGGCAGGATTGCCGATCCCGAGACATCTGGTCACGGCAAGCGATCTCCAGTGCGGCAAGCCCTTCCCTGATCCGTACCTGAAAGGCGCGGAGATTCTTGGAATAGTCGCGGCAGAGTGCGTTGTTGCTGAAGATGCGGCCTCGGGAGTTCAGTCTGGCAAAGCGGCGGGCGCTCGGGTGCTTGCACTGCTCACTACGTCGACAGAGGATGAACTCTTGTCCGCCGGAGCGGATTGGATCGCAGACGATCTGAGCGCGTTGACTCTCGCGCCAGAGGTAAAAACCACGGGGCTCGCGTTTCTCCTCAGTGAGAAGAAGTAAAGCGAACGCGCCGGAAAAAGCGCTACAATTCTCCGTTTCGGCTATTGGACAAATTCAATTTGGATAGGGGAAAGTCGCGATGAGCATCTCGAAGCACTGCAAGTTTCTCTTGGCGTTGGCTTTGTTTTTGACAGCATGGCCTCTCAGCACGCTGGCTCAGGATAAGGAC
>WNFS01000405.1_pt1 | contig 34567 bp, 33 predicted proteins | sample 5400141 | NCBI WGS metagenome assembly WNFS01 (sample SAMN13153358, study PRJNA577476) | soil metagenome | isolation source: 60 cm saprolite under Madrone tree | place: USA:California | collected 2016-06-14
TGGGGGGAGCGCATCGCGCGAACGCGGGGCAGCGGCCACGGGCTGCTCTTCACGGATGAGGCCGTCGTCTATTCCCCCGGCCAGTTCGTGAGCAACATCTGTTCAGCATGGAGCCCACCATCGACAGCTCAGAGGCCCTCGGCTTCATCTTCGAGGCCATGACCTGGCTCACCAGCGTGCTGATGACAGGGTGGCTCGACAAGTTTCCGCGCCTGCGGGCAGCCGTGCTCGAGTCCAACGCCACCTGGCTGCCGCTGGTGCTGTCGCGAAGCCGGAACTTCCTCGATCTCTACGCCTTCCAGCGCGGCCCCAAGGTGCGCGATCCCTTCGAGGTCTTCTCCGAGCGCTGCTTCATCGCGTTCGAGGGCGACGAGGAGGCGGTCTATCGCATGTGGGATCAATACGAGAACGTGGGGCTGTGGTCCTCGGACTACCCGCATCACGATGCCGAGGACGCCTGGGAGGCCCTCGAGCTGATGGCACGGCACAAGGTGCCGGCGGCAGTCCAGCGCAAGCTGCTCGGGGAGAACGCCAGACGCCTCTACGGCATCGAGCCCGTCATGGCGGTGACCGAGCGCGTCGAGCAGTACGAGCCAGCCAAGCTGCCGTGGTAGCCGGGGCGCTCGGCGGGCCGGAATGAGCGGGTCGGCCCTGGCGCACGTCATCGTCAGCGGGCTCGCCACGGGCTGCATCTACTCGCTGGTCGCCCTCAGCCTCGTGATCGTCTACAACGCCACGCGCACGCTGAACTTCGCCCAGGGCGAGATGCTCATGGTTTCGGCATTCGTGGCCTGGTCCGCGCAGCGCGCCGCCGGATTTCCCCTGCCTCTCGCCCTCGCCTGCGGGGTTGCTGTGGGTGGGCTGCTAGGGTACCTCGTGGAGCGCACCATCATCCGTCGCGCGCTCGAGGCCACTCACTGGGACGTCCTCATCATCACGCTCGGGCTCTCGCTCATGCTGCGGGCGGGGGCGGGCATGGTATGGACCAACGACGAGCTGCCGTTCCCCTCGCTGTTCTCGAATCGTCCCATGAGCTTCGGCCCGATCCGGATCGCACCCGTGTCGCTCGGCATCATCGGCGCCTCCCTCGTCCTCATGCTCGCCCTCGTGGTGCTCTTCCGCGCCACCCGCCTGGGCCGCGCCATGCGCGCGGTCGCCCAGAACCAGAACGCCGCGCGGCTCATGGGCATCAGCGTGGAGGGCGTGTACTCCGGCGCCTGGGTACTCGCGGCCGTGGTCGGGGCGATCGGGGGCGTGCTCTTCGCACCGGTGACGTTCCTCTCGACCAAGATGGGACTCGTCGCCATCAACGGTTTCACCGCGGCCGTGCTCGGAGGCTTTGGCTCTATGCCGGGCGCGGTGGTGGGAGGCATGCTCCTCGGGGTCATCGAGAACCTGGCACCGCTTTACCTGCCCACGGGCATCCGCTACTCCGTCCCTTTCCTCGTCATGATCGCCATCCTCCTCGCGCGCCCTCGCGGCCTCTTCGGCCGTGTCGAGCGGCGGAAGGTCTAGTGCGCAGGACGGCGCTGGGGCTCGCGGTCGTGGCCGCGCTGGGCTGGCCCCTGGTGGCGCCCAAGTACCTCGTGTTCCTCGGCACGCTGGTCGCGGTCAATGCCATCGTCGCCATCGGCCTCAACCTGCTCTCGGGATACACGAACCAGCTCTCGTTCGGTCACGCGGGCTTTCTCGCCATCGGCGCGTACGTGGCGGCGCTCCTCACCCTGCAGGTCCCCGCGCTGCCCGTGCCCCTCACGCTCCTGGCAGCGGGCCTCGCGACCGCGCTCGTCGGCCTCGCCCTCGGCATCCCGTGTCTCCGGCTCGAGGGCCTCTACCTGGCGATGGCCACACTGGCCTTCGGCTTCGTGGTGACGGAGGCGATCACGAACCTCGACTGGCTGACGCGCGGCAACGACGGCCTCCGCGTGCCCCTGGCGCGTCTCGGGCCGTGGACCTTCGGCACCGACGCCGCGCGCTACTACCTGGCCGTGGCCGTGGCCGCCGCCATGATCCTGGCCGCGCTCAATGTGGCGGCCACGCGCACCGGGCGCGCCTTCCTCGCAATCCGCACGAGCGAGATCGCCGCGCAGGCCAGCGGCATCAACGCCGCCGCCTACAAGACCATCGCCTTCGTGCTGTCGGCCTTCTACACCGGTGTGGCGGGCGGGCTCTTCGCCTTTGTCGTGGGCTTTCTCTCGCCCGACGCCTTCGACGTGTTTCTCTCCGTCGATTTCCTGGTGATGATCATCCTCGGCGGGCTCGGCTCCGTCCTCGGCTCCGTGGCGGGGGCGGCCATCGTCACAGTGCTCAACGACTCGCTGGCCGGGTTCCAGGCCTTCCGGCCGCTGATCTTCGGCGCGATCATGATCATCTGCATGCTGTTCATGCCCGGCGGCCTCGCCGCGATGACAAGGAGGAAGTCATGAGACAGCGATGGGCGGTGCTCTGCTTGGTTCTCGCCGCACTGGGGGCGACGCCTGTCGCCGCAGAGCAGGGGGTAACGGACACCGAGATCCTGGTCGGCTCGTCGAACTCGTTCTCCGGGCCACTGGCCTTCACGGGCACCCAGTTGACCAGGTTCGGGGTCGACCTGTATTTCCGTGTCGTCAACGACGCGGGCGGCATCCACGGCCGCAAGGTGCGCACGATCTACTACGACGACGGCTATCGTCCCCAGGACGCCGTGGCCAACACCAAGAAGCTCGTGGAGCAGGACGGGATCTTCGCGGTGATCGCGCCCCAGGGCTCCCCGCCGGTGGTGGCCACGCTCGGCTACATCGAGCAGAACAAGATCCCGCTGCTCTTCCCGTTCCAGAGCTCGACGGAGACGCGCAACCGGAAGTACGTCTTCAGCGGCCTCGTGCTCAGCGACCGCCAGTCGCGCATGATGATCGACCACCTGGCCGGCCCGCGGAAGTTCAAGCGATTCGCCGCTCTCTACCAGGACGACGAGTACGGCAAGTCGTTCCTCGGAGCCTTCGAGCAGGACCTAGCCCGCCACGGGCTCAAGCTGGTGGCCACCGAGCCCGTGAAGCGCGGCGTCACCGACGTGAGCGCCCAGACCGCCAAGCTCCAAGCCGCGAAGCCCGAGGTGACCTTTCTCGTGCTGACTCCGGGCCCGGCGGCGCAGGCCCTCAAGGAGCGGCAGAAGATCGGGTGGAGCGACACGCTGATGGTCTCGACGGGGCCGCTCACGGACGAGACCTATCTTGCGCTCGCCGCCGATGCTTCCGAGGGCGTCGAGGGGCTGTCCACCTTGCCCGATCCCGTCCGCTCCGACGCGCCCGGCGTCAAGCTGTACCGGGAGCAGATGCAAAAATACTTCCCCAAGAACGATCCCAATCGCTACTCGCTCGCCGGATACCTGGCCGGCATGCTCTTCGCCGAGGGCGCCAAGCGGGCGGGCCGGAACCTCACCCGCGAGGGGCTCATCACCGCCCTCGAGTCGCTCAAGGGCTTCGACACCGGCATCGTGCCGCCCATGACGATCGGGCCCGACCACGACACGCAGAAGCAGGGCTTCTGGGTGCGTGTGGAGAAGGGACACTTCAAGCCGCTCTCGGACTGGATCAAGTCCGACCCGTGACGACGGTCTTCAATATCGTGACGGGGCTCTACCGCCCCCTGGCCGGGCACGTGCGCTTCGACGGGCACGATCTGCTCGCCCGCGCGCCGCATGCAGTGGCGCGCCTCGGCGTCGCGCGGACATTCCAGAACACGGAGGTCTTCCGTGGGCTCTCCGCGCTCGACAACGTGCTCATCGGCGAGCACCCGCGCCTCCGCGGCGGCGTGATCGCAGCCGCCCTCGGGCTGCCGAAGGTCCGGCAGGAGGAGGCCCTGGCGCGCGCGCGGGCGCACTCGCTTCTCGTCCGCGTAGGGCTCGCGGACGCCGCCGAGCGCGACGCGGCCGGGCTCCCGCTCGGGCTCCAGAAGCGCCTCGAGCTGGCGCGCGCGCTCGCGTTGGCCCCTCGCCTGCTCCTGCTCGACGAGCCGGCAGGAGGGCTCAACCCCACAGAGACGCAAGAGCTGATGCAGCTGATCCGGAGCCTTCGCGACGTCGATCGGCTGACCATCCTGCTCGTCGAGCACAACATGGAGCTGGTGATGGGGGTCTCCGACCGCGTCGCGGTCCTCCAGCACGGGCGCAAGCTCGCCGAGGGCACACCCGCGGAGGTCAGCCGGGATCCCGCCGTGGTCGAGGCCTACCTGGGCCCCAATGAGTGACCGAATGAGTGACCTGCTCGCGCTCGACACGGTGTCAGTCGCCTATGGCAAACGCCGAGCCCTAGAAGGCGTGTCGCTCACGATCGGCCCCGGCGAGATCGTGATGCTCCTCGGCGCCAACGGCAGTGGCAAGAGCACCACGCTGCGGGCGATCTCGGGGCTCGTTCGCTCCCACGCGGGCCGCATCGTGTTCGACGGCCGCGACATCACCCGTGCCGCGCCGGACGCCATCGTCGCCGCCGGCGTCGGGCACGTGCCCGAGGGGCGCGAGATCTTCCCCGAGTTCACCGTGCACGAGAACCTGCTCGTGGGCGCCCACACGGTGCCCCGCGCGGCCGTCGCCGAGGCGACCGAGCGCGCGTTCGCACTCTTCCCCATCCTCGCCGAGCGCGCGCGCCAGCCCGCGGGCACCCTGTCGGGCGGTGAGCAGCAGATGCTCGCGATCGCGCGCGCGCTCATGATCCGGCCGCGCCTGCTTCTCCTCGACGAGCCGTCGCTCGGCCTCGCCCCGCTTCTCACCCGGGAGATCTTCGGCGTCATCGGGCGCATCAACGCCGAGGGCGTGACCGTGCTGCTCGTGGAGCAGAACGCCCACCGCGCGCTCGCCTTGGCCTCGCGCGCTTATGTTCTCGAAACGGGACGCGTCGTCGTCAGCGGCGCCGCCCGCGCGTTGGCGGCCGACCCGCGCATCCGGGCCGCCTACCTCGGTCTCGCCGAGCCGCCGTCTCCCGCGCGCGGCTCCGCCTTGCCCGACAAGGAGAGATAGATGCCGTTCATCACGACGAGCGGACTCACGGAGTCGGAGACGAGCAAAACCGTCCAGGCCGGCGGCATGACCGTGCACTACCACGACATCGGCACCGGCGAGCCGGTTCTCTTCCTGCACTCCTACGGCCCCGGCACCACCGCGTGGATCACGTTCCACAAGGTCGTGGACGCGCTCTCCCGGCACTTCCGGTGCATCCTCATGGACCTGCCCAACTTCAGCAAGACCGGGCCGATCGTCTACAAGGAGGGCGTCCACGCCGTGCAGGCGCGGACCGCCGTCGCCCTCCTGGACGCCCTCGGCATCCCGCGGGCGCACTTCGTCGGCAACTCGCAGGGGGGACAATCGTCGATGGTCGCGGCCATGACCTACCCGGACCGCATCGGCAAGTTCGTGATGGGCGGATCGCACATCGGCACCGGCGGCGACCGCTACCTCATGGCCAATCGGCCCTCGGAAGGCAGCCGGGCCACGCGCGAGGCCCTCGCCGATCCCACGCGCGAGAACATCCGCCGGTACCTGCGCGTGCACATCGACGACGAGGCGCTCGTCACCGACGAGCTGGTGGACTACATCCACCGGGCCCACACCTGGTCACCCGCATTCGACGAGGCGCGCAAGCAGTCGGTGAGCGTGCCGCACGACTACACGCCGGAGCTGGCCGCGATCCGGTCGCCGGTGCTCTTGATTCACGGGCGCTACGACCGCATGGTCGCCTTCGAGGTGAGCATCGCCATCCTCAACCACGTCATCGACTCGCGCGTGGTGCTCCTGAACAACTGCGGCCACTGGCCGCCCTTCGAGAAACCCGAGGAGTACACCGCCCACGTCCTCAGCTTCCTCAAAGGCTACTGACTCCCCCTCACCCTACCTTCTCCCCCAATGGGGGAGAGGGATGAGAAGCCCCGAATTTCTCCCTCTCAAATCAATTCAGCCCTCTCCCCCGCGACGGGGGAGAGGGAAGGGGGAGGGGGTGATTCGAAACGTTGTTCACCTGAACGAGGGTATGACCTCGTGAGTGAGGATCCTGAGGCTTCGCATCTCCTGCTCTGGCGACAGCAGGCCGCCGGGATTCAGCTCGGCCGCGATTCCCGTCACGCCGAGCTCTTCCTTTAACTGACTGAGGCGATCGACGAGGCCGGGGCCGGTGCCGAACGCCACCTTCGTGGTCAGGATCTCGTCGTAGGAGAGGCTGGCGAGTCGCTCGGCCTGCGTCACCCGTCGCTCAACCGGTCCGGTTCCCGCCCGTCCGATCGGCGCCCGGGTCAGGTCGGCCTGGCGCTGGAAGTAGTACGTGATGGTCTCCCGTGGCTCGTCCACCGCCGCTTGCTCGGTGGGGGCGGCGTACACAGGAATGCGCAGGCACGCATCGCCGTCGCCGGGGTGCCCCGCCTCCCGCCACGCCTCGCGGTAGATGCGCAGGTGCTCCGTCAGCTCGGGGATGCTCATGCCGCGCAAGCCCACGAAGATCGGCAGCCCCATCCGGGCGACGCGCGGAAATGTCTCCGGGGTCGTGGCCGCCATCCGGAGCGGCGGATAGGCGCGCCGGTACGGGCGCGGGGCGACCGCGGCGTCGACGAAGCGATAGAACTTCCCCTCATAGGTGAAGGGCTCGCCCTTCCAGGCCTCGAGCATGATCTCGAGCGCTTCGAAGAACCGCTCCTGGCTCTCGGCATACGGGACGCCGAGCGCGTCGTAGGCGCGGGGAGAGCCGCTGCGGCCGATGCCGAACTCGAATCGCCCCTGGCTCAGGTGATCGAGGGTGGTCACCTCGCCAGCCACGCGGAGCGGATGATTGAGGGGAAGGAGCTGGACCGCGGTGCCCACACGCAGGCGCTTTGTCCGCGACGCGATCCAGCTCGCCACCAGGAGCGGCGCCGACAGTACCGAACGGGCCGGGTTGACGAGCATCTCGGCCAGCCAGAAGACGTCGAGCCCCCACGCCTCCGACGCGTCGACGAGCGCGAACATCTCCTGGAAGGCGTCGTCCTGGCTGGCGCCGCGCCGTGTCTGCTCCGCGAACAGTCCGAACTGCATCGCGATCGCTCTCAGGCCTGCTTGTTTCTGCTCATGGCGCTCTCCTTCGGCGGCGGTGCCCGGTCGAGTGGCTTGGGCCAGCGGATTATGTACCGAGTCGTCGCCTAAAGGAAGATGCTGAGGTTTTTGTCCAGGAGCACGTTGGCGTCGAGGAGGATGGTGCGCTTGGCGATTTTCCACGCGCCGTTCACGCGGCGTAGCACGTCCTCGCGGCTCCCGGACAGGAGCTGGTGATCCGTTTCCAGGTGCGAGCGGTACACGAGGAAGGCCGTTTTCGCCTTCACCGCTCCTCGAGGCAGCGGCTCCGCCACAAGGTTGCCAACCAGATGGCGCGTGCGTGACGGCGGGTCCTCCCCCCACGCCATGCCGGTGTCCAGGCGCGCCACCCGCATCTCCAGATAGCGCCGGTCGTCCTCGATGAGCGCGAGGTCTCCCAGAGGGGTCACTTCGCGGTGCGCTTCGCGACGCAGCACGTTCTTCCGGCGCGGCATGAAGTACAGCACGTCGTCCGTGAACAGGTCCAGCCATTCCTTGAACCTGCGCTCGTCCAGCAGCCAGGCCTCGTGGATGTAGAACGGCATCAGCTCGAGCCACAGGGCCTGTCGGGGAGTCACCGCCACCGTCGCGGTCTCCGCGCTCGCGGGCTTCCCCGCGGGTCGCTTCGCGCTAGCCGCGGATGGTGGCCGTGCCTTCGAAGCGCGCGCTGATCGGCGCGATGGGGATCTCCGCCCAGCTCTCGGCATTCATGAACTCCTCCCAGCGCCCGTAGAAGAGCCGCTGGTTGTTCTCGGAGATGTACCGCTCGGACACCACTCCCGGGTACTGCGGGTCCGCGCCCGCGTGGGCGAGCCCCATCGACAGATCCTGGGGTATCCGGCGGCCGAGACGGCTCTTGCTCGCCGCCGTCACCTGGCGCCAGTTGTCGACGTCGTCTTGCTCGAACAGGCCGGCGGCGCCGTTGTTCGCCTGGCTGCCGATCCGGATCGCGCGCTTGAGCGCCTCGGGGGCGCTCTTCTCGAGCAGCACGAAATGCCAGAACTCGGTCTGCAGGGGACCCCGAGGAAGCGCCAGCCTGAATCCCAGCACGCCGTTCGGGAAGATGCTGTGATTGCCGAGCTGGACGTGGCGCGCGCGAAACGCGCCCAGCCGGCGTTCCACCTCCGGCAGGGTGGCCTCGTGGTACGCCTGAAAGAGAGGAAAGGTATCTTTCGAGATGCCGTGCACGTAGCGCGGCGTATTGTCCGGCGCTTCCCGGAACGTCAGCGAGTGCCCGTTGACGAAGACGTGCTTGTTCGGGCTCTCGAATTGGTCTTTGTGGGAGAGCGGTGGGCGCCCGAGGTAGCGGGTCTGGACCCTCGCGCTCGACAGATGGGTCGTGGGGACGTGGTAATTGTCGGAGCAATTGTCCACCATCGTCTTCCAGTTGACGGGCTCGAGCCACTTCATCGGGCCGAGCGCCTGCATCCCCCCGTCGAGCCGGTTGAAGACGGTGTCCAGGTACCAGCGCGCGTCTCCCAGGTAGGCCTCGAGGCTCGGCGCATCCTCGGCCCAGGTGGCGAACACGATCCCCGCGTACGTCTCGACCCGTGCCTGCACGAGCCCCAGCGACGGCTTGTCGAGCGCGTCGTAGTAGGCCTCGGACATCCCGGGGACGTGCTCCAGCCGCCCGTCGCAGCCATACGTCCAGCCGTGATACGTGCACATGAAGCGCGTGGCGTTGCCGTCGTCGCAGCGAACCACGCGGTTGCCCCGGTGCCGGCACATGTTGAGGAGGGCGTGGAGCTCGCCCTGGCCGTCGCGCGTCAGGATGACGGGGTCTTCACCCATGTACGTGTGGAAGAAGTCGTTGACTTGGGGCACCAGGCTCTCGTGCCCGATCATCAGCCAGGCGCGGCCGAAGATCTTCTCCATCTCCTGGTCGTAAATAGCCTGGTCGCTGAAGATGCGCCGGTCGATCTTGCCGGTGACTGGATCGACGATGGAGTACTTCTGCGTGGCACCCATACGGCAGTCCCCCTGGCCGCGATTATAGGCTCGGCGCCGGACTCGTCCAAGGGAGCAAACACCGGCGGCCTGTCCACCGTCAGGCTGGCACGGCAGGTAAGGCTGGCACGGCCCGTCAGGCCATCGTACACACCGGGGGCTGTTCTGTGCTCTGCCACGGCACCATCGTGAGAATCCGATACCGCCCGCGTCGGATGTCAAAGATGAACTGATTCGTGAATGCTTGGTGGTCTTCCTTGCGGAGCTTCTTGTCGCCCTGCGGGAAGTCGTCCCCTGCGCGAACCTCCATGCCCTCGAGCGCAGCGATGAGTTTCGGCGTGTCATCACGACCCATGAATCCGGACTTCTGCATGCCGAGCCGGAGAAAGTTCATGCCTTCGTAGTTCGACTGGACATAGGGGTCCGGCGTGACCCCGCTCGGTCCCAACTTCTTCGTCAGCTCAATGACCTCAGCGAACCACCTCCGGTGGTACGGCGTGTCGAGGGCGCCCTCGAAAACCGGCAGGTAGCGGTCGATGCCGACAAACCCTTCGATCTTCGCCCCGAGCGCCGACAGATTCGTCTGGGTTGCGATCTTGCCCTCACCGGCCCAGCGGTATTTCTTTGTCAGGCCCAGGTCGTAGGCCTGGGTCGCCACGGTCACTCCGTCATTGCCAAAGAAGATGAGGAAGAGCCCGTCGAAGGATCCGCCGATCGTCGACAGGAACGGCGTCATGTCGGTCGTTCCCACTGGAATGCCCGTGGCCCCGACGATCCCACCGCCGAGCCACTTGATCTCGTTCGCGTAGGCATCCCGGGCCGACTGACCCCACGTGTAGTCGGCGTAGACGATATGCCATCGCTTCGCCATCTTGATGAGCGACGGCGCGAAGGCGACCGCTTGAGCGGGCGAGTAGTCGAAGGGGCGGAATGTGTACCGGCTGCACCTCGACGTCGTGATCCTGGGGTCGAGGCACCCGCCGATCATGTTGACGATCCTGTGTTGCTCCCAGACCCCCATGCACGCCAAACAGACGTCCGAGAGAAATCCGCCCTGGTGGGCGTCGATCTGATCCTGGGTGGCGAGCTTCGCGGCCTTCCGTTGCCAGTGTCGGCCCTCGACTGATCGTCCTCGACGATCAGCTCGACCGGGCGCCCGTTGATGCCGTGCGACGCATTGATCCGGCGCACGGCCAGTTCAGTGCCGATCAGTGAAGCGCGGCCGGCGCTCGCGGCGACCCCCGTCAGCGACTGGAGCGATCCTATCCGGTACGACCTGGCCTGCCCGAACGCCCCATGCCACGGCGCGAGCACGAGCATCGAGGCGCCGATCGCTCCCGCGGCGGCGGCACCAAGCCCCAGGAAGCGTCGGCGGGCGACCTTGCCGCTGTACCAGAGGTCTTTGGACCATGCTTGATCCTGCCAGCCCATCGACATGTCAGACTCCTTGTGTCTCGCGGGGTCTGCCACGAATGAGAGTCTGCCGAAAGCGAGTCAGCGTCAAGTTGCTTTCGGCGAGTCGCAGGGTGAAGTACCGCGCATGCCGGGTGAGGCGCTGCCGATGCTGGCGCGCCCGTGATATGATCCGCGACGTACCCAAGAGCGCCGTCGAGACTTCCCCCTCACCCTGCCCTCTCCCCCACTGGGGGAGAGGGATGAGAAGAGGGCGCGCAGATGGAGGAGTGATCATGACCACGCTACCCGCCGTATCCTTCAGCCATTTCGGGCTCTACGTCACCGATCTCCCGCGGATGGAGGCCTTCTACACGCGCGTGCTCGGCCTCCTCGTGAGCGACCGCGGGAAGCTCCCGGGCGGATCCGATCTGGTCTTCCTGTCCCGTGATCCCGACGAGCACCATCAGCTGGTGCTGGCCGCGGGCCGGCCTCCCGGCCTCGAGTTCAACGTCGTCAACCAGATGTCGTTCAAGCTGGCCACCCTCGAAGATCTCAAGATCATGCATGCGTGGGCGCGTGACGAGGGCGTCAAGCAGTTCCGGGTCGTCACCCACGGCAACGCCTGGTCGATCTATTTCCCGGATCCGGAGGGCAACCGGATCGAGCTGTTCGTCGACACCCCGTGGCACACGCCGCAGCCCGTGGCCGAGCCGTTCGACATCGAGGCGCCGGTGGCGACCATTTTCAAGGAGACCGAGGCTCTGTGTCGGAATCGCCCCGGCTTCGTGTCTCGTGCCGAGTGGCGGAAGAGCCAGGTGGCGAGGATGGGCGGGTAGCGCGCGCAGCGGTGAGCTTCAGCGTCATCGGCAAGGACACCCCGAAGCGCGACGGCGCCGAGAAAGTCACGGGGCACACGCAGTTCCTCCACGATCTCACGCTGCCGCGCCTGGCCCACGGGGCCATCCTCAGGACCCAGTACCCTCACGCGCGGGTGCTCCGCATCGACACGAGCGCCGCCGAAGCGTTGCCCGGTGTGATCGCCGTCATCACTGCCGACGGCGTGGAGCAGCATCCCGCCGGCTTCGCCAAGGATCATCTGGCGCTCAAGGGTGGAGCGGCTGACGGCGGCAAGGTGCGCTGCATTCGGGACGAGATCGCCGCCGTGGCCGCCCTGACTGAGGAGATCGCGCAAGAAGCCACGAGACTCATCCGGGTAGACTACGAGGAGCTGCCGGCCGTTTTTGATCCGGACTCGGCGCTCCGTCCGGACGCCCCCCTGGTCCATGACGAGCTCGGCAGCAATCTGGTCAACCTCCGCTACCAGTTCGCCCACGGCGACGTGGACTCGGCCTTCGCGCATGCTGAGGTCGTGGTGGAGGGGAGCTACCGGCTCAACTACGTGACCACCGCCTGCCTGGGCACCATGGTGGCGATCGCGTCCTGGAGTCCACCTGGGAGTCCCGACGCCAGCCTAACTATGTGGAGCACGACCCAGGTGCCGTTCCTCTACCAGCGGGACCTCGCCGAGGCTCTCGGCATCACGGGCGACCGAGTGCGCGTGATCCAGCCGCCGGTGGGCGGCAACTTCGGCCGCGGGCTCGACCTCTACCCCATCGACATCATCGCCGCCCTGCTGGCCCGTCGGGCCGGCCGGCCCGTGAAGATCGCCTTCGAGCGCATCGAGGAGTTCATCGCGAGCCCGACCCGCGAGCCGTGCCTGATTCATCTGCGGACGGCGGCGGACCGCCACGGTCGGCTGCTGGCCCGCGCCGCCCGCGTCGTGATCGACAATGGAGCCTACGTTTCCTGGGGCTCCACCACGCCGTACGTGATGCTGGCCACGACGGCGGGACTCTATCGCGTCCCCGCCGTCCGCTTCGACACCACCATCGTCTACACCAACAACCCCTACTCGGGCTCCATGCGGGGCTACGGCAATCTCGAGAGCACGTTCGCCATCGAGGCCCAGATGGATGACCTGGCCGAGCGCCTGGGCCTGGACCGGATGGAGATCCGCCGTCGCAACGCGACGCGGGCGGGCGACGTGAACCCGCAGGGCAGCGTCATCACCTCCTGCGGCATGACCGAGTGCCTGGACGCCGTCGAGCGCGAGATGCGCAAGCCGGTGGCCCACCCATCCCGCCCCGGCTGGAGGCGCGGCGTGGGTTTTGCCGCCATGTTTCACGTGGGCGGAGGGGCGCGCGTCTACCGCTCCGACGGCTGCGGGGCCATCCTCAAGCTGGACGATTTTGGGAAAGTCTCGCTGCTCACCGGGGCCAGCGAGATCGGACAGGGATCGGAGACGGTGCTGGCCATGATCGTCGCCGAGGAACTCGGCGTGCCGCTGGGGCGCGTGGAGGTCATCAACAGCGACACCGCCGTCAAGCCATGGGACGTGGGCGTTCACGCCAGCCGGACCACTTTCATTGCCGGCAACGCCGCCCTGCTGGCCGCGCGCGAGCTGAAAGAGAAACTCCTGGCCCTGGCCGCCTCCGTGATGGACGAGCGCCAGGAAGATCTCGAGCTCGGTGACGGCCGCGTGCGGGTCAAGGGCCATCCCGAGCGCAGCATGGAGTACGACCGCGTCGTCCGGGCCGGGCATTTCCGCGCGGGCGGCCGGACCCTGGTCACCGAGGCCTTCTACGATCCCCCGACCGAGATGCTGTCCAAGGACCTGCGCGGCAATGTCTCGGCCGCTTACGCCTTCGCCGCCCAGGCGGCGCTGGTCGAGGTGAGCGAAGCGACGGGCCAGGTGCAGGTGCTCAAAGTCGCCTCGGCGCATGATGTGGGCCGAGCGCTCAACCCGCCGGCCGCCGAGGGGCAGATCCACGGCGGCATCCACATGGGGCTGGGCTATGCCTTGTCCGAGGAGCTTCTGATCCAGGAGGGGCGGGTGCTCAATCCGCAGTTCATGGAGTACGCGCTCCTCCCGGCCTCCGAGATGCCCGAGATCGTCGTCCAGCTCATCGAGACTGTGGACGAGGCCGGGCCCTTTGGCGCCAAGGGGCTCGGCGAGGCGGGGATCATCCCGGTGGCCGCCGCGGTGGCCAATGCGGTGAAGGACGCCGTGGGCGTGCGGCTCACCGAGCTGCCGATGACGCCCGAGCGCGTGTTCCGCGCGCTTGCCTCCCGTCCGGCATCATGACGGCGTCCATGTGGGAGGCGCGGGCGGAGTCTCTGCCGCGGGAAGAGCTGGAGCGGCAGGCGCTCGAAGGCCTGCGCAAGACCCTGCGTCACGTCCTTGCCAACCCAGCCTGGCGGCGGCGCCTGGCCGGCGCGGAGCCGGGCGACATCCGTACGGCCGCCGACTGGTCCCGCCTGCCGTTTCTCACCAAGAACGATTTGCGCGACGCCTATCCATTCGGTTTGGCCTGCGTCGGGCCCGAGCGCGTGGTGCGCATCCACATGTCCTCGGGCACCACGGGGAGCCCCGTGGTCAATCCCTACACGCGGGCCGACATCGATCAGTGGGCGAGCGTGATGGCCCGCTGCTACGCAGCGGCGGGGGTCGGCGCGCGCGACGTCATCCAGATCACCGCGTCCTTCGGCCTCTTCACCGGGGGGTTCGGGTTTCACTACGGCGCCGAGCGGGTCGGAGCCACGGTCATCCCGGCCGGGGCTGGCCGGACGTCGCTCCAGCTCCAGGTGATGCGCGATCTGGGCGCCACCGTGCTCACAGGCATCTCGACCTATCCGCTGCGGATCCTCGAAGTGGCGCGCGAGGAGCAGTTCGACCTCGACTCGCTCAGGCTTCGCGTGGCCATCCTGGGTGCGGAGATGTGGTCTGACGACCTGCGGCGGCTCATCGAGCGCGAGCTCCGCGTGGCCACCTTCGACATCGTCGGCATGACGGAGACGGGTGGGCCGGGGCTCGGCATCGACTGCCAGGCCCGCGAGGGCATCCACGTCTGGGAGGACCACTACTTCTGCGAGGTGGTGGATCCGGAGACGGGCGGCCTCCGCCTCGACGGCGAGGAGGGCGAGTTGGTGGTGAGCACGCTCACCCGCGAGGGACTGCCGCTGATCCGCTACCGCACCCACGACCTCACGCGGGTGCTGAGTCGGGAACGCTGTTCCTGCGGCCGCACCCACCTGCGCGTGGACCGGTTCCGCGGACGGACCGACGACATGGTGATCTTTCGCGGGATCAATTTCTACCCCCAACAAGTCGAATCGCTGATTCTCAAGCAGCCCGGCGTCGGCCACGAGTACCAGATCGTCCTCGATCGGGCTCCCGGCGGCAGCGACCGGCTGGCGCTCCTCATCGAGGCCCGGGAGGGCTTCGTCGAGACCGCGCTGCCGCGGCTACGCAGTGACCTCAAACAATTTCTCAACTTGAGCCCGGAGCTGACCGTGCTCAAGGAGGGAGAGCTGCCACGGCCTCCAGGCAAATCCGTGCGGGTCGTGGACCGCCGCTAGAATGGGGTAGGCGGCAATGCCACCTTTGTCATGTCGTGTGGATGCTCGTGTGGCCTCGGCGCCCTCCTTTTACTTCGCTGTTTGGGCTCGCCATTGGATAAAATGGCCGATACTTCGGAGCCCACGCTGATCATGCGAGTCCTAGCCGCGATCCTCATCTTCTGTGCCGCCCTGGCGGGGGTTTCCCCCGGCGGGGCCGCGCCGCGACCGGGCGCCGTGGAGATCAAAGGGCCCAAGGGGGTTCTGGGGCAGTTGCCCGTCGAGACGATGGACGACGGGGCATCGTATGTGCCCGCCGAACGCCTGGCCGGTCTGCTCAAGGGCTCCTGGATCGTCAAGGGCAAGACCGGCACACTCACCGTCTCCAGGAAAAGCGCCCTGTTCAGCAGGGATCAATCGCGGCTCACCCTCCAGGGACAGCCGCTCGTCCTCGACAGCGCCCCGCGCGCCACTGCCAAAGGCTGGCTCCTCCCGCTGGACTTCCTCGACAAGGGATTGCCCCGATTGGCTCCGGGCAGCGCGGTCATTCGGCCCGTTGCCGCCACGGCCAAGCCTCCGATCAAGCGCGTGGACATGAGCGTGTCCTTCGAGGAGTTGCGCTATCGCTCGTACCCGTCCTTCACCCGCATCGTGGTCGAGGCGGGCGCCGGGCTGTCCTATCTCACGGTCCCGGGGAAGACGGAGGTACGAGTGAGATTGAGCGGACTGGTCGTCTCCGCTCCCCAGGCGGAAGACGTCGGCGACGGGCTCGTCAAGGAAGTCCGGTTGGAGCCGGCCGGACCCGACGGCGTGCTCAAGATCGTACTGGAGGGCCCGGCCGGCGAAGTGAAGACGGCATCGCTTCAAGATCCCTTCCGGGTGGTCGTCGACGTGTACCGCCCGAAGGAAGGCGCCGCGACCCGAGGTCCGCGTCCTGCCCAGGGCAGCGTGCCTCCCCTCAAGCTCATCGTGCTCGACGCCGGCCATGGCGGTCACGACCAGGGAGCCAAGGGGCCCGGCGGCGTGCTCGAGAAGGACGTGGTGCTCGACGTGACACGTCGCGCGGCACGCATGATCGAGGACGGGCTGGGCGTCAAGGTGGTGCTCACCCGAAGCACCGACGTCTTCGTGCCGCTGCGCGAGCGGACCAACTTCGCCAACAAACAGCGCGCGGATCTCTTCGTGTCCATTCACGCCAATGCGCATCCGCGGGCCGTCTCGGAGGGCGTGGAGACGTACTTCCTGTCCTCCGAGGCCACCGACAACGAATCCCGGCAGATCGCCGCGATCGAGAACGGGGTGGTGCAGCTCGAGACCCCCCAGTCGCGTCAGAAGACGGACCTGCTCAAGAGCATCCTGTGGGACATGGCGCAGTCCGAGTTCCAGCAGGAGTCGAGTTTCCTCGCGGAAACCGTGCTGGACTCGATGACCCAGTCCCTCCATCTCGTCAATCGCGGCGTCAAGCAGGCGGGGTTCTATGTGCTGGGCGGGGCCGCCATGCCCGCCGTCCTCATCGAGATCGGCTTCCTCACCAATCCGAAGGAAGAGAAGAAGCTGGCCTCCCCGGAGCACCGGGAAGCGATAGCGCGCGCCATCTACACGAGTCTGGCCGAGTACAAGCGCCGCTATGACCAGCGAGTGCGCACGGCAGCCAAGGCCGAGATACCCCGATGACCGTCCGTCATGATGGCCGTGGCGCGGATCAGCTGCGGCCGGTCAGGATCACCCGCGACTATCTGCGCCACCCCGAAGGCTCGGTGCTCGTGGAGTTCGGCGACACCAAGGTGATCTGCACCGCGTCCATCGAGGACAAGGTGCCGCCCTTTCTGAAGGGCCAGGGCAAAGGCTGGGTGACGGCGGAGTACGGTATGTTGCCGCGCTCGACCAACACCCGCATGAATCGCGAGCGGGGTGGGCCCAGCGGGCGATCGCAGGAGATCCAGCGCCTCGTGGGCCGATCGCTGCGGGCGGTGGTTGAGATGGCCAAGCTCGGCGAGCGCACGGTGTGGGTGGATTGCGACGTCATTCAGGCCGACGGCGGCACGCGGACGGCCGCCATCACGGGAAGCTTCATCGCCATGGCCGACGCCATCGGCACCGTGGTCAAGGCGGGCGCATTGCCGAGTCTGCCTGTGCGCGACTGCGTGGCCGCCATCAGCGTGGGTATCGTCCGGGGAGCGCCTGCCCTCGACCTGGACTATGTCGAGGACTCGAGCGCCGAAGTCGACATGAACGTGGTCATGACCGGAGCGGGCGCTTTCGTCGAGGTACAGGGCACGGCGGAACAGACGCCGTTCGGTCGGGACAGCCTCAATACCATGCTCGCGCTGGCGGAGCAGGGAATCGGGCGCCTGGTCGCGCTTCAGCGGCGCGCCGTCGACGCGCGAGGCGAGGCGTCCTTCGTCCTCTGATCGGCCTCTCGTTCTCGCCACGGCCAATCGCGCCAAGGCGCGCGAGATGGCCGCGCTCCTCGAAGGCATTCCGTTCCGTATCGTCAATCTCACCGATCTCGCCGGCCTCGCGCTCCCACCCGAAGGCGAGTCCTCCTACGCCGACAATGCGCTCGGCAAGGCGCGAGCGGTGGCACGGGCCACGGGCGAGATTGCTCTGGCCGACGATTCCGGGATCGAGGTGGATGCGTTAGGCGGCCGCCCTGGCGTGCTCTCGGCGCGCTATGGGGGAGAGGGGCTGAGCGATCCCGAGCGCTGCGTGGTCATGCTGAACGAGATGACGGGGGTGCCGGTTGAGCGGCGGGGCGCGCGGTTCCGCTGCCTGATCGCCATCGTGTGCCCGAGGCGCGGCCTCGAGACGACGCTCGAGGGTGTGGTGGAGGGCGTCTTGCTCGACACTCCGCGCGGGGACGGGGGCTTCGGCTACGATCCGATCTTTTTCTATCCGACTCTCGGCAAGAGCTTCGCCGAGCTGTCTGCCGAGGAGAAGAACCGTGTGAGTCATCGCGCGCGGGCCTGCCGCCAGGCGCGTGCCTGGCTGCTCTCCCAGCCTTGAATGGCCTTCCGCGCGGGCGGTATACTCGGCCGTAGTCACCGGGGTGTGGCGCAGCCCGGTAGCGCACCTGCTTTGGGAGCAGGGAGTCGGAGGTTCAAATCCTCTCACCCCGACCATTCCACGACTCGCCGGCGCCGCCCACTCGCGGTCGCCGGCGAGCCATCCTTGCAGCGCACGATCCAGAACGAGCTCTCAAGGGGGAGATGCCGATGGCCAGCGTGAAGCGGGTGGAGTATTTCAAGATGATGGTGCCGAATCGCGCAGGGCAGGGCGCGCGCGCGCTCGACGAGCTCCACAAGGCCGGCATCAACCTGATCGCCTTCTCCGGCTTCCCGCAGGGCAGCGGTGCGCAAATGGATTTCATTCCCGAAAAGCCGGCGGCCTTCCGCAAGGTCGCGAAGAAAGCCAAGTGGAAGGTCGCCAAGTCCAAGCGCGCCTTCCTCATCAGCGGTGAGGACCGGATCGGGGCGGGCGCCAGGCTCCTCGGCAAGCTCGCGGAAAAGCGCATCAACGTGATTGCCATCGACGCCGTCTGCGCAGGCAAAGGACGCTACGGCGCGCTTCTCTGGGTCTCGCCCGCTCAGTATGCTCGAGCGGCGCGTGCCCTAGGGGCTCGGTAGCCCGCGGGCATGACCGACTCCGTCGCGGCCCTTTCCCGGAGGAGTGTGCTGCGGATGGCCTCGATGGTGGCGGGGCTGGTGGCGGCACGTGGCCTGGTGGCCCAGGCCGCGGCCCCGCCAAGCCCCGGCGGCCCCACTGCTGATGAAGCTCTGCAGCGGCTTCTCGCCGGAAATCAGCGGTTCATGAAAGGGGAGACGACGAGTCCTCGTCGCGCGCCGGACGATTTCCGGCCGCTCGCCGCGGGCCAGCGGCCCATGGCCACCATCCTCGGGTGCGCCGACTCGCGAGTGGCCCCCGAGCTCCTCTTCGATCAAGGGGTCGGCGATCTGTTCATCGTACGTGTCGCGGGCAATGTCGTGGGCGGTGGCGGCGCGCTCGTGAAGGGCAGCATCGAATACGGAGTGGCCGAGCTGGGCGTGCCCCTCGTCATCGTACTCGGCCATAGCGAGTGCGGTGCGGTCAAGGCCGCCATCAAGCACATGGACGATCGTGATCCTCTGCCCGGGGCCATCGGCGAGCTCGTGAATCGGATTCGGCCCGCCGTCACCAAGGCGAGCGGGATGCCCGGCGATCGGCTCAGCAACGCGATCCGCGCCAACGTCGCCATCGGTGTGAAGACTCTGCAGGGACTGCAGCCCATTATTGCGCCCGCGGTGAAACGCGGTCAGATCAAGGTGGTGGGCGCGCTCTACGATCTCCGCACCGGCGGCGTGACGCTGACCGCGTGACGCCGTCCGGACACCTTCAGGCCACCGTGCGATCCCACCATTGAAGCGCTGTCGGGGCTGGGGTATCGTCATGTCGCTCGACCTGCGCCCCGGCGGCGCCCCGACAATCTCTCATAAGGAGCGATGATGGCGAATTCGGCGGGATATCACGAATCAGAGAGCAAGCTCAGGCCAGAGACCCAAGACAATCACCGCGCGTTCACCTCCATGCAGGAAGAGCTGGAGGCGGCCGATTGGTACGATCAGCGCGTCGACGCGGCGACCGACCAGGGTTTGAAGGACATCCTGGCCCACAACCGTGACGAGGAGAAGGAGCACTTCGCCATGCTGCTCGAGTGGTACCGGCGGCGTGACGCCAAGATGGACGCGCACCTCAAGGAGTACCTCTTCACGAGCGGCTCGCTCATCGCGCTGGAGCAGGCCGGCGCGGGTGGAGGGGACGGCAATGAGACTTCGGCGGGGGGCGGCACGGACTCCCTCGGCATCGGCAGCCTGAAGGGGGGCCAGGGGCTATGAACAATCTGAAGCGGGAGCTCGCCCCCATCTCGACCGCGGCGTGGAAAGAGATCGACGCCGAGGCCACTCGCGTCCTCAAGCTGAAGCTCGCCGGGCGGAAGCTCGTGGACTTCGACGGGCCGCTCGGACCCACCGCGGCCGCCGTGAACACTGGGCGCCGCGAGCCGCTCGGCAGCGCGCCGATCGCCGACATCGAGGCGTCCCGGCGGCAGGCGTTGCCCCTCGTCGAGCTGCGGTCGTATTTCGAGCTCTTGCGCGAAGAGATGGACGCGGTCGAGCGTGGAGCGGAAGACCCCGAGCTGCAGCCGCTCATCGATGCGGCGACTCGAATCGCCTACGCCGAGGACACCGCGATTTTCCACGGCTACGCCGCCGGCGGCATCAAGGGCATTGACCAGGCCTCCGCCCATCCCATCCTGCCCATTCCCGACGACTATCAGGCGTATCCGCATAGCATCGCGGAGGCGACACGGCTCCTGCGCCTGGCCGGGGTGGACGGGCCTTACGCCATCGCCATGGGCCCTCGCTACTACACCGGGCTCACTCAGGCAGTGGGCGACGGCGGCTACCCGGTACTGAACGTCGTCCGCAAACTGGTGGACGGCCCGCTCGTGTGGGCGCCCGCCGTCAACGGCGCGCTGGTGCTGAGCCTCCGTGGCGGCGACTTCGAGCTGACCATAGGCCGCGATCTGTCGATCGCGTACCAGAGCCATACGGACAAGGCGGTGCGGCTCTATCTGGTCGAGAGCATGGCTTTCCGTGTGCTCACGCCCGAAGCCGCGGTGGCCTTGGCCCACAAGGACAGCAAGGTAGCCAGGAAGCGCTGATCCGCGTAGAAGTACGCCGGTCGCTAGGCGTCGCTCGATCAGACGCGCGGTCAAGATTCGCAGGCGGAAAGCAGGGCGCGAAGGCATTTCCGCGAGTCGAAGAATGCCTCGGCGAGCTCCCTCGCCCCCCGGCTGTGCCGGGCATAGTCGCCATCGATCTCGGCCACGCCGGCGACGGCCTCCGCGAGATTTCGAAAGGTCAACAGGCCCAACCCGGTGGGCAGCCGTTCCCCGAAGCCGGTCTCCTGCGCGAGCACGGGTCGCCCGCTCGCGAGGTAGGCGATGCTGCGGTCGCTGAACCAGCCCGTCTTCATGGCCGCGTGGATGGGCTTGGCGCACATGAACTCCGCCCTCGATTCGCGAATATAGCGCTGGTACTCCGCAGGAGACCCGGTGCTCCGATGCGGGTCGTCGACCATCCATCCGTGTCGCTCGAGCAGCTCGCGATCCCGCGTTGGGTCGGCCTCGCCGATGTTCGCCGCGAGGGTGAAACGCCGGCCGGTGAGCCGCGGCAGATCGAGATACTCGAGATAGGCGGCACGCTTGGAGACGCTGATGAGGCCGCCCTGCCAGGCGATCTCCTCCCATGTCCATTGCGTGACCGAGCTGAAGGGCGCGGAGGGGCCCGGATCCGGAGTCGCCCGCCACATGGGCAGATAGGCGATCGGCTCGAAGGTGCGCCACTTGAAACCGAGCGTAGGGATCGCGCAGTCGAGGGCACCGATTCGCGACCCGATCGTCAGCAAGACGTCGTGCTCGCGAAGGAGATACTCCCAGTCCAGCGCCGTCACCTGCAGGTGACCAGGGTCGAAATCCAGGAACGCCCGGCGCTTGAACAGGGTCAGCAGGGGTAGCCGCACCGAACCGCAGAAGTTGAGGAGCAGATCGGCGCTCTGGATGATCTGCGCGAGGTCTTCCCGGCTCCGGCCGCCGAATACCTCGCTCCGTTCGAAAGGCTGGAGCTGCATGTCCCCTTCGAAAAGCAGCAGCGCAGCCTGCTCATCGAGGTCATACGTGGCCAGCCGCTGGAAGAAATCGCCAATGAGGCGCAGGTCGCGCGCGCGGTCGCCGCTCGACGCAAGCATCTCCAGCCAGAGCACGTCCTCGCCCAGCGATTTTAGACCCAGCGGATACTGGAGGAACCAGCTCCAGTGCCCTCCGCCCGGCGGATACTTCGCCAGATTTGAGTTGCCGAGTACGATGCGCACGCTCAACGCCGTTCCCCGCATGATACGATACCCGTCTTGGCGACGTGGCCGAGGCTCCTCGACCTGCCATGGGAAGGTCGAGGGCTGTCAAGGCGCTGGGTAGAAAATTCCTGTCGCGAGTAGTCTTGTCCCACTCGCCGGTATCCCCGACGCCAGGCTCTCCCCTGATAGTCGGTGAGAATCAAAGGGTTGGCGTCCGACCGCTTGGACCGTAGACTGGCATATGGGTTGCTTTGCTCTCCGACCGTCGTGTTCGAAGCCGAGCGCCACCGCGTCGCCACTTTTTCAATGAGGTTCGATAGGTGCAACTGCGATCTATAGCCCCGCCGCCATCCGCGACGAGCCAAGGCCTGCCTGAGTGGCGGGGCAAGCTCGAGGCGCGGGGGAAGTTCTTTTTTTCCGGAACCGAGAAGATACTACTCAAAGGAGTAACCTATGGGCCGTTCGCACCCGATGGCTCAGGGATCCAGTTCCCCAGTCGACAAATCGTCATCGCCGACCTGGACCTCATGGCCGAGCTCGGCGCGAATACGCTCAGGACCTTCACGATTCCCCCGCGGTGGCTGCTCGACTTGGCCGCCGAGCGAAACTTGCGGGTGCTGGCCGGCATTCCGTGGGCCGAGCACGTCTGCTTCCTCGACTCAAAGGAGCTGACCCGGAGCATCCGTCACACCGTCGCCGAGTCGGTCAAGGCGTGCAGCGGTCACCCGGCCTTCGCGGCCTATCTCGTGGGCAACGAGATCCCGCCCGACATCGTCCGCTGGTACGGGGCACCGCGCGTCAGCTCCTTCCTGCGAGAGCTGGTCGACATCACCAAGAGCATCGACCCCGAGTCTCTCGTGGGTTATGCCAACTTCCCGTCGACCGAGTACCTGGAGACGGACTTCACCGATTTTCTCGCCTTCAACGTCTACCTGCACCGCGAGGCGGACCTCCGCCGGTACCTCTACCGTCTGCACACGCTGGCCGGGGACCGGCCCCTCGTCCTTACCGAGTTCGGCATGGACTCCATCCGCGAGGGGGAGCCAGAGCAGGCGGCGACGCTGTCTTGGCAGGTGCGCACCGCAGTGGAGATGGGTGCGGCGGGCACCTGCGTCTTTTCGTTCACCGACGAGTGGTTCACCGGCGGGCAGGACGTGCCGGACTGGGGCTTCGGACTTGTGGGACGCGACCGGCGCAAGAAGCCGGCTTTCCGGGCGGTGCAGCGGTGGTATGGGTCCAATGAGCTGCCCGCCCTGTCAGGTTATCCAAAGGTCTCCGTGGTCGTGTGTGCTTATAATGCAGAGAGCACGATGGCCGCCTGCCTCGACTCCCTTCGCAACTTGCGCTACCCGGCCTATGAGATCGTGGTGGTCGATGACGGCTCCAGCGATCGCACGGGACAGATCGCCGACGAGTACGAGGGGCTCCACGTGATCCACCAGGAGAACCAGGGCCTGAGCGCCGCCCGTAACGTCGGAATCACGGCGTCTACCGGCGAGATCATCGCCTTCACGGACTCCGACTGCGTCGTCGATCCCGATTGGCTGCACTATCTGGTTGCCACTTTCCTCTCATCGGGCCGGGCGGCTGTCGGTGGGCCCAACCTGCCTCCACCCGAGGATTCGTTGGTCGCCAGCTGCGTGGCCGCCTCTCCAGGCGGACCGCTGCACGTGCTCCTGGACGACGCGGAGGCCGAGCACATCCCGGGCTGCAACATGGCATTCCGCCGCGAGGTGCTCGAGGAGATCGGCGGCTTCAATCCCATCTACCGCTCGGCCGGCGACGACGTGGACGTGTGCTGGCGCCTTCAGGAGCACGGCTACCGCATCGCCTTCAGCCCCGCGGCCATGGTCTGGCATTTCCGGCGCAACACCGTGAAGGCGTACGTGGGGCAGCAACGAGGCTACGGCAAAGCGGAAGGTCTGCTCTACTTCAGGCACCCGCAACGCTTCAACGCCCTCGGCTACTCGCGCTGGCGCGGCCGGATCTATGGCGGCATCTACTCGCTGTTCGAATCGCTGTTTTCGCTGCGGCGCCCAGTGATCTACGGCGGCGTCTTCGGTCGCGGTCTGTTCCAGACGCTCTACCAGCCACCGTCGAGCATCTTGTCCTACCTGCCGTTCACGCTGGAATGGAACGTGGTGGGGGCCGTCCTGCTCGCCTACGCCCTCGTGGGGGGCGGCTGGGCTTGGCTGGGTGCCGCGCCGCTCCTGCTGACGTGGACGTGCTGCCTCGCCGTGGCATTCCACGCCCGCGTTGATGCCCGCGCGGCGAGCCTTCACGGTCGTCTGCTGATCGCTCTCCTCACCTACCTGGGTCCGCTGCTGCGCTGTCTGGAGCGCTACCGGTGGCTGGCCCGGGGCGTGTCGGCGTTCGAGCCCATCGACCGGGACGGGCCGGCCCCCGCGCTTTCCTTTCCGTGGAAGGAAACGCTCTCCGTGGCCTTCTGGACCGAGGACGGACTGGAGAAAGAGGTCTTGCTTCAGGGTCTCCAGGACGCCGTCGCGACACGGAAGTATTTCGTGGTGCCGGATCGCGGGTGGAGTGATTGGGACCTCGAGGTCTACGGCGGCCTCTGGTCGAGAGAGCGCGTCAAGGTGGCCACGGAGTATCACGGGGCTAACCGGCGGGTGCTTCGCGCCAAATGCGTGGTGCGGAGCTCCTTTCTCACGAGGATCAGCGTCACGACGGTCCTGCTCGCCGGCGCGCTCGGGGTAGCCTTCGGCTGGGTACCGCTGGTTCTGGCCAGCCTCAGCGCGGGAGCGATCGTGGGCGTGGCGTTCGCGCGGGAGGCGCGGAGTCTCGCCTGGACCATCGATCGGGCCCTCGCCGGCGTGGCGAGAGGGGCCCGGCTGCACTACGCGCCGCCGCTGCAGGCCGACGGAGTCCACCGGTGAGAGAGTTCGCCGTCAGGGTTCTGGCGTACCTCCCACCCCGCCGTCGGACCCTGCTCTGGGCCCTCCTTCAGGTGCTGCTGATCAGCGCCTGCGAAATGCTCAAGCCTTGGCCACTCAAGATCATCATCGACTCCGTGCTGGGCGGGCAGCCGCCGCCCTCGGGGTGGCCGCCCGGATGGTCCCGTGAGGCGCTGCTCTTCGCGGCGTGCGTGACGCTGGTGCTGGCCTATGCCGTGCTGGGCGCCCTGGCAGTGTTCAACAACTACACCACGATCGGAATTGGCCAGCGCATGGTCGGCCGGCTTCGCGGCGACCTCTATGGCCACCTGCACCGGCTGTCCCTCGCCTTCCACAGCCGGGCCCAGGTGGGCGACCTGATCTATCGCGTCACCGCCGACACGCTCGCGCTCCAGACGCTGACCATGAATTGTCTCTTCCCGGCCGTGACGGCGCTCGCGCTCTTGACGGGGATGGGCGTCATCATGCTCCGGCTCGACTGGAAGCTGACCCTGATCGCCCTGTGCGTCTGCCCGGCTCTGTTCGCGGTCATCGCGCGGCTCAACTCCCGCATCAGTCATATGGCGAGCGACGTCAGGCGGCGCGAGAGCGAGGTATACACGGTGGTCCAGCAGACCATGTCCATGATGCGGGTCATCCAGGCATTCACGCGGGAGAAGGACGAGCACCGGCGGTTCATGGACGTGAGCCAGCGGAGCCTCGATTCGGGCCTGCGGCTCTACACCCTGCAGACGATCTACTCCGGCGTGGTGAACGTGGTCATTGCGCTCGGCACGGCGGCCGTGGTGTGGGTGGGCGCGCGACACGTCCTCGATGGATCGCTGAGCATCGGCGCGCTCGTGATTTTCGTCTCCTACCTGGCGTCGCTCTACAGCCCGATCAACAGCATGTTCCAGACCTACGGGCTCGCCCAGGGATCCCGGGCCGCCCTGCAGCGCGTGTTCGACGTGCTGGACGTGGAGCGGGACGTCAAGGACAACCAGCGCGAGATCGCGGCGAAGAGCACACGGGGCGAGGTGGCGTGGGAAGACGTCTCCTTCGGCTATGTGCCGGGCCACCCCGTGCTGAGCGGCGTGTCCCTCCGCGCGCGGCCGGGCCAGAAGGTGGCCATCGTCGGCCCGACGGGCGCCGGCAAGTCCACGCTCTTGAGCCTCCTCCCACGGTTCTACGATCCGTGGACGGGCCGTGTGCTCGTGGACGGCGTCGACGCTCGGGAATATCGGCTCCACTCCCTCCGGCGGCAGATCGCCATGGTGCTCCAGCCGCCGCTGGTGTTCAGTGCGACCCTGCGCGACAACATCGCCTTCGGGCGGTCGGACGCCGGGCACGACGAGATCGTGACGGCCGCCCGTCTCGCCGGCCTCGACGACATGATCACGCGGCTCCCCAACGGCTACGATACCGTCGTCGGGGAACAGGGCGTCACCATGTCGGAGGGGGAAAAGCAGCGCCTCACCATCGCCCGGGCCATCCTGAGGGATTCACCCATCCTCATCCTCGACGAGCCGACGTCCGCGCTGGACTCCGAGACCGAGGCGCTCATCATGCAGGGACTCGAGCGCCTGACGGCGGGGCGCACCACGTTCATCATCGCCCACCGGCTGGCCACCGTCCGGAAGGCGGATCTGATCGTCGTGCTGCGCGACGGCCGCGTCGTCGAGCAGGGCACCTTCGACGCCCTCATGGACGCCCGCGGTGCCTTCGCATCGCTCTACCGGTTGCAGGCCGGTTTCCGGGAAGAAGGCAGCCTTGCGGTACCCTAAGCGGATCCTCGTCCTTCATTTGGCGGGCCAGTATCCGCTGGGCGGCATGGCCTGGCAGGCCCTCCACTACGTCGTCGGGCTCGCCCGCTTGGGCCACGACGTCTACTACGTGGAGGATTCTTGGGCGGCGCCCTACGACCCAAGGGTGAAGAGCCCCGTCGAGGACTGCGCCTATGCCGTCGAGTTCCTGAGTCAGACCATGGAGCGCTTCGGGCTCGGCGACCGATGGGCGTACAGGGACATAGTCCATGACCGTTACTACGGCCTCGAGCGCGGGCGACTCGACCGGCTCTATCGCGAAGCCGATGCGCTGGTCAACGTGTGCGGCGCCACGCGACTGCGTGAGGAGCACATGGCGTGCCCGATCCGGATCTATGTCCAGACCGATCCCGTGTTCGAGCAGATCCTCGTCGCGGAGAACGACGCGCGAACGGTAAAGGCTCTGGCTGCCCACACGCATCATTTCACGTACGGCGAGAATCTGGGCCAGCCGGATTGCCCTATCCCCGCGCAGACGTTCGACTGGCGGCCGACCCGGCCCCCCGTCGTGCTGGACTTCTGGAAGCCTGACTTCGATCCCGCGGCGAGCCATTTCACCACCGTCGGCACGTGGGCGAACGTGAACAAAGACGTCCGATTCGAGGGACAGGTCTACTACTGGTCCAAGCACGTCAACTTCCTGCGCCTCCTCGACCTGCCGCAGCTGACGTCGCAGCCGCTCGAGCTGGCGCTCGAGACCCTCGACGGGCGGACGCGGGAGTTGCTACTGGCGCGGGGCTGGCACCTGGCGGACGCCTACGAGAAATCGCGTGACACGGATACCTACCAGCAGCAGATCTACGCCTCCCGGGGGGAGCTCACTGTGGCGAAAGACCTGTACGCCCGCACGCGCTGCGGGTGGTTCAGCGACCGCAGCGTGTGCTACCTGGCCGCGGGCAAGCCGGTGGTGACGCAGGAAACCGGGTTCAGCACCTACGTCCCCACAGGCCGCGGCCTCTTCGCCTTCGATACGCCCGAGGAGGCGGCCGCGGCCCTCGAAGAGATCAACCGGGACTACGCCCTCCACTGCCGGGCCGCCCACGAGGTGGCCGTGGCCTCTTTCGATTCGGACAAGGTGCTCGGGGAGCTCTGCCGGGAAGCGGGGTTGTAGCCTCGACGTTTCTCTGCCGAGGGCACGAGCCTGAGCCTCGGTCGGGCTCCTTGGGCTCAGCCTTCGGTAGGGTCGGCACGTCTCTCTCAGGGCACACCGAGGTATTCAAAGGTTGCTGCCCGTCTGCTAAGTAGCGACAGTCCAAGTACGCGCCTGTAGCTCAGTTGGATAGAGCATCGGCCTTCTAAAGCGCCCCGGTGTCCTTCCTCAGCCCTTCTGCTAGACTCGCGCCAGCCTGAAAGGAGGGCTCATAGCATGGACCCGACCCGATGGCCGCTCGCCCGCTCCTCCTCTGCTCGCGCACAGCTATGAAGGCCCTCATTGGGATTCTCATTGCGGCAACGTTGGCAAGCGGTTCTGGCTACGCCAAGTCGGACTGGATCGACCGAACGCTGGTGACGGTGGACGTGACGGGGACATGGACTGGGAGCTGGGGGGACCAGGAGGAACAGGGAGTACTTACGGAGTCTTCCAGGTCGAGCTGGAGCAACAGGGATCAACGGTCAAGGGGTTTACTCGAGGCGATGCGCGTGGATTGGGCTGTCAAGGACTCGCCCCGGGGCTTATTGAGGGCACCGTGACCGGCGATGTGTTCCGCTTCAGAGACTCGAGAGGCTGTGTGGAAGGTGAGCTGACGGTTAGCGGAGACGAGATGGACGGTCGAGCGTCGACCTTTGCTGGTAGTCGCCCATTGTTTCTCCGACGCGGTGATCCATCCTCTCCCCCGGCTTCGCCGCCCCGGTGAGCCAGTCACCCCACGTCCCAGTGATAGACCGTCGCACGTTCCTCGCTGGCACGGGTGCGGTGCTCCTCGCCACGCCGCTCGCCGCCGAGGCGCAGCCACGGGGGAAGGTCTATCGCATCGGCGTTCTGGAAGTCGTGTCCGTGACGTCGAACACTATCAATCTGGCCGCATTCCGAGAGGGACTCAAAGAACTCGGATACGCCGATGGGCAGAACTTCGTGATCGAGTACCGTTCGGCCGACGGTCGGCCTGAACGATTCCCAGACCTGGTGGAGGAGCTGGTTCGGCTCAAGGTCGACGTGATCCTGACGAGAGGGACGCCCGCGGCGCTCGCAGCCAAGCGTGCCACCACGACGATTCCCATCGTCATGGCGTCGAGCGGCGATCCCCTGGCTACTGGCCTCGTGGCGAGCCTGGCGCATCCAGGGGGAAATGTGACTGGTTTGAGCGCCCTTGCCACGGAGATAGAGGGAAAGCAGCTCGAATTGGTCAGAGGGATCGTGCCGAAGATCACGCGCATCGGATTCTTGTTCAACATGAGTAACCCTGTTCGGCAAGCTGAGTCGAAGGAGGCGGAGCCCTTGGCGCGCTCGGCGGGGCTCCAGCCCCAGCTCATCGACTTGCGAAAGGCAGGCGATCTCGATGCCACGCTGGACGCCGCGATGCGACAACGCATTGGTGCTCTGATCGTCGGCGTAGACGCGGTGACCCAAGCGAACCGAGAACAGATTGCTCAGACATTGATCAAGCGGCGCCTCCCCTCGATGTCTCGCGAGCGGGAATTCGTGGAGGCCGGCGGGCTGATGTCATACGGAGTCCACTACCCTGACCTCTATCGCCGTGCGGGTGTGTACGTCGGCAAGATCCTCAAGGGCGCCGCCCCCGCCGACCTACCCGTCGAGCAGCCGACGAAGCTGGAGCTGGTCATCAACCGCAAGACCGCCAAGGCCCTCGGCCTGACGATCCCGCCGTCGCTGCTGGGTCGGGCGGATGAGGTCATCCAGTGATTACACGGCGCGAGTTTGCCGGCGCTCTTATTGGCGGGCTTCTCGCGGCGCCGCTCGCGGCAGGCGCGCAGAGCCCTCTCTACTATGCAGGGAGGGTGCAGTGGATCGCTGGCTCAACGATGGTACTGATGACGGACGAGGGCTGGAGCCTCAGGGTTGACTTGAAGCGTGTCGCTCAGAACGAGTACTCGGGCCTCGGATCGAGCGATCGGGTTATTGTGACTGGGTTCATATCAGAGGACGGTAACTATGTGATTGGGCTCTCCATTGCACGGACCCGAGCGGAATATCAGTCGCCGTAGGCAACAGCCAAAACCTTCAGGCTGACCATGTCGATCCCCATGAGCACCGCGGCGGGGGGAGCTGCACCGCATCATCAGCGCGAGCGTGCGCGACATGCTCGACGCCTACCGCATCCAAGCCCAGACAGGGCCGGTGACCGACAAGGCCCTGGAAGAGATAATCTTCCGGGCCGCGCATGGTGTCACCCGGAGCCTTGCGCGATACCCTGGCGCGCAACGTGTCGCGCCGCCGTAGAACTATCCCGAAACTATCCCAAGGTGGAGGCTAGTCGAGCTGGTGTATCGTAAGTGTGCACGCGCCCGTAGCTCAGTTGGATAGAGCATCGGCCTTCTAAGCTTCAAAGAAGGCTACAGCCCCTCGGTAAGTTGCTCACTTACCGAGGGGTTTTCTTTTCTTACGTTTGCTCACTTGGGCTGTTTGAGGGTGACGTGAGGGCGCTCGTGGGCACATTTGCGGGCACATCGTCTGCCAGGATCTTGCCAGCGCCTAAGAGGTGAGGCTTGGATGTCGTGACCGGTCGCAACTGAATTCTGGCAACGCATGAAAGCTGCTCTGTACTGCCCTCGCTGGTTCAAATCGGGGGCCCGCAACCACCGAAATCGAACGCACGGGGGTATCCCAGGCGTTCGAGCGTTTCAGCCCCCCTTCTACTACTGGCCATGCTGCTCGGGTTGTTGGCGGTTGAGATCGGGTTCAGCATTCAGCACGACGGCGGCCATCAGGCATACTCGAGCCACCCCTGGATCAACAAGCTCAAACCCACTTCATGGTTCTCCGGGTTTCGTGCCTTGTGCTGTTCGTAACCCCACGGTTGTGAACACGGGCAGGGGAGATTTTAAAAGCTCGGTCCTTTCGCTCCCCCCACCAGGTAGTCGCGCTTGGCACGCTCAAGTTCTTCGACGATCTCGCGACGCTCCGCGAGGAGACGCCTCGCTTCCTGAGCGCGCGTGAGGAGGAGCGCGCCGAACCTGAGCTGGTGGCGCAGGCGCCCCGTGCCGACCAGATACCGGTACGCGATCAGGCCCCCGAGCGGGAGTGAGAGGAAGAAGGCGAGCGCCCAGCAGAGACCGGCCACCCACCCGACAAGCGACGTCTCGAGCGCCCAGAACAACGGGAACGCGACGACGCTCGCGAGGAGCCGGGTCGTCGCGTAGTCCGTCACCTTGCGCGCCATCCGCCCCGCGAGCCACCCGGGGAGGTAGTAGGGGAGGAAGTTCACGGCCGCGCCGTACGCGAAGAGCGGGAGGCCTACGATCGCCTGCCATGACCGGGCCACCCGCCGCGGCGCCGGTGTGTGCTCGAGACCCGTCCGCACCGCCTCGTCGCGGAGCCGGTAGGCGGCGAGGAGGGCGCGGTAGCCCAGAAGCCGCTGCCAGAGCCGCTCGATGCGCTCGGGGTCCTGTTTGCGGAAGTGCTCGACCGCGTCCGCGATCGACCCGGAGAGCTGGAACGGGTCGATCTGCCGTCCCGAAAGCCCGCGCTCCTCCCACAGCTCACGCTCGACCTCGCCGCGATAGAGTTCGTCCACGGCGCGAGCGAGTGCTGCCGTGTTGATGCGCTCGACGTGGACCACCTCGCGCTCCATCGCCCACTGGATCGCCTTCGTGAGCGCATGCTGCGCATTCGCCGGCTCCTCGCGGTAGACGGCGAGGTACGACGAGACGTCGACCGGGTCGCCGAACGAGACGAGGACACGCCCGCGGAACCTCTTGCGGGCCTCGAAACTAAGCCCTACCGGTACGACCGTGAGGCACCCCGGGGCGCGCGCCTCGTAGCCGAGCGCGATCCGCGCCGCGCCCGTCTTGATCCGTTGCAGGTGTGCCTCCGCGCGGGTGGCACCTTCCGGATAGATGGCGATGAGCCGCCCGCGGTCGAATGCCTCGGCGCACCCCGCGAACGTCTCCATGTTGCGGTCCATCTTGTCCGGGTCGTCCGCCTTCCGGTAGACGGGAATCACCCCCAAGGCGACGAGGAGCCGCGCGATGAGCGGGTTGCGGAAGAGCGCGGCGGTGGCGAGGTAGTGCACCTTCCGCGGGAGGACTGACCCCACGACCAGCGAGTCGATCAGGTTGTTCGGATGATTGATGCAGAGCAGCACCGGACCCATGCGCGGCACCCGCTCTGAGTGCCGAACCTCGACGCGCTCGAAGAAGAACCAGATCCAGAACCGCGCGATCAGCCTGACGACGGCGTAGAAGGGGTCCACTATTTCACTCGTCCTTTGACCCAGTGATGATATCGCCATCCCGAGCGCTCACGGCGGTGGCGGATGTCCCGCGGCCGGTTCCTCGTCCAGCCGCTCCTTCCCGACGCGACGATGCCATCGCCACACCCCGACGACCAGCAGCGCCGCAAGCGCCAGGAGGCCGACGAGACCGAGCCAGCGTTCTGCTCGGTGCACATCGGCCACGATAGCTTTGATCTGATCGGTGAAGAAGTAGGCCAGACCGAACCCCAACGGGACGCCGAGTACGGCGGCGCCCGCGTCCGCCACGACGAACTTCCAGAAGGGCACGCGCGCAATGCCCGCCGTCAGAAACGCGGCCGCACGGAGTCCCATGATGTGCCGCGCCGTGACGACCGTCTTCAGCGCATGCCGTCGATACGCTGCCTTTAGCCACTTATCGCGCGCGGGCGACAGTACCAGCCGGACCAGTCGCCAGTCGAGGACCTGCTCGCCCCAGTGCCGACCGACCCAGTAGAGCACCATATCGCCGGATAGCACCCCCACCAGGCAGACGGACAGCGCAAGCCACCACCGGACGATACCCTCGTGGCTCAACACCGCGGCCGCGATGATCGGCATTTCCTCTGGGATTGGCACTCCCAGGCTCCCGAGCAGGAGCACGGCGAAAATGCCGAGGTACGTAAAGTTGTCGACGAACTCTTGGAGTGCCTCCACGGCGCCCTCGCCGGACGAACGATGCTACGCGTGTTTTGGCCCTTGATGCAGTGTAGCCGACCCCGACCGAGTACGCTGCCTGGCTCATGCTCAGGGCTGCGGCCCAGCTGTTCTGGGACTGCCATCCCGGGTCGGTCGACTTCCACGCCCATACGCCGCTCATCCTCGAGCGCTTTCTGGATCTCGCGGGCGAGTCGTGTTTTTGAGCCATACTCACTGGGGCGTGGTTCCTTGACACGGCCCCGGTCCGAGCAGATGCTCAGGGGCATCGGACGGCACGCACGGCATCCGCCGTGATCGCGCGGACGGCCCAACGTCGGAGCAGGCTCGGCGCCGCCGGGTGTCCTCCAGCAGGAGTTGCGTACCGGCGGCGAGCCGTGGCGGGATGCGCAAACACCGCGGCGAAGGCATAGAGAATGACCGTGTCACCTGTCGCGAAGGCGCTGCCCCGGCGGCGAGAGCGCTACGGCACCACTCGGCAGCGTGAGATGAACAAGGAAAGAGCAGTCGAGGGCCAGCAGTCGGCGTCCAGCTCTTCCCCCAACGCAGTGTCCAGACCGGTCGCCATGTCCCGGCGAAGGGAGCCAATCATGCGCGCGAACGTTCTGCCAGCGATCCTGCTGCTTTCGATCGTCCTCGTCCTCGGCGGCGTCTGCCCCGCTGCCGCCCAGTTCTATCTCCAACACAACCTCGTCTCCGACGGCGCCGTCCCGGCGGACCTCACGGATACCAGGGTGGTCAACGCCTGGGGGCTAGTGTCTGGCCCGACCACACCGTGGTGGATCTCCGACAATGGGACCGGCCTCACCACGCTCTATAACGTCGGGACCGGCACCATTACGAATACGTTCACGGTTCCTGGCGCGGGCGGTCAGCAGGGCACACCGACCGGCGTCGTGTTCAACGGTGGCACTGGCTTCGTCGTGAACAATGGGCTGGGCTCGAGCCCGGCCCGGTTCATCTTCGCCAGCGAGGACGGCACCATCTCCGCCTTTAGGGGAGCGCCCATAGTGATCGTCGTGCCCAACTCGGGGAGCGGGGCGGTGTACAAAGGGATTGCCATCGACAGCGCTACCGCCGGAACACTCCTGTACGCGACCAATTTCCACGCGGGCACCGTCGACGTGTTCGACAGCACTTTCACGCCCCTCCAGATGCCCGGTGCGTTCGTCGATCCCGATCTTCCCCCAGGGTACGCGCCGTTCGGGATTCAGAACCTCGACGGCACCATTTACGTGACCTACGCGTTGCAGGATGCCGACAAGCATGATGATGTGGCAGGGCAGGGTCACGGCTTCGTGAACGCCTTCGACACCCTCGGCAACCTGCTCCGTCGCGTCGCGTCGAAGGGGCAGCTCAACTCGCCCTGGGGGCTGGCGTTCGCGCCCGCCGACTTTGGGCGCTTCAGCAATCACCTGCTCGTCGGCAATTTCGGCAACGGTCGCATCCACGCCTTCGACCCGGCAACTCTCACCGGCCAGGGCGAGTTCCAGACCCGCGGCCCCCTGCACTCCGCCGATGGACCACCGATCGCGATCGATGGCCTTTGGGCGCTCTCCTTCGGCAAGGGGGCGGCCAACAACGCCAATGGCCCGACGAATACTCTCTTCTTCACCGCGGGCCCCTTCGGCGAGAGTCACGGCCTGTTTGGTTCGCTCGTCGCGGTTCCGCCACCGGGCCGTCAGTGAGCACTTGACGGATAATCACCCTCCTCCGGCTCCCACACGAGCCGGAGAAGGGCCGCCCGTGTTTGTGCGGGGCTGCCTCTCTCGAGGCATGCCTGAGGCTGTCGCGAGGACCGACTGAATTGGAGGCGATCATGACCGCCTACGGCCCCACTCTGCTCCGGCTCGTTCTCGGCGCGCTCTACATCATGCACGCCTATCTCATCCTCTTCATGTTCGGCACCGTCGGTTGGGTCGGTTTCGCGACCCGCTATGGGGTGCCGTTGCCGCAAGTGCTCGTGTGGTACGTGGTGCTTGCTCACGGGCTCGGCGGAGCGGCCCTGATCATCGGCCTCTGGACACGCTGGGCCGCGCTGGCCAATGCCATCGTGATGGCGGGCGCGGTACTCTTTGTCTACCTCTACAC
>WNFS01001336.1_pt1 | contig 34398 bp, 25 predicted proteins | sample 5400141 | NCBI WGS metagenome assembly WNFS01 (sample SAMN13153358, study PRJNA577476) | soil metagenome | isolation source: 60 cm saprolite under Madrone tree | place: USA:California | collected 2016-06-14
GCTTGTTGTACGCAACCAGCGTCTCCGCATATGTCGGGAAGTACGTATAAGCGCTGTTAATATTGATGCGTGGAATCCAGTTTGGATCGTCCTGCGATTCGCTTGTTCCATTAAACTCTACTGTCATCGGATGAACGGTATCCACGCTCTTGATGCCGTCAGCAATGGCGAGAATTACAGCATCATTATTTTGATTTGGCCAATCCCCAAAATCATTTCCCATGTTCCAGATGATGTTCGGGTAGTTCCTATAACGGTTCCCAAGAAATTGACCATATTGGTAGCAACGGCTCGTTCCATTAGCCAGCGATGTTTGTGTCCAACCACCTTCATCAAGTGGAGTGAGCAGGCATTGCAGCCCATTGGCGGCAGCCGTCTGAACGATGTAATCAACATGCGACCAGTAAGCTTCATTTGGTCTTGATAGATCGTAATAGCCGCCGTTCAGCGTATTCGTAAAAGGATTGTTCCCGTTGAAATCATGGCCATAATTCGCATCACCGTCATTTCCGGGGCCGAATGTGTAGAAGTCGCAAAGCAACTCAATCCACAGCGTGTTGAATCCTCTATTGCCTCTGTCTACAAGATACGTAGCGGCGTCAGAATTGCTCAGGTTTGCCAGAATCGAATGCGGCGCGTCCCCGATGATGAGGAACGGAGCATTGCTCGCGTCGAGCATATATCTTCCGTTCACGCTTGGTCTCAGCGGATACACTGATGACGTTGGAGTTGTAGTTGCAGTTGGGGTAGGAGTCGGTATAGGTGTGAATGTAGCTGTAGGAGTGGGGGACGGTACTGGTGTAGGTGTGGCCGTAGGTATTGGGGTAGGAGTTGCACTAGGTGTCGGAGACTGACAGCTTGGCTGTGTAGCAGATGCAAAACTGTAGTCGCCCACGCCATTATCATTAAATGCACGTATCCGATAATAGCTCAGTCCACTTGGAGCAGTAGTATCCCGATATGATCGCTCCCAAAATCCAATTTGATTTATCTGAGTGAAATGAATGTTGTCGGTTCCGCGCTCAATATCGAATCCTCCGTTGGCTAAGTCCAGGCAACAATAACTCCAGCTTAGATCAGTTTCTGTACAACTAACTGCCGTAGCAACGAATGATCCAACCGGATGAGGAGTCGCCGTTCCAATTGGCGTTGGAGTTGGAGATACGGTTGCAGTAGATGTTGCCGTGGCTGTCGCGGTTGGAGTCGCAGTAGGTGTTGCTGTAGGTATTGTGGTTGGAGTAGGCGTTGCGCCTCCAGCAACTAATGGATGGGGATAAGTATATGGGACGTACCCCGGCAGTATCGTATTATTGAAGTAGTGGATACCCTGTTGGATATTGGCGGTTTCAGGATCAAAATTATTGAATCGACTTCCATCATTCGTGTTATTCCAACTGTAGCAAGGTTCTGCGATCTGATTAAATCCCGGCGGAGGCGTTGGATTATCCCCGCTAATTAGTGTGCTTTGTCCAGCACCCGCTTGATCCAAGGATTGATCTACCTTATTAATAACGATTCCGTCACCTATAGCGTATGGTGGATGATTACCGAAAATATCATTAGCAAAAGTAATCGTATTACTGGTATTACTTTGGATATATGAGAATCCACCGGCATTGCGTTTTAAGGTGTAACCTTGCCAGCGATTGGTTGCCCAAGTCGCGCCATTTATTGTTACAGTATTTCCTGAAACCCCGGTTAACGTTCCTGAATTAAATGGATTTCCAATATTGTTTCGATCCCACCCATTTGTTCCATCTGCGCCGCCCCACGGACTGAAGGAACCAAGCATTCGGAACGAACTCAAAGTAGGGTTAGCTGCCCCAGCCCCTCCACAGTTTACGATTGTGTTATCGTGAAATAGTTCGCCACCGCCACGGTTTCCGGCCACGAATCTATTAACGTGATTACAGTCAAAGGTATTGTTGTAAATTTCCTCTGCCCGACCACTGCGCCCACGTCCTGGCGTTTCAGTTCCATGATTACCAACTACAAGATTAGTAAGTGTATTATATCTTACAACGAAGCGCCCTCCATTGAAACCGTCTGTTAGTTGCCCCTCAAACACTGTATTCGAATCCGTGACTACGTTATCCTCAAGAAACAGAAACTGCGATGAACCCCAGTTAGCCGGAGCAGCCCAGCTGCCATCTCCATTTGACCCACCATTCCAACTATTTCCGTAGGGATAAATCCATTCGTCAACTTTCTGGCCAACCAAAATTGTATTATGATCAATTACCCCAATAACAGTATCAGTTACAAAATAACCGTTAAGATCAACCCACTTATTGTGATCGAATCGGAACTGGCTACCGTTCGTATTACTTCCGGTAATATGAATAATACCGCTTGGGGCTCCCCCAACATTCACACGACCGCCATTCTGAAATTCTATCCCAGTGATTCTTGCCACTCCGTTCGGAGATAGATGCCAATTGATCAACTGACTACTCTGCACATCGTCTTTGATAATAGTCTGACCAACTCCCACTCCCTGTAACGTTATGTCTTTGGTAAGTGCAACGCCAGTCGTCCATATAAAAGACCCCCCAGGAATCGTGATGGTATCGCCATCTATAGCTTGTATGTCGTGAATAAGCTGGACGTTTACTGCTGATCCGTCGGAATGGTAAACCGTGGCCCCGCAGCGCGGAGCGCAAAAGCCACTCAAAATAAGGATACACAGAAGGATTCCCGAGACCTTCATAATTGCGGCTTATCGAACCTCGCGATACGCCGCCCGCGTTCATATCTGAATTAATCACCATGGCAAGTAAATTTGTCTGGCTGGGCCTTTTTTTCGCAAGCCCCAGTCGACGAATGTCTTCAGCAGATCAGCCGGATTCTTTGCCCGGCACCAGAGGGTGGCGCCGTTTCGCCGCGAAGAACCGCTACGCCAATTCATCCAAGTGTGCGTATTTTTCCAAGTCATCTTTCAATTCGTCCTGATTCGCCTTATTCCGGAGATGCCTTCTACGCTTTCCAGACCTTACTTGAAGCGCCATTGACCGGCGCCATGGCGTTTCGGGTATCCACTATGCACCGCGCCCACTCGCCAAGCTCGTGGTAGTTCACCGCTGAATGGTTCGTCGCGATGAGGACCAAATCGAAGTTCTCAATCGTTGTGCGGTTCCACTCGACGGATTTTCTTCCCGCGAATTTCGGGTGCTCGCGGGTTGGTTTGATCACCGGCACATAGGGATCGTAGTAAGCGACTTCCGCGCCGCGGTCCTGAAGTAAATCCATCAGCACGTAACTCGGCGATTGGCGTTCATCATCAACATTTGGCTTGTAAGCCAAGCCGAGCACGAGAATTCTTGAACCATTAATGGATTTTTGTTGAGAGTTAAGCGCGTCGGCAACGCGATGTACGACATGCTCTGGCATCCGTGTGTTGATCTCGCCCGCCAACTCAATAAAACGCGTATGTTGACCATATTCGCGAGCCTTCCATGTGAGATAGAACGGATCGATCGGGATGCAATGACCGCCAAGCCCAGGGCCGGGATAAAACGGCATAAACCCAAATGGCTTCGTTTTGGCCGCTTCGATGACCTCCCAGATGTCAATTCCCATAGCAGCGTAAACCAGCTTTAGCTCGTTAACCAATGCGATGTTGACGCTCCGAAAAATGTTCTCTAGCAGTTTCGTAGCTTCAGCAGCGCGACAAGACGAGACTGGAACGAGCGTGTCGATAGCCTGGCTGTAAAGCGACATCGCCCTCTCAAGGCAGGCCGGCGTGTAACCCCCTACAACCTTCGGAACCTTTTTCAGTTTGCTTTGCTCGTTGGCCGGATCTTCGCGTTCTGGCGAGAAAGCAAGGTGAAAATCCACACCCGCCTTCATCCTCGATTCCTCCTCCAATACAACGCGCAGCTCATCTTCTGTCGTTCCAGGATAGGTAGTCGATTCCAGAACCACCAGGGCCCCCTTTGCGAGGTGCGGCGCGATCGACCGGCCGGTTTGCATAATGAACGACAGATCGGGTTCGCGATTTTTGTTCAGCGGTGTCGGTACACAAATGATGACTGCTTCGACCTCTTTGATGAGACTAAAGTCTGTTGTCGCGGAGAACTTTCCGGAACGCAGCAACTCTGCGATGGCTGGCTGTTCAATATGTTTGATATAGCTCTGCCCGTTGTTTAGTAACTGAACCTTCGTAGGATCGACATCGATCCCCAGCACGCTAACGCACGAGCGTGCAAACTGAAGGGAGAGCGGTAGCCCTACGTAACCAAGACCGACAACTGCTATCTTCATTGTCTGCTAATGCTATTTCTGTGGCCGTGATGGTTCGGAGGGATAAAAGAAGAGTCTGGCATATGCGTAGGCGAGGGCCTCGCTCCCAACCCCTTTGACGCCTTCACTGTACCACCACCAACGCCGCCAATCGTAATCTGGGTTCGGCACGGCAATGATGCCCACCACAACATTCTTCCCCAGCGCCTTCTCAAAGAGGAGGCGAGTACGGCGCGCATGGACATCTTCGGTAACGACATCGATGCTAGACACGGCCATATTGTGGTCGCGAAACCAGTTCCGTAGGGCAACCGCCGAACCATATGTCCTATCTCGATCCATCACCCGTGACGGAACCATCTGCACTGATCCGTTTGCAAGGCCGTTCTTTTTTAAGAGATCGGCGCCTACGCTGGCCGAGGTATAGAAGTCATTGATGTATCCGCCCGTCCCCACTACCGGTCCGCCCGTGGTAAAAACGCGTTGATACTGGTTAGTTTGGAATTCCTTTACTGCCGCCCGAATTGCATACTCGTGTATCCACCCTTCGACCACAAGGATATCCGCGTTGACGCGATGGGTTGTCGCAAGAAAGGGGTAAAGGCCTTTAAAAATCAGAGCGCCCACCAGCAACAGAGCGGAAGCGAGGATTAGCCACCCACGCCAGGAAAGGCCCCAACGTTCCTTCCGATTAAACAGGCCCCACAATGTGCGGCGCGGCGCGGCTGGTGCCAATTGAGAAATCACCGTTGCGGTTGACAAAGCTTTTAATGTGTCGCTCATCGGTGCTCGCGTGTTAAGCGCTTACTCTTCCGCCTACTCATGCTCCTGCCCACATCCCCAACCTTGGTCCTGAAGAGCAGGAGCAAAAGGACGAGTAAGATAAGGTCTATTCCGACGTCAGACATGGGTCAGAGATCAGAAGTCAGAGATTAGAAGTCAGAGGTCAGAGGTCAGAAGACTGAGGAGGGAGGAGAAACGTTAAAAGGTTGAACCGTCGAATCGTCAAATTGGGGGACCTAATCTGCGGAATCCGCGTTATCCGTGGTTAAGTTTCAGAAATCAGCGAGAAGATAAGAGATTAGAATAAACAGCCGTCGTTATTGCGGCTACTTTTTTCCACGAATACCGCTCCTTCGCATACTTCTTGATCTCCAATCGCCGGGTTTCAAGATTGCCAAACAATTCGCTGTTGAAGTACTTGTCAATCTTACGGGCTAGATCGACTGAATCGCGTGGTTTGAAGACAAAGCCGGTCTCGCCTTCGACGATTTCTTCTTTCAAGGCCCCTACATCGGCGGCGATGGCAGGTAATCCAAAGCTATAGGCCAAGAACAGCACGCCGCTTTGAAAGACGCGCGCATACGGTAAGATCAAAACGTCGGCGGCTTTGAAATATAATTCTGTCAGCTCATCCGGAATGTACTCAATCCTTTGAGTGATTCGATCACGGATCCCGCTACGCGCAATCGCCTGCTGGATCTGCGTCCAGTAGTTCTCGGATCCTTTGGGCCTGCCAACGATAATCAGTCGGTAGCTTCGGTCTTTCGACAGAAGAGCGCTAAAAGCAGAGATTAAGTATTCCAGTCCTTTGTAAGGGGCGATGTTTCCAAAAAAGAGCAGGGCCTTATCGCCGTTACTTACACCCGTCTGCTGTTTCGCCTCCTCGGTCGAGAGCGCAGTGTTAGGGACGGTATTATTAATTCCAAACGGAATAACGCTCACTTTACTGTTTGGAATACGAAAGTCGGATACAAGTTCACTTCTCATCCTTTCGGTATGAACGAAAATGTGATGGCAGAAATTGTACTGAAGTCTAAGCGAAAGGCGGTTTAAGGATGAATCGTTCGAATCCCGTTTACGAGCATTCACATTGTGGACGGTCAGTATGATTTTCTTCCCGAGCATTCTGTAATAGAGCATCAATAGCGTGCGGTCGAAGAGTTCGAACTTGTTGTTCCACAGTAGGTGAAACAGCTTTGGTTGCGCTGTGGCCGCATAGAGGATCAGTTTTGCGTAGTAGCTTAGGATCCGCAGCACCTTCGCTGGCAGACCTGCTTCTGAAGATTGATCTCCTCGTAGATTCAGAAATTTTACTCGCGGATTGTTGAACAGCTCCGGCACGCTCAAATCATCGCTGCCGATAAAATCCACAGTTAGCCCCGCTGCAGTCAAAGCGGCGGCCATGCCTAGCGCGTAGGGCTTGTCCCCGCCGCCCGTGAGTAACGCAATGCTGAGCACCGGATGCCCGATGACGGAAGACCGATTACCGACAACTGATAACTGAGTGATCTGTCCTCTGCCTTCCGTCCTCACTAGCTCGCCGTAGCTTTGCGCGAAGGCCGGTTGGCGCAGGCGGCTGATCTCTAACATCGCGCTCATGTCGCGTTCTCAATCATTGCTGGCGTTGCTACTCCCAGTTCCGTTAGCACAGCTGCCTCGACTTCATCCACGTTTATTGCCGTTGTCGCGCGTTTATCGTATCCCCGTTTGTAGAAGAACTCTTCCAGGAGAGGCGAAACAAGTTTTTTCTGAATCCCGTAGTCGTAAATCTCCCAGGGGCTCGTGCACGTAAAGAGAGTCACGCACCGCGTATCCGTCCCCAGCGCCAAATGCATCGGCAAACTATCACCGCCAACCAGGCAGCAGTGGTTTCGAACATCGGCCAGATGCTCGAGCAGCGATGATCTTTTCGGCAGCACATTGACGATCAAACCTTGATCCTGAAGTCGCCGGATCAATTGCCCGTAGTAAGCCCATCGTTTCATCGGCCAGATAGGGCCGGCGTCGGCTGCTATGGCCACGTCGCCTGATAGCCCGGTTTCGATCGGTTCCGGCAACAAATACGTCTCACCGGCAAAATCGAACCCAAGTCCCCTAAAAATCAGCTCCTGATATGTCTGCCGATTGAAGAGCTTAAGCCGATCAGCCTCCTGCCGGCCATGGGAACTGATCAGACTTAGATCAAACCAGCACTTCGAGTTGTCGGTGTAACACAAGTTCTTGGATGAGTCGGCGTAGGCGCCGAAGATCTCGCCCGGCCTGACACTTTTCAAAAACTGGGCCACCTCGAGAGTGTCCTCCAGATTTATGGCCAGGTCGTAGGGAATATCTAACGCTCTCGCGCGCGCTTCCCATGAAAAATGACGCAGGTTGTCTGACAGACTGTCCAGCAATACACCGTTCTTCGCTGCTGTGATCCATGTGACCGAACCGCTCAATCGACGCAATAGCGGCGTCGTGCGGACAACATCTCCGGTAGCGCCAAGTTTGACGATCAAGACGTTCATACTAGCTCAAACATTTCAGGGTCGCGAGCGGGGAAGTTGATGCTCTTTCCGTCAGCTCGTGTCACCATCTCACAAGCTACCGTCGCGGTAAGCCTGGCTGGTGTATGGATTAAGGTCGTGTCAATTATTGCTAGACCTGTTACTCCGGGGCGTATTCTAATTCAGCTCAATCAGTTTTCTTTGAATGAATTCCAGCGTCAAAATCTTGTGGATCTCAAAGGTGTAGTTTCGCTGCCCACTGATATGAGCTTTGAGGATCTCTTCCAAAGAATTGGCACGAAGGTAGGGTCTACTGCGCGCGTCCGAGTCGAGAAGCATCTTCCTTAACGATCGCGAGAGCTCGTCACGGTACCAGACACGGAAGTGAGCGACTTTGTGCCGCCCAAGGAACAGCTTTTCGAGGTGAAGTGGTGCAAAGATGTGATCGAGCCTCGCCAGCCATTGCGGCATCCCGTAATCATAGGCATACTCTGCTTTAAACGTAAACTCCTGGTACCAATGTTGAGCCCGATTAACACCGGGAATTGATCGAAAGGCGAGACCGCGATCCGTCGCAATCTTTCCCAACGCTGGATTGCCATCAGCAATCAGCCGAAGCGCTGGCTCATTGTTCAATAGCTTTGCCGGCGCTTGATAGGCCAGAGCAACCAGATCGTTATCAAAATAAGGAGTTCTATATGTGACCTGCGATCGTTCCACGGTAAATTTGCTCGCCATATACCACGGCGCCTGTTTGAAGGAAGTAAAGGAAAGCCTGTGGCCTTGAAGCTCACCGTCATAGGTCGCGGCCGCCTCCTGAAATGAGCGTGCAAACTCGGGATCAAAAAGACCTGGTTGAGGAGGAGCCGGCTTAAACATTACAAGACGCCTTAAGATTTCACCCCCGCAGACACCGCTTAATCGGACCGGGGCGATCTGTCGTGCCAATCGTTGAACGTACAGGTCGACCGAGCCAGTTACGTCCATGCTGCCATCGCTAATATAAACGGCTTTTTCGGCCAGGTCGTGAAACTGCGAGAAAAACTCCGCGCCCACGAGAATCGTGTTGTGAGGTTGTTCGCAAAGTTTCGCGGTCCGCCGTGCTATCTTGACGTCCGCGCAATCATGATATTTGCCGCCCCACGTATAGCACGGAAGTGTGCCAGGGGGACGAGGGGCCCAAGCCAAAATCATCCGGCTATCCACTCCACCAGTTAAAGACAACCCAATTGACTGTTTCCCAGTGAAGTATTTAGGAAGAACCCGTGTCCAGGTTTCTTTCAATTTCTCGTAAAAGTCAGATTCGGCTAACTCTGGCTGACCTTCCCAAGATTCCTGCTTAAAGTAACGTTTCTTCTTCACTGGTTCGCCTCGTGAGAACACCCATGACGAACCTCCGGGAAGTAACGAGATTCCGGAGAACAGGCTCCTGTTTTCCAGGACGGCCTCGCAACACAGGACCTCGCCCAAACTACGCAGATTTAGTTGGCGAGTCTCGGGCAGGATTTTAAGCAGGGCCTTCGCTTCAGAAGAAAAATAGAACCCGCTCGCATGCTCGTGATAATAAAGTCGGTTTACTCCGTACCGGTCGTTAAACAGAACGAGTTTCCGCTCACGAAGATCCAGCAAGACTCCGCTAAACCAGCCGTTGAGTTTCTCCAAGAACTCGCAACCCATTTCTTCGTACAGGTGCACGAGATAACTTGCGTTATTTGAGCCAAATTCATGTCCGCGCATCCTCAGCGCATCGATGTCACCCTGGTTGGCGAAATCTTCCCCCAAAAAGAGAAGGCAAATGTCTTTCTTTTCATTCCAGATAGGAAGGCAATCCCCAAACGTCCCCTCGTGGCAAACCCATCCGCTCCAGAGGCCGAGCTCCTCGTTGGTATATGTGCCATCCGAATAAAACGGCTCATGTTTGAGGCATTTAACCATGGACTCTACCATAGCAGAGTACTCCTTCGGCGGTCTCTGGCTGATTATTCCAACGATGCCAGGCATAGTATCCTTACGTTAACGTCGCCACCAGATTGCTAATCCGCTGATCCTGCTGGCCGATAATCGAAAAAGCGAGTGGTGGAATTTTATAAAAATTTCCTCGCCAGCAACGGAACAACGATGTTTGCGCTGTCCCTAGAAGCACGGTGCTGCGGACGCCAATCGCGAACCCCGTTAAGCAGAATGAGGGCAAGGTTAACTAGATCGTTTTGTGTTGCTGCCACTGAGAATTCGCTTGACCATAGCAGCTTCAACCCGGCCATCATGGCATTTCCTGTTCCGAACCGATGAACGGCTTGCATAGTTTCACCGAGTCTTGCACAAGTTCAGCCAAACCGTCCTGCAACGAGTAACGCGGACAAAAGCCCAATACTTCGGTCGCTGCGGTTATACATGCAGTTGAATGCCGAATATCGCCCAACACACATGGCAGGAGCGTCGGCACCTTATCTGCATGGAAAAAAAATCGAGTCATTTCGCGGTGTAGCTTCAAAATAGAAGTTGGTACTCCCGTGCCGATATTCAAAACTAACCAAGGTATCTCATTGGGAATCCTCGTGACCGCTGCTTGCAAAGCAGCCGCCACGTCTTTGACATATATAAAATCGCGTGTCTGCTCGCCGTCGCCAGTTATATTGACAGACAGCCCCTTCTGCATTGCAGCCAGGAACTGCGATATCACGCCTGAATACGGCGACGATGGAGATTGACGCGGGCCAAACACGTTGAAAAATCTCAGACCCACAAAACTCAGTCCTAGTGATCCGGCAAATAACTGGCCATATCGCTCACTGGTCAGCTTCTGTAGCCCATATGGAGAACTCGGAGTGGTCTGACTCGATTCTTTCGTGGGCACTTCTGTGGCTTTGCCGTAAACCGCAGCAGAACTCGCAAAGACAATACGTTTTATACGCAGCTCACTCGCCAGTGTAATCGCGTGCATAGTCAGCGATAGATTTGATTCATGTGCTTGCATCGGCTGCTCCCACGATGTGGCGACTGATGGCTGTGCAGCCAAATGAACAATGGCATCGAACCTTCCCGCGAAATGCCGCGCGTCACATGTCCGGAAATTTTTCTCGACGAATTCTACGCTCCGATGTGCCGGAAGGTTGTCGACTGTGCCACCGCTAAGGTCGTCGACGATCACAACCTCGTCGCCGAGGCCCAGCAGTAGATCGACAAAATGTGATCCTATAAAGCCTGCGCCACCGGTAATTAGAAGCCGCATCTTTAATCAACGCGTACTTGGCGAGCCTCCGCTCTGCACACGCGCATAGCATTCGGCAGGGGCGAGGAAGCGTTCACGCTAAATTTCGGCGGCTCCACTGAGAAATTCGGGTGTCTTTCCGTGAGGAAGCCAAACAAGCGTTTAACAATTTGAGTGGCACAGCATTTTTGGCGGCGGAAGATCTGGCTTCGGACCCCGCCGCACAGCCCAATTCAAGACTCGAGTTGTGCTCTGTGCCTTCGCATCCCAGGTTAGGCGTTCCCGTGCGTAAGACATGCCTTGCTCTCGTAAGCGATTAAGAAGGTCCCGATTGGCCGCGAGCTCGGTCAAAATCGTTTCCATCTGTGACACGAATTCGCTCTCATTGGTAAGGGGCACCTTGTACCCTACCTCGGAATGAACTATATCTCCGGGCCCGCCGAAGTCCGCGACCACCGGTACGACACCAGTCGCGAGAGCTTCAAAAACTACGCCTGCACCGTTGTCACGAAGGGATGGAAACAAAAAGATATCAGCAGACCGCAGGAGCCTGAGGACTTCCGCATGGTTGAGCCAGCCGGCGAAGGAAATACCCTTCTCGATACCAAGGGAGCTTGCAAGTTCCTCGAGGCGGCTGCGCTCTGGGCCATCACCGACCACAGTAAAGCGAGCCAAATCGCTTCGCAAAAGGGGAGCAGCTGCGCGCAAAGCAAGATCACAAGCCTTCAGGGGAACCAAGCCGCCAACGAAAATCAGCTCAAGTTTGACGTTGGGCCCCGGACTGCGTGAGTCACCGAAACAGAGCGAGCGAGCGATGCCGGGCTCCGGGACAAAAAACAGTTTGCCGCGATATCCGGCAAACTCGGCATACGTTTGGGACGAGGCAGCTAAGATCGCTGCCGCGTGACGATAGGTAGAGCGAGCGAATGGCAGATATCGATACAGATTCCGAAGGTTGGCGATCCATTCCTTTTGGTTTTCGAGCTGGCGAAAACCGGGAAGCCAGGGCAAACCACCATTTAGCGGACCGAGCACAAAAGGTATAGGCCCCTTGCGCAGGAAGAAAGCGAAAGGGCTCGGCAAGGACGGTGTCATAGGCATGATGCGCAGAACAACATCGAACTCGCCCGCAAAGATGCGGCGCCGCAACTGTCGCCAGGCGCGCCATTCAAAGGCAAGAGAAAACGGATAGCCGAAAGCGGTCAACACCTGAGTGTAAAAGTTGTATTTGAAGATCCATCGCAAACTCCAGGCATAGATGCGCTCGAGCCACCGCATCCGGACCACCTCGATGGAGCGAAACGGCGCCTTTGCGCGGCGCACAGGGTCCTCACTGGGCGATCCAATAACCAGGGTGACATCATGGAGTTGGGCAAGCGCTGCTGCATGAGAATAAGTAACATAAGGCATGCTGATTGTCTCCGGACTACAGCCAGGCGCTAACAGCAAAATGCGTAATCGGCTCATGAATTCTCCTTGTGAAAAAAAGCCTCTTTCAACCCAAGATTGGACGAAGTATTAATCCTCAAGTAACAGAACTAATACTGGATAAATATTTGAAACATTGGAGCCGGCGGGAGGAATTGAACACTCCATCTACCGATTGGAATTCAGTCGCTCTAACATTGAGCTACACCGGCGAATTTTTGTGTTGTAAAGTGAGCGTTGTAGAGATCCTTTTGTAATACCAAGCCCTAAGGCTTAAAAGAGGCTGCAGGATCGGCTCTGGAATCAACCCGCTAAAGCCTCTGTAGAGTCGCAGCCAGATGAACAGTTTGCCCCTCAGTGTTAACGGAATGTAATACCTGGGAAAGTTAACCTGTTGGAAACCATTCCGGCGCTTGAATTCCACGAGCGAGCTCCGGCGCTTGTTGCCATAGATAAATTTTGTGTAGATCAGATGAGAGATACCTTTTTGCTCGCAGACCTCTGCGGCCTTTGCGATCAGTGCGTTTGCTGGTCGTTTGTCATAATGCTCATCCATTGAAATGAGGTGAAAGAGCATCGCTACGTCGTCAACATAGACCATTTTCACGAAGCCTATAAGTTCCTCACCCCAATACGCACCGATAAACTCGCTTCGATCCGGATACGTCGCGAGGCCTCGTCTAACTGTTTCAACATCTTTCCCGAAGTGCCAGAAGGGTCTTCCGTCTCGTACCAGTATACGATTGTAAATCCTATGGACGCCTTTTACGAGATCATAGTCAAATGGCGTAACTTTAACGACCACACCGCGCTTTGCGGCGCGCCTTACATTTTTCCTCGACTCTTGAGGCAGATTTTCCCACCAGTCCTTAAAGGAAGTTGTCGGCATGGCGGCCCAATTGTCCCATTCCGAGTGATAATCAAATTTTGGCGTGACCTCAGGGGGCCTTTGAGCAAATGTAAAGACATCGGCCTTTAGCTTGCTCTCCTTCAATTTGATAATGAATAAGTCAGGGTCTTCTACAGTCACCCCTTCCACTACGTCTTCATCCTTGATTTGTGCTGTCCTGATCCATTTCCCTGTTACCACGACCGTCCGGCCACAGATATCAGTTGATGGTACATACAACGTCTTACCGGCGATGCGAATCTCTTCCAGTTTGGTGTTCGCGCAGGTACTCATTATGTTTCCCTAAGATGCCAGGTGGACCGCATGCATTCCTTGCCGTGCAGCAGACGTGACCCGCCGTTGATGCGACCGGGTTCCGCGCAACCACTGCTCGATCATGACGAGACTGAACAAGAGTTTGTGGTTATCTTGTCGTCGGGATTGGTGCCCTTCGAGGAGTTTGCGCACCGGATCTGGTTTAAGCAGCTTAAACATCAGAGAGCTTTCATCCAGGAGCACTTCGTGAAGCTTGCCATTAAGTGACGAGTGAAACCATCCGTCCACGACGTTTACGGCAAAACCGCGTTTCTTTCGCTTCAAAATGTGAGATGGCAAGTAACGTTCGCACACTCGCCGGTGCAGCCACTTTCGACTGCCATTGCGAACTTTGAATCCGGCACCCAACCGCTGAACATATTCGACGACCGTTCGATCGAGGTAAGGCACACGCACCTCAAGGCTATGAGCCATCGATAATTTATCGGCATACATCAGCAGTTCGTCAGGGAGCGAGGAGCGAGTTTCAAGGAGCTGAAAACCACCGAGTTCATCCGTGTGCGCCATTTGAGGAACGAGATCGTGCCAGTAGTCAAAAAGCTCATGCCCATTTCGGTTAGGAAGTACATCGTCCCGAAAGAGTCCGCCTACGACACCCGCTGGCGCCAGCGAAAAAACATCCTGATACCGCTTTAGCCGATCTTCGCTCCCGAGCGAACGAACGCCACGCTTTAACATTTCATTGCGCGGCAATCGATTCACGGCGAAGCCGGCCATCGATCGGAGACCTGCTGGCAGCAACCGCCACCAATTTCCGTAATGAACACCCAAATGCCGCGTATAACCGCCAAACAACTCGTCCGGGCCTTGACCAATAATGGCAACCTTAACATCCTGGCGCGCTCGCTGTGAGACGAGGTACATCGGGACAATTGACGACGCCGCGATAGGTTCCTCCAAACATTCCACGATGTTCGGGAGAGTGCGTTCAAACTCAGCCTGGTCGAGTTTGACAGTAACGTGCCGCGCGCCTAGAAGAGCGGCCGTCTCCGCGGCATCCTTTAGCTCGTCATCTTCGAAGCTCTTGCCATAGCCTATCGTGTATGCTGGCCATGGCCCGGCTTGTTCGTTCATTAATGCCAGAAGTAAGCCCGAGTCAATCCCTCCGCTAAGGAGGATTCCTACCGGAACATCGCTCAAGAGATGGCGTTTCACGGCTCCTCTATACAACTCAAGAAGTTCTTCTGCCGCCTGTTTCCCTTCTTTTTCGCCCGAGAATGGCACTGGCGTGTAGTTGTACCAGCGTTCTTCGCGACATCTGCCCTTCTCAGCGATCAGCATCGTGCCAGGTGCGAGTTTTCGAACCCCTTGGAAGATAGTTAAAGGAGAAGGCGTATAGCGGAAACGGAGAAACAAATTCAACGCGATCGGATCGACATCTGGTCGTGATTTTTGCGCAGCCAGAATCGGGCGGATTTCGGAACCGAAAGTTAAGGCCCCATTGTCGAGCTTGTGATAGATGAGTTTGATGCCCATGGCATCCCTGGCCAGGATCAGTCGTTCCTTCTGTACATCCCAAATAGCCAGACCAAACATGCCGTTAAGACGATTGAAAACCTCAGTTCCCCATTCCTTGTAACCGTGAATGATCACTTCAGTGTCTGACTGAGTTCGGAAACGGTGGCCACGGCCCTCCAGTTCGGCACGAAGTTCTTTGAAATTATAGATCTCGCCATTGAAGATTACCCACACGGTTTCTTCTGCGTCCGACATCGGCTGATGACCACCGGCAAGATCGATGATCGATAGTCGCCGAAAGCCCAAACCGACAGGCCCGGCGATGAAGAAGCCTTCATCATCGGGTCCACGATGCGCGATCGAGTCCGCCATACGCACGATCGTCTCGCGCACCACCGGCTCGCGTCGCTGGAAGTTAAATTGTCCGGCTATGCCGCACATTGTTTATTAAACCTGATGACCGAAGACCGAGGACTGAGGACTGAGGACTGAGGACTGAGGACTGAGGACTGAGGACTGAGGACTGAGGACTGAGGACTGAAGGCTAACTTCTCTGCTGGCAGAACTTTTCAGGCTTTGCCATCATCGTTCCTAGCGTTTGACCAATCCTGACGCCTTTCTCTAGCAACACCTTTTGGTCGTTTTCCGGGACGTAGCCGCATGCGGTAGCTGTATCCAGCCAATGCTGGGTTTCCGCTTGTTCTCCGTCCACATCCGTCAGCTTGCTCACGAAATGTGCGACATAGCGGCGCTTTTGCCCCTCCGGCGTGTAGCCCACACCTCAATCTTTCAGCTATCTTACTCTCCTACCTCTTGATGACTTTATCGAATATTCAAGCCAGCGAGCGGCTTCGCGTGTTTCACAGGGATTAGATTTGATTAGTTTCCACGGCCGGTGCTGACGGGTAGATTTCACTGTACCCGAATTATGAGCTGCGAGCCGCCTGTCGATGTCTTGGGTTTGACCGATATAAACTCGCGAGTTCACTAAACTTTGGATAGCATAAACGTAAAACACTGCTTCTCATCTACGGGGCGGAGCCAGCTTCGGATATGTTAGCACCGATTGACCTCGATGCCCGCCGAACTCACGAAGGTAAAACGCTAGACTGCGAAACATCTGGGCCTGACCCCAGCGGTGCATGGGAACGTTATCCCAACCCAGGTGCAATCGACGGGAACGGAAGGAACCGTCCGGTTTGATCCAATCTTTTAGAATCCCTTTAACGACCGTTTCCAGCGTTGTTTCCAACTGCGGGAATCTGTCCCGAAGCAACAAACACAGGTTGATACACTCGGCGCAATCGTAAAGTTCACGCTTGTAAACGGTCAGGCGGGGAGCTTTGGAAAAGGGTTTCGGCAGGCCGTCTTCGTCGAAGAGATTCTCAAGGTAATACTTAATCCCTTTCGAAAGCGCATCCATACACGGCTCGTGCCCGGTTAACCCGTAAATCTTCGCCAGGGCTTTCATCACGAAACAACTATGATAGTGGTCGACAAAATCTCGTACTCCATCAACGGCGTAGAACCACGAACCGTCCGGGTTCTGGTTCTCCAAAACGAAATTCAAATTTCGTTCTGCGATCCTCCAGTAGTCTTGATTGCAAAAAACCTGCGACGCACTGGTGAGCAGGAAGGCACGATACGCTGCAGCGTTAATCACCCCGCCTGCGTCAAAAGGCGTGTAGGAACAACTACTGGCTTTTTCCGATGTCCGGAAATCCTTGATATCAATAGCGGCGTGTCGCGCGATAGACGCCATGATGTCCTTCCACTGATCCAGAAGATCCAGAGGACAGAGGGCAGACGACGGAGGACGGCGATCGGAGGGCAGTGGTCGGAGGTCGGAGGTCAGGTTGCTCAGACCAGATCTATTGCGTTCGAAGATTTCGTAAACTTGCAGGAAAGCCTCGTAAGCATACGGGGTGGTGGTGATAAGTGGTGTCTGCTGTTTGATGACCCCGTTACGAGTGACCCAATCAAATGGATAACCCCAGCAATACTCTTTGAACTGGCGGCAGCGCGATGTTGTTAGCTCGGTTAGAAAATGAACCGCGTTTTCCAACTGCGAGAAATCTCCGGTCGCCTCGTAAAGGAAGGCGAAGCCCATCGCGTAATGCGCGTCCGCAATTGGAAATCGGATATGACGATGAAATAGCCGTCGTCCCGTCGGCAGGAATGCTTCGCAGAAAATCATGGGGGCGACGGCTGCCGTCCCTATAAGTCCGTGGCGGTAATAGAGTGCCTTTGCTCGCCCGCCGACGGGTCCGGCGAAAAAACTCTGGTAATCCCATGATGTTTCGCCGTAGCTATCCAACCAGTCGATGAAGCCCTTAAGCAGACCAGATATTTCGTCCGTGCTGTCCCCGTTATGAGGACTCACAACAGATGATGGAGCACTGTTCATAGAGTCAGCTTCGCTCTGTTAGCAACGAAAAATTGTCGATCTTCCTGAACTTCAGCAGGGCAGAGAAGATATTCTTCAGCTTCTTCATCTGTTCGCGGCGATGAAACCGCATCAATTCACGCGACACGGGGCGTTTCGTCCTCCGAATGGCTGCCCAACAGTAACCAGCAAGAAGGGCCGCACCATCGACCGGTTGCTTTGTAGCACGGTAGGCTACACGGAACAGCTGCCATAAAGGTGAACCGCCCAAGTAATAGTCCTTTTCGCCATAGGAAAAGCTGGCCACTGCTCTGCTCCTTCCCGCTGTCCCCAGCGTCCGATAATGATGGAACCGCTTTTCAGAAAAGGATTTCGTTTTCCACCCCTTCATGCGCGCTGTTGTGACCGCAATCCAGTCAACTCCCCCGCCTGGGTTGGGGATATAACCGCCCACGTTCTCAAAGCACTGCCTTCGAAAAAGCTGGCATCCGCCGGCTACATGGTTCTCACCTTCGAAACTATCGCGGGCAGTGTCGTAACCGCCATCCTCGGTAAACGGCGTTCCCGCGACGCCCAGTCGTGGATCTTCGGCAAACTTTCCAATCAAAAACTCAAGGTAATCCGGTTCGAACGAAAGGTCGGCATCCAGATTACCGATTACTTCAAATGGAACCGATTGAAAGTGCTCCAGCCCTGCGTTAAAGGCGTGGACCTTGGCTCCAAAATGGCGATCCAAACGCGGTGAACGGTGAACGAGCTGGATCCAGGGAAAACGCTGTGCATAATCCGCAGCGATATCTGCAGTCTTGTCGATCGATCCGTCGTTGACGATGATCCAACGCTCCGGTAACAAGGTTTGCGCTGCCACCGACTCGAGCGTCTTGGTAATGAAACGCTCTTCGTTGTGGGCGGGAGTGATCAGGACGTACTTCATTGGCGAAGCCAAATAGGTTAAGGCGTTGAACCGTTGAAATGGCGAAGCGTTACGGGCGAACGGTCGCGAGCTCGACTTCTTTGCCAACTGCTGACCGCTGGCGGCGGACCTCCGACCTCTGACTTCTGTCTTGGTAAGTCTGGGCGAAGATGTAAAAACGTTCAATGAGCTCCTTCATGCCGAAATCCTGATATCGTCGTCTGCGAAGAAAATCGATTACATTGCATCTTGCGTTCCTAAGATGCTCTCTAGCGTTTTTCAGCGGTGGAATAAAATAAGTGAGGTAGCTCTTGTACGCGCGACTCTGCTTTCGAGTTAAACTTCCGGTGGCAATATCGACAGTCACTGAATTGGCCGGGCCGTAAATGCGCAACTCGTTGAGCCCCTTGATCTGTGTCGAAAAACAAAAGAACGCTGTCGTCCCGCTCCCATCTCGGATCAGGACTCTTAACTCGTCCAGAACTTCCGGTGCACCCAGATTCCTGAGTTGTTCGCTTTGATGTGCCGTACCGACAATCTCGATCAGATCGTCATCGAGGAATTCGGCCAGTTTGGCTAGTCCATGGCTGATGATGTTGTGGAGCAATTGTCCCGGTAATTGGCGAACCCAGTGCTGGCGATTACCAAGTAGTGCGCCGACGTAAGTTGTGTCGCCGAGGTCATAGGAAAAATGGCTTTCCAAATGTACCGGTTTTCCGCCGAGAAATCCTTGTGCTAACAGTTGGCGCATCTCCAGCGTCTCAGGCGTGAATTGCAGGTTGTGCCCGGCCGTGATTTTCAGATCGCGACGCTCTGCCATCCGAATCAACGATTCCGCCTCCCGGGCTGTGATGGTGAAAGGTTTTTCCAAATAGACATGGCTTCCGGATTCGAGGCATTGTTTGGCAAGCGAATAATGGCTCTGTGGCGGGGTAGTGATATGAACGACATCCGGTGTAGTCGTTTCCAGCAGTTCCTGGAGATCGGTGAAACACGCGTTGATCCCGAACCGCTCCCCAAGTTGTCTAGCCATTAACAACTCTCGATCGCATAGACCGACAATGATACAATCATCAATCCGGCGGATGGCATGAACATGTTGGTCGGCGATTTTGCCGCAACCTACAATCGCGACTCGCATGGTGCGCGAAATTGTTAGTTGTGAATTAATGATTGAGAATCTTTAGCTGGTTGAATGGTTGAAGACGGATGACTAAGGGCTAACGACAGAAGTCAGAGGTTTCAACACTTTAACACTTCAACGAATCGTCCTGGCCATTCAATTTAAATTGCGCTAGGAATGCTTCCATCGCTTCCTTCATCGGAACGCGCGGCCTCCAACCTACTCGTTCCTTGAGTTTCTCGTTTGAATAGCGCTGGCTCTTCCACTCAGCGGCACAGCGGCGAGGGTTGAAGACAGGTGGAAGCTGGCCATTTGACCATTTCGAGTATTTTTCCCAGGCAAAACACGCGCCATAAGCCAGCCAGTAAGGAACGCGAATCGACCGAAAACGCTTCTTTCCTTTGCAGGCTTGGAGAAACTGGCGAGCGGTGAGGAGTTCATCATCGACAACGTTAAACACTTGGCCATCGATTCCTGGCCGCAGACCGGCGAGCACAATTGCTTCCGCGCAATTCTTAACAAACGTCAGAGGTAGCCAGTTTGAGCCGTTTACCTGAATAAAAGGACCAAAAGTCTTAATACCGATTCGGCCGCTCAACTCTTGTTTGCCAGGTCCGAAAACGTAGCCTGGTCTGAGCGTCACAGCCGGCAGCCGGTAGCGTTTCGTGTAATCCCGGACAATTTCTTCCTGCTTAAGTTTTCCGAAACCATAGGCATCAAATCGTTCCTGCGGCGCCGCTTCGAGCGGACAGGTTTCATCCAGAAGATCGTTGCGCTTCAAACTCAGGTTCGAATAAACTGAAAACGAACTTACATTAACAAATCGGTTGGGTAGATTTCGCTCGAGAAAAGCGTCCAGTAGATTGCGTGTAGCCAAAGCCGAATTCATAAATGCACCGGCAAACGACTTTTCGATACCTGCAGCAAGATGATAGACAACCGACACTCCCTCGGCTGCCTTCCGGCAGTGAGCCTGCGACAGTAGATCGCCGGTGACTACCTCCACATTTTTCTCAAAAGAAAAACGGCTGAGCACTTGTTTTAGTCTCTCCAGTCGGCTGGATGGCCGGACAAAGCAACGAAGGTTGGTGAAGCCAAATTCCAGAAGTGCCTCGACTACGTTACTCCCGATAAAGCCACTACATCCGGTGATTAAGATTCGCTCATCCCGGGATATGATATAGTCGGAATTCAATGCCGGGTTAATTGGGCAGTCTTCAACCATTTTAGTGGTCGAGGTTTTCCTGGCCTTCAGCCATTTCATTGATCGCGTTCTCTTTGGCCTTTCTCCCTGGTTTTCTGACCCGCTTTGCCTCCTTTTGCTTTCCTCCCCAGGGCTTGCGCATGGAGGTCCGCGAGGCTACGGGCGAGCTTGGCGTTCGACTCGGCGGCGGATTGCCACTTACCAGCGGATGCGGATAAACATACTCCGTGTATCCGGGCAACGCTGTGTTATTGAAGTAATGCACGCCCTGTTTCACGTTCGCTTGGTTCACCGCAAAAGTGTTGCAAGGCGCTCCATCATTTGTGTTGCCCCACATATAACAAGGATCCGCCACCTGGTTCCAGTCAGCGGGCCGCCTAGGTTGATCGCCGCTCAAAAGGTTGCTCTGTCCGACTCCTGGCTGATCTATGGATTGCTCGACCTTGTTTATCACGAACCCGTCGCCAGCAGCAAACGACAAATTGCTTCCATAACCTGCGCTGTCTTGATAGATAATCGTGTCACTCGTGTTGCTGTTGATGTAACTGAATCTGCCGTCACTCTTTTTGATGGAATAACCCGCCCATTGGTTAGATGACCAACCCGCGCTACTCACCGTCACGCTAAGATTGCCGCCTCCCGTTGCAGTCCCCGAATAAAAGGGCGCACCGGACTTATTCTTGTCCCACTGATTTGTTCCGTCTGCGCCGCCCCACGGACTAAACGACGCAATCATTCGCTGGGTAGCAAGAGAATGCTGCGCCAAATTTCCCCAACACTGCGTAATCGTGTTGTCGTGAAACAATTCACTCCCCCCGCGATTATTGCCTATAAATCTGTTGACGTTGCCGCAAGTAATTTGGTTGGCGTAAATGTCCATCGCCCTGCCACTCCGGGTGCGCCCCGCCGATTCGGTGCCGTGATTTCCAGTAAGACCACGAATGACGTTGTGCCGCATCACGACACGCGCCCCGCCGTAACAGTCAATAATTTGCGCTTCGTAAGTCGGGTTCGTGCCGGTGATCGTATTATTCTCAATAAACAGAAACTGCGATGAACCCCAGTTAGCCGGAGCAGCCCAGCTACCGTCCCCGTACGACCCGCCATTCCAGCGGTTGCCATACGGAAAAAGCCATTCGTTCACTTTGCTGCCGACAATGATTTCATTATGATCGATCACTCCAATCACGGTATCCAGAACAGGATATCCGTTTAGATTATTCCACTTGCAATGATCCCAGCGGAACTGGCTGCCGTCCGTGTTGCTTCCGTCAATGTGAATCAGGCCACCCGGCGCAGCCGCGACGTTTATTCTGCCGCCATCCTGAAATTCAATCCCGGTCAGTCTGGATAGCTGGCCTGCGGCAAGCGTCCAATCAATGAGGGCCCCTTTTTGCGCGCCGTCCTTCACAATCGTCACACCTCTGCCGGCTCCTTGGATCGTGATGGCCTTTCTGACTGGCAACGTGCGAGTCCAAGTGGTCGTTCCACCAGGTATGATTACCGTATCTCCGTTCTTGGCTGAGCCGATCACGGCCGCAACATCCGACTCTGACGCACTGTTTGCGTTAAGTGTTGTTGCTCCCGCCAAGCGAGCAAGAGCGAGAACCAGTGTGGCAGAAAGCGAAACCAGAGCAGTAATGCGCGGCGCCGGTGTGGAGCAGCAAACGTTCGGCTCACCTTTAGAGTGTTGATAGCGCAATGGCTCAGCGGTAACGTTCTTCGGCGTATACAAATTGCTGGTTCTCTTCTGATCCCGCGCCCACAACAGATGATTGCGCAGTGGCGAGGAGGATTCGCGGGTAGTCTGTAGCAATGAGGTAGAAGGCAAACCAGAGGGGACTTAACGTTCTAAAGGCTGCTTCTGTCCAGTTGTACAATACTAGTGCTGCAAGGAACCCCAATCGATATCGTCCCCATTCAAAATTCCGAAAAAGATCGAGGCGTATTTTCCAGAATGTCGCAACAAATAGTCCAACCAAAAGGAACACGCCAACTAATCCCAGGGTCAAATACGTTTCCAAATAACCATTATGAGCCTCGTTTGGTACATAATAGAAAAGTCCTTCCAGCTGCAGTGGCCTGTCTCCCAACCAGAAGCTCTCAAATCCCGTCCCAAGAATCGGATTGGTATGCAATCCTAAGAGAGCTCTCCAGATGACTGTTCTTCCTGATAGCTCGGACCCCCTGCCCAGATTCTCGGACATGTGCCCTGAAACCCCAAACGTGACTTCTGCCACGGCAAGGAGAACTAATGCCGCTAAGAGGTAGGTTCCGATAAAATTCTTGTTTATAGAACGGATGCCCACAAAGAGGACTATCAATACCCCTACAATCAGGCATGTGACTGATGTGGCACTGTGCGCCTGCGAGAAAAGCCACCAGATTCCGATCAAGAATCCGGCGATCAGCCAAAGCTCATTTCGTCTCCAGGTCCCCCGTTTAGTTCGCCAGGTGTGCAGCAAATACCAGAGGGAAAAATAGCCCAGGATCAGACAATCCGCACCGAGCATGTTTTTGTCTCCGGCGATGCCGTTGTTTGTTACCCCGCCCCACGGGCTAAAACCCCGTCCCAACTCAGGATAATATTTGATCCAGAGAATGGAAACCGGGATGACTACATAGGCGCATCGCTTCATCAACCGCGTCAGCGCTTCTTCTGGATTTGGGTCCGTAAGCACGATGAGCGCCATGATCGGATGACCAAGAACTTTGAGCCACCGCTTGAAAGCTACAAAGGGAAAATCAGACCAGGCAATGGAGATGAAACAGTAAAGCAAAAAAGCGATGAGCCAACCGTTGTTGGAAATGATTTCGGAAAGACGGACTTGCCGCTTCATAAGGACACAAAAGCCCGCTATAATCAGTGCAAAGGAAAACGAGGCATCCAGCGGACTTCCCTCTTCCACCGAAGCAGCACCGCTCACGGGCAAGCCCAAGATGTTGAGCCATTCGGAAACGGATCTTGAGCAACCGATCAGGAGCCAAATAAGTGGAAGCCAGAGCGCGCCGCTTACATCGGGCCTTTCCCGAATATCTCGCCGGAAAAGGAAGATAATAAAGGCGACCGTAAGGCAGGATGCTATGGTTGGAGAGAGGTGCATCGGCTATATCAGAGGACAGAGATCAGCGGGCGGAGGTCAGAGGACAGAGGGCGGAGGACAGAGGACGGAGGACGGAGGACAGAGGACAGAGGACAGAGGACAGAGGGCGGAGTTCAACGATGCTCCGCCAATTGGACTACCTTCACCGGGCTGTTATCCGGTTCTTGAAAGAAACTGCGGATGGACTCAACTGTGTGAGTAATCATCTCTTTCGTTATTTCGGGAAAGATCGGCAAAGATAAGATGCGGGATTGGTTGAAGTAAGCGACAGGAAAATCTTTGGGAACGTGGCTAAGATAAGCGTAGGCGGGAAAAAATGGCAACGCTTTTGGATAGTTTAGAACCGTGGAAATGCCTGCCTGGCTAAGATGCTTTTTTAGAACATCCCGATTTTCGCTGCGAATAACATAGAGATGGTAAACATGGTCGCGGTTTGACCCGACTTCCGGTGTAATAACATCACCAACGCCTTGGAGCAGTTCGTCGTAAAGTGCGGCAACAAGGCGGCGCGCCTGAGTCCATACGGGTAGATGAAGCAATTTCGCGTTCAGAATGGCTGCTTGCAGCTCATCCATGCGACTATTGATCCCCTCCATGATGTGATCGCCCTTGCCGCCGTGCCGAGCGAATGTTGTCATCCATTCGGCAAGCCGGTCGTCATTGGTCACTATGCATCCGGCATCGCCGTAGGCGCCCAGGTTATTACCCGGGTCAAAAGAAAACGTCGCAGCGTCTCCAAAGGTTCCAACGTATCGCCCCTTGTACCTAGCTAGATGCGCCTGGGCGCAATCCTCTAGCACCCACAGATGACGCTTTCTTGCGATCGCCATGATTACGCCCATGTCGGCCGCCTGTCCATAGAGATGAACCGGAACGATGCCGACGGTGGCAGGTGTGATCTTTCTTTCGATTTCGATGGGATCAATCGTAAAGGTTTCTTCATCTGTGTCGCAGAACACGACCCGGCCGCCGGCCTGCGTTATTGTCTCGGATGTCGAGATCCAGGAATGTGCCGAGGTGATGACTTCATCGCCGCGTTTCAAGCCAAGCCCTCTCAGGGCGATGTAAATTGCGTCGGTCCCGTTGGCGCACGAGACGCAACGTTTCACGCCAAGCGTTCTCGCCCATGCTTCCTCGAAAGCATCGACGTGCCGCCCGCGAATGTAAGCCGACTCGGCGATGACTTCGGCAATCGCTCTGTCGATCTCCTGCTTGATCGTGAGGTATTGGGCGTGCAGGTCAACAAAGGGGATTTTCATGACGGAGGACGGATGGCAGATGGCCGAGGACAGAGGTCAGACGTTGGAGGACGGAGGACAGAGGACGGAGGACAGAGGACAGAGGACAGAGGACAGAGGACAGAGGACAGAGGACAGAGGACAGAGGACAGAGGACAGAGGACAGAGGACGGAGGACGGAAGAGCGATGCGTGATCAGTGATTTGTCACAACAGAAGTCAGCGGTCACCGGTCAGAGGTCAGATGGCCGAGGACAGAGGTCAGACGTTGGACGACGGAGGACGGAGGACAGACGTCAGACGTTGGAGGACGGAGGACAGAGGACGGAGGACAGAGGACAGAGGACGGAAGTGCGATTAACCGGACTGTTTACAGAACTTTTCAGGCTTGGCCATCATAGTTCCAAGCATTTGGCCAATCCTTGAGCATTTTCCTAACAAGCCTTTCCACTTCTCTTCGGAGATGTAGTTGCAAGCCGCAGCCGTGTCTAACCAATGCTGAGATTCGGCCTGTTCGCCATCTGCATCAGTAAGCTTACTAATGAAGTGGGCGAGATAACGTTCTCTTCTGCCAAGCTTCGGATATGTTGGCTCCGATTGATCTTGACGCTCGCCGGACTTGGTCAGTCAGGGCATAACGCTCTTCCATTGGAAACCGTTTCGAGGCTTCGAAAATTTCTTGTTGAACTTCGAATGCCAGCTTGTAAACCCGCAACTCCTTAAAGCTTGATATCCTCTCACTCATCTCTTTTGTCTTTGCTTTTCCGCCATCAGTCGTCGGTCATCGGTCGTCAGCTACGACGCTCAAGCCGACGCAGTAACCGGGCCGGATTGCCGGCGTAAATGCCGGGCTCGACGATATCTTTGGTAACAACGGCGCCGGCTCCAATCACGACTTGATCGCAGATCGTGACCGGGAGGATAGTGGCATTGGTCCCGATACTCACATGATTGCCAAGTTTGGTCGGCCGCCAGAGCTGCGGTTTTTCAGCAGGCCCACCGGCAACGAACACATCATTAATAAACATGACGCCATGAGAAATGAAGCAGTCGTCTCCGATCGTTACGAGCTCACAGATAAATGAGTGCGATTGAATCCTGCACCGTTTGCCGATCTTTACTCCCTTTTGTATCTCTACAAATGGCCCTACAAAGGTCCCATCTCCAATCGTGCACCCATAGAGATTGACTGGTTGTACGACCGTGACGTTTTCACCAAACGTTACATCGACGATCCCTGCATGCCGGATTTCTGGCTTTGCCACAAAAGGTCTTGCTTAATGGTTGAGTTGAAGAAACCTGGGTAGTCAAGAACCTAGGTGCGATTTATCTGGTAGAGGCCGAGCCAGTCTGGAACTGCTTTCTGTGGATTTTTTCCCGCGGTGAGATTCACAGGAGTAGTTCATTTCCTGGCCAGGAGCGTCTCGTATGCAGTCAGAAGATTCTTGCCGACCTTGGCCCACTGCAACTCGTCCTCGACCCGCCGGCGACCATAGGCCCCCATTTTCTTTTGAAGCTCGGGTCGGTCCATGAGTTGGGCAATGGCTTCCGCGAATTCAGTTTCGTTGTTCGCTTCAACATAGATGGCAGCGTCTCGGGCAGAAAAGCGCGTTTCTTTCAGATCGAAAGTGACGATCGGCTTTGCCGCGGCCATGTATTCCATGACCTTGATCCAGGTGGACACGTCGTTCAAAGGGCTGGAAGGATCGGGGTCCACGCAAATATCTGCAGCCGCAAGGTTGGCCTGCAAATCTTCGTCGGAGACGAAGCCCGCCAGTTCAACGCAACCGTTAAGTTGCAGATTTCCAGCCAGATCACGCAAATCTTGCAATGAGTCCCCAGTACCCATGATGACGCAATGGAAATCCGAATGCTTCAAATCACACAACAGGTGCCGCAGTGAGCGCAGTAGGTAGTCAACACCATCCTGGGGATTTAAGCTGCCAATGTAGCATAGGATTGACTTGTTCATCCCTTTCAAACGGGCACTGGGTGCAGCCGGCATCATGCGCATCTGGTTGGGCCCGTTTCTTACAACGAAGACATCGCGGGGACTCTTATTCGCCCGCTCAGTTTGTATCTGTTTATACGATTCGTTCGTAGCAATCGTGACATCAGCAAGTTTCAAGCTGCACCACTCAAACATTCTTAGGATCCGGGTGTAGAGTCCTTCCGCGGCGCCATAACGCGATCGGTAAAGTTCCGGGCAGAGATCGTGCTGATCAAAAACAAATTTCTTCCCGAATAATTTGAAAGGCAGAGCCACTAAAAAGAGAGTATCGGGAGGGTTGTGGGCGTGCATCACGTCGAAGCCTCGCCTCACAAAAATGTATGTGCTGACAACAAGACAAGCTGCGGTGAAGTAGCAATATTCAACAACATAGCCAAGAAAGGATTTCAGCCTGACGAAAAGCAGATTGATTTGATTAACATTTGCAGACGGAGTTTTTTTAAACAGCTCCAATGTAGGCAGGCGGTAAACTTCAACACTGTTCAAGGTCTCGCGCCCTGCCTGGCCCTGTTTCCGAAGCGCGATCACTGAAACCTTGTAACCCGCGTCGGTGAGTAGAGCTGCCTCGTTCATGACGCGAGTGTCCTGCGGAAAATGGTTCTCAACCAGCATCAGGATTTTCCTTTGAGATCCGATCATGAGCAGACTGCGTTATAACCGTGCTACCAGCAGATACCCTGGTAATTAGCAGAAGGCTTCACAGCTTCGAGAGGCAACCGGATTAGATCGATAATCAGCTTTGAATCGCTATGATTGGCGACGGCTTCCTGAATTTGGGGGTTATTTTTGCCGACTACGACTACGTCGCTGGCTTCGATGACTTCTTTTGGAGAAGGAACCATCAAAGATGAGATGTGAGGTATTGCTTGTTCGATATAGTGCTTGTTCGCGCCCACGAGTCGGGCCAGAGCAACTTCTTCGTCGTAGATAGCCAATTTATGTCCTTTGCCGATCAAGGTTTCAATCAATACCACGATGGGACTTTCACGAAGATCGTCGGATCCGCCTTTGAAACTGAGTCCCAAGACTCCGACACGACGCTTTCCTGTCTGGCGAATTAGATTGAAGGCTACCTCGACCTGCTTTCGGTTCGTTTCAAGCACAGCACCGAGCACCGGCAATTCCAAGTCAAGTTGCTTTGCCTTGTAAAGAATAGCACGAAGATCCTTTGGCAAACAGGAACCACCGAAAGCAAATCCGGGTCTAAGATAATACGGAGAGATGTTCAGCTTGGTATCTTTGCAAAAAATCTCCATCACTTTGTGGCTATCAATGCCCATACCCTTACTGAGATTCCCGATCTCATTCGCGAAACAGACTTTAAGCGCGTGAAATGCGTTGGAGGCGTACTTAATCAACTCAGCTACTGGAATAGGCACTCGTTCGACAGGAGACTTTACGCTCGAGTACATTGCTGCAACTTGTTCAAAGGAACGATCATCGCGTGCCCCAATGATCGTAAAAGGAGGATGATAAAAATCATGAATTGCCGTGGTTTCGCGCATGAACTCGGGATTCATGCAGATGCCGAAGTCCTTGCCATCCATTTTGCCGGAAGTTTGCTCCAGCAAAGGACGAATAACATTTTCCACCGTTCCGGGCAAAACAGTGCTCCGGACGACTACGACGTGGAAGTTGTTTGCGCTTCGCAGCAATTCGCCGATTTCGCTCACAACTCTTTCCACCTGGGAAAGACCCAGGCTCCCATTCCCATTGCCAGGTGTACCAACACATATCAGGGAAATGTCGTCCAGTCTCTGTACGCGCTGAGTCGCTTGCAAGCGTCCCGCGTCAACTCCTTGGCGAATAAACTGTTCCAAGTCTGGTTCGATAACGGGACTTTTTCCCGAGTTAACGAGAGAGACTTTGACTCCTTGTAAGTCCACGCCGGTCACTGAATGGCCCATCTCAGCCAAGCATGCGGCCGTTACGCAGCCCACATAGCCCATTCCAAAAACTGTAACATCCATAGAAGAAAGTGTTATATAGGTCTAGCTTTCGCTAGCTGTTGCAGCCCTCGTGACACGAGCGCAAAATTGGGCCACTTTTCTCGGCGTGGTGTTCCAAAAGGCGCCGTCGTACCGCCGACTGACGTACTCCAGAAACGATTTGTAGTGGATGACCGGATATTCCCCTGGTCTTTTAATCGTGTCATCAAAGCACAAATAGTCGGGATGAACGTTGAGTAGCGCCATCCCGCCGTGTTGGGCAACCCAGTCGAGTTTTCGAAGCCAGATTTCCGGCGTCTTCTCTTGTAATAGCACAAAAAGTGTGAAGTCTTGAGGAAGAGTATAAGGGAGCTCAACATAACCTGTTGAAGAAGAGTTAATGGCTGAGTGCTGACCGTTCATGGAGCTGCCGGTCGGGCGCGGCACCCAAAACGGAAAAATTGTGTGATGGCCCTGAGGCTGGGGTTCGAATGGATCCGTATCGAACGTCGATGCATCGTACTGCATATCGAGATCATGCAGCCAATCGAGATTACGCAACATGAACCCCGACCTGAATCCCGATGCGCCCCATTCACGCGCATAGTCGTTGATCCTTACAGAGAGTCGTTTGAACCCACGATACGAGGAAAAGAGATGACCATCATGCTTAAGATCATGTATTCCAACCTCGAACCCCCTGGCGGTAAGTTCCTCTCTTAGTTGGGCTGGAACCCGGTAACTTCCTTCGGGGATAAAATTAAAGGAAGAGCGGAATCCAAGATCCAGCTCCAATTGCATCAAGGATCGGCATTTTTGGAGCCCTGAGTTGCTTTCGACATCGTGTGTCAGGACGACAGCAAATTTTTTTCCCTCCGGCCAGCCTGGCCAGTTTTCCGGTGGCCGCTCCGATCCCGGCATAATAGGCCAGACTTCCCCAATGCGCTTGCGCAAGCGCCTGGCCAGTTTTCGCCGAATCGCCGCTCGAAGGGATTGTGGAACGAAAGGCTTTAGCCAGTAATAAACTCTATTGCGTAACATGATTTTATTGCCAATTCGGTCGTCGCGCTAAAGGTCAGCACAAGCATCCAGGGAACCAAGAGCGGCTGCGTGTAGGAATTGGAACTGCAGTTCAGTCGTTACGAATGCAACCGATCAAGATTCGGCGTCGAGCCACTTCGGAACGTACGAACGCGCCTTGTTAACCACCACCGCAACATTGTCTCGCTCCGCGACCAACTTCCCGTAGCCGCGCTTTATAAGCTCGCGGTTGTTTTTTTCCGCCTCGACCACGAGCAAAAGCTTGTCCATGAAAGCAGCCATCCCCCACGTGGGACTCGTCTGGCTTAGCGGAGGCATGTCAAAAATGATGTAGTCGAAGTCGCTTGCTTTTAAATTCGGCATCATGTCGAAGAATTTTTTCAAGCCGAGCTGCGCCGGCCCAGAATTTGGGGATCCCACAGTAGCCAGATAGAGATTCTCCGAAGCTGAGGCGATGGTATCGTCTGCCTTAAGAGCCGCATTAAGAGCATACGCAGGTTTCCCTTTGAAAAACGAGTGAACCTCTTCCGGGCCCAGGTTTACATCGACCAAAAGCACCTTACCATCGTTCGTTTCCGAAAGTGAGGCAGCAAGCCCCGCGGCGAGGGTGGAAGTTCCCGCGGCTTCTGAAAAGCTGCCAACACCCACGAGCTTCGGTTTATGCGTCAAATGATTGAGTTCAAAATAAAGACCGAGGCGGTCCCGGATGGCGTCACAGTACGGCCGAATGAAATGGCCGGCCTCCCAGGGCGCCAACTTAGAGTGGTGCGGTCTCGTTGCGAGTGCTCCCGGATTCGCCGTTGAACCGTTCGGAGACAAGGCCAAATAGCCGTTCCGGGAATTCGCATACGGGATTGAGAGCATGAGTGGAATGTCCAACTGCGTCTCTAGCTGGAGCGGCCGGCAAACGGTCTTGCTCAAAACCAAGCCCCTTAGCAACGCTAGCGCTATCCCCAAGGCTATGCCGCCGCCAGCCAGTCCCATGGCAATCTTATCGCGTTTTTTGGTCTCCAAGCCGGGAGGGGAAGGCCGCTGGACCGCACTGATGTTGGGCATTTTGGTCGGGTCCAAGGCCTCGTCGATCCGCGCCTTCTCGAGCGATGCTGCAAAGTAATTGTAATTCGCAGCATCCATTTCCTTCTTCCGTTCCAAGTCTTCAATCTGCGGAGCCAGCTCTGAAAGCTGCTTCGACCTTTGCTGAACATCGCGAAGCTCGGTCTTAAGCGTCCCAATCTTTGCTTCGATACCGGCAACACGAGCCTTCTCCGATCGCGGGCTTTTTTCAGATGGCTGGCCTTTTGTCCCCCACTTCTTTGCCTTGCTCTCACCGATCTGATTAGCAACGGCTTTTTGCTCGGCGAGTTCCGCCTCAGCCGTATTAAGCGCCTCCTGCGTTCTTGCTACCTCACTGGTAAGGGCCGCTAAACCTTCTTTGAGCGACGCAATTCCTGTTTTCTCTCTCAGCGATTTCAGAGCGTCTTCAGTCTGATTCAAGCGCGCACGGACCTGATCGGTTTGTTGAGCCACAAAATCGAAAGCGCCGGCGGAGCGGTGCACTTCAAGATGCTTGACGAAATAACGACTCAACAGTTCCTGCAAAACGAGCGTCGCGATCTCCGGATTACGGTTCTTGTAGGAAATTAAAATGATGTTGCTTCCTTTGTTTGAAATTACCTTCAACCCTGAAGCGATACTGCCAGCCGCGTCGCCTTCCGTTGCCGATGGTCCACAGGGCGGCAGTAATCGTTTCAGACCCAGTGCCTGGACAACGCGGGTAAACAGGTCCTGGGGCGGCGGCAGCAATCGCTGGGGACCGAGTGCCTGGGCAACTTGCACGGCTAGATCCCAGCTCGTCAGAATCTCGATTTCAGCGCCGATTACTCTATCCGCTTCGGTGCTCGCTGCAGCGCCGGCTTTCTCTGCTTCAATCGGGTCAACGCCGCTTCTTTCCAGAACATACCGCACCAACAACTTAGCCTGTGATTCGTAAGAAGGGGGGTAGAGAAAATAAACTGCCGCAGCGGCAATAATGCCCACTGCCGCGCATCCCATGATTGTTCGCTTGCGCTTGAACAGAGCGAAGAGAATGTCGCCTAGCTTTACGCCGGAGTGATGTTGCGGTTCCCGTCGGATTTCAGCCATAATTTTAACTCCTAGTCGAGATGCGGATAGATGATTGAGCCTGCCAGCCGGTTGAACATCCGCGGTAACCTGCCAAAGACTCTCTTGTGAAAACCGAAGTTGTGGGGAGCTGGCATTAAACGCTGCCGACCCGATGGATCAATTCGACAGTAATCAATTACTTCTTCCTGGGTGCCCCAGGAAAGCTTGAATCGTCGCAGACCTTCGTTTTCGCGCTCGGTCCGTCCAAAACGTAGTTTTTCTACACCGGTGCGCAGCAGAGACTGGATGCCGTGCCACATGACAAGATTATTCGCGCGGAATTCCTGAAACCTTTTGTCAGAAGCACCGTACTTATAAAGAGCGTTCTTTCCGAAGCGGAAGAAGATCGCGGCGGCAATTGGGCATGACTCGCGTTGCGCGAGAACGGTGAAGCCTAGGCCGGGTTTAATGATGTGTTCGTGGATGTTCAGGAAAAAAGAGGCCGGTTGCGGCGGGAGACCGTGTCGCCGGCGCGTTTGAACATGGAGTCGGTAAAAATCGTCGATGACTTGGCGATTGCGGCCTACGGCCACGCTCACATTACTGCGCTCCGCTTTGCGAATCGCACGGCGCACTGAACTGTCAAAGCAATCGGCCAGATCCCTGACGCGGCGGCGCAAATCGAGTGTATGCCCGTAGAATTTTGCGACTGAGCTCGAAGCGGGTTGAAACCACTTGCCCCCGCGTATTTCGAGGTGTTTCCAGCGGCGTTCTCGCGCGAAGCGAACTAGCCGATCTCTTACCAAATCGACCGCTTCCGGATCAAAGATGAGCGGTTCGCAGGCATCGCTAAATGGGAGGCAAACGCCACGGCGGCCGGTGAACGGACTGCGAACTTCCATCAGCGGTATCAGCGCAGCTAATCTGCGTCCGCGGGAAAACTGAAGGTAAAAAGGGTGATGCTTATAAGTCTGACGAAGCACCTTTGCCCAGGCACTGGTGTGGAAGCAGCCTGCATCGCGATGCAAGGCAACCACAACGTCCCAACCTGGATTGTGGACAGGATTAATAATCCACATTTGCAGCGATTTGTCGCTGGTCTTCGGTTCCACAAAAGAATCGTCGCCAGCGAGGCGGGTCGCTTCCACTGCTTCCGATTGTTCGAGAGTCTTCAAAAACCTTCCCCTAGACGAGTGCTTCCACACCGACCACTTCGCTGACGCAGCGAGCGACATATTCGGTTTGCTCTTCGGTTAATTCAGGAAACATCGGCAAGGAAAGAAATTCTTCCGCCAGGTTCTCCGCGATTGGAAACGCGCCCTCTGCGTAGCCGAGACCTCGACACGCCTCCTGAAGGTGAATCGGAATGGGATAGTGCACGCCACAGCCAATTCCTTTCTCCTCCAAAAATCGCCGAACTTTGTCGCGTTCCTGCACTCGAATCGCATAGATGTGATAAACGTGCCGCGCATAATCCGCCTCGAACGGCGTCGCAACGCCTTCGATTCCCTCGAAAGCCTGATTGTATTCCAAGGCATGTTTGCACCGCAGGAAATTTGCTTCGTCAAGATGGCGCAATTTGATGGACAGGATCGCCGCCTGGATGCCGTCCATCCGGCAATTCCAACCCATCAACGTGTGACAATATTTTCGTGGCTGACCATGGTCTCGCAGCACGTGGATTTGCTTCCGTAATTCAGGATCGTTCGTCACGACTGCGCCAGCCTCGCCGAAAGCGCCAAGATTTTTTCCCGGATAGAAGCTGAAGCAGCCGGCGTCGCCCAGAGTGCCTGCTTTTCGACCCCTGTACTCAGCACCGTGAGCTTGAGCTGCATCCTCAATGACAAAAAGCCCGTGCGTGTGGGCGAATTCCAAAATCGGATCCATGTCCGCCGGTTGCCCGAAAAGGTGAACCGGAATGATCGCCTTGGTTCTTGCCGTGAGGCTCTTCTCCAATTCGGCCGGATCCATCGTGAACGTGTTTTCGTCCACATCGACAAACACCGGCCGAGCTCTGCAATAGGTAATGGCCTCAACCGTGGCGAAGAATGTGTTCGGGACCGTGATCACTTCATCGCCTTCTCCAATCCCAAGCGCCAGGAGAGCGAGCCAAAGCGCGTCTGTGCCATTGCCCACGCCGATGGCGTACTCGGAGCCACAGTAGGCCGCGAACTCTTCTTCAAATCGTTCCACGAACGGCCCGCCAGCAAATGCGTTGCTCTCGATTACCTCGCGAATGGCGCGATCGTACTTGTCGATCAACGGAGCGTGATGCGCCTTCAGATCAAGAAAGGGAACTTTCATCTGCGGCTTTGCGCTTCTTTCGGTTTCACCAGTCTCCGCCACAAGCTGCTATTCGGCCCGTGCGCCCTTCATCCGGCGAATGCTACGGCTTGGAGCGTCTCTTCCGCTCTGGCGGAGGCGAGAGCTGGTGCTGCACTACTTGAAGCGGAAAATGTCACCGGCGCACCGCTTATCTTGAGGGACGCGGTAGCCGCTTCGAGGATCCTGACCATCT